>ERZ773008.643-NODE-643-length-25817-cov-22.466812_pt1 | contig 25817 bp, 17 predicted proteins | sample MGYA00580664_ERZ773008 | MGnify/ENA primary metagenome ERZ773008 (study PRJEB29015, sample SAMEA2738016) | human oral metagenome | biome: human oral; feature: human-associated habitat; material: dental | place: China | collected 2048 ... | reverse complement strand
CTTGTGCGGTTTGCCGGAAGAAGGTGCTCATGGAAAATCCCCTAAATGTCTTGGTAGGAATTTAGGGGATTTTGGGGAATTTTGCAAAGGTCTCTTAATTTTAATTCCGGCATATCATTAAATTCCGTCATTCCCGCCCCCGCCTACGCGAGGACAGGCTACGGCGGGAGTCTATCGTAAAACTTGAGAAACCTTGGTTTGAAAAACAGTTTCTGAATTTCAAAAATGGATTGTCGCCTGCACAGGAATGACGACAACCGGTAAATTGCGTATCTGAAAGAAAGTATAGTGGATTAACAAAAATCAGGACAAGGCGACGAAGCCGCAGACATTACAAATAGTACGGCAAGGCGAGGCAACGCCGTACTGGTTTAAATTCAATCTACTATAATTTAGCTATAGCCCGACTTTGGGTTGGCAAACTCGAAAAAATAAGAGTAAGAGTTGAAAGCCGGTAGTCAAAAGGTCGTCTGAAAGTGTTCAGACGACCTTTGTTTTGGGAAGGCAGCTCAACGGGTTACGTTGCGCCAGTCGTTTTCGAAATAGCTGACGAGGATTTGGTTGTTCAGATAGTTCGGCTCGACCTTGCGCCTTGCCATATCCGGCGGGAAGAGGAACATTTCGGCGGCGGTTTGGGCGTTCAGATAACGTGTGGGGACGTCGAATTTCTGCGGGACGGGGAATTGTTTATCGAAGCCTGCCAACACAAATCCCCATTCGCCAAAGGAGGGGACGTAAACGTGATATGGGGCGGTGGAAAGGCCGGCGGCTTCGAGGGTGGCGACGACCGACCAGTAGGCGTTGGGGGCGAAGTAGGGCGAGGTGGATTGGACGACGATTTTGCCCTGCGGCTGAAGATGGCGGGCGACGAGGCGGTAAATGGGGACGGAGTAGAGTTTGCCCAGTGAGAAGTTGGACGGGTCGGGCAGGTCAATGATGATGACGTCGAATTTTTCAGACAACCCCTCCAGCCATTTGGCGGCATCGTCGTTGACGACGTGCATTTTGGGGTGGGATAGCGAGCCTTGGTTGAGCGCGCTTAAGGCGGCGGAGGTTTTAAAGGTGGCGGTCATGTCGGGGTCTAAATCGACCAGGGTAACGTGTTTGACCTGCGGGTATTTCAAGACTTCGCGCGCCGCCAGTCCGTCGCCGCCGCCGAGGATGAGGATGCGGGAGGCATCGGAAACCATCTGCATGGCGGGCAGGACGAGGGCTTCGTGGTAACGGGCTTCGTCGCGGGATGAGAATTGCAGGTTGCCGTTGATGTAGAGGCGGGTGTCGTCTTTCCAGCGGGTAACGACGAGCCGTTGGTAGGGCGAGTGGCTTTGATAGACGACGGGGTCACCGAAATAGCTTTGTTCGGCTTTGAAGGAGATGCGGTCGGCGTAGGCGAAGGCGGCGGCGAGGACGGACAAGACAATCAGCGCGCGCAGGCGGATGGCGCGGTAGCGGGGCAATTCGGCTTTGAATACGCGCGCGGTCAGGTAGGCGACGGCGGCGTTGAGGATGCCGAATAACAAGGCGGAACGCGCCATGCCGAGTTTGGGGGCGAGCAGAAGCGGAAACAACAGAGAGACGGCAAGTGCGCCTAAGTAGTCGAAGGTCAGGACTTTGGAAACGAGTTCTTTAAATTCCGCACCTTTTTGATTTAACACGCGCATGACCAAAGGAATTTCCATGCCGACAACCATGCCGACAATCAGTACAAAAGCATAGAGTAGGGTGCGGAACGGGGCGGCGGATAAACCGAAGGCCACAAATAATGCCAGCGCGGAAATACCGCCGATGATGCCGACCAGAAGTTCGATTTCAATAAAGCGGTGCAATACGTCTTTATCTTTGATGTATTGGGTCAAGTGGGCGCCGATACCCATTGAAAACAGATAAAGCCCAATGACGGAGGAAAACTGCAAAATACTGTCGCCCAAAAGATAGCTTGCGAGCGCGGCGATGATGAGCTCGTAAGCGAGGCCGCAGCTGGCGACGATAAAAACGGAGATGATGAGGGTGCGGTGGGCATTCATGATGACGTTTTTGTTGCTTGAGTGTGGGCAATGTAATGATTTTTAAGGTGGGCTGCAAGTTTAATTATAGGATGTAGAAAAGGCCGTCTGAACAAATTGTTTCAGACGGCCTTTAATCTGTCAGGTATTAATAGCGGTGTTTGAATACCATGCCCACTGCGTAAGAAGATTTTTTCGGCAAATCTTCGTCGTATTTCGGATTGACGTTTTCTTTCAACCAGCCGGCACCGAGTGTGGCGGTTGTCCGTTTGGAGAAGCTGTAATCGGTGCTGACGGCGACGTGTTTGTAGTCTTCGCCGATAGAGCTTTTACCGTAGGCAAAGCCGATTTGAGGTTTGAAATTGCCCACTTTGTATGAGCCGGACACCATAAATTCTTTGGTGTTGTTGATTTCTTTGTCGTAAGAACCGGCTACGTTGCCTGCCGCATCTTTCCATACGCCCCAGCAGCTGAAGCCGTCGCAAGTATTTTTGGCGTATTGGAACGCGGCATCGACGGAGATTTTGTCTTTGCTGTATCCGGCCATGAATGCATGGGCTTGGAAGTCTTTGGTTTCGGTTGGAGAGTCGTTGGGTGCGTATTCGGCAGCGTAGTGCGCGTTAAAGCCGTTGCTTGGGTGGTAGTAGTCCATCCCCCAGCCGAAGACCCAGTCGCCGTCACGTTTTTTGTCCGGATTCCAGTCGTTGTTGTTACGTGCGGCATTGGAACCTGGGGAAACGTTGAATTTGAATTGGAAACCGTTTTTCCAAGGAGACTCATAAGCCATAGAAACGCGGCGTTGGCCGAAGCGGGAAATTTTGCCGAATTCCAAAATCGAGCTATTGGTGTCGAACGGGTTCAGATAAATGCTGTTCATGGGTGTACTGATGTAACCCATTTTGACGGTACCAAGGTTTTTGTAGCTGTTGAGCGCGACGTATGAGTCGGCAGTGCCCCAGCCGCCCCAGCGGTCGGAATCAAAGTAAATAAAGGAGCCAAGTTGCCATTTCAGCCATAAGTCGTTGTTGAGTCGTACTTCATCGGAGAGATAAAGACTGGAACTTTTATCGGAAATGGTTGTATTGGTGACGCCGGTTTTATTGTTGTGTTCGACCTCGGTCATGAGGTAGATGGTACCGCTCATTTTAGGTTCAGCGTGGGCGGCACTTATGGAAGAGCCGATGAGGGCAGTGGCAACAAAACAAGATAACTTGTTCATTTTGTTCTCCTTTTATGTCTTTTTCTTAGTTGGGGACGGGGTATTCGGATAATCTTATTTGACAAATTATAAAAAATCAATACATTTGTAATTTATCGTAGGATAAATTGAAAAATAGTTTTCAGTTACGTATTTTTGTGTTAATTTGCCAACAATTTTGGATGGCTCACTGATTATCCTGATGGAATGTGTGGTTTAAAACACTATTTTTATGACTTGAAATAGACGATTTAACTACACTGGAAAAATTCTAAATAAATGTAGTTTTGTGTAGTTTGAATCATCAGGCCGTCTGAAAAAGAAGAATACCCAAAAGAAGGAATGAAATATGGCTGGAAAAACCTATCCGCTGTTGTCTGCATCATTGGCTGCCGTATTCGCGTTGTCGGCGTGCAGCCGCGATGTTAAGCCTGCTCCTGAGTTTAAACGTACCGATTATGAGCGCGTGGTGGTCAGCAACGGCGTCGAGCCGGGTACGCTGGATCCTCAGATGAGCGGCGATATGGCGGCTGGTGCGATTATCCGTCAGTTGATGGATGGTTTGGTCGGTACGGATGCCGAAGGCAAAACCATTCCTGCTTTGGCGGAAAAATGGGAGAGCGAGGGCGAGCGTATTTGGACTTTCCATCTGCGTGATGCCAAATGGAGCAATGGCGATCCGATTACTGCCGAAGATTTTGTATACAGCTTCCGCCGTCTTGCCGATCCGGCTACCGGCGCACCTTTCGGCAGCTATTTGGTCGATGCACAAGTGGAAAATGCGGAAGATATATTAAACGGCAAAGCCAAGCCTGAGACATTGGGCGTCAAGGCGTTGGACGCGAAGACCCTGCAATTTACGCTGATTGCGCCGGTACCTTATTTCCCCGATATGCTGATTCAGCAATTCACATTTCCGGTTCACCGCGCCACTGTCGAAAAATACGGCAATAAATGGACGCAGCCCGGGCATTATGTTTCCAGTGGCGCTTATCTCTTAACGGATTGGAAAGTCAACAGCCACATCAATATGGAACGCAATCCCAATTATTACGATAAAGACAAAGTGGCCATTCCGAAGGCGGTTTTCTTGTCAGGCAGCGGTGAGTACAACCGTTATCGCGCCAATGAAATTGATGTGACTTACGGTATTCCCAGTGATCAGGTCAAAGTCGCGGATATTGAGTTTCCGGGACAAGTGAAACGTACAACTTCTTTGTGCAGCTGGTATTTGGAGCCGAACCACGAAGCGGCGCCGTTTAACGATCCGCGTGTCCGCAAGGCGCTCAATATGCTGACGCGCCGCGACATCGTCGTCAAAGTGGGCGGCCGCGGCGATACGCCTGCGTTCCAGTTAACGCCGCCGCAAATGCAGGGCGTGATTCCTGTTTATCCGGAGTGGAAAGAGTGGACACCTGAAAAACGCATCGAAACTGCGCGCAAACTGTTGAACGAAGCAGGCTACAACGATGAGCATCCGCTTGAGTTCGATATTTTGTACAGCACCAGCGAAGCGTCCAAAAAACAAATTACTGCCGTGCAGTCGGTGTGGAAAGCCGCCATTCCGTTTATCCGTCCGACTTTGTCCAACGAGGAATGGAAAACTTATTTGGATACGCGCGCGCAAGGCAATTTCAAGGTTTCGTTCAGCGGCTGGTGTTCCGATTTCAACGATCCGGCGGGTATGCTCAATATCTTGAAATCCAACAACTCAAACAATGCATTCCGCTACAAAAGCGCGGCGTTTGACACATTTATGAACAATACGCTGAAAGATGGTGTCAGCAAGGAAGCGCGCAGCCGGCTTTATGCCGATGCGGAGAAGCAGCTTCAAGAAGACGCTGCACTGATTCCGCTGTATCATCAGGTTGAAGTGCGTATGGTCAAGCCCGATATCATCGGCTATTCCGACAAAGACCCTTTGCGGAACTACACAGTCAAGAGCTGGTCGTTCGCACCGAAAAAATAGATTGATTATAGACAGCACAAGTTTTCAGACGGCATTGATGACAGAGGCCGTCTGAAATAATAGGAGACATAACACATGAAATCTGTACAACAACGTTTGTCCGCTTTACGCGAAGCCATGAAAAAACATGGCGTGGACGCGTTTGTCATTCCTTCCGCCGATCCGCACCTTTCCGAATACCTGCCCGAGCATTGGCAGGCACGTCGCGATTTTTCCGGCTTTACCGGTTCGGCCGGCACTTTGGTGGTAACCGCCGATAAAGCAGGCGTGTGGACGGACAGCCGCTATTGGGAACAGGCAGGTCAACAGCTTGCGCCAAACGGCATCGAGCTGCAAAAAATGGGCGTTGATGCGCCTTATACCGAGTGGTTGGCACAAAATCTGCCCGAGGGCGCAGTGGTCGGCGCGCCTGCCGATATGTTCGCACTCAGCGGCGAGCGCAGTTTGAAACAGGCACTTGCCGCCAAAAACATCCACCTCGAATATCCTGAAACCTTGTTGGACGAAGTATGGGACGGCCGTCCTGCATTGCCGACTCCGGAAATCTACGTTCACCATCCCGACTACGTTTCCGAAACTGCGGCCGAAAAACTGGCCCGTATCCGTGCAGCCATGAAAGAGCAGGGCGCAGATGCACATTTGGTTTCTTCTTTGGACGACATCGCTTGGATTACCAATCTGCGCGGCGATGATGTGCCGTTCAACCCCGTGTTCTTGTCCCATTTGTTTATCAGCCAAGACAAAGCTGTATTGTTTACCGATGCAGGCCGTCTGAAAGCCGAATCTGCCGAAGCTTTGAAAGCGGCAGGTTTTGAAGTATTGCCTTATGCGCAAGCGGCGGACTATTTGGCAGGCGTTAAGGGCGCATTGCTGATTGATCCGAACAAAACCGCTGTCGGTACTTTGCGCCGCCTGCCTGAAGACGTCCGTTTGATTGAAGCCATCCACCCAAGTACATTCTTCAAATCAGTCAAATCCGATGCCGACATCGCCCATATCCGCAATACTATGGCGGAAGACGGCGCGGCATTGTGCGGCTTCTTTGCCGAGTTTGAACAAATCTTGGCAGATGGCGGCGAATTGAGCGAACTGGACATCGATGGCATGCTCTATAAATACCGCAGCCAACGTCCCGGCTTTATTTCGCCAAGTTTCGACACCATCGCCGGCTACAATGCCAACGCCGCCTTGCCTCATTACAGCGCGACACCGGAAAACAACAGCAAAATCAAAGGCGACGGTATGCTGCTGATTGACTCCGGCGGCCAATACTGGGGCGGTACGACCGACATCACACGCGTGGTGCCTGTCGGCAATCCGAGTGCGGCCATGAAGCGCGATTACACTTTGGTGTTGAAAGCACATATTTCTCTGGCGGAAACCATTTTCCCTGAAAACATCAAAGGCCCGATGATTGATGCCATCTGCCGCAAATCACTCTGGCAGGCTCAATGCGATTACGGTCACGGTACAGGTCATGGCGTGGGTTATTTCCTCAATGTGCATGAAGGTCCGCAAAGCATTGCCGTTGCCGCCGTGCCGCAACCTCATCACGCGATGAAGTCAGGTATGCTGACTTCCAACGAGCCGGGTCTTTACCGTCCGGGCAAATGGGGCATCCGTATCGAAAGTTTGGTAATCAACCGTCCGGTTGAAAACCCAGAGGAAACCGAGTTCGGAAAATTCCTGTATTTTGAAACTGTTACCCTCTGCCCAATCGATACGCGCCTGATCGATACCAAACTGATGACCGGCAGCGAAATCGAATGGCTGAACCAATATCACGCCGAAGTGCGCCGCCGTCTCGAGCCTTTGACAGAAGGCGCGGCCAAAGCATGGCTGATTGAACGCACCGAACCTTTGGCGCGTTAACGTGAAAGGCTGTCTGAAACGGCGGATACAAAGTTTCAGACGGCCTTATAACAACAATTATCTAAAAACTAAAAAAACCTTACCCGACTCCGAATAAAAACAATAACCCGGTCGGAATAGAGAGAGAAACCGGCGCGGCGACGTTACAGAAGCCTGCTGCCATTCATCCGATTTCCGCTTCAGGTCAGCTTTGTTTTCACGAGTCCGGTATGTTCAGACAGGACAGCCTGATTATGTTGAAATTCATCATCAAACGGATATGTGCTTCCATCCCGACCATGCTGGTGTTGATTACCGTATCGTTTTTTCTGATGCGGCTCGCACCGGGCAGCCCGTTCACAGGCGAACGCAATTTGCCGCCTGCGGTCATGGCCAACATCGAAGCCAAATACCACCTCAATGACCCGATGTACCTCCAATATTTCCACTACCTCAAGCAGTTGGCGCAAGGGGATTTGGGACCGTCGTTCAAATATAAAGATTTCAGCGTTAATGAGTTGCTTGCCCAATCCCTGCCGGTATCGGCAGAACTTGGCTTCTACGCCTTTTTAATCGCCGCCATCTTCGGCATGTTTATCGGCATCATCGCCGCCTTAAAACAAAACAGCTGGCTGGATTATTCGCTGATGAGCGGCGCAATGACCGGCATTGTCGTTCCCAGTTTTGTGATGGCGCCGGTATTGGTGCTGGTGTTTGCCGTCAGACTGCAATGGCTGCCTGCGGGCGGTTGGAACGATGGCGCACTGATGAACTTGATTTTGCCCGTCGTTACTTTGTCCATCGGTTATGTGTCCAGTATTGCGCGGATTACGCGCGGCGCGATGATTGAAGTATTGAACAGCCCCTTTATCCGCACGGCACGCGCCAAAGGCCTGCCCATGAGCCGCATCATCCTGCGCCATGCGCTGCGTCCCGCCATGCTGCCGATTGTTTCTTTCTTAGGCCCGGCATTCGTCGGCATCATTACCGGCTCCATTGTGATTGAAAATGTGTTCGGTATTCCCGGCGTCGGACAATTATTTGTTAACGGCGCGCTCAACCGCGACTACGGCATGATTTTGGGTTTGACGATTTTGGTCGGCATCATGACCATTTTGTTCAACGCCATCCTCGATATTCTGTATGCCATTATTGACCCGAAAATCCGTTATTAATCCCATTTGCGCAAAGGCCGTCTGAAACGTTCAGACGGCCTGAAGAAAGAATAAAAAGCGAGAGAGAATATTATGTTATTCAAAAAGAAGCAGACTCAGGCCCTTGCAGAGGCAGCAGAATACGCCCAAGTACACGGCAAAAGCCTGTGGAGCGACGCATGGCGGCGTTTTAAACAGAACAAAGCGGCGGTGTACAGCATTATCATCCTGTTGTTGATCAGTATTTTTGTGATTGTGGCGCCATGGATTGTCCGCTACACCTACGACTTCACCGACTGGGATAATATGCAGATTCCGCCGTCCTTTTCTACCCATCACTATCTGGGTACGGATTTGCTCGGCCGCGATTTGCTGTCGCGTGCGGCAACCGGCGGACGTATTTCCTTGCTGGTCGGTGTGGCCGGCGCATTGGTGGCCGTTGTCATCGGTACGCTTTATGGTGCGATTGCCGGCTTTATCGGCGGTAAGCTCGATTCGCTGATGATGCGCTTTTTGGAAATTTTGAATGCGTTTCCGTTTATGTTTTTCGTGATTCTGCTGACCACGTTCTTCGGCCGCAATCTGCTTTTGATTTTTGCCGCCGTAGGTTTGGTGTCTTGGCTGGACGTGGCGCGTATTGTGCGCGGCCAAACCTTGAGCTTGAAGCATAAAGAGTTTGTCGAAGCGGCGCGTGTGAGCGGCGTGGCAAAACGTAAAATCGTAACGCGCCACATTATTCCGAATGTTTTGGGCGTGGTGATGGTGTATGCCTCTTTGCTGGTGCCGGGCATGATTATGTTTGAATCCTTCTTGAGCTTCTTGGGCTTGGGCGTGCAAGAGCCGATGACCAGTTGGGGTTCGATGTTGCAAGAAGGCGCGATTTCGATGGAAGCTGCACCATGGCAGCTGCTCGTGCCGAGTTTCTTCTTGGTAACCACTTTGTTCTGTTTCAACTTTATCGGCGACGGCCTGCGCGATGCGCTTGACCCGAAAGACCGCTAAACCGCAACCAAAAGGATAATCAAAATGACAAAACAGTTACTGGTTGTAGAAAATCTGGACATCGATTTTGAGCTGCATGAGAAAACCGTTCATGCCGTGCGTAATGTCAGCTTTAAAGTGGCAGAGGGCGAAACATTGGCTTTGGTCGGCGAGTCCGGATCGGGCAAATCTGTAACCTCCATGTCCGTTATGCGCCTGCTGCCTGAGAAATTTGCCCGATACAGCAAAGATTCGCGCATTACTTTTGACGGTATTTCCATTTTGGATGCCGATGAGAAAACCCTGCGTGATTTGCGCGGCAACCGCATCAGCGTGATTTTCCAAGAGCCGATGACCTCTCTCAATCCGTTTATGCGTATTGGTGCGCAGCTGATTGAAGCGGCGCGTGTGCACAATAAAAAGCTCGGCAAAAAAGAAGCAGGGCAGAAGGCATTGGCATTGTTGGAACGTGTGGGCATCAAAGAAGCCGAGCGCCGCATGAAGCAATATCCGCACGAGTTTTCCGGCGGTCAGCTGCAACGCATTATGATTGCTATGGCGCTCATCAATGAACCTGACCTGCTGATTGCCGACGAACCGACCACGGCTTTGGATGTGACCATTCAAGCCGAGATTCTTGATTTGCTCCACGATTTGCAACAGCAAATGGGCATGGCGATTATCTTTATTACCCACGATTTGGGTTTGGCGGAACACTATTCCAAAACCGTCTGCGTCATGCGTAACGGCGAAATTGTCGAGCGCGGCAAAATCAAAGAAGTATTTGCCCATCCGAAACACGAATATACCGCCGAACTCATCAATGCCATTCCCAAAGGCATGAAAGAGCCGGAAGAAAACAACGCCGGTGTGTTGATCGATGCCGACAATGTCAATGTTTCTTTCGTATTGAAGCAAAACTTTTTCGGCAAACCGCTCAAAACTTTTGACGCCGTTAAAGGCATCAGCCTCAAAATTAAAGAAGGTGAAACATTGGGCGTAGTCGGTGAGTCCGGTTCCGGCAAATCCACGTTGGGCAAAGCCGTAATGCAGATGCTGCCTTATACAGGACATATCTCCTTTGAAGGCAAAGACCTGAAAAACTATACCGCCGAAGAAGCACGTCGTCTGAAATCGCAACGGCAAATTGTGTTCCAAGATCCGTTCGGTTCGCTTTCACCGCGCTTGACCGTTGGCGAAATTATTGGCGAAGGTTTGACGGTTCATCATCCTGAAATGACCAAAAAAGAACGTATCCAGCGCGTTTTGGAAGTCATGAAGGAAGTGTCCCTGCCGCTTGACGCGCTCAACCGTTATCCGCACGAATTTTCCGGCGGCCAGCGTCAGCGTATCGCTATTGCACGCGCCGTTATCCTGCGCCCGAAATTCATCCTTTTGGACGAGCCGACCTCTGCACTTGACCGCTCCGTACAATCCAAAGTGGTCGAACTTTTGCGCGATTTGCAGAAGAAATACGGCCTGACTTATATGTTTATCAGTCATGATTTGTCTGTCGTGCGCGCTGTCAGCGACAACGTGATTGTGATGAAGCAGGGCGAAATGGTTGAGTACGGCAGCGCGGATCAGATTTTCCACCATCCGCAAAACGACTACACCAAACGTTTGATTAACGCCGCGTTTGATTTATAGAAAAGGAAAAGGCCGTCTGAAAAGAGATTTTCAGACGGCCTTTGCGGGATTCTTTGGATTTGAAAATAAAAAAGACTTGAATCATTAAGTCTCATATTTCATTTTCACTAGATAAAAAAATATCAAGAATGGCGGAAGCGGTGAGATTCGAACTCACGGAGGGCTATCAACCCTCGACGGTTTTCAAGACCGTTGCATTAAACCGCTCTGCCACGCTTCCATTCTTGAAGCCGTAATATTAATGGAACTTACGGCCTTTGCCAAGAGGTATTTTAGAAAAAATGTCTAGGATTCTGTTTTTATTTAGATTGTTCTTCACGCATGAATATCCATTCGGCTTCGTTTGAAGCTGCTTCATTGAATGAATAGCCCTCGTAGTCGAAATTTTTGAGCATTTCAGGCTCGGTAATGCCGTGTTCTGCCGCGTAGCGCACCATCAAACCGCGCGCACGTTTGGCGTAGAAGCTGATGATTTTGTATTTGCCGTTTTTCTCGTCTTTAAAAATCGGCGTAATCAGGCGTGCGTTGAGTTTTTTGGTGTTGACGGATTTGAAATATTCTTGTGAGGCGAGGTTGATTAAAACGTCGCTGCCGGCTTGCTTCAGTGTTTGGTTGAGCAGGTCGGTGATTTTATCGCCCCAAAATTCGTAGAGGTTTTTGCCGCGTGAGTTGGCAAAGGCCGTGCCCATTTCCAAGCGGTAGGGCTGCATCAAGTCGAGCGGGCGCAATACGCCGTATAAGCCGGAGAGCAGGCGGACGTGTTGTTGCAGGTAGTCGATTTGTTCCGGTTTGAGTGTGTCGGCGGCGATGCCTTCATAGACGTCGCCGTTGAACATAAATACGGCCTGTTTGGCATTTTCAGGGGTAAACGGCGTGTGCCATACGGCATTGCGTTCGGCGTTGAGCAAGGCTATTTTGTCGGAAACATGCATCAGCTCGGCGATTTGTTGAGGGGCAAGCTGGCGCAACTCCTGCATCAGGATTTCTGCTTCGGGCAAAAGGTCGGGCTGGGTAAAGCTGCTGACAGGGGAGGGGTCTTTTTCGTTGAGGTTTTTGGCTGGGGATAAGACAAAAAACATGATAATTTCGACTTTGAAATGAATAATGTGTGGGATTGTAGGTTTAAAATCGGGGAAGAACAAGACGGGATAAACGCATTAATTGAATGCTTTTATTGAAACGTATTTCTGTTGAAAGTAAAATTCGAAGCTTCCACCTGATTCTGACATTTCTATTTGAGGAGAATATCATGCCTAAAACCATTATCCATACCGACAAAGCCCCTGCCGCAATTGGCGCATACAGCCAAGCAGTCCGCGCAGGCGATACGGTTTATATGAGCGGTCAGATTCCTTTGGATCCGGCTACGATGACTGTGGTCGGCGATGGCGACTTCCGCGCCGAAGCAGTGCAAGTCTTTAAAAACCTGCAAGCCGTAGCCGAAGCAGCAGGCGGTTCTTTGAACGATATCGTCAAACTCAATGCTTATTTGACCGATTTGGCCAACTTTGCCGTGTTCAATGAAGTGATGGCTGAATTTATCGAACAGCCTTTCCCTGCGCGTGCGGCGGTGGGCGTAGCCAGTCTGCCTAAAGGCGTTCAGGTTGAAGCAGAAGCAGTATTGGTTTTAAATGTATAATTGATGTTTTCAGACGGCCTGGGCTGGGCTTGAGGCCGTCTGAAAATAATAACAACGGAAAACAATAATAATGGCACATTACGCAATCGGAGACATTCAAGGCTGTTTTGACGAGCTGACTTTGTTGCTTGCCAAAATCGGCTTTAATCATGGTACGGACACCCTTTGGCTGGTCGGCGATATTGTCAATCGCGGCCCGAAGTCCTTGGAAACCCTGAAATTTGCCAAAGAGCATGACAGCAGCGTGCAAATGGTTTTGGGCAATCATGATTTACATCTTTTGGCAGTCGGTTGCGGTGAAGGAACGCTCAAGCGCAGTGATACGGTTGAGCCGATTTTGACCCATCCCGATAGTCATGCCATGCTGGACTGGCTGCGTCATCAGCCGCTGTTGGTGCGCGGCGACAGACATGTGATGGTGCATGCCGGTATTTTGCCGCAATGGTCGGTTGATAAGGCCGAAAGCCTTGCCCGTGAAGCTGAGGATGAATTGCAAGGTAAAAAATACAGGAAATTTTTTGGCAAAATGTACGGCAATAAGCCGACCGAGTGGACGGACGATTTGACAGGCTATGAGCGCCTACGCATGATTATCAACGTCTTTACCCGTATGCGTGCGCTGACGTACAAAGGCGAATTGGATTACGAATATAAATCCACTTTGAAAAAAATGCCGCTTTACCTGCGCCCTTGGTTTAAAGCACCCGATAGGCAGAATTTGGATTATATTACCGTGTTCGGACATTGGTCGTCATTGGGCTACGTTAATACCGATCAGGTTATCGCTTTGGATACCGGCGCGTTGTGGGGCGGAGAGCTGACAGCGGTCAATTTGGATACCAATGAAGTGATACAGGTACCGTCCTTGGGCGGATTGGATTGGAAAACGACATTGAAATAGTTTGGATAAAATAAAAAGGCCGTCTGAAATGTTTCAGACGGCCTTTTTGTATTGGTTAATCCAAAGAAGGCAGGAGTTTGTCCGGATTCATAATGCCATAAGGGTCAAGCTGATTTTTGATGGCATGCATCAGAACAAGTTCGGCCTGCGTACGCACACGGGGCAGCCAATGTTTTTTGATGATGCCTACGCCGTGTTCGGCGGCAATCGTACCGTGGCAGGCAAGGATGTTTTCATAAACAATGGTATTGACGGCGTCTTCGTATTGGTAGGCTTCGTTACTCAATACGTTGGGCAAAAACGTATTGTAATGCAGGCTGCCGTCGCCTAAATGCCCGAAACAGACAATTTGTATGCCGGGAAAGCGGGTTTCCAAGGCAGGGGCGCATTGGCGGACAAAGGCAGCCACTTGGGTGATAGGAACGGCGATGTCGTGTTTGATGCTGGTGCCGAGTTTGCGTTGGGAAGCGGAAATATTTTCACGCAAGGTCCATAAGTCGGAGCGCTCTTGCTCGGATTGCGCCAAGATGCTGTTTTCCCATCCGTTTTGATAGAGAAATTCGGCAAGTTTTTCATCCAGTCCGGCATCAGGAACGGAATCTGCAAGTTCAATCAAAATATGCCATTCCGCATCGGCAGGCTTTTTGAGTTGGCTGAATTCCGAAGATAAATCGAGGGCAAAGCGGCTGATCAGCTCGAAGCTGGTCAAGCGCTCGGCAAAATGGCCTTGCACCTCAGTTAAAAGCGAGACGGCAGATTCAATATCGTCTAAACCTACCCATGCGGTCGCTTTGGTTTTGGGCTGGGCAAAGAGTTTGAGTGTGGCGGCGGTAATGATGCCCAATGTTCCTTCGCTGCCGATAAAAAGATGGCGCAAGTCGTAGCCGGTCGTGTTTTTGTGCAGGGGCTGAAGGTGGGAAACCAGTTTGCCGTCTGGTAAAACGACTTCCAAACCCAATACCAAATCACGCATGCTACCGTAACGCAAGACATTCAAACCGCCGGCATTACAGGCGATATTGCCGCCGATTTGGCAAGAGCCTTCGCTGGCAAGGCTGAGCGGAAACAGTCGTCCGGCTTCGGTTGCTGCCTTTTGAGCATTTTGCAAAATCACGCCTGCTTCAACCGTCATGCTGTTGTCCGCAAGGTTGATATCGCGGATGCGATTAAGCTTGGAGAGATTGAGCAGTACGCCTTCGCTGGTTACCGTTGCGCCGCATAATCCGGTATTGCCGCCTTGCGGGGTTACGTGTATGCGATTTTCAAAACAGAAACGCATGATTTTCTGCACGCTCTCGACGGAGTTCGGCTGTAAGACAATATCCGGCGAAGAAACAAAACGGCGGCGTTGGTCGTTTAACAAGGCCGGAGTGGCTTCGATGATTTCAGAGGCGGAAAGAAACTCAGCAAAACGTTCGTGAAAGTGCATGGCAGTCAGGCGGAAAAGTCGGGAAGGGGAGTGTGAGAAATGTAAAAAAGCAGGATACACAATGGTATCCTGCTTTTCTTATATTCAAAAGAATATTATTTAGCAGCTTCAGAAGCAGCAGCTTCAGTAGCAGATGCAGCGGCTTCAGTAGCAGATGCAGCAGCTTCAGTAGCAGAAGCAGCGGCTTCAGAAGCAGCAGAAGCGGCAGTTTCAGCAGCTTTATCAGCACCGCCACAAGCGGCCAAAGCTAAAGACAACAAAGCAGCAGCGAACAGAGATTTTTTCATTTTTGAGGACCTTTTTAAATCGATTTAAACATTTAAACTAAAAATAGCCGTCAAACGGCCTGTACAGTAGAAATTCATTGCTGAATTTTCGTTATTATGCCCCACGGGGTGGGCCAATGCAACGTTGCTTAACCGTTTGCGGATTAAAATCAATACAAAATTAGCGAAAATAATGTAAATCAGGGAGGCAGGTAAAAAATCATCTAAAAATATTCATAATTAATGAACTTTTAAAAAGTTGTTTATATTCAATAATTTGATTATTTTTAACTGTTGTTGGTTTTAAGGGTTTAGAATGTTTTTGCGTTTGGGGAATTTTTTGTAATTTAGCAACTTTGTGTTGTGAAAAAGCAACTTTTATGGATTGGAATCATTCAATTTGGTTTTTTATATGGGCTTTTTTGGTTTTGTTGTGTTTGCCAAAAGTATTTGTTTAAGGTAAACCGATTGTTTAGTTACAGCTGTGATAGAATAGCCTGAACTTGACTTTTAAATATTGATTAAGGACGACATGATGTCTATTGTTAAAAATTCCGTAGTTTCCCTGCATTATGAAATGTACGATGCAAACAACCAGCTGTTGGACAAAACCGAAGAGCCGATTGCTTACCTGCATGGCGGTTATGACGGTATTTTCCCTTTGGTGGAAGAAGCGTTGCACGGCAAAAATGTAGGCGATACTGTTGAAGTAGCTTTGTCGCCTGATGATGCTTTCGGCGAGCAAGATCCTGAGCTGGTGCGTATTGAAGATGTAAGCGTGTTCCCTGTCGAAGTTGAAGTCGGCATGATGTTTGAAGCCGATGATCCGGAAACAGGCGATGTATTGATTTATCGTGTAACCGATGTTGCCGACGGTAAAGCCGTAGTGGACGGCAACCATCCTTTGGCCGGTATGAAAGTATTATTCAAAGCAACAGTTGAAGGTGTGCGCGATGCGACTGAGGAAGAGATTGCCCACGGTCACGTACATGGCCCGCACGGTCATCACCACCACTAATCAGGCTTGAAGCATGGTAAAGGCCGTCTGAAAAGGAATGAAACCTTCCTTTTCAGACGGCCTTTAAGTTTTTACAAGACAGATAAATAGGAAATTTTGGCGCAGGTCAAATCAAACAGGGAAATATGGATTTTGTTAGAGACTACAATGAATTACATGTAACGGTGCGACAAAATCTGTATTAAGATTCAGATATTAGTAAAACAGGCAGAATGCAATGAGTGAAACATTGGAGCAGCAGGCTGTAGCGGCCAGTATTGATTTAGGCTACCACGACATCAACGGTACATATCATGTGACCAAACCTGAAGTTTTGGAATCGATCGTTGCTGTTTTGGACAAAAGCAAACCGGATTCAGACGGCCTTTATCTGGATACGATGGTCGCGCATGAAAACGGCGAAGAATCTTTACAGATGCCGTCTGAATTTCATGGCGCTGAAGCGGTCGTATTGATTAATGAGGCGGATGAGTGCCAGACCTTGACTTTATATCCGGGCGACAACGATACGCTTTGGATTAAGCTGCCCCAGCTGGCTTGCGGTTATTACGCTTTGTCGGCCGAGACCGGCGGCAAATGTCGCCTTGTACGCCTGATTGTTGCGCCTGAATCGGTTTACCAACCCAAACTGCTTGCCAATGGCAGACGGATGAATGGTTTGACCATGCATTTGTACAGCCTGCGTTCCGAGCGCAACTGGGGCATAGGCGACTTTACCGATTTGCTGAACCTGATGAAATATGCGGCGGAGAAAAAGCTGGATTTTGTCGGTATCAACCCTTTGCACGCCTTGTTTACCAGCAAGCCCGCCTTTGCCAGCCCTTATAGCCCTTCTTCGCGCGAATGGCTCAATCCGATTTATTTGGATATCGAGAAAGTCGGCGCGTTCACTTATAACGAGCAACTGAAAAACTGGCTGGCACAACCGAAAATCCGTCAGCGCATTGCCGCTTTGCGTGTTACGGAAACAGTGACTTATACGGCGGTTTGGGCATGCAAGCGTGATGCGCTGCATATGGCGTTTAATGCGTTTGAACAAGATACTTGTGAAGCTGCGGCAAATGAGCGCGCTGCATTTGAAGCTTTTGTATTAGAAAAAGGCAAGGCTTTGCAGGGTTTCGGTTTGTTTGAGGCTTTGGACCAGTATTACAGCCGTCCCGGACAAGTGGGTTGGCAGTCGTGGCCGTCTGAATTTCATCAACCTGATGGCGAAGCAGTAGAAAAATTCGCGCGCAGTCATGAGCGGGAAATCCGTTTTTATATGTGGCTGCAATGGCTTTGCGCGGAGCAGTTGCAAGAAGTTAACAAAGCTGCTGCCGAATACGGTGTCAAACTCGGTATTTACGGCGATTTGGCGGTCGGCGTGGCGCGAGGCAGCGCGGATACTTGGTTAAACCGTCAAGATTATTGTATGGACGTATCGGTCGGTGCGCCGCCCGATCCTTTGGGACCGACAGGGCAGAATTGGAATTTGCCGCCGCTTAATCCGTCGATGTTGAAACATACGGGCTATGAAAAGTTTGCCCATTTGTTGCGCGAAAACATGCGCCTGTATGGCGTGTTGCGGATTGACCATGTGATGGCATTGTGTCGTTTGTGGTGGGTTTTAAACGATAAAACAGCAGATTTCGGCGCATATGTGCATTACGATGCCGAAGTGACTTTTGCTATTTTGGCATTGGAAAGTCAGCGCAACCGTTGCGTCATCATCGGCGAGGACTTGGGGACGGTACCCGATCAAGCGCGTTATCTGCTCAACCGCTATCAAGTGTTCTCCTACAAAGTCATGTATTTCAGCAAGGGCTGGAATGGTTTCCAATTGCCGGAAGAATATCCCGAGCAGGCGATTACGGTCATCAGCACCCACGATGTCGCGCCCTTGGCAGGTTATTGGATAGGCAAAGATTTGGATACGATGTTCAAACTCGGTACTTTGCCTGATGCAGCCGCTTTTCAGACGGCCTTGGATGAACGCGAACACGATAAAGCCGATTTGCTGGATAAATTGAAAGAAACCGGCTGTCTGGGTGCAGACATACAAATGCCGGCAAAAGCCGATGAAATCTTGCTGGCGGCTTTGCACAAATACGGCGCATTGAGCCGCAGCAAACTTTACGCCGTACAGTTGGAAAACCTGCTGGGCGTCATTGACAATTTGAATGTCCCCGGCGTAACGGACGGCTATCCGAACTGGGCGCAAAAAATGCCGGTTCCTTTGGAAGATTTCCCACAACACCGCCTCATGGGCGGCCAACTTGCCATTATTGACGAGGTACGCATGAAAACAAACAGCCAAATCAAGGCTTATCATGAACTTGACCAAATTGAGCGCGATACGGTCGAAAGCCTGTTTCTTGCCACCCACAGCGACTTGTTCGCTTATCTGGGACGACACCGCCTTGCAGAGGGTGATGAAGTAGTGCGCGTTTTGATTCCCGGCGCAGTAAGTGTGGATATTGTGAACCGCCGCAGCGGCGAACTCATCGTGCCGTCTGAAAAAATTGATGAACGCGGTTTCTTTGTGGCTGTTTTGCCCGATGATGCGCCCGATTACGCTTTGAGTATCCGTTATGCCGAAGACTCCGAGCCTGTAATTGAAGAAGACCCTTATCATTTCAGCTCTGCGTTGCAAGACATGGATTCTTGGCTGTTGGCCGAAGGCAAGCACCTGCGCCCTTATGAAACTTTAGGCGCGCATTTTGCCGAGTTGGACGGCGTGAAGGGCGTACGCTTTGCCGTATGGGTGCCAAATGCGCAACGCGTTTCCGTTATCGGCGAGTTCAATAACTGGGACGGCCGCCGCCATGTGATGCGTTTCCACCGCGACAACGGCATTTGGGACATCTTTATTCCTGCAGTCAAACTCAATGCCCTCTACAAATTTGAAATCCGCGATGCCAACGGCGATGTGCGCGAAAAAGCTGACCCGTATGCTTTCGGTGCGGAACTGCGCCCGACCACGGCATCTATCGTGCGCGGTTTGCCTGACGAAGTGGAAGAACCGGCTTTCCGCGCCCGTGCCAACGCCATTGATGCGCCGATCAGCATTTATGAAGTGCATTTGGGCTCATGGAAACGCAATCCGGAAAACAATTTCTGGCTGACTTACGAAGAGCTCGCCAAAGAGCTGGTAGCATACGTCAAAGACATGGGCTTTACCCATATCGAGTTCCTGCCCGTGTCCGAATACCCGTTTGACGGCTCTTGGGGCTATCAGGCAACCGGTTTGTATGCGCCGACCAGCCGTTTCGGTTCGCCGGAAGAATTGCGCGCCCTGATTAAAGCTGCGCACGACGAGGGCATCAGCGTTATCCTCGACTGGGTGGTCGGACACTTCCCGACCGACGATCACGGCCTGGCCAAGTTTGACGGCACCGCATTGTATGAACACGCCGACCCGCGCGAAGGCTATCACCAAGACTGGAACACCCTGATTTACAACTTCGGCAGAAACGAAGTGAAAAACTTCCTGCAAGGCAATGCCCTATATTGGATAGAACGTTTCGGCTTTGACGGTATCCGCGTTGACGCGGTTGCTTCGATGATTTACCGCAACTATTCGCGCAAAGACGGCGAGTGGATTCCGAACCAATACGGCGGCCATGAAAACCTTGAAGCCATCGCTTTCCTGCGCGATACCAACACCATGTTGAAAGAGGAAGTTCCGGCTGCAACTGAAATCGCCGAAGAATCCACCTCGTTCGCCAACGTAACCCGTCAAGAAGGCTTGAACTTCAGTTACAAATGGAACATGGGCTGGATGAACGACACCTTGCGCTACATGATGGAAGACCCCATCAACCGCAAATACCACCACAACAAAATGACCTTCGGTATGATGTACCAGTACAGCGAAAACTTTGTCCTGCCGCTTTCACACGATGAAGTCGTGCACGGCAAACGTTCGCTGCTCGGACGTATGCCCGGCGACTGCTGGCAACAATTTGCCAACCTGCGTGCCTACTACGGCTTTATGTACGGCTTCCCCGGCAAAAAACTCTTGTTTATGGGCAACGAGTTTGCACAAGGCCGCGAGTGGAACTACAACGAAGGACTGGATTGGTTCCTGCTGGAGCAAGAGGGCGGCTGGCACAAAGGCGTACAAGACTTTGTGCGCGAGTTGAACCATGTCTATAAAGACACTGCGCCGCTTTACCAATTAGACCAATGGCCTGAAGGCTTTGAATGGCTGGTTGCCGATGACGGCGACAATTCCGTATTTGTCTTCGAGCGCCGCGACCGCGAAGGCAACCGTGTTATCGTCATCAGCAACTTCACGCCTGTGGTGCGCGAAGGCTACCGTTTCGGTGTGAATTCTGCTGGCGAATACCGCGAAATCCTCAATTCAGACGACCTGCATTACAAAGGCAGCGGTGTTTCTGCCGGCGCAACGGTGGAGACAGAAGAAGTTTGGTCGCATGGTAAACCAAATTCTCTGTCTGTTACCGTACCGCCGTTGGCAACCGTTTACCTGTATCAGGCGGCAGTCAAAGACGAAGCGTAAATCAACTTTGAGGGTGGCATCGTGCCTGCCTAATCAGCTGAAAATTAAAAGATAGTGACATCAATATGACTCAAGGCCGTCTGAAAGATTTTCAGACGGCCTTATATTGGACACGAAACCAAATACATACCAAGGAATCATTCTATGACTGCCAAATCATGGCATATCGAGGAAGGCAAGCCTTATCCCATGGGCGCGACCCTGACAAGCAAGGGCGCGAATTTCACCTTGTTTTCCATCAATGCCGAAAAGGTCGAATTGTGTCTGTTTGATAAAGATAAAGAAACCCGCTTGGAGATGCCTTCGCGGCGCGGTTCGGTATTTTACGGATTTGTGCCGGACGTTAAGGCAGGGCAGCGATACGGTTTTCGTGTGTATGGACGTGAAAACGCAGAATACGGCTCATGTTTTAATCCCAACAAATTGCTGATTGACCCGTATTCCAAAAAAATTGACGGCAAACCAAGCTACCGTACCGCCGAAGAAATGGCATGGTTCAGGCCGGAAGATGAACGCGACAATGCCGCTGTTGCGCCGAAAAGCGTCGTGATCGGACGCAGCCGATTTAATTGGGCCAAAGATTGCCGTCCGGAAATACCGTGGGGCAAAACCGTTATTTATGAAGCCCATGTCAAAGGGTTTACCAAGCAGTTTCCCGATTTGAAGTACGCAGGCACTTATAAGGCCTTGTGCGATAAACGGGTTTTAGCCTATTTGCAAGAATTGGGGGTAACGACTGTCGAGCTGCTGCCGATTCATTATCATCTGGACGAATACCATCTTCAGCAAATGGGCTTGAGCAATTATTGGGGCTACAACACTTATTCTCATTTTGCCGTCGAGCCGTCTTATGCCGACAATCCCGAGCGTGCGGCTGCGGAGTTTAAACAAGCAGTCAAAGCCCTGCATCAGGCGGGTTTGGAAGTGATTTTGGATGTCGTGTACAACCACACGGCAGAGCAGGACGACAAAGGCCCGATGCTGTGTCAACGCGGTATCGACAACACTTTATGGTATTGGCACACCTCTTACGGCAGCTATGAGAACTGGTCGGGTTGCGGCAATACGCTCAATATTGTCCGTCGCGACGTTACCCGTTGGGCGGCAGACAGCCTGCGCTATTGGGCTGAAGAGTTTCATGTCGACGGTTTCCGTTTCGACTTGGGAACCGTATTGGGACGCGAACCCGATTTCCAATCGTATGGCCGTTTTTTCCAAGTTTTGTATCAAGACCCGGTTTTGGCCGGTTTGAAGCTGATTGTCGAAGCATGGGACATCGGCGAGGGTGGTTATCACTTGGGCAATTTCCCGCAACCTTTTGCTGAATGGAACGGCCGTTTCCGCGATGATATGCGCGCGTTTTGGTCGTGGGAAAGCGGCAATTTGGGTGCATTTGCCGAACGCTTGGCCGGGTCATCCGATATTTTCAACCACAGCGGCCGCCGACCGTCTGCCAGCATCAACTTCATTACCGCACATGACGGCTTCACTCTGCGCGATTTGGTCAGCTACAACGAAAAACACAACGAAGCAAATGGTGAAAACAACCGCGACGGGCATAATGAAAACATCAGTTACAACCACGGCGTAGAAGGCGAAACCGATGATGAAGAGGTTTTGCTCAACCGCGAATACACGTCCAAAGCGCTGCTTGCCTCTTTATTTTTATCCAACGGTACGCCCATGCTGTTGGCAGGCGATGAGTTCGGCAACAGTCAGCAAGGCAACAACAACAGCTACTGCCAAGATAATCCGATTACATGGTTGGATTGGCAATATGAGTCCCATGTGTTGCAAGATTACACTCAAGAGCTGATACGTGTCCGCAGCCAAATCAAGCTGCTGACAGATGATTGCTGGTGGGAAAAAGAGCGTGTGCAATGGTTCAATGCCGACAGCAGCCCGATGACCGAATATTGCTGGCACAATAGGGGCAGTAAGGCGATTCAGATTGTTTTGGACGACGAGTGGCTGTTGTTGGTAAATGCCAAACGTAGTCGTCAGTTATTTAACCTGCCTCAAGGTAATTGGGAAATTTCTTGCGTACCATCAGAGAAATTAAATTACGAAGAATCAGGGAAATGTGTTGTTGAACATATGGGGATTTGGATTTTGCATAAAACAAATTAAATGGGAATTAAACTATTGTTTGATTAACGCTTTGATATTTTATTGGTATTTGTTCATTTTTAGCTTCGTGGTATAAATCGAAAATGCCGATGAGATGATTAATGGTTTGGTTGTTAATTAAATGTTTTATAAAGAAAAAATATCTTTTTTTTAAATCTTTCCGCTATAATTCCTTGTTGTGTAACAAACCTACGTGTCATTCCTTTCAGACGGCCTGTTGCCGTTGTCAGGCCGTCTGAAAACCGAGTTTCGTTGTTTTAATAAAACCATCAGGCGCGTTGTCCAGTGCCTCACGCTAGAGAAAGGCTTCCATGGCTAAGAAAAAACTCCCCATCTCCGGTTACGATTATGTAATGCCTAAACCGGACGCCGAAACCATCCGTAAATCCATCGTTTACAAGCTGATTTTTATCTTGGGCGTAGATCCGAAGGAGGCAACTTCACACCAATGGCTCAACGCCGCTATGCTTGCCGCGCGTGACCTGATTGCGGAAGATTTCCTCAAAACACGCCGCGCCCACATCGACAACAGCAAACGCATGGTTTATTACCTGTCTATGGAATTCCTGCTCGGCCGTTCGTTTGTCAACGCGCTGATTAACGAAGGCGTTTACGCCGAATTTGAAGAGGCCTTCAAGCAACTGGGCAAAGACTTTGCCGATGTCTGCGAACAAGAAGAAGATCCAGGTTTGGGTAACGGCGGTTTGGGCCGTCTGGCCGCCTGCTTCCTCGACTCTTTGGCAACCCTGCGAATTCCGGCCATGGGCTATGGTATCCGTTACCAATACGGTATGTTCAAACAAGAAATTGTAGATGGCCAACAAGTTGAAAAACCCGATTTGTGGCTGGACCAAGATTTGGCGTGGCAGTTTGCCCGTCCGAACAAACAATATTCCGTCCGTTTCGGCGGTCAAGTGTTGAACTTGGGTGACAAAAAAGAATGGCAGCCGAGCGAAGAAATTTCCGCCTGGGCATACGATGAAATCATTCCGGGCTATGGCGGCGAATGTGCCAACCCATTGCGCTTGTGGACTGCACATGCAGGCAACCTGTTCGACCTTGCCGACTTCAACCGAGGCGACTATGCCTCTGCCGTTCGCGCACAAAACAGCGACGAAAACATCTCACGCGTCCTGTATCCGAACGACTCTACCGAATCCGGCCGCGAATTGCGCTTGAAACAAGAATACTTCTTGGTTTCCGCTTCCGTTCAAGACATCGTTGCACGCCATAAATGCCGTTTCCCAAGCATCCACACTTTGGCAGACGAAGTCGCCATCCACTTGAACGACACCCATCCGGTGCTCGCCATTCCAGAATTGATGCGCATCCTGATTGACGAAGAGGGTATCGCATGGACTGAAGCATGGAATATGTGCTGTAAGATTTTCTCTTACACCAACCACACATTGATGAGCGAGGCCTTGGAAACTTGGCAGGTTGACCTGATGGGCCGTCTGCTGCCGCGCCACTTGGACATCATCTTTGAAATCAACGCCTACTTCCTCAATGCCTTACGCGCCATCGGCAACTTCGACGACGACTTTGTCCGCCGCGTATCCATCATTGACGAAACCCACGGCCGCCGCGTCCGCATGGCATGGCTTGCCGTAATCGGTTCGCACAAAGTCAACGGCGTGGCAAAAATCCACTCCGATTTGATGATCACATCCATCTTTGCCGACTTTGCCAAAATATTCCCGGAACGCTTTACCAACGTAACCAACGGCGTAACCCCGCGCCGCTGGATCAACATCGCCAACCCGGGTTTGACCAAATTCTTGGACAAACATCTGGGCGATGAAGACTGGCGTCTGCATTTGGACAACCTGACCAAGCTCAATGACAAAGTGGACGATGCCTCCGTACAGGCAGAATTCGGCGAAGTGAAAAAAGCCGCCAAAGAGCGCCTTGCCAAATACATAGAAAATGAGCTTGGCATCAAAGTTAACACAGATGCACTTTTCGACATCCAAATCAAACGTATCCACGAGTACAAACGTCAAGCATTGAACGTGATGCACATCGTCGACCGCTACAACAAAATCCTGGAAAACCCAGATTTCGATTGGCAGCCGCGTGTGTTCATCTTTGCCGGTAAAGCCGCATCCGCCTATTACATGGCGAAGAAAATCATCCGACTGATTAACGACGTTGCCAAAGTTATCAACAACGACAGCCGCATCCGCGACCTGATTAAAGTTGTGTTCATTCCGAACTACAGCGTCAGCCTCGCCCAAATCATCATCCCAGCCGCCGATTTGCACGAACAAATCTCATTGGCGGGTACAGAAGCATCCGGTACCAGCAACATGAAATTCGCCCTTAACGGCGCAATCTGTATGGGTACACTGGACGGCGCGAATGTTGAGATTTTGGAAAAAGTCGGCGCGGACAACTGCTATATCTTTGGTAACACCGTCGAGCAAGTCGAAGAACTCCGCCGCAATGGTTACGACCCGTTGAGCTATATCGAGCGAGACAGCGATCTACGCCGCGTCGTCAACCAAATCAGCCAAGGCACTTTCTCTCCGGAAGAGCCAAACCGCTACAACGACGTGTTGCAACCATACGGCGACTTCTATCAGCTGATGGCGGATTTCCGCAGCTACATCGACACGCAATACAAAGCGGACGAACACTACCGCAACGTATCCGCATGGCGCAAATCAGCCTTGATCAACATCGCCAACATGGGCTTCTTCTCATCCGACCGCTCCATCGCCGACTACTGCCGCGATATTTGGTACATCAAACCATTGAGCGAAAAAGAACTGCCCGGCAGAAATTAAGCGTTAAGCAGATAACGAAAGCCGATACATCGGAAAGGTGTATCGGCTTTTTTACATTCGCTGTTTTTGAATTGGATAACAAACTTAAAAGGCCGTCTGAAAATTTTCAGACGGCCTTTTATTTCATTTGCTTTGAGAATCAATCAAGCAAGATTATTTTTCAGCTTCTTCAAAACCGACGACTTCGAGGCCGAAGCCGGTGAGGCCGGTGAAGGATGAAGGCTGGCCGAGGACGCGCAGTTTTTTGACGTTGAGGCCGGCGAGGATTTGTGCGCCTATGCCGTAGCTTTTGCTGTCCCATTTGTAGGCTTGGTTTGCGCCTTTGGGCAGGG
>ERZ773008.642-NODE-642-length-25825-cov-33.062709_pt1 | contig 25825 bp, 18 predicted proteins | sample MGYA00580664_ERZ773008 | MGnify/ENA primary metagenome ERZ773008 (study PRJEB29015, sample SAMEA2738016) | human oral metagenome | biome: human oral; feature: human-associated habitat; material: dental | place: China | collected 2048 ... | reverse complement strand
ATTGCTTCGTATCGAAGATCAACTTGGTGAAGTTGCTCAATACAAAGGTCTTCAATCTTTCTACAACTTGAAAAAATAATTCATTCAGATTGAATGAAGTAAGGATCCCTCAAGCTTGACTTGAGGGATTTTTGAATAAAGTAAAGGGAGACTCGGGAGATGATTTATTTTCTTCTATATATTCTAAGTAGAGAGTGGCCAGCTCTTATTCTCTTGATTGTTGGACTTCTTGTAGCTCATCGATGGAAGTCTAGGAATCTGGCACTTTTAGCGGTTCTTTTATTCTTTTTGGTCACCAGTATATTGTGGAAACCTCAGTTGAGTCCGTGGCTTGCTTTTCTCTTTTTATTCCTCGCTTTCTATTTATTGATTGAAAGATACAAATGGGTTCTTTATCCTGCTCTTACTTTAGGTTTGTTGCTGTTGGCAGTTTCTCCTATAATTGGCTTTCTTTTTACAATTTATGTTCCAGTAAGCCATTATGCCTATCTTGAGGAAAAAGGGCAGACAGTAGTAGTTCGAGAAGACTACTATGGAGCTTTTTTTAGTGATAGTAATATAGAGATTATAACTTATGGCGAAGGGAAGCTTATACCAGTAAATGTAAAGCAGTATGATAATGTTCCTATGCATGAATTTAATGAAGCCAAAGATGTTAACGAAGATGCTTTTCTTGCTCAATCGCTAACAAGAGAACGATTGGAAGAATTAAAAGGCTTTATTAATAAAAGAAATCAGCAAAGACAATAGATTAGCTAGAATCAGAGTATTTATCGACTTCTTGGGGACTTTCCTTGCTTGAATCGATGAAAAGTAGTATGATAAGACACAGATTGTGAGGAGAAATAAATGAAAGATTTTCACTTTGATGCGATTTCAGCATTTGAGAACTACGAAATTGAAAAAATGGAGGATGGCCAAGTCATTGTTACGACCGAAGTGGTGACGTCTTCTCTAAACTATTATGGTAATGCTCACGGTGGCTACCTTTTTACTCTCTGTGATCAGATTTCTGGTCTAGTCTTGATATCACAAGGTTTAGATGGAGTAACGCTCCAGTCTTCAATTAACTACCTGCGAGCAGGACATGCTGGTGATAAGCTTACTATCTCAGGGACCTGTGTTCATCCAGGACGTAAAACGAGAGTAGTAGATGTGGTTATTAGCAATCAAGAAAAAGAAAATGTCTGCAAGGCAACATTTACCATGTTTGTTACAGGGCAAAGAAAAGAAGAAAGTCAGATTAATATTTAGTACTGAAGTCCCAGTTTTTAAATAGAAACTGGGATCTATTTTTTAAAATGCCTAGCCAGTATCTGAAATTTGTGTATATATAAAAAAGCATCTCTCAATGAGGATGCTTTTTTTAGTTTGCTTAAAACAAACCTTTGATTTTATCGATAGCGTCACTGGCCATTTCATTTCCAGCTACTAATTTTTTGGCTTGGTCTAGGTATTCGCCAAGTTTGTCTTTATTATCTTCAACAAACTTTTTAGCTGCATCGAAATCTTTCTTTTCGATCATTTCTTTTACTTGGTTAAATAAATCTAGGGGATTCATAACAAGCTCCTTTGTCATTTTTCTTACGGTATAAATTTAACCAAACTTTTAAATAGAAAGCAAGGAATCTGCTTACTTAAAGGTGACACAGACAGATTCAGGAACATAAAAGTCATGAGAGACTTCTGTTAATTTACCGCTTTCTATATCACGTTTGAAAACTGTCGCATTGTCAGAATCTTGGTGAACAGCAATAATGTACTTTTGATCAGGTGTGATATTAAAATCACGTGGATTCTTTCCATTGGTTGGTGTAATTTCGACCAATTCCAAACTGCCATCCTTGAGAATTTTATAGACGGCGATTGAATCATGCCCACGATTGGATCCATAGAGAAACTTGCCATCTGCAGAAAGTCTGATAGCAGCAGTACCATTTGCTCCAGTGAAGTCTTCAGGTAGGGTCGAGACAGTTTGTAGGTGTTCAAATTGGCCGACGCCATCATAAATAAGAACTTCAATCGTTGAGTTTAGTTCACAAATGAGATATGCCATTTTGTAATAATTATGGAAGACTAGATGGCGTGCTCCAGCACCTGGCGCACAATTGTATGTATCTAATTTTTCCAGTTTCCCATCTTCTGAAAGGTCATAAGTTACCACTTGGTCAGTTCCTAAATCACATGTAACTAAGTATTGATCAGGTGTTAAGTCAGTGAAGTGAACATGAGCAGATGCTTGATTCTCATGTGGACCAGATCCTTCATGCGTGTCAGAATCTACTAACTCCAGACTGCCATCAGATAAACGTTTGTAGACTAGGACTTGGCCCTTATGATAGTTGGCTCCATATACCAAATCACGCTTTTCATCTACTGCAACATAGCAGAGAGGAGCTCCTTCTTCAACGACATGATTTAAAAGTTTGAAATCCTTATCAAATGCAGCGATTCCTCCCTGCCCATTTTCAGCCCCAACAGTATAAAGATGATCCGCTGCGTCAAATGCAAGATAGGTCGGACTGGCTTCTTCGGCCACTAGCGCTAAGTTTGACAAAATTCCATTATTTGAGTCAAAATCTGCCTTGTAAAGACCTTTTGACTCCCGTCGGGTATAGGTACCAAAGTAAACTGTTTGTGTCATAATCTTACCTCGTATTGGTGTTTATTAAAGTTATTGTCATTATATCATAAAATAGCTTGGATTGGTTTTCATGATAGGATATGCAAAAAATTTAAAAGAATAGTATCAGTTTAAAAAACACAAAAAAAACAGATGGCAGGTAGGAGGGTCTTAGATAGCTTTGTTAGAATAGATTTGTTCAAACAAAACAAAAAGGTTAAAAAGTTGTTTATGTTTGTTGATAAAAACATTTACAACAGATTTTAACTCAATAACTTACTAAAAAGGAGAACATCATGAACTTTAAAAAATTAGCTACTCTTATCGCAGTCTTAGGACTCTCAATTCTATTTTTGGCAGCTTGTGGAAATAAGGATAAACAAAAAACAGAGACCTTAGATGGCAAGCCAATTGATTACAAGAAGGATGCTGTAGATAAGAAAAACAAAGTGGTTGATGGGAAAGAAGTGACAGAATATACCATGCCAGATGGTAATATTGTTCAAATTCCGGTTGATAATGAAGAAGATACAGATACAGCAGATTCAAGCGCAGAATAATAATGAGTGGTCGTGAGACTTGGAGGCAGTATGTTACGAGGAAAAAAGAAAAATTCTAAAATTATTTTAATCAGTAGTGTAGCTTTATTGACTTGTGCAGCTGTGGGAGGGTACTTCCTTTTGCAGCCAGGTCAAAATCAATCTGTTGTCGTCAACAATAAAGTTGACTCTAAAACAGTTCAAGAAGCAGTAGATGAAGCTAAGAAGAAAAGTTTGGTTTTATCTGGTGAAGTTGCACCGAATAATAGTAGTAAGGTTAAGATCGATCCATCAAAAGGTGAGGTCAAGGAAGTATTCGTCAAAAATGGCGATACTGTCACACAGGGACAGCCTCTCTTTTCCTATGTAACTTCCCAAGAACTGACGGCTCAATCAGCTCAATATGATGCTCAGGCTAAGTCTAATAGTATTAGTACTGCGCAAAGTAATGCCTCAATTAAGTGGGAGACTTATAATCGTAAATTAGCAAATTTGAACAGTTTGCGTGAAAAATATAATGCGAATAACGATGAGTCCCTACTAGATCAGATCAAATCTGCGGAAGATGAAGTTGCACAAAGTTTAAGCGATGCGAATTCAGCTGATAATGAAGTAAAAAATGCTCAGATTGAAGCAGAAAAAGCTCAGGCTACTGCTCAAACTGAATCAGACCGGATGAAATATGATACAGTAACAGCAGATACAGCGGGCACTATCACTTCTATGAATGAAGACTTACCAACTCAATCAAAAGCTAAGAAAGAAGAAGAAAACTTTATCGAAATCATGGACAAGTCCAAGACTTTTGTAAAAGGGAATGTTAGTGAATTTGATCGTGAGAAATTACAAGTTGGACAAAAAGTTGAAGTAGTTGACCGTAAAAATCCTAAGAAAAAATGGACAGGTACAGTAACTCAAGTCGGTACTCTTACAGCGGATGCAGCAGCAAATGGTAACAAACAACAACAGGAAAATCCAAATCAAGCTAAATACCCATATAAAGTAGAGTTAGACCAAGCCGAAAATATGCCTTTGATTGGTTCTCATACTTATGTCAATGTTATTGAAAATGCGCCTGAAGCTGGCAAGGTTGTTGTGAATAAATCTTATGTGTTCACAGAAAACGGTAAATCTTATGTTTGGAAAGTAGAAAACAAAAAGATCAAAAAACAAGAAGTCAAGACCAAGGCCCTTAAAGGTTCACTTGTTGAAATCACAGAAGGTTTGAAGATGGAAGACAGTATCTCTAGTGTTAAGAACGGCATGAAAGAGGGCATGGAGGTAGGAGCAGATGTTAAAGCTTAAAGAAATTCATAAATCTTACCAACAGGGCAGTCAGGAATTTCCTATTCTAAAAGGAATCGATCTTCATGTAAAAGAGGGTGATTTTCTAGCTATTATGGGTCCGTCAGGATCCGGTAAATCAACTCTGATGAATATCATCGGATGCTTGGACAAGGCTAATGCTGGAACTTATCATATTGAAGGCACAGATGTATCCAATCTATCAGACAATCAATTGTCAGATTTACGAAATCAAAAAATTGGTTTTGTATTTCAGAACTTCAATCTGATGCCAAAGTTAACAGCTTGTCAAAATGTGGAATTGCCTTTAACTTATATGAAGATTCCCAAAAAGGAAAGACGGGAACGGGCAATGGAAATGTTACGTTTGGTAGGCTTAGAAGAGCGGAGCGAATTTAAGCCAATGGAATTATCAGGGGGACAAAAGCAGCGGGTAGCTATTGCCCGCGCTTTGGTTACTAACCCAAGTTTTATTCTAGGAGATGAACCGACAGGGGCCTTGGATACCAAAACCAGCGTACAAATCATGGAACTTTTTAAGCAGTTTAATGAAGCTGGAAAAACAATCGTGATTATTACCCATGAACCAGAAGTGGCTCAAATGTGCAAGAAAACAGTTGTTTTACGTGATGGAAATATTGAACACAAAGAGGTAGAAAGGAATTAAGACATTTATGGAAGATATTTTTGTAGCTCTAAATTCCATTTTATCGCATAAAATGCGCTCAATGCTGACCATGCTGGGAATTATCATTGGGATCGGTGCCATCATTGCTATCTTTTCAATTATCGAAGGAAATACAGAAAATACTAAGAGACAGTTGATCGGTGGCAGTAATAATACCATCAAAGTAGTCTATGACAAGAAGAATGTGATTGACCCTAGTATACCTGAAAAGGCTCAGGCAAAAAAACCTGGTTACATCCCTTTCATGGGTGAAGATATACTGAATAAGATTCGAGAAATTCCTGGTGTTAAAAATGCTCTTTTAACCTATGGAACGGATGACAAGATTTACCATCTGGAACAAAAAACATCTGGTAAGGTACAGGCTGTTTCTCAAAATATCGCAGAAATCAAGAAAATGCGGACCGTAGAGGGTGCAGATTTTTCGGATCCTGCTTTCCAAAACCAAGAGCAGGTTACTTATCTGGAAAAATCTCTCTATGATAGTCTCTTCCCAAATGGAAATGGTATTGGAAAATACATCGAAGTCAAGGGAAGTCCTTTCAAGGTAATTGGTGTTTTTGAATCTACGGAACAAAGCGGCTTGACAGCGGGAGCTGATCGGGTTGCCTACATTCCACTTCAACAATGGCACAGGCTTTTTGAGGAGCTGAATGTTAATCCTGAGGTGACAGTTCAAACCTATAAAGCAGATGACCTGAAGAAGGTAGCAAAAAAAGTTGGAGATTATCTCAATCAACAAGTCCCTAGTTCTGATTATATGTTTGGGGTGCTGAATTTACAGGAATTTGAACGCCAATTGGATAATTTGAACCAATCAAACTTTGTACTTTTGGCAGGGATTGCCAGTATTTCCCTTCTGGTCGGAGGGATTGGTGTTATGAACATCATGCTAGTCTCTGTTACAGAAAGGACTCGTGAAATTGGTATTAAGAAGGCTTTGGGAGCAAGACGAAAAATCATTCTCAAGCAGTTTTTAATTGAAGCAGTTATCTTGACCTTGATGGGTGGATTTATAGGAGTAGTGGCTGGAATCCTATCTGGTTTTGCTATTACTCAGTCACTGGCTTATCCTTACATTCTTTCCCTCTTCTCAGTCTTTGTAAGTTTGCTATTTTGTTGTATAATAGGGGTAGTATTTGGATTGCTACCAGCCGTCAAGGCGTCCAAGCTTGATCCAATCGAAGCTTTGCGCTTTGAATAGAAGTAATAAGGAGTCGTTATGTATAAGATTTTGGTCGTAGAAGATGATACTACTATCAACCAAGTCATATGTGAATTTTTAAAAGAAAGTAACTACAGTGTTACGCCGGTTTATGATGGCGCAGAGGCTCTACGTCAGTTTGAAGAAGAGACTTTTGATTTAGTCATTTTAGATATGATGTTGCCATCCGTTAGTGGTTTAGATGTTCTCAAGGAAATCCGTAAGACATCGCAGATCCCAGTCATGATTTTAACTGCTCTAGATGATGAATATACCCAGCTAGTGAGTTTTAATCACTTGATTAGCGATTACGTGACTAAGCCTTTTTCACCCCTCATTTTGGTGAAAAGAATAGAAAATATTTTACGTCGGACTGCTGTTTATTCTGAAATTGTCATCGGTGACTTGCGCGTGGTTTTAGAAGATTGTACGATTTTCTGGCAGGGAGAAAAGCTAGCCCTGACCAAGAAGGAGTATGAAATTCTAGAAGTTCTTGCTAAACGCAAGGGACATTTAGTGACAAGAGACCAGCTTATGAATACTATTTGGGGTTATAGTGAGTTAGATAGTCGTGTCTTGGACAATCATATCAAGAATATTCGCAAGAAAGTTCCTGGAATTCCTTTGTCAACCATTACTGGTATGGGCTATCAATTGGGTGGAGATCAGGCGTGAAGATTGTAAAAAAGAATTTCCTGCTGACCAGTTCGATTATCTTTGTCGTTGTCACAGTAGTGCTTGCTAGTCTCTATTTTGCTATGCCAATCTATTATGAGCAAGTAAAGAGTAGAGAAGCTAATCATGAATTTGAACAAGTGACTCAGCAAATGAAGGGAAAGTCGATTGACGAAATGAAATCTCTTCTCACTGATTATAGTCATAAAAATAATCGAATCTGGTTTAATTTGACAGACGCCAAAGATCAGGTCATTTACCCGACTGTTGAAGTAAGTGAAACCCAAGATTCCTTACAACTAACAATCCTTCCTACCATGGCTGATGGAACAGCTAAGCATAAAAGTATCAGTAAGAAGCTTAAAACATCAGATGGAAAAATCTTGACCCTGCAGGGAGAATATTCTCTGCAGCCCGTCAGTGATGCCAGTCATATTTTGCTCAATCTCTATCCTTTTGTTTTAGTCGTATCCCTTAGCCTAGGAGGACTTTCTGCCTATCTTTACAGCCGGACCTCTAGTCAGCGGATAAAGGATATATCGGCTGCAACTCGTCAGATGACCAGTTTAGCGCCGGATGTTGTTTGTGTAGCTAAAGGAAAAGATGAAATCGCTGAACTCGCTCAGGATATCAATCACCTTTATGCCAACCTAATGACAAGTATGGAAGCGTTGAAAGTGGAAAATGAAAAGGTTGCTGAGAGTGAAAGAGAGAAGGCTGAGTTCCTTCGTATGACTTCCCATGAGCTGAAGACGCCAATAACCAGTATGATGGGAATGATTGACGGTATGATATACGGCGTAGGGGAATTCAAGGATCGAGATACCTACCTTCATAAATGTCGAGAAATTTTAGAAGAGCAATCCGCTCTGGTTCAGTCCATCTTAGCTATCTCTAAAATGGAGATGGGAACAGAGGTGACTGAGGAAGTCTTTTCGTTGAAGCAGGTTCTAGAAGAAAATCTCGGCGCCTACAAACTGATGGCAGACATGAAGCACTATCAGTTCCAAGTTAGTTTAGAAGAGGCTGAGATGAAGGGCAATAAGATCTACTTGGTCAAGGCGATCAAAAATCTCATTGATAATGCTTTTAACTATACTGTTCAAAATGGGAAAATATCAGTCCGCCTTGAAGAACACCTCTTGGTCATTGAAAACCAGGCTGAGCGTGTTTTAAATGAGACTCAGATCCAGCAGATCTTTCAACCATTTTACAGGCCGGATTATAGCCGAAATCGGAAAGATGGAGGGACTGGCCTGGGACTCTTTATCGTTCAGCAAATTTTGGATAAGCATCAGTTTGCTTATAAATTTGAAGCTGTCGATGGCAAATGGATGCGATTTAGCATTTCCTTTTAAATGAAGCCTATCAAAGTCTCAGACAAGCAGGAATAAACTTTACAATCTAATAAGAACACCACAAACAATGTGGTGTTTTAATTTTTTTTGATTATGTGCAAAAATAGACAAAAATAAATTGACAGCGCTTACATATAGTGTTAGAATGAAGCTGTACTTTGCTGAAGAATAATAGTAAGAGGCCCTTAGAAAGCCTCTTTGACTGTAGTTAAATTAATGTCATTGGGATGTATTTGATTAAGAAATATTTTTCAGTAAAAAGTCAGCCATAGAAGATTCCGATTAGCAGTTTGGCTCCATTCATCAGTAGCTTTCCTAGCCAATCTTTTGCATTGCGGAACTAACTGGTCTTTAAAATAGTGTATTATAGTTTAATTTTTCTAATTGTTGCTCCTCTTTAATGATCTTGCTTTTTATTTAATCTTAAGAAATAGAGCTGATATTTCCAATAAGGAGGGGTAGTTTTCTTGCCTTTTTAAAAATTTCAAAGGAGGCATTTCATAAAGTGAAAGAGGGGAGGAGCGCTTCAAACTTTTGAAAGTCCTATATGTATTAAGATATTTTTTCGTTATTTGTTTATCAGACGGTAGTGAAGGAAATTGTATCTACTAACCTTGACTGCTGTTTTGAAAACATGGTATAAGGAGTCATTTTATGAAAAAATCAACCATTGTTTCGATTGTAGTTTCAAGTTTATTGATTAGTCCTCTTGTTTTGGCGCGTCATGTTCAAGCAGACGAAGTTGGCTCAAATAGTGTTGAGCCAGTGTTAGCGACCAGTACGGATCAAGAGTCTAATTCTGATAAATCGGTATCTGAGCAAGTAGAATCAAGTAAGAATGCCGAAGTGTCTAAGGAAAGCTCTACAGAAAGTGTAGGGGAAAAGGCGGTCGTTGAGGAAGCAATCGATTCCAATCAATCTATAGGTGAGCAGGAAAGTCATTTAGATAAAGCAGTTCCTGAGTCTTCAAATGTACTGGATAAAGCAGCTTCGGACAAGGGAACTGTTCTTGAAAAGTCTGGTGCAGATACTGGTAGTGATACTGAAAAGAAAGTTGATTCAAGGATAGAGAGCAATGCAACAGCTGTAGATTCGAGTAAAGAGCCAGGAAATGATAGAAGTGCTACTAGAGTGTCTAATCCACCTAAGACGACCTTAGCAGACTTGTCAGAAGTAACTGGTCAAGCAAGGACTGAGGAAGATTCTAAGAAGGAAGCAACAGTTGGCGAAGCTGTTAATCAACTCTTGAAATGGGCATCGACAAAAGAAGGACAAGTCGGTTCAACTGACCAGGATCGGTTAGCCTTTGCTAAGAGTCTAGGAATGATTGACCAAAAGGCGAAAGGATCCGATCCAGTTACAGACCTTGTGACTATGGTTGCTGCAGCGAAAAAACTCCATGCTGCTTATAGAGCAGAGCGCAAGACACCTCTCTTTATGAATGGGAGAGCACAGCCTATTTTCCAATTTACTCGTGGTGATGATCCTGAACATTATTCATATGAGAATAGTGATATTGTTCGTTATGTTGTTTATGTTGAAACGGACTATGATACAGATGGAGATGGGAAACCAGACTTGGTAAAGACTTTCGTCCAAGTTCCGAAAGCTGCTGTAAAAGGGGATTATAAAGCTCCGACAATCTTTGAAGCTAGCCCATACGTTGCAGGTACGACAGAAGAACGTACCCTAGAAGGGCTTGGTCTCAAAGAAGGTGGCAAATTTGACATGGCTAAGCTCTATACCAAGCCAGACAAGAGAAAAGCAGTCAAAGAAATTTCGACAGAAGAGGTTGCAAAAGCGACTAAACCTAAAGATTGGTACTATGTCAATCCACGTGAAAGTTCAGCAGATTACACTCATTATGATTATGAAAACCTGAACTGGTACAATTATTACCTGGTCCGTGGTTATGCGGTTGTAACAAGTAGTGGATTGGGCTCAAAAGGGTCAGATGGAATCAATACAACAGGTTCTGATTTGGAAGTTGCTGCCTACAAGAGTATTATCGAATGGTTGAATGGCAAACGCAAGGCCTATGCAGATAAAACAAGCAATCGGGAGGTCAAGGCGGATTGGTCGAGTGGCAATGTTGCCATGACTGGTTTGTCTTGGGCTGGAACAACAACTTTTGGGGTCGCATCTACTGGTGTAGAAGGTCTTAAAACCATTGTACCGGCAGCGGGAATTGCCAGTTGGTATGATCACTTTAATAGTCAAGGATCTCCACTTGATACGGGAGCTTCAAATGATCTATCTTGGTTGTCTGTTTATACCTCTGGTCGGATTTTAGACAAGGATGACTGGGATAAAATTAAAGACTACTATGCTGCTTATATCACGAAACTCAACGAGCTGCAACACAAGGATGGTCATAATTATAATGAAGAATATGCTAAGCGTGACTATACCCTAAATGCAGCCAATCTAAAAGCTGCTCCCTTGCTGATCCAAGGGCTTAATGATGATAATGTTAAACCAAAACATTTTGAATTAATGCTAGAAGCATATAAGAAGGCAGGTATAGATCCAAAAGTATTGCTCCACCAAGGAAATCATGTTTATCCATCCACTCGCTGGGCAGGAACCACAGTGGCTGGTCAAGCCTTTAACGATTTAATGAATCAATGGTATAGTCATTATTTATTTGGACTTCAAAATGGTATTGAACATCTTCCACAGGTGACTGCTCAGGACAACCTAGATCCAACCAAGTGGCGTCGATTTGACAAATGGGAAACGGACAATAAAATCACTGCTCGTGCCTATTCCAAGAGAGAGGTTGTGACTGTATCTAGTGATTTTTATGGCACGGGTGAAAATTGGACTACGAGAAACCAAGACGCAGCCTTTCATTCATCTGCTGTCAGTGCTTCATATGCAGCTCCAGTTGATCGTGATATTACCATTAAAGGCCATATCCCTCTTCATTTTAGTGCGGCCTTCTTGAAAGGTGATAAGAAGCATGCCCATGTCAGCGCGACTTTGATGGATGTATCTGATGAGGAATTTGATGTTGTCAAAGAAGAAATCACTTATGATAAGGACGGTTATAGTACTCGTACACTCGAAAAAGAAACGGTTGATGAAAAAGGGGACTGGCATGGTAGCAATCTAGACAGCCTTCCAGTGAAAGAATACAAGACGCATAAAGTGAAAAGTGTGGTTATCTCTAGAGGCTGGATGAATTTGGCTAACCCAGATTCAGGTTTTAATTCTGCAAGTTCTAGATATTCAATCGATTTAAAAGAAAATGAGTACCACAACTATACTATGTACTTGCAGCCAAACTTGTATACTGTTAAAAAGGGTCATCGTCTGGTCCTAACCTTACATGCTTTTGACCCAGATTACATTTATTATGCTGATCCATACGAAGTCAAGTTTAAGACAGATTCTATTTCTGCAAAGATACCAATTGTAGAAGAAAGTCAATCTCTCTTACTTCGTTATCAGCCAAATGAGAAAGATACCGAGTACGCTAAGTTAGCAGACCGTATCCTAGCAATTGCTAAAAAGAACCCTGCAGTAGAAAAGGACAATCAGCAGGACAAGGGAAGTGGCTCTGATCTTAAGCCAGGAGGACAAATGGATCAACAACCACCAGTAGGACGGGACTCTATGGAATTCCGTAAAGAACAAAAGGTTGAAATCGCTAATCTAGAACACAAAGAGAATGATGTTTCTTCAAAAGAAGTAGGTCTTTCAAGAGAAGCAAGACTTCCTGAAACTGGGGAAAAAGCAAATCTTTGGTCAGTCTATGGTATGCTAAGTTTACTTTTAGCCGGCTTATGGAAAGTGATTGGTGGACGTAAAGAAAAGAAATAATGCTATCTCATCATTTTATTTACACTTGGCATTTCCCATCTTGCTTGCTGGATTAACTTGAAAGTCTGGAGAAGAAATACTGACCTCTAGTGTATCTCCTTTAGTGTTATCAAGCTAGCATCTTGAGAAAGGCAAATTTTTCTTAGCAGTCTAGCCGATAAATCACACCCTGAAAGTTAGAAATGATCTAACCTTCGGGGTGTTTTAATTTGAAGTCTTTTAAGATGATTGAAGTTTATGTTTTTTTAATAAAGTAGAAAAAAATAAGTAAATGCAAGATGCCTCAGCTAGTTGTTAGAGAATGAAAATGGGGTAGTTGAATGTGTAAAGCTAGGAGTCAAATTCCTGCAAAAATGATATAATAAACCTATATTTTCTAGAGGAAAAGGCAGGCTATGAAATTACTTTATACAGATATTCGCCATTCTTTGACCAAGGTGTTGGTGGCGGAGGCTGAGAGCTTGGTGGCGGCTGGTAAGCGAGTCTTTTATATTGCGCCAAATTCGTTATCTTTTGAGAAGGAGCGGGCGGTTTTGGAGTGCCTGAAGACTCAGGCTTCCTTTGCCATTACGGTGACGCGCTTTGCCCAGATGGCTCGGTATTTTGTCCTCAATGATGTTCGGCAAGGCCAGAATTTGGACGATATTGGTCTGGGAATGCTGATTTATCGAACCTTGACAGAGTTAGATGACGGAGAGCTTAAGGTCTATGGCCGTATTAAGAAGGATCCCCAGTTTATCCAGCAGCTGATGGATCTATACCATGAACTGCAGACGGCTCAGATGTCCTTTTCGGATTTGGAATTTCTCGAGGAGCCTGAGAAGCGGGAGGATCTGGTTAAGATTTTCACAGCCGTGACTAGGGCTCTAAATAAGGGCGATTTTGACTCATCCTCTCAGATTGCTGCTTTTGCTCAGCACATCCTCTCAGGTGACACCGATGAGGAGTTGGCAGATTTAGCTCTGGTCATCGACGGCTTTACTCGTTTTTCTGCTGAAGAGGAATACCTGGTCGGTCTTCTGCATCGAAAAGGTGTGGAGATTATTATCGGGACCTATGCTAGCCAGAAAGCGTATAAAACGACCTTTCGTGAAGGCAATCTCTATCAAGCCAGTGTAGATTTTTTGAGAAAGCTAGCTGAGGACTATCAGGTCAAGCCTGACTATATCGCTCATGCAGAAGCGGAAGATGCCTTTGGACGGATTTCTAAGATATTGGAGAGTCGCTATGATTTTTCAGAATCAACGGTTAGTCTGAGTGAGCCAGATCGCTCCCAGCTTCAAATCTGGGCTACTATGAACCAGAAAGAAGAGCTGGAATATGTGGCTAAGTCCATCAGGCAGCGACTTCATGACGGTGTGCGCTATAAGGATATTCGTCTGCTCTTGGGGGATGTGGAAGCCTACCAACTTCAGCTCAAGACTATTTTTGAACAATATCAGATTCCCTACTATCTGGGGCGGAGCGAGTCGATGGCCCAGCATCCGCTGGTTCAGTTTGTCGAGTCCTTGGAGCGGCTCAAACGCTATAACTTCCAACTGGAAGATCTGCTCAATCTCTTAAAAACGGGGCTCTATGGAGACTTGACCCAGGAGGAGCTGGATCATTTTGAGCAATATCTACGCTTTGCGGACATCAAGGGAGCAGGCAAACTATCTAAGGATTTCACAGTCAATAGTCAAAGGAAATTTGACCTAGACCGTCTTAATCATATTCGTCGCCGGGTCATGACCCCTCTGCAAGAATTTTTCAAATCCCGCAGCCAGACGGCGTCGGGGCTCTTGGCTAAGTTTACGGAGTTCGTCCAAGCAGCCCGTTTGTCTGATAATTTGAAGGCTCTGCTACAGGGAGAAAGTCAGCAGGAGCAGGAGCGTCATGAGGAAGTCTGGAAGGCTTTCAGCCATGTCTTAGAGCAGTTTGCTCAGGTCTTTGTAGATAGTAAGGTCAAGTTGGACGATTTTTTGGCCTTAGTCTTGTCAGGCATGCTTTTGTCCAACTATCGGACGGTGCCGGCGACAGTAGATGTGGTCAAGGTCCAGTCTTATGACCTGATAGAGCCTTTAGCTGCTCCTTACGTCTACGCAATTGGACTGACTCAGGAGCGTTTCCCGAAAATCGCGCAGAACAAGAGTCTGCTTAGCGATGAAGACAGGGCTCGGCTCAATGACGCGACGGATTCTCAGGCGGAGCTTCAGATTGCTAGCTCAGAAAATCTCAAGAAGAATCGCTATACGGCTCTGTCTCTGATGAATTCTGCTACCAAAGAGCTGGTCTTGTCTGCGCCAGCCTTGGTCAATGAAGTAGAGGACAGCATGTCGACCTATCTGCTGGAATTGACTGCAGCTCCGCTTTCCTTGCCCATCATTGTCAAAAAGCCTCAGGCTTCCAGTGACGATATTGGTAGCTACCGAGCTCTCTTGTCTCAAATCATTGAGCTCCATCAAGAGGAGATCGACCGAGAGTGGACAGCGGAGGAGCAGACTTTTTGGGCGGTGGCTGTGCGGGTTATCCGCAAGAAATTAGCTGCAGAAGGCATCAGCATTCCACAGATCAGTAAGGAATTGCGGAGCGAACCTTTGCAGTCAGATACGCTTCAAGCACTCTATCCAGAGAGACAAGCTCTGCGCCTATCAGCCTCTGCACTCACTGAGTATTTTAAAAACCAGTATGGTTACTTTATCAAGTATGTGCTCGGCTTACAAGAAGAGTGGAGTATTCATCCAGATGCTCGGAGTCATGGAATGTTTTTACACCGCATTTTTGAGAGGGCACTACAAGGTGATGTTCGCAGTGATTTTGATCAGCGATTGGAATCGGCTATCCATGAAACGATGCAGGAGCCAGAATTTACAAACCTATACAATCAGTCCAGTGAGAGTCACTTTACGCAGCAGCTGTTGTTAGACACAGCTAGGGCTACAGGACAGGTACTAGCTCATGCGAAAGAAATTGAGACAATCGGTGAGGAGACAGCTTTTGGTGATGATGCGTCGCCCTTCCTCATTTTGGAAAATGGCCGAGCAGTGACCGTTCGTGGGAAAGTAGACCGAATTGATCGTCTACTCTCTGATGGAAGTCTGGGAGTTGTAGATTATAAGTCTAGTGAGACTAAGTTTAGTTTCGAGAAGTTTTTTAATGGCCTTCATTCTCAGCTACCAACTTATCTAGCTACTGTACAAGAACTGACTGATCAGTCAGCGAGTTTAGGGCTTTTTGGAGCTATGTATTTGCAGATGACTGATCCAATCGTTTCTCTAAAAGATACTAAGGAATTGGAAGATGCTGTCAAAGAAGCTGCTAAAACTATGCAGTACAAGGGACTCTTTTTAGCTGATAAATTGGCATCTTTAGGAGCTGTTTATGAAAAAAGCAAGGTCAATAGCCTTAGTCAAGAAGAGCTAGCTGTTTTGTTGGCCTATAATGCTATTCTTTATAAAAAAGCAGCAGAGGGTATTCTATCAGGACAGTTCGCAATTAACCCTTATACAGAAAACGGGCGTAACATTGCTTCTTATGTTGATCAGTTTAAGTCTATTACTGGCTTTGAGGCCAATCGCCATTTAGGTCAAGCCAGACAGTTAGATAAATTAGACTTAAGTAAATTTGACAAACGTCCTGTCGGTGAAAAATTACGCCAGGCATGGATAGAAAAGATGAGGGAGGAGTTAGAGAAATGAGAAAGATCCCATTTTTAAGTTCAGCAGATATCCAGCAGCTACAGCATGACGAAGTTGCTTCTAATAAGGAACAAAAGCGAACTGCAGAGCAGATTGAGGCGATTTATTCCTCCGGACAAAACATTTTAGTGTCGGCTTCTGCAGGATCGGGGAAAACCTTTGTTATGGTTCAGCGGATCATTGATCAGCTTCTTCGAGGGGTATCTATTCAGGAGCTCTTTATCTCCACCTTTACTGTAAAAGCGGCAGGAGAGTTGAAAGAACGTCTGGAAAAGGAGTTGAGCAAACAACTCAAAGAGAGTTCTGATGAGGAGCTGAAACAACATCTAGCCCAACAACTAGCGGCTATTGCTACTGCTGATATTGGTACGATGGACTCTTTCACACAAAAGGTTCTAAACAAGTATGGCTATCTTCTTGGATTGGCTCCCAATTTTCGTATTCTCCAATCTGCAAGCGAGCAGACCATGTTGCAAAATGAAGTTTTTCAGCAACTGTTTGAGCAATATTATGCAGGTGATAAAAAGGAAATTTTTGAAAAATTAGTCAAAAATTTCACAGGAACGAAAAAGAATATCTCTGGTTTTCGTAAGCAAGTTTATGCAATATATCGATTTCTCCAATCAACAAGTAATCCAGAGCATTGGCTAAACGAAGTATTTCTGACAGGCTATGAAAATACCGACTTTGAGATGGAGCTAGATAAACTTTCACAGCAAGTAAAGGTCGCACTTTTTGATTTAGAAGATTATTTCCGATTTCATCTAGATCATGGAGGTCAAGAATTTTCGGGAGCTAAATACCAAGAAAATGTGTTGATAGCTTTGGATTTGCTAAGTAGCTTGCATGAAGTTTCGTCTAGTCAAGATTATTTTAGAGTTTTGAGAGAGCTTGTACGATTATCTCGAGCTAGTGGAGGAAAAGCTTTTGCTATTAGTACTCGAAAGGAAGAACTAAAAGAGCTTGCCAGTGCTTTTAACCTAGAAAGAAAGAGTAAAATCGAGCATTTGCGGACTCTTGAAGCAAGTATTTACCAATTTGAATTTTTAGAGAAATATCAAGATGATAGCTTGCCACTTTTGTATTTATTGCGTGATTTTATGCGTGATTTTACTCAAGCTTACTTGGACCGCAAAAAATTAGAAAATGCTTTTGAATTTGGTGATATAAGTCATTTTGCTATTCAGATTTTAGAAGAATTTCCTGAAGTACGTAGCTTTTACCAAGAGCGTTATCACGAGGTGATGGTCGATGAATATCAAGATACCAATCACACTCAAGAACGAATGCTAGAACTCTTGTCAAATGGACACAATCGATTTATGGTAGGAGACATCAAGCAGTCTATCTATCGTTTTCGTCAGGCAGATCCACAAATTTTTAGTGAAAAATTTAAACGTTATCAAGAGGATTCTAGTCAAGGGAAATTGATTGTTCTTAAGGAAAATTTTCGGAGCCACATCGAAGTATTAGAGGCTACAAATGACGTTTTCAAGCGATTGATGGATGAGCAAGTAGGAGAAATAAACTATGATGAAACACACTATCTGGTAGCAGGAAATCCAGTTAAAGCATTGCCTAATCCTCAAAATAGAGCTGAAGTTCTACTTTACGATGATTCTGTGGCGGACGAGGAAGTAGACGAAAGTATATCCGTTGGAGAGGTTACTTTGGTAATCAAGGAAATTATTCGTTTACATCAGGAAAAAGCGGTCGCTTTTAAGGATATTACGCTTCTAACAGCATCTCGTACTCGAAATGATATGATTCTAGCAGAGTTTGCAAAATATCATATCCCTCTTGTACCTGATGGCGGAGAGGATAACTACCTCCAGTCGGTTGAAGTCATGGTCATGTTGGATACGTTACGCACGATCAATAATCCTTTAAATGACTATGCTTTAACAGCTCTTCTCAAGTCTCCGATGTTTGACTTTGGTGAAGATGAACTAGCTCGTATTGCTCTCCAAAAAAGACATGAAAAATCGCAAGAAAATCTCTATGAGAAGTTAGAAAACGCCTTAGCTTCCCAAGGGCTACATCAAGACTTGATCTTGCCAGATCTTAAAAGGAAATTGCAGCTCTTTCAAAAGACACTATTAGAATGGCGAACATTTGCCAAAACTCACTCTTTATATGAACTAATTTGGAAGATTTATCAGGATCGTTTGTATTACGATTATGTCGGAGCTTTGCCAAATGGCGCTCAACGGCAGGCAAATCTCTATGCACTCTCGCTTAGGGCTAATGATTATGAAAAGTCTAGTTTTAAAGGTTTATCTCGCTTCATCGGGATGATTGATAAGATTTTAGAAAATCAACATGACTTAGCAAGCGTTCCTTTTGCTGCACCACAAGATGCTGTACGATTGATGACTGTGCATAAGAGTAAGGGGCTTGAGTTTAAGTATGTTTTTCTACTCAATATAGACAAGGCCTTTAATCGTCAAGATACGAGTTCTAATATTATCTTAAGCCGCAAGAATGGAATCGGCATCAAGTACATAGCCGACGTGGAGTTAGAAAAGTCTGAAGGTATGCTAACCCATGTTCGTCTGTCTATGGATACACTGCCTTATCAAAAAAACTTAGAAGAGATTCGACTAGCTAGCTTATCTGAGCAAATGCGTTTGCTCTATGTTGCCATGACAAGAGCAGAAACCAAGCTATACCTAATCGGAAAAGGAAGCCAAGAAAAGCTAGAAAAACGTAACTGGGGATCGGCAGAGCATGGCCGTTTATCACTTGCTCTACGTAGCCTACTTTCTTCATTCCAAGATTGGATGTATGCTATCTGGACCGTCTTTTCAGATGATCACCTTGCCTTTGATGTCCGTTTTGTAAGAGATGAGGACTTGACATCTGATAAAGTGGGTAAAATTATACAGGAAAGTCCGTTCGATGTAGATAATCTGGCAGATAATCGCCAGTCTGACGACATCGTAAGAGCCTTAGAAGTATTAGAAAATGTAGATAGGCTTAATCGTCAATATGCAGCCGCTATTGAATTACCAAGCGTCCGTACTCCTAGCCAGATTAAAAAACTTTATGAACCAGTTATGGAAAGTGATGGCGTAGAGATTATGGACAAAAAAATAGAGATTTCACAACTGCAAACCTTTGTTTTTCCTGACTTTACTAAGAAATCTTCTGTAACAGGAGCACAAGTCGGAAGTGCTGTCCATGAACTGATGCAAAAAATTCCCTTGGATAAAAAGCCTGATAGAAATATCATAAAAACAACTTTACAGCAGGTACAAGCAGAAGCAGCAGTGAAAGAAAAGATTGATCTAGATAAAATCGTAGCTTTTTTTGAAAGTTCGCTTGGAAAAATCATGCAAGAATATAAAAATAAACTTCACCGTGAAGCACCTTTTGCCATGCTTAAGAAGGATAAGGTCAGTGGGCAGGATTTTGTAGTTCGGGGGATTTTGGATGGCTATCTTCTACTTGAAGACAAAATAATTCTTTTTGACTACAAGACAGACAAATTCCGGCATGCCCAGGATTTGGTAGAACGCTACCGACCCCAGTTGAGTTTATATGCCGAAGCCCTTAGTCGTTCGTATGGTATTTCGCAGGTTGAGAAATATTTGATTTTACTGGGGGGATCTGATTTACAAGTGGTCAAGGTCGAAGAATAGACGGATGATGGAGGAAGAGAAATGAGAGATAATCATCTTCATACCTATTTTTCATATGATGCGACAGCTGACTTTTCTGATTATTTAGAAAGCTACGAAGGACAAATCATTACAACAGAACATTTTGATTTATCAAATCCCTACATGGGTGGTCCGCGTGATGATGTGCCCGATTATGAAGCTTATGAACGGAAAATAGAAGAGCTTAACCAACGATATGGAAACCGAATCAAAAAGGGAATTGAAATAGGCTATTATGCTCCTAGAGAAGCAGATATTTTGGCTTATCTTGAAGGAAAGGAATACGATCTTAAGCTCCTATCCGTTCATCATAATGGACGATTTGATTATCTAGAAGAAGCCGTTTTTGAGTTGGATAAGATGGAGCATATCATTCATTATTTCAAAGAATTGGAAGAGGCAATCGAACGTATTCCAGCAGATGTACTGGCGCATTTTGATTATGGTTTCCGTAAGCTTTCAGTTAGCCTAGAAGAGTTCAAATCTCTGGAACCTCAGTTACGTCAATTGTTTCAAAAGATGATTGATTACAATTTAGCATTCGAATTGAATAGCAAATCAATGTATCTTTACAATCATGAAGAACTGTACCGCTATGCACTTGTTTTGATCAAAGATATGGGAGGACGCAGATTTTCGGTAGGATCAGATGGCCATAAAGTAGAGCATTTTCGACTGCATTTTGATAGAATAGAGCACTTGCTAGAAGAATTTGAAATTGGCGAAGAACAATTACTCTGATGATTATCTTTTTTTGCTTTTTACTAAAAAGCAAAAACAAAAAATATAAGTGCATATAAACAATTGTTTTTTCCTAAAGATATTTCAGTCATATCAAAGCTTTTTACCTTGTTTTCTATGTTTTTTATAGCGGAATCTATTGACAATAAAGGCGTTAAAGAGTATAATAGAAACGTTATATGGATTGATTTTAAGGAGGAGAGAATGACTGGATTAAAGAAAACTCTATTTTTTGGATATTCCAAGAGTTCCGTTCATCAAACACTAAATGCGCAAAAACGCTATTATACAGAGAAAATTCAAGAACTTGAGGGCTTAAATGCAAGCTTTAAGCGTACGATTGAGCGTTATCAAGAAAAAGAAATGTTTATTTCTGAGGCTTTGACAGAAGCCAAACGTATTGCCAAAAATATCTTGGCGGATTCTGAAGTTCAAGCAGAAGAAATGGTTCGTTTGACTAAGGAAGATTTGGCAGAGCGTGTGCGCAATACTGAAGAAAAGTTCAGACGTCTTGAAGAAGCAAAACAAGCTATTGTGGAACACGAGGAATTCATGAAAGTGGAACTCAAGCAACTGCTTAACCGTCAAATGGATATGATTGAAAATATTGAAATTGGATTTGATGAAGCAGAAATGCATGCAGATACACTTATTGCAAATAGCCAATATGATTTAGAAGAAGTTCGTCAAGTTGCGCTTGGAGACGCGCATATTGATCAAGATACTGGTAAGGTTGTTCACTTCCCTGAACGTGTGGAGTCTGCAAATGCTTATGCTGCGCCTGCCAAAGTGGCTGTTGATTACTCTGTTGCTGAGAGTACAGGAACTGATCATAATATCCCTGTTTATTCTTTGGAAGATTTTTAATTTTAAAAGGGAAATAGAGACTTATGGATGCAATGAACCGCAATTTTCAACTTCTCTTGGAAAATAAAAACTTTCCGATGCAGATTGTTGAAGAAGATGAGCAATTTATCTACAAGGGTCGTCTTAGTGTAACTAAGGATTATGTTGTGGATTTTGCTGTTTCACTTTTGAAATCTGATGATCATACACCAGGACAAATTATATTTAATAATGTAGCTTATATGAATGATGGAGAAACACGTGAGCAATGGTTGGAATGGATTAATACTCTCAATCTTCACCACGGTCTCTATTACTATTTTGCTCTTGAGCAAGACGGTCGACTTTTTGCACGTCACGTTACTGAAGTTTTTCATGTTGAGGATTTCTTTAATGTTCTTAGCAAGGGTGGGCATGTTATACGCCATGCTCTCTCTGTTTTAAATGAATTTAGAGAGATTCAATAAATAATACATGTGTCTGTCTAAGACCTAATCTATTTTAATAGATTAGGTCTTTTGTTTGTTCAAAAACTATTCGTAATAATTCCCTTATAGGCAAATCTCTGTTTTTCTAAAATAGACCTCTACTTTTAGGTTTCAAATAAATTGACCTTACCTTTATATTTGTATATAATTCTATTGATAATCTGTTTATATAATCATTTTTAAATAGTTGATAAATGAACAAATAAACGGTCAATAAAGATCTTTCAATGGTAAATAGAATTACTGGAGAGGTTAATAGTAACTAAAAAGTTTTAATAATTAGATTAAAATTGGATAATTTATATTTTGAGTGTGCTTATAATCTGAGAAAATAACTAAGTTTTTAAGATTAATCATACTCTAAAATAAATGTTTTTTTATCAAAAACTTGCTTGTAAGTTTCCAGTGTCTTTTTTGTCAGTATAGTCTAATATAAATGGTAAAATAAATTGACAATGTATTGTATTTTATATATAATAATAGTGGTATCCTGCATAAATTGGACGCTAAAGGGAGGTGGATGATGGCAGAATTGAAAAAAACGTTGCTGTTTGGGTACTCAAAATCCTCTGTGAGAGAAGTACTCCAAGAGCATAGGGAACAAAAGGAACGATATGAAAGTCGTATTAAACATCTGGAAGAAATCAATGCAGACTTTAAAAGATCTATCGAGCGTTATCAAGAAAAAGAACTTTTTATTTCAGAAGCTTTGACAGAGGCTAAACGAATTGCTAAAAATATTTTGGCGGATTCTGAGGTTCAAGCAGAAGAGATGGTTCGTTTGACTAAGGAAGATTTGGCGGAGCGTGTGCGCAATACAGAAGCCAAGTTTAAACGTTTGGAGAAAGCGAAACAAGCCATTGTTGAGCATGAAGAGTTCATGAAAGTCGAGCTGAAGCAATTATTGACCAAGCAGATGGATATGATTGATCATATTGAGATTGGATTGGATGATAAGGATGGAGAAGTTCAAACTTTAATTAACAATAGCCAATACGAACTTGAAGAAGTTCGCCAGATTGCTATGGGAAATGCTAAAATTGACAAAGATACTGGTAAAGTCGTCCATTTATCTAGTCGAGTTAGCGATAAAACAAAGAAATTCCGTTTGGATGACAATGTTGATGGCCCTACTGGCTATGGGGTGACAGGTTCTGACCATTCTCCTTACACATATGGCTTTAGTCAATCTATTCAAACCAGTCAAAGCGAGCAATCTAACTTTGATGTTGATCAAAATTCTCTTGAAACGACGAATGAATCATCATCAGATGTACCTATTTTCTCTATGGATGACTTTTAAAGGGAAGGAGGTTCTTTATGAATATGAACGTTCAATTTCAAACATTATTGAAAGAACGAAACTTCCCAATGCAAATCATAGAAGAAGAGGAACAGTTTGTCTATAAAGGTCGATTAACAATTAGTCAAAATTTTATTGTTGATTTCGTTGCTTCCTTAATGAAAGGTGAGGGCGATACTCCTGGACAAATTGTTTTCCAAAATATTGCTACCATGGCAGAAGATGAAACAAGAGAACAGTGGTTAAATTGGCTAAATCAGCTGAATCTTTACCATAGCCTTTATTATTATTTTGCTTCGGAAGCAAACGGAAACATTTTTGCTCGTTATGTGACACAGGTCAATCATGTAGAAGATTTCTTCTATATATTGAGCAAAGGTGGAACAGTTGTTCGAAATGTAGTATCAACCTTAGATAATATGAGGGCAAAGTCTGGACCACCATCGTCACAAAACTGGAATATAAGATAAAAAAAAGAAAAGGAATGTTATTTCATATGAAATTTGAAAAACGCCAACGATATGCTATTCGTAAATTTAGCGTCGGTGCTGCATCTGTGCTAATTGGTCAGTTCTATCTAGGTAGTGTGGCTAATGCACCAGTAGTACATGCAAATGAAATTACTCAACAAGCGCCAGAAGCTTCTAGCAGTGAGAGTAATACATCTAGTAGTGAATCTGCTTCGACTGAAGCAGCATCTTTAGCGAGCACTGAAACAAGTGCGGAATCTGTGTCTGTAGACAAGTCAAAACTACAGTTGACATACCAAACATTCATCAACTTGATGAAAGAAGAGGTTAACCTTTCAGATAAAACAACAGATTCTGTCGCAGCTTACAAAGAAGTTCGTGCTTATGCGGAAGAACTACAGTTGAAAGCAGAAGAGTTGCTTTTGAATGGTGATGCAACTGCTGAAGCTGTGGATGCGATGAACAAAGAGTTGGTATCTATTACAGCCAAGCTCTCTCGTGCTATGAGATCTCTTGAGGTAGTGGCTCAGCCAGCGCCAGAGGTCAAAACAGAAGCATCAGTAGAAAAGTCAGAAACCAAAACGTCTGAATCATCAGCCAAAGAAACTAAAACTTCTGACTCATCAACTAAAGAAACCAAAAAAGAAGTCACTTCTGAAAAAACATCTGAAACCAAGGCTGCGACGGCTAAAGAAGAAAAAACAGAGAAAGTTATTCAAAACAAACCAGCAGAATCTAAGCAAGAGGAAAAATCTTCTGAAGCTGGTGCTGAATCAGCTGCACACCGTGAATTGACTGAAGCTGTGACTAAAGCAGAAGCTAGTGTTCAAGAAGCGGAGAAAGAGTTGACTACGAAGGAAGTTGAAGAAACCACTCGTAAACACCTTTTAGGAGCGGTTGAGAATGCAAAACTTCAGATTCAAGTAGCGAAGACAAGTCTGCAAGAACCGAATCAAACAGACATCGAGCTCAATCGCAGTCTTGGTCAGCTTCGTTCTTCTATCGAAGCAGTTTACACTGAGTTGAAGAAAGTGGGACTGGCTTCAAGTACAAATAAGGAAGATCAAGTAGCTACAGGCCGCAAACGGACAAAACGCTCAACTGAAACTCCTGTATCACCAAATAAACCCTACATCACCATTGAACGTCAGTATGGTTCTGAAGATCGTTATCAAAAAGATTATCGTGTAGTAAAAAATGGTGATACGCTTAACATTAAGTATAAGACGGGTACTACTCGTATCGCAGCGACAGATGTAGAGTTGACACCAGACGCAAAAGCGCTTGGTTTGAGCTATGATCCGGTAGGAGGTTATATCACAGGTCGTGTAGTTTTAAATGCAGCTTTACAGGCTAGAACCTATGAGATCGGTCTGATGAGTAAGACTGATAATAGTATAAAGACTACTGCAGATTTGATAATTAGACCGCACCATGGGTTTGTCGCAACAAAATATTTTAACGTTACAATAAATAAGATAGGTGGATATGGCGATCTATATCCTTTTGAGTTGACTGAAGTTAACGGAAAACGTGTGAACGATGAATACTATGGTTCACACTATCAATCAGGTGATATGAAGGATGATGGAACCGATACGTTAACATACGATTTGACAATACCTGTAACGCCATTCGGATATTATATAAGAAAGGGAACGGTAGAGAATGCAACGCCTATTACTAAACAATATAAAATGGGTATTCATTTTGGAGCTCTGGGGAGTATTGGCACTTATGCAACAGATCCGGCTATCACAAAGGTTGAAGCTGTAAATAACCCAGCTAACATTGCCTTTGAATTAAAAAAACAAGGTAACGGAACTCCCTTAGGAACTGGTGAATATAATTTTGGCGATTCTTCTCCGTATTATATTGAATTTACACGGTTACCTAAAACAGCAGGAAAATACAGTCTTACATTAAAAACTACAGATAGCTTAGGATTGGTTCGTACTTTTGTATTTAACATCACAACAGTGGAAAAGTCCCAAGATGGTTATCTAACGAATGCGGATATCCGATTCAAACCAACAACGGAGTTACAGGTACAAAGACAAATTGATATAACTGATCCTGAGAATCCATATGAAAAGCAAACAGAATCTATCGCTCAGATTCCAAGTAGCACGGATGAGCAAGAGATTGGTAAGATTGAGATTAATAAAGAAAACGCGAGAGTTTTGCCAGTTCGTTTCCCAGATGGTGTAGAGTATGATGCTACAACTCACATAGTCAAGAAAAAGGCTGGGACACGTCTAGCACCTGGTAAATATACTTTTGAAGCGAAAGCAGTCGATGGTCACTTTGGTAACAATGCTCCAACACGCATCATAACCTTTGAAGTAATCGATGCAGTAAATCCGATTGCCCACCAAGTCTGGAAGGAAAATAAAGAAATTTCTGCTCTTCCGG
>ERZ773008.641-NODE-641-length-25831-cov-7.402506_pt1 | contig 25831 bp, 14 predicted proteins | sample MGYA00580664_ERZ773008 | MGnify/ENA primary metagenome ERZ773008 (study PRJEB29015, sample SAMEA2738016) | human oral metagenome | biome: human oral; feature: human-associated habitat; material: dental | place: China | collected 2048 ... | reverse complement strand
CAACACATATATACCTGTACCTCAACACATATATACCTGTACCTCAACACATATATATCTATTATAACAAATCTGTCATTGCGAGCGGCAGCGAAGCAATCTCCGCAAAGCGGTTGCTTCGCAATCCAGGACAACAAAAATTCCCAATTTGACTTCAACTGGATCGCCACAGCTCACATTCGTGAGCCTCGCGATGAGGAAGTGTTGGGAGAGTCTCGCGATGACAAATCAAAAAAACTGACTCTATCTCTAGAATCAGCTTTTTCTTATTTTTACAGATTTGCAACAGTAAGTTTGGCACCCTGCTGACATCCATTGAGTTCGTTTTTAGCAGTTGCAACTTTTCGATAATTTCATTTTACATCATCCCCCTTTGCAACAGATCGCCCCTCAGCAAGTCCTCTCATTACAATATACACATCACAACTGAGCACAGTATAAGGATTTGTAGTTGATCCGATCATCTTTTTTTCTAGTGCAGTTTTCATGTAAGGATAATCTTTACTTGTCTTTGCCACATGAGTAAAGTTTACGCTTTTTGAAGTAGAAAGTGGAATTGCATTTGCAACGATAAGATGTTTGATCGCTTCTATCATAGTCACTTCAGCAGTCTCATCACTAGAAGTTTTTGCTGAGTTTTGATTCTCTACAGCTGGAGCGGTATTTTGTGCGCCTGTTGTTGTCTGAACTGAGGTTCCAGTTTGGATAGTTGTCTGAGTAGTTGTTCCAGATTGAGCTGCCGAATTCTGAGTTCCTGTTAAGACAATAGGTGTTGTTGGGATATCTCCTGTTAACTCCTCTGATGATTCCTTTCCTGAAAGGACTACATTAGTCACACTTCCTGTCTCTTCAAATACATATCCAGAAAGCTGATCTTGCTCTGCTTTTTCTGTTTTTTTCTCAGGAACATTTCATTTTAATCCAGCGATGAAAGTAGTTATTGAATCTTTTATATCTTCTCTCAAAGTCACTGAATCTGGCGTAAAGAGCCCCCATACCCCGAGGATTCCTAGGCATAAAAAGATCAAAACATATACTGAGGCGAAAAATGATTTATTTCGGAGATTAGCACCTTTGAAAGCAACAAGGAGGAAAATTATCATACAGAAGGCTCAGAGGATCATCGCACCAAAGTCTACAATATCCCACAGAATAAACAGGATTCCTCAGAAACCAACAAGAGCAAATAGGAATGCTAGAAAACGATAGAGAGCAGAACCTTTTGCAACAGGTTTAATTCTTGTTCTATTGATTTTAATCTTGATGTTTTCAATATTTGATTCTGAGACTTTTTCCTCGTCCTTTACTTCCTCTTTTTCAGTGTAGATTACTTCTCTGACAAATGGTTTATCTCAGATTTCTTCATCTTTTTTCTTTGAGAAAAAGCTATGAAGCCCTAAAAGAACAACTAATGCCCCAAGATTTACTCCCGCAAGAGTATAAAACTGAGGAACACTAAAGAGTAAACCGATAAGTGCAACCTGGAGCACAAATAAATAGAATATTACTAGGAAGAAAAGATTCTTTTTTAACATTATCATTTGTAGAATATAAAGAGATTAGATTACTTTGTTAATATGGATTTTACCAAGTTTTTCAAGATAAGATTTTAGAAAAAAGCCTCATCAATTCCTGATGAAGCTTTTTATATTCAAACATAGATTATTTATACTTTTCCTTGAGTTTTGCGATCTTTTCAGCCTTTTCTGCTGCCTTTTTTGCTTCTCTTTCAGCCTTAAGCTCTTCTTTTGTCTTTTCAACTGTAGCAACTGGAGCCTCTTCAGATTTCTCCTCTTGTACCTTTTCTACATGTTCAGGCTTGACAATAACAGTTACCTCTTTTTTCATGTCCTTATACATGAATGGCACTACGAAAGTTCCTACTTCATTGATCTTCTTTTTTAGCTTGAAGAGATGAGAATCTACATCAACTCCATAAGCCTCTTTGATCGCTTCAACAACATCAGACTCGTGAACCTTTGCATAAAGAACATTATCTTTATTTACCTTTCTAGTAATAGTCACTCCACCATTTTCTGCCATCTTAGCAAAAAGATCATCAAGACCTGCAGCTTTCTTTGCTCTAGCTACTACTGCAGCCTGCATCTTTTGTTCATACTTGTTCTTATTTGCCTTGTCTGCAAGAACAGCAATATTTTGAGGCAAAAGTACATTTCTAGCAAAAATTGGCTTTACAGCTACAATTTCATATTTTTCACCGAGATGCTTGTCATCCTGAAGCAAAATCACCTCAATGTTTCTGTTTTTAATTGTTCTCCTTGGCATTTTAACAAGTACTTTTAGATAAGTAAAACACTAACTGGAGATAACTTATAGTGATTTGCCAACAAATTGCAATGATTTTTTCTCTTTTTTGTGCTTTTTTGTTTTTTTAGAGAGGAATTAAAGGAAAATCTTCTCAAGAAAGAAAAGAAAAACCTGACTCAAAAGGTCAGATTTTTTTATTTTTTAACTAGTTTTTTATTTCAACAGAGGATTTAGCCGTTCTATGTAGCATAAGAAGTGCTCGTCCCCTCAGCTCCCACCAATTAGCTGGGACATCAGACGTAATAACTCTATATTTCTTGAGCGCCTGAAGATGCGCAGAATATCGATCATCTCCAGAAACATTATGTTTATCTCCCCAAATCACTCTAGAAAGAACGGTTGCGAATTCTGCTCTAGACACTAATTTATGTGGCTCAAAAGCTTGTATCGGTGTTCCATCAGCATTGATTCCCATAATCTGAAGCTGGTAAGCAAGCTGGATATAATCTACCAAATCTCCAAGATCAGCATTCACATCTTTATAGTTTACAACTCCTGCTCTAAGAGGCTTGAGATGATATTCCTTCATCGCATATACAGACATTATTTTTGCGAGTTCTGCTCTAGTTAGTGGTTGATCTAGCCTCGCCTCCTGGATTGTTCTCATCGTTGTAATATTATGTTGACAAGCCCAAAGATAAGCATCATTCTGCTCAGAAGCGAATTGAGAATCCTGAATCGAACAGTTTGGGATATCTACCTCTCACGAATACACTTTCTTCGTCTGCTCTGGGAGTTTGTTCTGAGGTTGTTCTGGTTTCTGTTCGTCCTTTTTCTCCTCTTGTTTATCTCCTGTGGAAATATTTACTACTGGCTGTGGAGCAATCCAGTACCCTCAGCCTCCTCCAGAAGAACTATAAACAACCCTCTTCGCTGCATAAAATCGTTGATTTGACTGATTTTTTAATGCATACCCTATGAGATTTCAGTTTTTTCTAACTTCATTGTAAGCGACAACAGAACCAAGAGGTATTCAGGTAGGCTTAAGGGTACTTGAATCGTAGTTAGGTGTTCCTGCAATTCCTCCAGTAAAAGCTCACTGAAAAATTGAAGAGCCAGACATCAATACCAGTGTTCCAGTCCCTAGATCAAAGAAGAGTATTTTTTCTCACTCAAGTGTGTGGAGCTGAGAACCGGCAAGCGTCCCTGTAGTGAGAAAAGCTTGAACTAGACTCTTATCTTCTAGATTTACTATTGATGGAAGTTGTTGAGCCAAGATTTCCTTTGTTCCAGTAAATCTAAGGGTATTTTCTCCAGAGAGAACGGTCTTTAGTGTAGTTCCATTTGTTGTAAAGAAAGGAATCGTTTTATACAGTGGAGCATAGATATCATTAAAACCCGTAAAAGGATCAGTGATCGTACGTAAAATATAACCAATCAGTTCATTCTGTTCATTTTTTACAGGGAGGTACTTTTCAATAATTGGAGAAATCGCCCATGTTCCCTTTAATACATTATTAACATCATAAATAATATCTCACGTATTAGTTTGCCAAGGCTGCGTAAATGCATTCCTATAGATTGAATCCTCCTTAGTAAAGAATAGTCCATAAGCTTCAAGGAAGATAAGCTTTTCTCAAGAAAGCTGAACTTCCCTTTTTTCATTCCCTGATAGATAATATGAAGCGTCTCCTGTATGTCACAGAGTTCTCTGTTCAAGAGACTCCGTCTCTATCCAATTAATATCTCCCCCCGGAGTATTCACGACAAAAGTAATTTTATCTACACATCCGGCATATACAGGGAAACATTCTGTAGTATAGTAGGTAACCTCTCCAGTTCCACTGGCCTCTACTTGCCCAAATAAAGATAGACACAAGCACAATAATCAGAAAGTGGCAATCCTCATATGCTTCTTCAAAAAACCTCTTAACATATTTCTCAATATATAACTAAAAGCACTCATCACTCTCAAGATAAATAGATGGAATGATATAGATTTTCTCTATTTTTGCAAATTTTTCTTGCGAATCTCTTTTAAGATGTAAATCTGATTGCTGTGAATAATGGCAATTTATAATAAAGATAGCCTCAATATGTGAGGTTGGGTTGTTTTTTTTCTTTAATTGAGTATAGTGGGATATTGCATAATCATGAAAAAATCTGGTTTTTTATTTTTTTGCAGTACTAATAATGCGTATTTTTGATGCCCATACCCACCTCAATCAAGAAGACCTTTTCCCTAATCGAAAAGAGCATTTGGAAGCATTTGCTGGAGTAGGAGGACATGGACTCGTAAATATCTGAGCAAATCGCCAATATAATACCAATGGTTTGACTATCTCAAATGAAAGCAGAACATCTTTTCCAGACCTCTGGATAAAAGCGAGTCTTGGGATTCATCCTTGTGATGTCGGGAATGCAATTGGAAACATTGAGGAAGAAATCACACTGATCAAGCAACAAATTGAGGCGAATAGAGACTCGATTGTGGCTATTTGAGAATGTTGAATTGACCTTCACTATCCAGAAGGAGCGAGCTTTCTCGGACTTCAAAGAGATTTCTTTAGAGCACAATGCGAACTAGCAAGAGAGTTCAACTTACCAATAGTAATTCACTCTAGAGATGCTTTTTTTGAGACACTAGAGATTTTGAGACAGTTTAAGGATCTTGTGATTTACTTTCATTGCTGGGGATATTGACCAGATGAAATCAAAGTTTTAAAATCTGAATTTAATCAGCTTTTTATTGGTTTTACAGGCAATATCAGCTATCCAAAGGCTGAGGAAATTAGAGCAAGTCTGAGAGAAACTGATTTTAGTCAAATCCTCCTTGAAACTGATGCACCCTATCTCTCTCCACAGGGCTTTCGTGGACAGATCAATAGTCCTGCAAAGGTAAGTATTGTTGGAAAATTTGCTGCCGAGACGCTAGGAATAAGTGAAGAGAAGCTTTGGACTCAGGTTGAAGAGAATTTTTGGAGATTATATAGAGGATAGTCTGAATATCGAGATCGCCACGGCTCCGTCTCGTGATGATAGAAAACCTAACTTCCTGCTAGGGGGCTGCCTTGCGTAAGCAAGACTGAGAAATTTTATACCCCCCTCTGTCCTTCGGACATCTCCCCCTATCAGGGGAGAAGTAAGACAGGATCGATTAAAGATACTCAATACAAAAAAACAGACCAGTGGTCTGTTTTTTAGATTTTCAACTTTCTAAAGAGATTATCTAGAAGTCAAACTTGATAATTTTGGAGTTGAGGAATTCTTTCTTGAAGAACAAGACAAAAAGATTTTAACTCCTCAGAAGTTGCTCTAAGGGTAAAAGCTTCTGCTCCTTTTGTTTTTACAAGGACGATATTTATCAATTTTCAGCTTTTTTTCTCCATTTCTAGGACAAATCCTTGAAGTTCTCCATAAAGGAATAGTCTATCTAGGACCTGAATACCTTCATCTTTGATCTCCATACTTGTCTCGATCCCAATCTTGGTCTGAATATAGAGATATCCTCATACAAGCACCAATACAAGCACCGCACCAAAAATATTATCGTAGATAATAGAAAGCACAACAATTCCAAGGACTGTTAATCAAAAAGCAAGATACCATCGCTTGCTTCTTTGGTAAAATTCACCATTATAAATGGAAAGCTTCATAATTATCAAAGCATTAAAGATAAAAAAAATCTGATTTTTGATCTTTTTTACACTATTTTGCAGCTGGAGCAATATTTTTGATTGTGATATCAAAAATTAGATCCTTTCCTGCGAGTTCATGGTTCGCATCAAAAACGATTTCAGTATCAGTGATTTCAGTAATCACAGCTGGGAATCTTCCCCCAAGATATACCTGCATTCCAACCTTTGCATCTTTAGCGTCTTCTCCAAGGTCTTTAATTGGGAAACGAACAATATTTTCCTCACTTCTCTCACCATAAGCTTGTGCAGCTGGGATTTTAACGGTCTTTGTCTCTCCAACCTTCATACCAACCACTCCTGCGTCGAACCCAGCAATCATTTGACCAGCTCCAACCTTGAAAGAAAGTCCCTCTGAGTAGTTTCTATTTGGATTATATTTTCCACTTGCCTGAGCCACAGATTCAACACTCGTATCAAATACCTCACTATCATTGAGTCTTCCAATATAGTCTACAGTAATTGTATCACCACTTTTTACAGTTTCTGATTGAATATCTTGATTTGCCGAAGCGAGGTAGTTTTTAATTGCTTGTTCTGCTGTCATAGTATTTCATGTACTAAGAGATAAAGAATTTTGCCCTGAGATATCTAATGATTCATCTCAAGTACTCATTTGATCTGATGAAGCTGTTTGGCTTCATGTCTGGTTTTCTGAAAGTATTTGTTCAGAAACTGGTGCCTTACTCTTTGGATTCCACAGAGCAATCACTGTAAAAATCAGAGCGAGAAGTAATATTCCACCAGCTCCTAAAAGCATGGTTTTACTTCCTGTAGCTTTTTTTTGTTCTTTAGCCATAATGAATAATAAACGAGAATAAAATTCTGATTTTTGATCTTTTTTCCTTATTTGATCACATACTTATTTTCATCAAAGGAACTCATATCAGTTGTAACAATAGTTTGATCAGCTGGGAATGGTTCTTCAAGTTCAATGAAATTTCCCCGTATTGTTTTAATTTTTACAAGCTTCTCTGTAAGAGCCCCTCCACTCATGACTGGCACTGCTGCTAGATTATCTTCTAGAATTTTCACCCTTTCTAGAGGAAGCAAAGTATGAGGAGTAAAGAGAATAGGGAAATTGACTTTTGCAACATCTCCAACAAGTTCCAAATCTGAATCGAGTTCAATCGTTACCTTAAAGAGATTTGTCTTGTCTGCGACTGTACTAATTGTACTAATTGCTCCAGTTAGACTTTGTCCTTGATAAGTTACTGAGACTGGTTTATCTTGTTGAAGATATTTATACTCATTTGCGGTTACATGAACCTCGATCTGATGTTTCTTGAGTCCTGAGACTTTAAAGACTGGATTTCCTACTGCAACATCTTGACCTTCTGAAACTAGAATCTCACCAATAATCCCTGAGACTGGGGTTCTCACAACAAGTTTATTGTACTGTGTAAGTGCTGTTTCATAGGCGATCTTTGCATCAACGATTGCATTATCTAGAAGCCTTAACTGAACAGGATTATTTGCTAGGAGTGTTTCATAGTTTACCTTTGCGTTCTTGACTGCAATTTCACTCGTAAAAAGAGTATTCTTGCTTCTAGCTAGAGCATCTTCATAAGTAATCTTTGCACTGTCTTGAGCTAAAGTTCCAGAACCTGAAAGCTGAGCATCTACCTGATTAAGATAAGAAATGAAATTCGCTTTAGAACCTATGAGAGCTTGTCCAGCTTGAATTGATTCAAAATTTCTGATTGCCCCATCAATTGTAGCTTGATCAAGCGTTCCCGCCGATGGAATAGAATTTTTCATCAGTTGAATCATCATTCCTGCAAAATTTTCAATTTGGGTATATGCGGCATCAATTTGATGCACTGAATCTTTTAACTCGGCATCAGTTTGCGGTGAAGAGGGAAGTTTTGTGATTGACTCCTTGAGAACATAAAGATCTCTTAACGACTGTTCAGTCTGATTTTTTTGATTTTGATCTTTTGCTCAAACATAAACTTCAAATCCTGTCTTCAAGTCATCATAATATTTTGTCACTCCTAACCACTTGTCACTTGCTTCAATTACTGAATTTAATAGCGAAAGAAGAGCAAGCTTTTGAGGTTGAAACTGTTTTCTTAATGCAGAAATTTGATCATCAGCTGAAGTCACCCCCATATTCGCCTGCTTAACAGCATTTTCGGCACTTACTTGAGCCGCCTCAAAAGATTGCAATGCTGTCTTATAGCTATTTTCAGCTTGATCAAGTTGCTGTTTAAGGCTATTTTCGGTTTGTTCTCTAGTAAGGAGCGCTCTATCAAGATTATTTTTGGCTCTTTGCACCTGAAGTTCATAACTAGCAACAGTATCAGAAAGATAAACAATCTGATCTCAACCTTTTACCTGATTCCCCTCCTTAAAAGCAATACGGCTTACTTTACCATTTGCTTGAGCAGCTACTGTAATATCTTGACTAGAGAGAATTGTCCCTGGCTTTTCCAAGCTAATAGAAGAATCTATCTTATCAATTGTCGTTGTTTGGATGGTAAATTCAGTTTTTTCTTGTGGTTGCTCTGCTTTAGAATTTAGAAATAGCACTAATGCAAAGACTCAAAAAAAACATAGGAAAAATATCATCGTATACTTTAAGATGGTTTTTGATTTATCACTCATACCTATCTGCACACAAAACATTACTAAAATTGGCACTATGCCCTTCTCTGCATTTTAATTTTTTTTATCTTAATGTCAAGAGTATCAATTTCGTCCTTGAGAAGTTCAAGTTCTTTTTGCTTTTCTTTCACTTTTTCCTGCGCGATGAGTGGATTCGTTGAGAGCATCATCAATGTAGATCTAAGATATTCTGCCTGTTGTATTTTAGATTTATAAAGTTTCTCCAATATCAGTAAATCATCTCCGATCACCTGCTCTTCGCTTGATTTGATTCAGATTTCAATCTCTAATATAGAAAAGCAAGAAAAACCTGACGGAAGATGTGCATTTAGTTCTACCATCTGGATATCATCCACCTTAAAAAGGGTGTGAAAAACTTCCTGATGCTGTTCTATAAGCTTTAAGATATCTTGATTTGCTTTGACTGCAAGATGAATTGGCTGATGTTTTTTTAACTTGATGAGAGCCTTTTGTTGCGTGATTCATTTGATAATATCAAAAAGAAGGTGAAGCTTATAGTCCTTTTTTCACTGATGTGAACTTTTCTGAAGATGCTTTGGAAGTTGCTCTGTCAGAATACATTCAATCTGAGCAACAAATTCTGGCACATAGGGCATCAAAACCTGCAAAATTTGTACAAAGATCTGTCCAGCCACTCAACATGCTTCAGATTTTTTTTGTTTTTTGACAAATTCTAGATATCGTGAGAACTGTCTTTTGCTAAAGGCTTGGATCTTTTGGATTAAATTCTCTAATCCCACTCCTGATGATTGGTAACGATAATATTCTTCTAAAAGTTCTTCTCGCTCAGAATATATCCACAGTTCTATTGGTTCGAGTTGAGAGATTTCTTCAATATGGAACGCTTCTTTTTCATATAGAAGCCTAAAGAGATTTCGAAGATGATTGAGATATTCAAAATTCAGCTGCAAGGCTGTCTCCTCAATCTTCTGCTGCTGAGCAATTGCTAATCTTAGAGCATCCTGTCCATACTCTTTAGCAAACAATTCTGCCTTTTCTGGAATTGGATATTGGTAACGCAAAGCCTGAATTTCACTAATAACAATAGGCTTAGCTTCTTGCTCAAATACATAGCTCAAAAAGAGAAATGTTTTTGTAAAGTTCTCAGCGTAGGGAGCAAAAAGAACAAGTGATTCAGATTTTTCTTTGCAGAGCATAGCAAGGACTACTGATCTCAAAAACTGCTCGTCAATAGTTCATTTGGTATCTCAAGCAGAAAAGGGAGTTTTTGAAATCAGAATTTTAGCTTTTTCTTTTTTTACGTCATATTCCACTCGCTGAAGTTTTTTTAGCTCTGATATCCAGTTTTCTATAGCAATTTCTGGTTCTGTATTCAGCGTATACTCAAGCAGACTTTCTACTTGTTTTTTTAACGGTTCTGACTCAATATCGATCAGATACTCTCTTATCTCTACTGGCAGAAGATAAAGTGTATCTATCAAATCAGAAATAGAAAAATCTGAAGCAATCCAATGATTTAGTATCAAAGCTACTAAAAGATATTCATAAGCGTTTTCATAACTACCAAGGAAATCCGGCCTTGCAAAAGAGATTTTCTCCGTTAATGGATCTCCTGCTAAATGCCATCAAAAATAATCTTTTGCCTCAATCGGTAGCACCTTTTGTTCAGAAGAAAGCACAAGAGACTCTAGCTTAGGGGTGGTATTATGCACCCAATCAATGAATTTCTCATATTCTGAACTATAGTCAAGAACCCGTAAAGGAACAACCTTCTTTATCAGTCTTTGACCTGTTATTTTAGAATAAGGCACTTGCTGAAATTTCTCAGATTTTGAAGCGAGATTTCCTATAGTATCTAAAGTTTCAATAATATTTTCTGTAAAATCAAAGAGGGACTGTCCAGCAAATGTTGCTACATTTTCCAGAAAATACCCTGATTCATCTACAAAGTTCTCATCAATTGGAAGTTTATATTCCTGAGCCTTGATAAGATGAACCGGACTCAATAGTGGATTGATTCTAAAAATTCAATTATCAGTTACCGTATCAATTGTCGATTCCCCAAAGATAGGTATCGACTTATTGATCATAGGAAGAATAATTTTTTTCCCAATATGTTTTTTATATCTTTTGTCATTTGAATGGACAATCACTCCAACATCAGAAAAAAAGCTCATAATATCGTCTACAATAAGCGTTAGTACCTCGTTTTTGGTCTCAACAAAACATTTAATTTCTAGTACCACTTGTGGTTCAGTTCTCCACTCAATATCATCAATATTTACAATACTTTGATTTGAAATATCTCGGTAGACGAGCTGAGGAGTTTTTTTCAGGAGTTTTTTTTCTCAAAGGAGAGAAAATACTGAATTTACACCTCTTATATATTCTCTACCAAAAGTTAGCCTCTCAAGATCAGCATCAAAAAATAGTTTTTTAAGATATTGTTCTGTTTTCTTTTGATTTTTTTGTCCAAGGCGTTGGAGTCTCTCATATTGAGCAAAAAAGGGAAGCTTCTCCTTCCCCTTTAGAGCCACAGAAAAATCAAGATTATGCAGATTCTTGATAATCAATGGCTGATAATTTTTCCCTGTAAATTGGAGCAAATTTCTTGCCATCAGTTCTTGGTAATAGAAACTTTTTTGTTCTTCATCTGAGAACTTTGTTACTAATGGCAAAAAAATTGGATATATTCAGTCTTTTTTATTATTTTTTCCTAGCTGTGTGAGATGATTTGGCTGATATTTTTTGTTAAGTTTCATACTAGCATCAAGCTGATTAAAAGAGGGATTAGTAAGTTCTGTAGGTATACACCCTATAGATCAAGTAAAGCAAAGCTGTAGCTGCGAGAATCAATAACATATCCTCTAGAGGTCCTACCTGAACCTTTTTTGCATGTGTGAGCTCAACCTTTTCTCCATCAGTACAAATGGCCTCAACAGTATAATAAGCATAAATATCTTCTTCTACCGTTTTATCAAAGGGATACTCAAACCTTGGAATTTCAGTTTCTCAAAGAAAGGTCTTATCACTCATATCTGCAAAATCTGATCTATAGATACGATACTTTTGAATATTCTCTCATGGTTTTCGTACTAAATAGTATTTATTTCAGATTTTCTCGGTTGTTACCTTAATATTTTTAATAATACAGGTAGGAAGCTTAGGTGCCGCTGGCATTTCTGGTTCGCTAACAGCTCCTGTCTGATCTTCAATTAAAAGAGAACCTGAAAGCGCCTCTTTTTTTGGTTCAGTTCCCGTAGCAACTGGCATTACAAACGAAATCACCTCAGAAGGAAGCCCCTCTGGAATATTGTCATTTGTTACGGCTAGGATCTGAAAAAAATACTCCTTTCCATAGGTAAATCCAGAGAGAATCGCCGAATCTCATGTTGTTAGAACCAGTCCTGAGAGTGCATCAGCAGCGATACCGTATTTAATACCATATTTTTCACTTGTTCAACCGAGCGTTTCCCAGCTCAACTGCAAAGCCCCTGGGAAATCTGGATGAGTCATAATTTTTACCTCTCAAATCTTCAGATTATCTTTAACATTAAGTGTTAGAATTTGATCGTAGTCTTTATTGATACTTGGAGAAGAGAAATTTGCAGATATAAGAATATCACCAGTCTGCATCAGACTAACCTCTTTCACGAAAAGTCAGCTCTTTTCTTTATCTAAAGGATATTCCTGTCCTCCTGAAAATAGCAGCTTTGCTGAACTAACATTATCATCAGTCATTACCTCAAACCTCACTTTATCTCAAAGCTTTAAATTCTGATTTGGCGTCGCAGAGATACCTTTAAAAAGATCAGTACTCTGTGGCTCATAGGTAAAAATGACCTTATCTGAGAGTCCAACCACCTCACCAGCTACAGAAATTGCTTTTACTTGCACATAATTTGTTCAGACTTTAAGACCAGGAATACTATCAGTCAGCATCCCGTTTGCATCGCTTGTTCATTCTTTTATCACAAGATCATTAAGAAGGATTTGCATACGCGCATTTGGAAGCTCTGGAGCGGATGCTAAGATATCTAAAACACTTTTATTGTTTTTAGTACCAGCAGCTGGTTCCATAATTGTAATCCCCTTTTGATCAGTTTTTGAAGCTCAATTTACAATAATTGTTGTTGATCCAGATACTGTATCATTCAATATCGACATATTCACAGTAAAGTTTCCTGGCTTATTAAGTCTCAATCCCTTTGAAAATGTTTTTACCCCTTGATCAGATGCGGACATTTCAATAATTCCATCACTTGGCACAGTATAGTCCTTGAAATTTATCTCTTTCCCATCCGCAACTCCATTAATTTCTAGAAATCCTTGTCCTACATAGTTTTTCATAACTTGATTGTTTTTGATTGCCTTGATGGTGATATCTACAGACTGATTTACAGCAAAAGTAGGTGGATTCACTTCAATCTGGAAAGAATCAGGATCGCCACTCGCAAAAACCTGAGTCGAGAATATCATTCCTCATAAAAGGAGCAAAAGACTTTTTTTCATTGCTATGTTTGGTAGCTATTAAGGTAAAACATCATCATTAACTGGGATATTCAGATTTCAAATCGATAGAGGAGTCAGCACTTCTCCTGACCTTAGTGTTGCAGATCCAAGAAGAATATCTTTTTCCTCTTCTCCTGAGAATGGCACTGAAAACCATTCTCTCTCAAGTGGAGCATTAGTGGCAACTACGAGATTAACACTAAGTTTTCAAGGCTCAGAGGCGTCTATCTTTGCCCTTGATGGGAGTAATTGATCAAGCTGTAATTTGATAGACTCTGGATTATAAAAAATTTGAAAAGTCAGCATTTCTCCTTTTTTTGCAACTTCAGAACCAAAAAGCTCAAAAGTCTGATTCTGTGTTTTATATGCTACCCCTCGTCAATTTTTTTCAATAGCTTTAAGCTCTAGGACATCTAGCACACTTGCTGTAAGGCCAGATAAATCATTTGTCAGATAAAAGAGACCAAGAGCAAGAATTGGAGCTATCAAGAGGATAATCAGATTTTTAAACCCATTTTTTGCTTGCATACTTTCAAATTGTTAAGAAAAATAATCTCGCAACTGGCGAATATAGCAAAAAGTGTAGCAAAATACTTGTAAAAGTCAACCAAAAAATATTAGGAAGATTTTGTCACAAATGTCAAAATAATTCGTAGTATTAAGTGTAGAGAAAATACCACCTCAAAACTCAGAAATTTCTAGTGAAGGTTTATTTATTTTGAGAGTATTGAGGGACTAAAGATAATGGACAGATAGGCAGGTTTTGGCTGTATTTATTATTTTTGGACACATTTTGACAAAATGAAATTGCAGGAATATTTTAATCAGTTATCAGAAAATAGACTCAGAGACCATGAGAAATTTTCCCTCTACCAGAGAATATCTGAGCAGAGAGCTTTAGCAGAAAAATCTCTGAAGAGGACTCATATCTTTTTCAGTAAAAAACTTGTCTATAGTTGTATCACTCTGGTACTGATCATCGGTTTTTTTGGATCGTATTTTTGGGACAATCCATACATCCAAAACTATAGAGCCTTTTTTATAGAAAGGAATCCTTTTTTTAACACTACAAATGCTGATCAGATTGCATCTATCCTTGAGGTAAATGGTGATTATATTATTGAAAAAGAAGGGAAACAGTTTAAAAACTCAAAACTTTTTGATGGAGATCTAATTACATTGAAGGAAAACGCTAAGATTATTTTTGACATTAATGAAAAAACCCAAATTGAGGTTCAGGGACCTGCTCAGTTTAGACTTTCACAAAAAACTGAATGAGGATATCTTTTGAAACTTATTAACTGAAATTTCTTAAAGATTGAAGCAAATGAGGAAAGTTCAGTTCTTGAGGTTGAGACTGATGAAATGACAATCCAGACACAACAACATCAAAAAACAACCTTTGAACTTTCAAAGGAGAATAAAAAAACGCAGATTAGAAATACCTGAGCAACGCTTCTTGTTAAAGCTAAGACTGCTAACAAAGCAGATACTCCTATTACCAAGCTTGAAAAGTCAAAGGTATTAACTATACAAGATAATGACATTAGCAAGATTGAGGACATTAAGGTACTTGGAAATTTGCTAACTAAGGAAGAAAACATTACTCATACGAGCGTTCTCTCTACAGGTAATACTTTGCCTAATGTACAAGAGTTTATTAGTCAGGTTTCTGAACTTATTACTGGAAACTCAACAACTCCTGTGATGCCAATATTAACTCAGGAAGAAGCGACAAAAATTAGTCAAGAAATTGAATACCAAACTGATCAGAAAAAAGTACCAACTGAAGGACAGCTCAGTCAGATCACTGCTGCATTAAATAAAGGTTTCTTACTCTCTGATATGAAAGCTCTCTATGAAGCCAAACTCTCAGGAGACGATGGAAAAGTTTCAAATGCGTATAGGCTTATTGCTTCTAGGATTGGATCTATTGCTCAAGCATATGAAATCAAGACCGTAGCATGAAGCGAACCAAATCAGCTTTTGAGTATGATTGATGAAGTAAAGAAAGGACTTGAGAATTATCATCTCCCTCCTGCAAAGATTGGACAATTAACAACACTCAAAAATTGGATTACCTTCTTTAACAACTTTGAAGACAAAGGAAATTGGGATGCATTTAGCAAGCAATTACCTAAAGAACTTATGTTTAAATAAGGGAAAATTTAAAAGAAAAGTCTGAATTAGTTTCAGGCTTTTTTGATTTTCTGGAAAATTGTTCTGTCAAAATCTCTATAGACAAAGATTTCAGCTTTTTTATTTAAGTAGCCAGAGCTTTTTTCTGAGTAGAAAGTCAAGATCTCAAGCTGTAAATACTACGAGAATATCATCAGAGGTTGTCTTCTCAAGAAATGTCATCACCTGATCAAAATTCTGCAAATACTCAGCATTATGCTCTTTTGCAAAATAATTTCCGAGCTCATCTACTGAAGTAAAATGATGCTGTTGAAAAAGTGGTTCTTGAGCAAAGTCTTTAATATTTTCTCTCGCAGCATAAATTTGATAAATCGCTCTCTGATCAAACTGTGCCAAGGCTGGATAAAAATTATCCCATCCGACAAGCACTCTGTGCATCTGATGAGGTTGAAAAAGTGCGATAATCTTCTTTTCTGGATATTTTTGATGCAACATATTATAACCAACACTTAGAGATGATGCAATGTGTCCATAATCTGTATAGAGTTTTGCTCAAGTTGGGAGGGTAGTAAGGAACTCCATTCTTCTCCAGATGCCCTTAAACTCATACATAGCTTCTAAAATCTGCTCATCAGAGAGCCTAGGATCAATACTCTGCAAAACTCCCGCAACAAGTGAAGCATTTTGATTGGTATGTTCTCATCGAATATACTTTAATTTTCGCTCTTTAACCGGTAGAATCCTAGTTTTTGGATTTGAGAGAATATCCTCTTGTTCAAGATTTTTAAGGACAAAAACCTCATGAGAAGTTTTGTCTATCATTTGTAAATAAGCTGAGGTATAATCATCTAGATCCTGATAATAATCCGTATGATCAAGCTCAATATTTGTAATAGCGAGTTTTTCTAGATCAAGATTTAGAAAATGCCTTTTGTATTCACAAGCTTCAAGGAAAAAATATCGCTGCTTGATAAGATGATAGGGAACTTGTCTTCCTGTAAAAATTGCATCAAAAAGGAGTCTAAATTCAGATTTTTTCTCTTGATTGAGATAATAGCTTTTCGAGTCAAAATCTGGGATAAGAGCTCAGACTATCCCTATTCCAAGCTGAGGAATAAGCTTTTTTGCAGTCGTGATAGCAAGCGCTGAAGAGCTTGACTTTCCATTAGTCCCAGAAAAACCAACAGTACGGAAATATTTACTCATCTCACCAAGAAACTGAAAATAGTTTCGAATTTTGAGAGGTTGCTGATTTGTTAATTTCAGCTGAAATGCTGACTGCACCTCTGGGGAATTAACTACAGCCTCAGAATAAATAACAATATCATCTGGCTTTATTTGATACTGTCAATGTCCAATCAAAGTTTTTATACCATTCTTCTCAAGAGCTTGCGTGATCTGGCTTTCAAATCCATCAATCGCCAAGAGATTATCATATCAGAGTTCTTGCAGAATATAGGCAAGATTTGAAATTCCACTTCCTCCAGCCCCAACAAGTACTATTTTCATTTACTTTTTACTATGAGATAAAAATCAGATTTTTCTCTTTTTATTTTAGCCAAGCATATCAGATAAAATTTGATTTTTGGGCTCTGAAATCGCTGTTTTAATATCTTTTTGCGTTATAGTTTTTTTAAAGTTTTTGAGTTTCAAAAGCTCAGCAAGTAACTTAGCTTTGAACTCAGCGGAGTCTTGATCAAGCAATATCCCATCTCTCTGCTCAACATATCGTTTTGCATTAGCAAATTGATCATGAGTTCGAGGGATAGGCACCATAATCAGCTTCAAATCAAAGAGATCCTGCTCAGCTAGCGATGTTGTCCCAGCTCTTGTTATTGCAATATCAGAGCACATATAGAGCGCTCAAAGCTCCTTTTGCGAACAGAATTCTCTCACTTCTACATCAGAAAAAGCTTCAAAGTCAGACTTTAGCTGAGTATTTAATTTTCCTAGAATTACTGTAAAATGGAAGTTTTCTGATTCTAATGCTGGTAATAGCTCTAAAATAGCGGAATAAAGCGTCATCGCTCACTGCGATCATCCCATCAAGAGAATATTTGTTTGTGAGGATTTTTCTAGTCAATCCGTGTTAACTACTAGCTCATCAGACAACAGCTGTCAAACAACTTTTGCTCAAGGTAATACCTTAGAAAATCCTGTATATATGTGTTTTGCAAACTTTGAAGCAATACGATTTACTAGTCATGGGCGAGTATCAGACTCATGGACATAAATCGGTTTTCCTAAGAGCTTAGCCGCTAGGACAACTGGAAGTGCAACATATCCCCCCTTACAAAAGACAATGTCTATATGATATCTCCTCAGATAGTAGATCGCTTGGAAAATTCAAATTAAAAATCTGAACATATCAAGGATATTTTTCATCAACGAGGATGGTGTCTTCTCTCTTCTTCGCTTTCCAGAAAAGAGAGGAATAAATGTCAGATTTTTTATTTTTTCTGAAAACGTAGTTGCAACCTGTTTTTCTAGACTCTTCTGGGTACCAAATCGATAGTGATGATGAATCTTTGACTGATATTTCTGCAATGATTCTGCATACTGGATCAGGCTCTGAATGGGGAAAACATGACCTCAAGTTCCCCCTCCAGCTCGTGCAATATTGATCTGAATTTTATTTTTCTTTTTCATATAAAAAGTTATTGAGATAAGTATTTTAAGAGTAAAGTTTTAAAAGAGGAAAGCAAGAGAAAATCAGGCAAAAAACACATAAACATCAGCAGATTCACAGCATTCAAATATCTCTCCAATTATTCACTTAAGGAGAAATTAAAACTCTTATATTTTTATGTAACAAAAAAACATCTTTTGAAAAGATGTTTTAGTATATTTGCTATTTTGAGTACAAAGTATGGGAGGGGTGGGATTCGAACCCACGACCTTATCCTTAAGAGGGATCTGCTCTACCAACTAAGCTACACTCCCATATCTGAGATCACTGTTTTGATCAAGATAGCGAGTGCTATTATATTAGTTTTCCTCAAAAATTCAAGTGAATTTCACTAAAAATTCCTAAGATCAAAAATCACTTGATTTCTCGCATCCAAACACTATACTCTTTGCTAGATATGAGAGAAATGGCGCCCTGACAGAGTGGTCTATTGTACAGGTCTGCAAAACCTCGGTTCATGGGTTCGAATCCCATGGGCGCCTAATAAATCTCTGTCTTGAGCTGAGTGAACAATCAGTTCTGTACACAACTTCTGATGAATTGTGTGGTAGTAGAAAGCTATATGATTTGATTCATATAGCTTTTTTATTTTGTCCAAAATCGGACTTTTTTTATAATAGAAAAAACTCCCACAGAGTGAGAGTTTGATCTAGTATACTGACAATATACTACTATTTGCTAGAGAAGAAATTTCCCCAAGCTCCTACAGAAGCATTATCTTTTGTAAGTTCGTAAGTATAAACATCAGCTCCATCAGTTACCTTATATTCAACACCTTCAAGCTTAACTGTCTTATCCTTCTTAGCTACGAATTGGATTTCAATAGTAGCATTAGCAGGTACAGACTGAACAGCAACAGTTCCAGCAGGAAGTGCTACAGACTGTCCATTTACAGATGCTGAAGCAACATCAGCTACAGTATCAAATGTAAGCTTTTCAATATCTACAGTCTTAGGAGAATTGTTAGTCAATGTAAGAGTAACAACTCCATTAGATTCAGATTTCTTAGCCAATAGGAAGAATCCCTTAGCAAAGTATGTGTTAGCTTTCTTATGAGAATTAACTGTATTTACAGTAATATCGTTAGCCTCATATTTGAAGTTTGCTGGAGTAGCAGAAGCAGCAGATACAACATTAGCTCTAACTGTTACTTTTCTATTTCCTTGTTCAAGGTTTTGAGTCAAAGCAGTGAAATCTGGCTGAGTAGCATTTTCAGCAACAAAGTCTCCATCTACATAAAGCTTATAATTACTTACAGTCAAACCAGCACCCTTTACTTCAGTGAACTTGAATGAAGTAAGTTCTGTAGATCCATTAGTTACATTAAGGTTTCCTTCGTAAAGGATAGCATTTACAGCAGGCTCCATTACTCTATCAGCAGTAACTGCATTAGTAACTTCAATAGTAGCATTAGCCTTAACTTCTAGCTTAGCTGAGTATTCCTCAGATGTAGCTGTAGGATTTCCATTATTATCTGTTCCGCTAGCCTTAAGCTTAAGAGTTACATCTTGTGCAGTTGAGATATTTGGAATTACAGTCAATGAAACAGGCATTTCTGATCCAGCCTTGATTGTTCCAATACTATTGAAATCAAAGCTAGTTGATCCATTCTTCAAAGTTTGAGTTGAGAATGGTTGTCCATTTACATTAAGTGTTACATCAATAGAATCTGTAGTGTTAGCCAAAGAAGCATTCAACTCAACCTTGAATGAATTAACATTTACATCCTTGTCCTTTGAAGAAAGTTTTCCTTCAAATACAGTCTTTTGAGTTCCATCATTAACAGTAGTACTTACAGATGATAGATTTTTTCCAATAAGTTGGAATTTAGCATCTCTAATAGAGATAGTTGAAATATTAATTGATCCAGCAATATCTCCATTTCTCAATGGCTCAGAATTAGATTGATATTCTCCATTTCCTTCCATCAAAGAAGATCCGAAGCTAGCAGGCATCTTAATCACCTTTCCTTGAGTTACTCCAGAATCCAAGCTTGCAAGAAGTCTTACAGTTGAATTCTTTCTAACTACGATAGTATTTGTATCAAATACAAACTTTCCATTTCCATCGTTGTCAGCAGTAAATCTAGATCCATCAACTTCAAGAACAAGTCTCTTGATTGAATCCTTTCCTTTAGCATCATTTGTAGACCATTTTTTAACATTAGTTGTTGGGTGAGTTGTGTCATATTCAATAACAATCTTTGGAAGACTTACATTTTCTCTTACAGAGATTTGTCCTTCAGCGATAGCTACATCATTAGCACCAATACCAGCATCAATAGTTCTAGGGAATCCAGCCTTAGTTTGGAGCATAACTCTTCCTCCACTGAATGTGTATTTAGCAAGTTCTCCAGAAGGCCAAGTTGAAGCAAATTTTACATTTGTTCTAAATCCAGTATCATCTTCATCAGCGATAATATCTTTAGCATTAGCAAGCTTCAATTGAACAGTTTCACCAACTCTATCAAGGTTAGCTACTTCAGCTCTAATAGTATACAAAGCTCTCTTATTAGCCTTTAGAACATCTTTATCTAGGGAAATAGTAATATCTCTTCCATTTACTTCTACCTTGTTAGATACTACCTTTGAATCTCTATATACTTTTACATTCTTGAACATGCTTCCAAAGTCAGAAGATCCGTTGTTTCTGAAAGTCAATGATCTAACATTAACATTTCTATCATCCTTTGCAGATTCTGATTGAAGAGCAAACTGTCCAATTACATAATCAGCTTGACCAAGTTGGTAAGTTGAGTCATTGTTATTAACCTTATCAGCAAGGAGTTCTACTACTTTGTACCCAGCAATTCTGTAAGTTGTAGTTGTCCCTTTAACAGAGATATTTCTAGCACTTGCAGTTGCATTAGTAAGTTCAAAAGTAATTTCATTACCTGTATCAGCTGTAGATTTCAATTGAACAACTAGTTCCAAGTTTTCAGTACCATTGATAGTATTTCTTCCATTCTTGAAGTTAAGAACAGCAAGACCATCAGATCCAAGAGTAGCAGCATTAGTTACAGCAACTCCATTTTTTTCAAGCCAGATCTTTTCTACATCAGTTCTTGTAGAAAGTCCAGTTCTCTTAAGAGTAAGAGTCTCAAGAGTAATCTTTTCAGATGCATCAAACTTAATTGTATTAGCAACAAAGATTCCCTTTGGAGCAGTCTTTACAGAAGTAGCTTGATCAGCAACAGAAACAGTCAAGTCTCCTCTTGCTTCAGCTCCTGTATTAACAGTACCTGTTTGATTCTTAGCATCTCTACATTGTGCAGGACATGAAGTAGCTCCCATTGTACAAGCAAGTACAGTTACAGGATCATTACATTGAGCTTTAGTTGCATCAGTCTTAGATGTTCTCTCAAGCATCAACATTACATATCCTCTAATCTCCATTTGACTAGGATTTTCGATCTTTGTCATAATACCCTTGTCTTTTAGAGCTTGAAGGTGATTTGCGTAGTATGGAGTAGCTCCATCGTACTTTGTTCCCCAGATTGCTCTAGAAAGAGTAGTACCAAATTCACCTCTTGTTACTTTATCATTTGGTCTGAATGAAGTAATTCCTTGCCCCATCAATCCCATCTGACAAGCTTTCTTTACATAAGCAGCCAAGTCTCCTTCAGCTGTTTGAGCATCAGCAAATGAGCAAACTTTTGTTTCATCTGCCTTTGTTCCAAGTTCTTTTTCAGCCCAGTTAGAAATCATTTTTGCCAACTGACCTCTTGTAAGTTCTCCATACATATTAGCGTTGTCAATAGAAGACATTGTAGTGATCCCCTTTGAGTAAGCGTAATTGTATGCTCCTTGCAACTCATCACTGTATGAAGCAGCACCAAGTACTGATACAGGAAGAGAGCTTGCTACTATCAACATACCAGCTGTAGCAGCGAACATTTTTTTAACGTTCATTCTCTGTGTAAATTAAATATAAAAAGCTTTTTCGATGAGCATTTACAAAGCCCATCTTAGAATGTAGTATCCTTCAAATTCTCGACTTAAAGTAGTCATACTCCTTGTCCAAGAGTAATCATCTTCTCTCTATACTGGCATACACCAAAATAAAAAAACTCTGATTTCTCTTTTTCTCGTTTCTTCTTACCCTAAGGTTTGAATTCTCAAGATAGATTTTAAGCTGTTTTCTATGTCTCCACATAGACAACTCGTGCTTGAGTGTAGGAATATCAAGTCTGAAATCAAGACATTTTTCACCATTCTGACAAGTTGTGTCATTTATAGTAAGAATGTTCTTGATATCTAGATCTCTTTATTTCTACTAGCTACATTCTTGCATTGTGGTTTACGATGAAGTTTTTTTTATGTGACATTTTTTTTCTCTTTTTCATGTTTTCTTGTCCCAAAAATCTTACTTTTTCAAGTCTATATCTCTATTTTATCAATCACACAAAATCAAAAAATCTGAATTCAAAGACCACCATTTTCTGATTTTTGTGATATAATATATATGTATAGGTTCTTATGTATATGCATAATAGGCTGCCTTATTTTTTAGAAGAAATAGGACTTTATCGCTAATATCATAATTATAAATACAATAAAGCACTTAAAATTGCTAACAACTCTGAAGAGTCATAGAGGCATCGCTACATCTATCTGACACACTCGTCATAAGTAAGAGCGATTAAGCAACAACAAAACAATTTAGGTATTTATCAAACTTATCACACTATAACTAAAATTTTTATGACTTACTATCGTTCATCTCGCGATAACAAGACTTTTTAGCTATCCACTAGAGGATCTAGCAAGCAAAGCACACCTAAGGGGCCTCTAGTAATGAGGTATATTGTCCTTATCTGCGGTAGTAAAACAATATCTATAAAACACCTACTTTATAAACCAACTATTTATCATTTTTTTCTAGATTACAACTAAAATCATAAGCCATTATCATTCTTCTAAAGATTATAAACCTGAGGAATCTTGTTATTGTCGGCAATGACAACATTAGCAAAACTTCAACTATAATGAATATACCGCATCCTCATAGAGAGGGGAGTCATAAATAAGACAGTAGATAATTAGAATAAAAAAAGAAAAAAATCTGAATATTTCATCAGATTTCTTTCTAATCAATAGTACTGAAAAGAGATAAAGTAGTGAACAAAGTGTATAATTTTTGAATGTTTTAGAATGGTGGTCTATCCCCACCTTCCGGTAGGGATGCCTTGTTACGACTTAACCCCAGTCACTGATTCCCTCCTTAACCCATATAATGAGTCTTCAAAGAGCCTCAGCTCCCATGGTTTGACGGGCGGTGAGTGCAAGGAACAGGGACGTATTCACGGCAGCATGGCTGATCTGCCATTACTAGCAATTCCAACTTCATGTAGTCGAGTTCCAGACTACAATCCGAACTAGGGGTAGTTTTAAAGATTTGCTCCACCTCACGGTATCGCTTCTCGCTGTACCTACCCATTGTATTATCTATGAGGCCCTAGGTGTAAGGGGCATGAGGATCTGACGTCATCCTCTCCTTCCTCTCGGTTACCCGAGCAGTCTGTTTAGACATACTAACTAAACACGAGGGTTGCGCTCGTTTCCAGACTTAACTAGACACCTTGCGGCACGAGCTGACGACGACCATGCACCACCTGTGTAAAGCTCCGTATTGCTACGGATATGCGACTTTCACCGCAGACACAATACATGTCAATCCTAGGTAAGATTCTTGGCTTAGTATCCAATTAATCTAGATAATCCACTGCTTGTGTGTTCCCCCGCCTATCCCTTTGAGTTTCATTCTTGCGAATATACTACCCAGGCGGCTTGCTTAACTCGTTAGATTACGACACTCCTACCAATAAATTGATAAAAACATCTAGCAAGCATAATTTACGGTTTGGACTACCAGGGTATCTAATCCTGTTTGCTCCCCAAACTGTCGTCCCTCATCGTCAAGTATTCTATAGTTAGCTGCTTTCGCTTTCGGCGTTCCTTCCGATATCAACGCATTTCACCGCTCCACCGGAAATTCCACTAACCCCTAGATACTTCCAGAATTGCAGTATCCATTCCCTTTCTACGATTGAGTCGTAGGATTTGAAAACAGACTTACAATTCAGACTACGGACACTTTACGCCCAGTAAATCCGGATAACGCTTGAGACCTACGTATTACCGCGGCTGCTGGCACGTAGTTAGCCGTCTCTTATTCTTGACATACCGTCATTCGTCTTCTGCCAAAAAAGAAGTTTACACACCGTAATGCTTCATCCTTCACGCGAAATTGCTGCATCAGACTTTCGTCCATTGTGCAAGATTCCCCACTGCTGCCTCCCGTAGGAGTATGGGCCGTATCTCAGTCCCATCGCGACCGGACATCATCTCAGACCGGTTACCCGTCATAGGCTTGGTAGGCCATTACCCCACCAACTACCTGATAGGACGCACCCCCCTCCCGAAGCGATAAATCTTTCCTCACATTGGAATTTCACCATCGTGAGCATATTGGGAATTAGCTACATCTCTGCAGTTATACCCATCTTCGGGGCAGGTTAAGCACGCGTTACTCGCTCGTTTGCCACTAATCTTACTCCGTATTACTACGAGGCAAGATCCGTTCGACTTGCATGTGTTAGGCATTTCGCTAGCGTTCATCCTGAGCCAGGGTCAAACTCTTCAAAAAGTTTCACACTTTATCTCTTTTTAGTACTATTAAAGATCACTTGTTCAATAGAGATCCATCTCTATTAATGGTAGCACTAACCTACTTTCCCAGCCCTGATAGAACCAGTATCATCGACCAGTATATGCTTAACTTCTGTATTCGGAATGGGAACAGGTGTTTCCATATACCGCATCAGCACCACCGTTATTAGAAATGACGAGTCAGACTATAGCGATCTACTCTGTAAATGCAATAGAATTCTGACTTTTTTCTCTCTGTATCCTTACAATACCATAATATATTACCTATTTCTTAGAAAAAGATAAACCCGCTCGACCAATTAGTACATCTCTGCTTAACCCCTTACAGGGCTTACACATAATGCCTATCAACCTAGTAGTCTACTAGAGGTCTTAACTTCATAAAGAAGAGGGATATCTAATCTTGAGACAAGTTTCCCACTTAGATGCTTTCAGCGGTTACCTTTTCCGAGCTTAACTATCCAGCCGTGCTCCTAGGTGGAACAACTGGTACTATCAGAGGCTCGTCCAACCCGGTCCTCTCGTACTAGGGTCAGCATCTCTCAAATATCCTACGGTCACAGTAGATAGGGACCGAACTGTCTCACGACGTTCTGAACCCAGCTCGCGTACCGCTTTAATGGGTGAACAACCCAACCCTTGGGACCTTCTACAGCCCCAGGATGCGACGAGTCGACATCGAGGTGCCAAACGGAATCGTCGCTGTGAACGCTTAGATTCCATTAGCCTGTTATCCCCGGAGTAACTTTTATCCGTTGAGCGGATCCCCTTCCACTCGGAAGATCCGGATCACTTTCGCCTACTTTCGTATCTGTTCGACCTGTCAGTCTCACAGTCAAGCTTGCTTATGCGAATACACATTCACCACGGTTTCCATCCGTAGTAAGCAAACCTTTGCACGCCTCCGCTACTTTTTAGGAGGCACCCGCCCCAGGTAAACTGTCCAACTGAAACTGTCTCCCAACCTAGGGATTAGAATTGCTACATATTTTGGGTGGTATCTCACTATTGGCTCCGCCCCAACCGAAGTCGAAACATCAAAGCCTCCCACCTATACTGAGCAAAACATGCTACAATCCAATATCAATCTACAGTAAAGCTTCACAGGGTCTTTCCGTCTAACTGTGACTACCCGGCATTTTTACCGGGAATGTAATTTCACCGAGTCTAAGGGTAAGACAGCATGGGGATGATTATGCCATTCATGCGCGTCAGAACTTACCTGACAAGGAATTTCGCTACCTTAGGACCGTTATAGTTACGGC
>ERZ773008.640-NODE-640-length-25880-cov-5.470591_pt1 | contig 25880 bp, 24 predicted proteins | sample MGYA00580664_ERZ773008 | MGnify/ENA primary metagenome ERZ773008 (study PRJEB29015, sample SAMEA2738016) | human oral metagenome | biome: human oral; feature: human-associated habitat; material: dental | place: China | collected 2048 ... | reverse complement strand
CTGTACTGTCTGCGGCTCGCCGCCTTGTCCTGATTTTTGTTAATTCACTATAGTTTGTGGCACAAATCGCCGAGGGCGAAGCCTGGCCAGTCGGGGTCGATATTGCGGCCGAAGGCGATAACTTTGAAGAGCTCGCCCATTTCTTGCGGGGCGAGGAGGGTTTGGCAGGCAGCGGCAGCGCGGATGTAGGCTTGGCTTTCCGGTTCGCCTTGGGCGGCCAGCAGGTCGGTGAGGCCGAGGTTGAGCAGGAAAGCAGCCTGGGTGGTGTAGCCGATGAGGTCGAGCCCGGCTTGGCAGGCGGCTTCGGCGATGGCGGTGAAATTTATATGGCAGGTGAGGTCGGTGAGGCCGATGTGTTCGAAGGGGTTGTGCACGGCGTGGTGGCGGTAGTGGCCGATGAGGGTGCCGCCGCTGCGCTGGGGGTGGTAATACTGGGCGGCGTCGAAGCCGTAGTCGATAAAGAGCAGGGCGCCGCGCGTGAGGCGCTGGGCGAGGGTTCGGATAAAGGCTTGCTGGCGCAGGTGCAGTTCGCTGGTATAGCCGTCAATGGCGGGCAGCAGCGCTTGGGCGGCGGGCAGCAGTTCGGCCGGCAGGGGGGCGCTTTGCCATTGGAATTGTTGGTTTGCATCCAGCCCCACGCCCATCAGCTGCCATTGGTCGCTTTGATAACGCACGATATCGCAGGGCATGGCGTCGAGCACTTCGTTGCCGATGACGATGCCGTCGAATTCGGCGGGCAGCTCGGTGAGCCACGTGATTTGGTGCTGGTGTTGGGGCAGGGCGGCGGCAAGGTGGCGGCGTTGGCGTTCGGCCAAATCGGGGGAGACTTCGATGATGTAGTAGTGCCGGAGGCTACCTGAAAGCTTGCCGATCAGCTGGGCGGCCAGTTCGCCGGTGCCTGCGCCGAATTCGTAGATATTGCCGGCGGTTTGCGGCAGCAGGGATTGAAGCTGGATGGCGAGGGTCTGCCCGAACAGCGGGGTGAGCACGGGGGCGGTGATGAAGTCGCCGGCCGCGCCGATTTTATGTGCGCCGCCGGTGTAGTAGCCATATTGCGGCTGGTAGAGCGCGAGCTGCATGAAGTCGGCAAAGGGTAGGAAACCGTGGTTGGCCTGAATGCGTTGTTGTATCAGGCCACACAGTGCTTGTGAGGCGGCCAGCGCTTCGGGGCCGGGGGCGGGCAGGGTAGGGCGGTTCATGGAGCAATTATGCGAATAATCTGGAAAACGTGCGCAATTATAAAGGCTTGCTGCCGGGAGGCAAAATCGGGGGCTGTGCGGAAAACGGCAAGCGTGGTGATTGAAACTAACTATCTTATGTAAAAACAGTTTGTTAATCGTGGATTTTTACGGTGTTTGCAATTGACCGATGCTGCAGCTTTGCCGTATAGTGTCGCTTTGTGGGAAATTGTGGGGCAAGGTGTCTTCTTAATTCCCAAAAATCCAGCAAAGGTGGGAAAAAGTGTTTGGCGGCGTACATGAATTGAGCATCGACAGCAAGGGGCGCTTGGCGATTCCGGCCAAGTTCCGCGACTTGCTCGCGCGCCACTACACGCCGTCTTTGGTGGTTACCGTGGAGGCGCGCACGCATCTGGTGATGTATCCGGAAGCGGAGTGGCAGAAAACGGCGGAAAATTTGCAGGCGATGAATGTGTCGGGCAATCCGGCTGCCAGAATGTTCCGTGATTTGATGCTGAACCACGCCGAAACGCTGGATTTGGACGCTTCGGGCAGAATTTTGCTGCCGCCGAGCCTGCGCCGCCGCGTGCAGTTTGATAAAGAAGTAACGCTGGTGGGCCGTGCCGACCGGCTGGAGCTGTGGAACCGCGAACGTTGGGAAGCCAATATGAACGCAGTGCTGGATATGGATCCGGACGAATTGGCCGAACAGCTCGATAAAGCCGGATTCCGCCTATGAGCGCGCAGGAGTTGGCGCACGTTACCGTGCTTTTGCACGAGGCGGTGGACGCTTTGGCAGTGAAGCCGGACGGCGTGTATGTGGACGGCACTTTCGGCCGCGGCGGGCATTCCCGCCTGATTTTGTCGAAGCTGGGCACGAACGGCCGGCTGGTGGTGTTTGATAAAGACCCGCAGGCGATTGCCGTGGCGCGGCAGTTGGCGGAGGCGGACAAGCGCGTGCAAGTGGTACACGGCGGGTTTTCCGGCTTTCAGGTAGCCTTAAAAGGATTGGGTATCGAAGCGGTGGACGGTGCGCTGTTTGATTTGGGTGTGTCTTCGCCGCAGATCGACGATGCCGAACGCGGCTTCAGCTTCCGCTACGATGCGCCGCTGGATATGCGGATGGATACCACGCGCGGCCAAACCGCCGCGCAATGGCTGGCCGAGGCCGGCGAAGAAGAGATTCGCGAGGTAATCAGAGATTATGGTGAAGAGCGGTTTAACAGCCAGATTGCGCGCGCCATTGTGCAGCAGCGGCAAGAGCGCCCCATCCTTACAACCGGCCAGCTGGCGCAGTTGGCGGCACAAGCCGTCCGTACTCGCGAACGCGGCCAAGACCCGGCGACGCGGACGTTTCAAGCCGTTCGGATTTTCATCAACCGTGAGCTTGAAGAAATAAGCGCGGTGCTGCCGCAGGCTGCAGGCTACCTGAAAACCGGTGGGCGCTTGGCCGTGATTGCCTTCCATTCGCTGGAAGACCGGATAGTGAAACAGTTTATCCGCCGCTACAGCCGCCCCGTGCCGCTGCCCAAATGGGTGATGGTGCGCGAAAGCGAACGCCCCGAGCCGCCTTTGCGGGAAATCGGCAAAGCGCAGCGGGCTTCGGTAGCAGAAACCGCAGCCAATCCGCGCGCACGCTCCGCCGTGTTGCGCGTGGCCGAGCGGACGGCGGGAGAGTTTGCAGATGAATAAGTTGAATATCGTACTGTTTGTGTTGGCGGTGCTCTCCGCGCTGGCGGTGGTGTCGGTGCAGGACAGCTCGCGAGAATCGTTTATCTCGCTGGAAAAAGAGCACCAACGGCGGGCGGACTTGGAAGAAGAATACCGCCGATTGCAATGGCAGCAGGCCAAGCTGGCCAACCACGGTTTCATCAAGGCGGCGGCCGAACAACAACAGTTGCAGCCGCCTACCATGCAGAATACCAAAGTTGTTCGTTTGCAATATTAAACAGATGCAAACGTTTTTGAATAAAATCAAAACAGAGCAGTTTTGCTGCCGTGCGGGCGGCAGCGTAGAGAGTAAATACCATGCTGATTAAAAGCGATTACAAGCCGCAGATGCGGCAGAAGCCAGTTAAGCAGAAGAAGCCGGTAAGCACCAATGGCCGGATTGCCTTTGTTTTGCTGGTTTTTGCCACGGCCTTTGCCGCAGCGGCAGGCTGGAGCATACATTTGCATACGGTGGAGCAGAACCGCCTGCAAACCGAAGGCAATAAGCGTTTTGTGCGCACTTTGGTGCAACAGGCCAACCGCGGCACGATTACCGACCGCAACGGCGCAGTGCTGGCCTTGAGCGCGCCCACCGATTCGCTGTATGCCATTCCTTCTGCCATGGACAAAATGCCCAGCCAGGAGCAGTTGGAGCAGCTTTCTGAAATTATCGAAGTGCCGGTGGAAACCATTGCCGATCGCCTGGCACGCACCAACAGCGATTTCGTGTTCTTGAAACGGCAGATGAGCGCGGAAACCGCTGCCAAAGTGCGCGCTTTGAAAATTGAGGGCTTGGCTTTCCAAACCGAGCCCAAACGGCAATATCCGATGGGCAATTTGTTCTCCCACGTTATCGGCTTCACCAATATCGACGGCAAAGGCCAAGAAGGTTTGGAACTTTCCCGCGAAGACGACCTGCGCGGCCAAGACGGCGCGCGCGTGGTGCTGCGCGACAATAAAGGCAATTATGTCGATCAATTGGATTCGCCGCGTAACCGCGATGCGGTAGACGGGCGCAATATGGTGCTCTCGCTGGATCAGCGCATTCAATCGCTGGCGCACGATAAATTGGCGCAGGCTGTTGCCTACCATCAGGCCAAAGCCGGCACTGCTGTGGTGTTGGATGCGCAAACCGGCGAAATCCTTGCTTTGGTAAACCTGCCGGATTTCGATCCGAACCAGCCCGGCGGCGCTGAAATTGCTCTGCGCCGCAACCGCGCAGTAACCGATATGATCGAACCCGGATCGGCTATGAAGCCTTTCCCGATTGCCAAAGCCTTGGATTCGGGCAAAGTGAACGAAAACATGGTGTTCAACACCAATACTTATAATATCGGCCCGGCCACCGTGCGCGATACGCACAACTATCCTTCGCTCACCCTGCGCGGCATTATGCAGAAATCCTCCAACGTGGGCGTGAGCAAGCTTTCGGCCATGTTTAAGCCCGAAGAGATGCACGATTTTTATAAATCAGTCGGTTTCGGCCGCCGCATGCACTCCGGCTTCCCCGGCGAATCGCCCGGCTTGGTGCGTGACTGGCGCAACTGGCGGCCCATCGAGCAGGCCACCATGTCGTTCGGCTACGGCTTGCAGATGAGCCTGTTGCAGCTGGCGCACAGCTACACCATTTTCACCAGCGACGGCAAACTTTTGCCGGTAAGCTTCTTGCGCCAGAGCACCGCGCCGCAGGGCGAGCAGGTGATTAAGCCTGAAACCGCACGCGCCATCCGCCGCATGATGGTATCCGTTACCGAGCCCGGCGGCACCGGCACTCAGGGCGCTGTGCCCGGCTTTAACGTGGGCGCGAAAACCGGTACCGCACGCAAGCTGGTGGGCGGCCGCTATGCTGACAATAAACACATGGCCACCTTCATCGGTTTCGCCCCCGCCGAGCATCCGCGCGTGATTGTGGCGGTGAACATCGACGAGCCTACCCAAAACGGCTATTACGGCGGCATCGTGGCCGGGCCGGTGTTTAGAGACATCATGGCCGGTTCGCTGAATATTCTGGGCGTAACGCCCACCAAACCCGTGCAGCAAGTCGCTGCCAAATAAATCGGTGCTTGGAGCCGACCATGTATTGCTTGAAGGACAAACAGTTTGACTTGCCCGACAACTGCACCCTGCCGCCCGATGTGGCGGCGGGGTGCATTTTGCGTATGGACAGCCGCCTGGTGCAGCTGGGCGACGTATTCGTGGCCTGCCAGGGCGAATATGCCGATGGCCGCAACTATATTCCCGCCGCGATTGCTAATGGCGCGGCGATGGTGTTTTGGGACAGCGGCGACGGTTTCGCCTGGCGGCCGGAGTGGCAAATCGCCAACCTCGGCGTGCCGCACCTGAAGCAAAACGCCGGCCTGCTGGCAGCCAAGCTCTACGGCAATTTTTCAGGTAGCCTTTCTTGCTGGGGGGTAACCGGCACCAACGGCAAAACCTCGATTTCGCAATGGCTTGCCCAAGCCGCCGATTTGCTCGGCACGCCCTGCGCCATCATCGGTACGGTGGGCAACGGCTTCTGGGGGCGGCTCGAAGAAACCACCCACACCACGCCCAACCCGGTGCGCGTGCAAACCCTGTTGCACCAATTCAAACAGCAGGGTGCAAAAGCCGTGGCGATGGAAGTATCCAGCCACGGCCTCGATCAAAACCGCGTGGTCGGCACGCCCTTCTCCTCCGCCATCTTCACCAATCTCACCCGCGACCACCTCGATTACCACGGCAGCATGGCCGCCTATGGCGCCAGCAAGGCCAAACTGTTCTATTGGCAAAGCCTTCAGCACGCCATCATCAATACGGACGACGAATTCGGCCGCGAATTGGCCGCCGGGCTGCGTGCCGACCGCCCAAGCCTAAATGTGTACGGCTACGGCTTCAATGAACAAGCCGATATCCGCATCACCCGCTTTACCGCTTCCGCCCAAGGCATGCAGGTCGCCTTCGATACGCCTTGGGGCAGCGGTGAAATCCACAGTCGTCTTTTGGGGCGGTTCAATGCACAAAACCTTGCTGCCTGCGTCGGCCTTTTGTGCGCCGAAGGCTATGCGCTGCCCGACGTGTTGCGCGTGCTCGCGCAAATCCGCCCCGCCACCGGCCGTATGGACTGCATCAGCCGTGCAGGCCGCCCGCTGGTGGTGGTGGACTATGCCCACACGCCCGACGCGCTGGAAAAAGCGCTGGCCACCCTGCGCGAAATCAAACCGCAGGGTGCAAACCTGTGGTGCGTGTTCGGCTGCGGCGGCAACCGCGACCGCGGCAAACGCCCGCTGATGGGCAGCGCCGCCGCACAGGGCGCGGATAAAGTGGTGATCACCAGCGACAACCCGCGCATGGAAGAGCCGCAAGACATCATCGCCGACATCCTGCCCGCCGTGCCGCAGCCTGAACTAGTGGAGGCCGACCGCCGCATTGCCATCCAAACCGCCATCCGCCGTGCCGCGCCGCAGGATATCGTGCTGATTGCCGGCAAAGGCCACGAAACCTATCAAGACGTGCAGGGCGAGAAGCACCATTTCTCCGATTTTGAAATCGCCGAAGCCGCGCTGGATGAGGCCACCTGAAAACAGGTGCATCGGATTTTCAGGTAGCCTTTTGAGCTTGCCACAGGCTACCTGAAAATATTGGCCTGTATTAAGTGAAGAACGTGTATCGATATTGCAGGAGAAAGTGATGGGCGATTGGGGGTACAAGGTTTATGAAAACGATGAGGCGGCCGATTGGTTTGCCTCGTTTTGGGAGAGCAAGGATTTTGATTTGCTGGTGCAAGAGGTGGAGCAATTCGACCCTTCGGAAGAAAATTACGACACCATCCGAGCCGTTGCCCATGTGCTGATTGCCTTCGGCTCTCCGTATGCCTGCCCCTTTAGTTTTATCGATCGGCTGTACCCGACCATGCAAGCAACATTGGTTATCCTGCAAAATATGCTCACTCCGCCCAACGACACTTGGAGTTTTTTGGATATGTGGGGCGAAGATCCGGGCATTGTCCGCGAATTGGAGCAACAAATTCGAGATTTGCAAGAGCTGTTGCCAAAATGAGATGCCGTGCCGCCAAGCGGCATTTACCGTTTAATTTTCAGGTAGCCTTTTGAGCTTGCCACAGGCGACCTGAAAGCGTTAATACCTTTTCAGGTAGCCTGCCGCCCCGTAATATTTTCAATGGAATTCCCCATGCCCACACTCGATTTAGCTTTTGTCTGCCGCGCCCTGAACCTGCCCGCGCCGCAGCACAACCTCCCCATCCGCCGCGTCATCACCGACAGCCGCCAAGCCGCTGCTGCCGACGGGCGCGGCACGGATTTGTTTGTTGCCTTGGCGGGCGATAAGCACGATGCCCACGATTTTGTGCCTGCCGTGTTGGCGCAGGGCGCTTTGGCGCTGGTGTCGCGCCAAGACTGCGCCGCGCTTTCAGGTAGCCTGCCGGTGGCCGACACGTTGTCTGCGCTGCAAACCCTGGCTGCCGCTTGGCGCGAAGCAGTAAACCCGCTGGTGCTCGGCATCACCGGCTCTTCCGGCAAAACCACGGTGAAGGAGATGCTGGCCGCCATTCTGCGCCGCCAGTTCGGCGAAGCGGCCGTGTTGGCTACCGCCGGTAATTTCAACAACCACATCGGCCTGCCGCTCACCCTGCTTGCCCTGCGGCCGCAGCAGCGCTACGCCGTTATCGAAATGGGCATGAACCATTTCGGCGAGCTCGATGCGCTCACCCGCATCGCCCGCCCCGATGCCGCGCTGGTCAATAATGCCCTGCGCGCGCACATCGGCTGCGGTTTCGACGGCGTGGGCGATATTGCCCGTGCCAAAAGCGAAATCTACCGTGGGCTACCTGAAAGCGGCACGGCGCTGATTCCGGCGGAAGACGAATATGCCGAAGTGTTCCGCGCCGCCTGCCGCGCCCTGAATTTGCGCCAAATCGAATTCGGCGTGGACAAGGGCGAAGTGCATGCCGAAAACGTCCGGCTGCTGCCCCTGGGTTGCCGCTTCGATTTGGTGTGGCAAGACCAACGTGCGGCGGTAGAGCTGCCGGTGCCGGGCAAGCACAACGTGGCCAATGCCGTGGCCGCGGCCGCGCTGGCTTTACAGGCCGGCGTGGGGCTACCTGAAAGCGCCGCCGCGCTGGCCGGATTTGCCAATATCAAAGGCCGTTTGCAACGCAAGGCCGGCCTGCGCGGCAGTACGATTATCGACGACACCTACAACGCCAACCCCGACAGCATGAAGGCTGCACTGGATGTGTTGGCCGGGCTGCCTGCGCCGCGCATTTTCGTGATGGGCGATATGGGCGAACTGGGCGACGGCGAAGCCCCCGCCCTGCATGCCGAAATCGGCCGCTATGCGCGGGATAAGGGCATCGAAGCCGCCTATTTTGTAGGCGATTTCAGCGTGGAGGCTGCCGAAGCTTTCGGCGCGGCCGGGCTGTGGTTTGCCGCTAAAGACCCGCTGCAGCAGGTGCTGGTGCACGAATTGCCGGAGCAGGCTTCGGTGTTGGTGAAAGGTTCGCGTTTTATGCAGATGGAAGAGGTGGTGGCCGCCTTGCAGGGCCATGAAGCGTAGGCCGCATGGTGGTTATCCGCTCTATCCGGCCAGCAACCACTACGACCCGATCCGCCGCCGGTTTTTCAACCCCGAGCCCAAACGCCGCTTGCAGCCGCTGGATTTCGGCGGGGCGTTCAAAATGCTCAGCCGCAAAGGCCGCTTCCCCGCGCAGCCGCTGCCGTTTGCCAAGCCTGATTTTGCCGCCTTCATGCGGCAGGAAGGGCTACCTGAAAACGAGCAGCGCGAGTTTCGCCAAAACGAACAGAGCGAGTTTCTGCGCAGCAAAAACGAACAAAAGGCACGTTTTGTTTGGTTCGGCCATTCCACCCTGCTGATGCGCGTGGCCGGGCTGAACATCCTCACCGACCCCGTGTTCGGCATGAGCGCCGCGCCGAACAACAAAATGTTCCGCCGCTTCCAGCCGCCGCCCGCCGCGCCGCACGAACTGCCGCCGCTCGACATCATCCTCTACAGCCACAACCACTACGACCATTTGGAGGAATCCTTCGTACGCAGCGTGGCAGACAGCGGGGTGCATTTCCTCGTGCCGCTGGGCATGGAAGTGCTGCTGCGCCGCTGGGGCGTGAAGGCGGAAAACATTTCGGCGGCGGATTGGTATCAGAGCCATACCGTCGGCGGCGTAACATTCACCGCCACTCCCGCCCGCCACGACAGCTCGCGCAACCTGGCCGATCACAACCGTATGCTGTGGGCGGGCTGGGCTATCGAAGGCGGCGGGCAGCGGCTTTATTTCAGCGGCGATTCGTCCTACGGCAGCCACTTCGCCGACATCGGCCGGCACTTCGGCGGCTTCGACCTGGCCTTTATGGAAAACGGCCAATACGACCGCCGCTGGCCGGACAACCACATGTTTCCCGAGCAAACCGTGCAGGCCGCCATCGACGTGGGCGCGCGCCGCATGATGCCGATTCACTGGGGCGCCTTCAGCCTGGCCATGCACGATTGGGACGAACCCGTGCGCCTCAGCATCCCGCTGGCCATCGAACGCGGCCTGCCGGTGCTCACGCCGCTGATCGGGCAGGTGTTTGAGGCGGATACGGAAACTGAATTGTGGTGGGAAGAGGTTTGATCGGTTTGGACAAATTCGGCTTCGTTTGCTTTCAGGTAGCCTTACTGGTTCAAAGTGGGCTGAAACAAAAACAGCCATGTTGGTAACCCAAGCTCAAGCGCACATAAATTCCGCCAAAGCGGTAGCCAAGCCTTCCGGATTTTCCCAAGACATCGAGTGCCCGGCATCGGCAATCACGGCGCAGGAAATACCGTATTGAAGGATAAGGTCGTAGTCTGTGTTGGGCAGGGAACGATCGCCAACTAAATAAATTTTGCGTTGGGGCAGGGAGGAGAGGCGGTGCAGCCAATCGGGCGATATACCGTTCACTAAATGATATGCACTACGCCACAATGCCCACGGGGCAGCACTTTGTAGGCTGCCCGCCCACGGCGAGAGTTCGTTATTTAGCAATTCGGCATAGCCATTGTGGATGAAATACGCTTCATTCTGTGCGGTAATGTTGCGGCTGAATATGCCGCCGCCAGCAATTAGGTTGCATTCGCTTACCATGAGTCCGCGCACACGGCTGCCGAGCTGTTCGGCGGCTTCAATAGCGATGCTGCCACCCATGCTGTGCCCATAGAGATAGAAGTGCGGCAAGTTAAGATGGTTGGCCAGTTCGGATACGATTGCGGCTTGCGCACTGGTGGAATAGGAAAAATCCTGTGGGCGTTCGCTGTAGCCGTGACCTGCCAAGTCAAGCAGGATAGTGCGGCGGCCTGCCAAGGCCGGGCTGGCAGCGATGCGGGGGTACTCGTAGCTGGCAGCGCAGCCTAGGCCGTGGATAAATAGGCAAGGGGTGCTGTTTCTGCCTGCATGGGCTGGTAGATCCATAAATCGGATGCGGCAGCGTGCGCTGTGGGAGTGCATGGTTTGCATAGTTTGTACCTCGCATGGCAGTGGGAATTTCGGTTTTCAGGTAGCCTCTCTTGGGTAGCGGCCTAGTTTATAATGCCACATTTGCCCATTTTACAGTGGGTGCAGTACAGATAATGATGTTTCAGGTAGCCTTTTCTATTTCCGGCTGCCTAGGTTAATTAAGCGAATTCAATTTAAATCAGGACAAGGCAGCGAGCCGCGGATCGTGCACACGTACGGCAAGGCGGGCTAACGCAATATCGGTTTAAATTGAACTTACGAGAAATGATTTAAGGAAGTTTTATGCTTTTATGGTTGGCCAAACTCAGCAACTGGATTTCGGCGCTGAACATTTTCCAATACACCACTTTCCGCTCGGTGATGGCGGCGCTTACGGCTTTGGCGTTCAGCCTGATGCTGGGGCCGTGGACCATCCGCAAGCTCACCGAGCTGAAAGCCGGCCAGGCCATCCGCAGCGACGGGCCGAAAACCCATTTGGCCAAGGCGGGCACGCCCACTATGGGCGGAGTGCTGATTTTGGTGTCGATTACGGTGTCCACGCTGTTGTGGGGCAATGTATCGCACCCGTATATCTGGATTCTGCTCGGCGTGCTGCTGGGCACGGGCGCGCTGGGCTTCTACGACGACTGGCGCAAGGTGGTGTATAAAGACCCGCACGGCGTGTCGGCTAAATTTAAGATGGTGTGGCAGAGCAGCGTGGCGCTGGCGGCAGGGGTACTGCTGTTTTATGTGGCGAGCAATTCGGCGAACAATATTTTAATCGTGCCGTTTTTTAAGCAGGTGGCGCTGCCTTTGGGCGTAGTGGGCTTCGTGGTGTTGTCGTATTTCACCATCGTGGGCACGTCCAATGCGGTCAACCTCACCGACGGCCTGGACGGCCTGGCGGCTTTCCCGGTGGTGCTGGTGGCCGGCGGGATGGCGGTGTTTGCCTATGCCACCGGGCACTGGCAGTTTGCACGCTATCTGCAGCTGCCCTTCGTGCCGGGGGCGAACGAGGTGATGGTGTTCTGCGCGGCCATGTGCGGCGCGTGTTTGGGCTTTTTGTGGTTCAACGCGGCGCCGGCGCAGGTGTTTATGGGCGACGTGGGCGCGTTGGCGCTGGGCGCGGCGCTGGGCACGGTGGCTGTAATTGTGCGGCAGGAATTTGTGCTGGTGATTATGGGCGGGCTGTTTGTGGTGGAGGCTTTGTCGGTGATGCTGCAGGTGGGCTGGTATAAGAGAACCAAAAAACGCATCTTCCTGATGGCGCCGATCCACCACCATTTCGAGCAGAAGGGCTGGAAGGAAACGCAGGTGGTGGTGCGCTTTTGGATCATCACCATCGTGCTGGTGCTGGTGGGCTTGAGCACGCTGAAAATCCGTTAAACGGTTTTCAGGTAGCCTCACCGGCTCAAGATGGGCTACCTGAAAGCGGACACGGTAGGCTTCCGTGAAGCCGAAATCTATTGCAACCCAATTTAAAGAACCTAGGTTATGCTGCTACACATGCTAATTTTGCTGGCCTTTGCCAAAATGCAGGATTTCGCTGAGGATTCCTATGCCTGGCAGTGGGCGCTGGCTTTTGCCGTTGTAACTTTTTTATTCGGCCTGTTTGGCGGCCCCCTGATTGCAGCAGCTATTTCCGCCGTGATTTGGGGCTTGTATTCATGGGGCTATTTCGCCCTGCTGCGGCAGATGGCAGACAGTTTGATTTTGTGGCTGATGGTGTGCATCGGCGGGATTATGCTGCCGTGGCTGCTGCTGATGAAACTACTGGCTAATACAGCCGCGCAGTAAAGGCTGCCTGAAAGTGCAGGCTGCAACGCAGTCAAAATGAACGAAGCGAAAAACTGAGAAAGCAGCCGCCTGCAGGCAAACCGGGCGGCATGGAGAATAGAATGAAAAGCGAATGGCAAAACCAAAAAATCCTCGTGGCCGGGATGGGCGGCAGCGGCATTTCCATGCTGGCTTTCCTGCGCCGCAAAGGCGCGGTGGTAGCCGCTTATGATGCCGACTTCCCCGCCGCCAAACAGGCCGAACTGCAACAGCGTTTCCCCGGCCTGGCCTGCCACACAGGCTACCTGAAAAATGCATTGGCCGAAGGTTTCGACATTTTGGCACTCAGCCCCGGCATCAGCGAGCGCACGCCCGAAATCGAAGCCTTCAAACAGGCTGGCGGCCGTGTGCTGGGCGATGTGGAAATCTTGGCGCACGAGCTTGCCGGCAAGCGCGACAAAATCATCGCCATCACCGGCAGCAACGGCAAAACCACCGTAACCAGCCTGATCGGCCATTTGTGTCGCGAATGCGGGCTGGATACCGTGGTGGCCGGCAATATCGGTACGCCCGTGCTCGAAGCCTATGAAGACCGGCAGGAGCAGAGCGCCGACGTGTGGGTGCTCGAACTCTCCAGCTTCCAGCTGGAAAACACCGACCATTTGAACGCCGCCGCCGCCGCCGTGCTCAATATTTCCGAAGACCACCTCAACCGCTACGACGACCTGCTCGACTACGCCCACGCCAAAGATAAAATCTTCCGTGGCAACGGCGTGCAGGTAATCAATGCCGACGATGCGCTGTGCCGTGCCATGAAACGCAGCGGCCGCGAAGTGCGCCGCTTTTCGCTGCAGCAGGAAACCGATTATTGGTTTGACGCCGCATCGGGCTACCTGAAACACGGCGCGGAAACGCTGATTGCCGCCGCCGACATTCCGCTGCAAGGTCTGCACAACGCCGCCAACGTACTGGCCGCGCTGGCTTTGTGCGAAGCCGTCGGCCTGCCGCGCGAGCAGCTGCTGCGCCATGTGCGCACCTTCAAAGGCCTGCCACACCGCGTGGAAAAAATCGGCGAGAAAAACGGCGTAGTGTTTATCGACGACAGCAAAGGCACCAATGTGGGCGCCACCGAAGCCGCCATCGCCGGCCTGCAAAGCCCGCTGTTTCTGATTGCCGGCGGGCAGGGCAAAGGGCAGGACTTCACCCCGCTGAAAAACGTGCTGCCCGGCAAAGCCCGTGCCGTGCTGCTCATCGGCGAAGACGCGCCGCAAATCCGCCGCGACCTGGCCGGCTGCGGCGTGGAGATGATGGATTGCGCCAGCCTGCAGGAAGCCGTGCAAACCGCCTACCGCCTGGCCGAACCCGGCGACATCGTGCTGCTCAGCCCCGCCTGCGCCAGCTTCGATATGTTTAAAGGCTATGCGCACCGTTCGCAGGTGTTCATTGAGGCGTTTGAGGCCTTGTGATGTTTTCAGGTAGCCTCTGCCCGAGCTGAAAGGCTACCTGAAACTGCCGCACCAGCAGGCAAACCGAATGGGGAAAGCACAAATGGTATTGCACACTTTTTTGGAAAACTTTCCGTGGCGCCGGTTTGGCACGCCTTATGAAACCCACGCCAAAGGAGTGCAGCAGAACATTTTGAATATATTGGCCGGCTCTGCGGTGGAAAAAGATTATGAGCGGCTGATTGACAGCTTGGAATCGCAGGCTTGGCTGGTGAAATTGTCGCCTTGGGGGCTGAAGGTTTGCCTGGCGTTGCTGGCGGAAGAGAAGCCGAATAAGGCCTGGCTGCTCAAAGGGATGCATACGCTGTTTGAAGCGGCCAACTATAGCGCCCAATCTCCGCAGGCCCAGGCATTTAAAGAAACCAAGGGCAAGGCGCTGAAATACGGCATATTTAAAGCCAAACTGTTCGATCCCGCCTTCGATGGCGCGATGGACGACGAATTCCTTAAAATAACCAAAACATTAGACAGGCATTATTTACACGTGTCTGTTTTAGAATTGTTTGCGGCGAACCACGCCCTGATAGCGGGTTTGGCCGATTCCGCAGATGAAGAAACCGCCAAGCAGGCGGCTCGGTTGGCGGAGGCGATTGCCCATCCCAAGCAGTATCCTTGCAGTTAGCCGGCCGCAGATTTGAACCGCAGCAGATTTTTCAGGTAGCCTCTGCCCGAGCCTAAAGGCTACCTGAAACCTTGTTCCATTGATTTTTGAAGTAACTTGAAGTACCCGAATGATTACCGAATCCAAACTCCTCGACCGCAAAATCCTGCGCCACGGCCATACCATCGATCAATCGCTGCTGTGGCTGGTGGTGCTGATGCTGGGCTTCAGCCTGGTGATGGTGTATTCCGCCTCGGTGGCCTTTGCCGGGCAGGGCGGCGGCAATAAATGGGCGTTCCTTATCCGTCAGGCGGCCTATATCGCCGTGGGCGGCGGCTCGGCTTTGGTGGCGTTCCGGGTGCCGATGCGCACTTGGCAGAAGTATTCGATGGTGTTGCTGGTGATCAGCCTGTTGATGCTGATTGCGGTGCTGCTGGTGGGGCGCGATGTGAACGGCGCGCGGCGTTGGATTCCTTTGGGTGTGGCCAATTTGCAGCCGAGCGAATTTTTCAAGCTGGCGGTGATTCTTTATCTTTCCGGCTTTTTCATGCGCCGTGCCGAAGTGTTGCAGCATTTGAAGAAAGTGTGCTGGGTGGTGTTGCCGGTGGGCTGCGGGCTGGGGCTGATTATGCTGCAGCCGGATTTCGGCTCGTTTGTGGTGGTGTCGGTGATCAGTGTGGGCTTGCTGTTTTTGGTGGGGCTGCCGTTTCGCTGGTTTATCGTGGTGGTATTGGCCGGCCTGAGCGGCATGGTAACGCTGGTGCTGATTTCGCCCTACCGCATGGCGCGTGTTACCGCCTTCCTCGACCCGTGGGCCGACCCGCTGGGCAGCGGCTACCAGCTCACCCATGCGCTGATGGCCATCGGGCGCGGCGGCTGGACGGGCGTGGGCTTGGGCGCAGGCTTGGAAAAACGCTTCTACCTGCCCGAGGCGCATACCGATTTCATCACCGCCGTTATCGGCGAGGAATTCGGCTTTCTCGGCATGATGCTGCTCACCGCTTGCTATTTGTGGCTGGTGTGGCGGTCGTTTTCCATCGGCAAGATGGCGCGAGATTTGGAGCAGTTTTTCGGCGCGTTTGTGGCCAGCGGCGTGGGCATCTGGCTGGGTATCCAGAGCTTTTTCAATATCGGCGTGAACATCGGCCTATTGCCCACCAAGGGGCTGACCCTGCCGCTGATTTCCTTCGGCGGCTCGGCGCTGGTGGCCATGCTGATAGCCGTGGCGCTGCTGTTGCGGGTGGATTATGAAAACCGGCGCAAAATGCGCGGTTTTGAAGTGTGAGGAGCCGAATATGGGCGTGAAAACCTTTTTGCTGATGGCCGGCGGCACCGGCGGGCATATTTTCCCCGCGCTGGCGGTGGCCGCCGCGCTGCGCGAACGCGGGCACAAGGTGGTGTGGCTGGGTAGCGAGGGCGCGATGGAAACGCGCATCGTGCCGCAGCACGGCATCGAAATCGAAACCCTGGCCATCAAGGGTGTGCGCGGCAACGGCTTCAAGCGCAAGCTGATGCTGCCGTTCACGCTGTGGCACACCATCCGTGCGGCGCGGCGCATCATCCGCAAGCATCAGGTGGACGGAGCCATCGGCTTTGGCGGCTTCGTTACCGTGCCCGGCGGCGTGGCGGCCAAGCTGTGCGGCGTGCCGCTGGTGATTCACGAGCAAAACGCCGTGGCCGGTCTTTCCAACCGGATTTTGGCCAAATTGGCCAGCCGCGTGCTGTATGCCTTCCCCAAGGCTTTTGGCGATGAAAACGGGCTGGTGGGCAACCCCGTGCGCGCCGATATTGCCGCACTGCCTGCGCCCGAAGAGCGGTTTGCTGAGCGTTCAGGTAGCCTGAAGCTGCTGGTTACCGGCGGTAGCTTGGGCGCGGATATTCTCAACCGCCTGCTGCCCGAAGCGCTGGCCTTGCTGCCTGCCGAGCAACGCCCCCAAGTGCGCCACCAAAGCGGGCGCGGCAAGCTGGAAGGCTTGCGCCAGCGTTATGATGAAGCTGGTGTGCAGGCCGAATGCAGCGAGTTTATCGACGATATGGCGGCGGCCTACGGCGCGGCGGATTTGGTGGTGTGCCGCTCCGGCGCGCTCACCATTGCCGAGCTGGCCGCGGCCGGCGTGGGCGCATTGCTCGTGCCTTACCCCTATGCGGTGGACGACCACCAAACTGCCAACGCCCGTTTCGTGGCCGCCGGCGAGGCTGGGCTGCTCTTGCCGCAGAGCGAGCTGACTGCGGAGAAACTGGCTTCGGTGTTGGGCGGCCTCAACCGCGACACTTGCCGCCAATGGGCGCAAAACGCCCGCCGAATGGCCAAGCCGGATAGTGCGGCCAAGGTGGCGGAAGCTGCGCTGGCAGCAGTGGGCGGATGATTGGTGTGAGGCTACCTGAAAAGCGGTTTTGAAGTTTCAGGTAGCTTGTCTGAGGCGGTTTTGGAAGGCTACCTGAAAATGGAGTTTGGGATTTCAGGTAGCCTTGACTTGGCAGGAGAGGGTGCAATGTTCGATTGGCTGAAAAGCAAAAGCCGCCGTGAAACCGGGCGGCTGAATGCGCTGCTGGCCGAAGTGTTCGCACAGCTTGGCGAAGAGCGGCTGCGGCAGGCTGTGGCAGATGGGGCGGTGGCGCGGTTTCCACACGGTTTGGGCAATTGTTTTGACGTGGTTTTTTCTCCCCATGCGGCAGCGTATGAAAACCTGCTGCCGAAGCAAAACGCTGTGTTCCGCCAAATTGCGGTGCGTAACGCGGCCGGGCAGCACACGCGTTTGGAAATCACGGTAATCGACAATCTGCCTGCGGGCATTGCGTTTGACAATGCGGCGTTTGATTTTACGCAGCCGCTGTTTGCGGATACGGGCATGGCCGTCCGGGCGGCATCGGTAACGGAACAGGCTTTGGCACGCCGGCTGGCGGCGTTGGGCTTTGTCGGAGATATACCGGCGGCAGTGGTGAATGAGGTGGAAATCAAAGGGCAGTCCTATCTGCGGCTGCAAGAAACCGCCGATGGTGATTTTGTGGGCTTGGGTGCGGACGATGCGCTGTATTGGTGCAGGCATGCGGGCGGGGTACTGGCGGTGCCGCCGGAGTTGTCTGCCTTGTTGCAGGAGAGGCTGTTTGCCGCGCCACGCGGGGAAACGGCGGCGTTGTTGGCAAGCCTGCTTGATGATTAGTATGCAGATGGTTTAAAGGTTTTGTTTGGGTAGCGTTCCGGGTGGCTGTTTTCAGGTAGCCTCAATGGCAGTATCGGCTTTTCCCGTTTGTGTTGTATCGAAAAATGTTTATCCGCTATACAATAACGGTTTTGTCTACAAAGGCTGCCCGGGAAGCAGTGATAAATAAATATGAAGCAACGAGTAAAACGCATCCATTTCGTCGGCATCGGCGGCGCGGGCATGTGCGGCCTGGCCGAGGTGCTGTATAAAGAATTCGACGTATCCGGCTCGGATCAGGCGCAAAGCGCGGTAACGCGCCAGCTGGCCGATATGGGCATCAAGGTATTCCACGGCCATGCGGCGGAACATATCGAGGGCGTGGACGTGGTGGTTACCTCCACCGCCATTAAGCCGGATAATCCGGAAGTGTTGGCCGCCCGCGAGGCAGGCATCCCGGTGATTCCGCGCGCCATGATGCTGGCGGAGATTATGCGTTTCGGCCAAGGCATCGCTATTGCCGGTACGCACGGCAAAACCACCACCACCAGCCTCACCGCCTCCATCCTCACCGCCGCCGGCCTCGACCCGACCTTCGTTATCGGCGGCAAGCTCACCGCTGCGGGCACCAATGCCAAGCTCGGCGGCGGGCAGTATATTGTGGCCGAGGCCGACGAATCAGACGCCTCTTTCCTGTATCTCACGCCCGTGATTACCGTGGTGACCAATATCGATACCGACCATATGGACACCTACGATCACAGCGTGGACAAGCTGCACCAGGCCTTTGTGGAATTTGTGCACCGTATGCCGTTCTACGGCAAGGCATTTTTGTGTATCGATAGCGAGCATGTGCGCGCCATTTTGCCGGAAATTCAGAAGCCGTTTGCTACCTACGGCTTAGACGAAACCGCCGATATTTACGCCGATAATGTGCACAGCGAAGGTGCGCAGATGTGCTTTACCGTGCACCTGAACAAACGCCCGATCGCGCCGTTTGAAGTGCGGCTGAATGCGCCGGGGCGGCACAATGTGCTCAATGCGCTGGCTGCCATCGGTGTGGCGCTGGAGTGCGGCGCGGACGTGGCAGCCATCCAGCGCGGCCTGGCCGGTTTCGGCGGCGTGGGGCGGCGCTTCCAGAGCTACGGCGAAATCAGGCTGCCGCAAGGCGGCAGCGCCTTGGTGATTGATGACTACGGCCACCATCCGGTGGAAATGGCTGCCACGCTCTCCGCCGCACGCGGTGCCTATCCCGAACGCCGCCTGGTATTGGCATTCCAACCGCACCGCTACACCCGCACCCGCGATTTGTTTGAAGACTTCGTGCGCGTGCTGAACACCGCCGATGCAGTGGTGCTGACCGATGTATATGCCGCCGGCGAAGAGCCGATTGTGGCCGCCGACAGCCGTGCGCTCACCCGTGCCCTGCGCGTGGCCGGCAAGCTGGAGCCGATTTACTGCGCCGACGTGGCCGATATGCCCGCTACCCTGCTCAATATGCTGCAAGACGGCGATTTGCTGCTGAATATGGGCGCGGGCAGCATCAACAAAGTGCCGCAGGCTCTGCGGGATTTGGCAGCGCATGGATGATTTCCTGAAACGCCGCCGGGAAGCGCGGCAGCGCGCCGCGGTTTTTTGGCAGAGCTGGCAGTGGGAGCGCCCTTGGCAGGCGGGCGGCGGCGTGGCGCTGGTGAACAGCGGCAATTACCTGCTGCATCATTATTTTCCCGGCGTGTTTTTGCAGGCCGTTTCGGACGATGCTGTTGATGCCGGTTCGAAGTTTCAGGTAGCCTTCAGCAGCGGCGGCAGGCTGGAGCCGATGGCCGACGCGGTGTTGCTGGCCGAAGCCGCACCGCCGGGTTTGCCTTTCGGCGTACAGGCCTTGCTGCGGCGCTGCCGGGCTGCGGAACTGCCGCAGCGCAAGGCTGGTTTTGGCCAAACGCAGCTTTCCGGCGGCCAATTTCAGGTAGCCTGTGCGCCGGGCAGCGATGGTTTGGTGCATTTGCAGGTGTTTGTGAACGATAATCCCGCCGGCACCGATGCCGACGACCGCCGGCTGGCGGTGTGGCTGCTTTTGGCGCAGGCCTTAGGGCAGTGGGATTTAAACGTGAAAACCGGCTGTGTGGAGCTGGTGGAGAAGCCGCCTCGGGGCGCGTTGCCGCTGGCCGAACTGCCCGAGGCTTTCGACAAACTGTGGCGCGCCCGGATGGGGCACAACGGCGTGTATCCGGGCGGCGAGGCGGAATTTCGCGTGTATGGCGCGGAAAACGACGATGGCGAACCGGCCAGGATTTTGGTGCGCAACGAGTCGGCCGCTTCGCTGCTGGGGCGTGCCGATTTGGCCTGGTGCTTGAGCGTGCGCTGCGAAGTGTACGACGACATGAGCCAGGCTCTGGCGCGGGAATTGGCGCAGGAGTTTTCCGGCTGTGTCGGGCAGCACGAACAGGGCATTCTCACCGCCATGCTGGCCGATGCGGAAAAAGGCGAATACACCGCCTTTGCCATGGTGGCAGAGCCGGAGGGGTTGTGGGAAAAAGTGCGGGAAATCACCGCACGCTACGAGCGGCTGGATGCGCGGGCAGACTGCGTGTTCGACCCCTCATGGCGGCATTACCGCCTGCAAGGATAAAAGATGACGAAATCAGATACCAACGAAGCCGCCGGGCGGCACAGCCTGAGAGAATGGCAAGATAACGCCCTTTGTTTCTGGACGGTGTGGCGGCGCGAAGAGGCGCGGCTCGCGGCGCTGGAAGACCCGGTGGCCTTCGTTACCGAGGCCAACAACTTGCTGCACGAATACTGCCCCGGCGTGGTGGTGGAATTGGAAGGGCAGCCGGCCGACGGCGCTCTGGTGTTTAGTGCCAACGGCGATTTGGAACACTTCCCGCAAGTGCTGGCGCTGATTGCCACAGCGGCGGAATCCACCGAGCGTTCGGTGCTGTGTTTCCGCCAACGGCTGGGTTCGCCGGAGCAGTTTGCCATCCGCATGGGCGGCGTGGAAATGCAGGCGGCGGATATTTTGGTGCGCTGCGAAGAATGGCGCGGCCTGCCCGCGCTGGACGTGGCTTTTGCCAAGCCGCCCAAGGCAGAAGATTTGGAAACCGCTCAGCGGCTGGCGCTGATTATGCTAGACCATGTGTTGGGTGAGTGGGACGCGGTGGTGAAAGTGGGCGCACTGGATTTTGTGGATACCGCGCCGCCGGAAGCCGTGCCGCTACACAGGCTACCTGAAAAATTAGACGAAGTCTGGAAAGCCCTGGGGCGCGATGCGCTCTATCCCGAGCCGGAATGGCAGTATAACGCCTATCAGCGCGATGAAGACGAAGAAAACGAACAAGATGCCCTGGTGCTGCTACGTAATGAATCGGCCAACGGCCTGCTGGGCCGGGCGGATATGGGCTGGTGCGTTTCCGTGCGCTGCGAAATCAACGGCGAAGACGCGCTGATGGCGGCCTACCGGCTGCAAGACGAATTCGACGCCGAAGCCTGCCACCAGCAGCAAGGCATCGGCACGATTGCCGTCACCAACCTCACGCGGGGCGAGCGCACCATATTTGCTGCCACCGGCGAGCCGGAGCGCCTCATGGCAAAAGCACAGGCACTGTGCGAGCAGTTTGCCGAACTCAAGCCGCAGGCCGCGTGCGAATACGACCCGAGCTGGCGGCATTACCGGTTTTAAGTTTTCAGGTAGCCCCTCAGACGGGCGTTTGATGGGGCTACCTGAAAGTAGAAGCAAGAAAGAAGCAAAGCAAATGAACAAGCAGTTTGGCAAAGTGGCCGTATTGAACGGCGGATTTTCCAGCGAGCGCGAAGTGTCGCTCGACAGCGGCGCGGCCGTATTGGCCGCCTTGCGGAGCCGGGGCATCGATGCCCACCGGTTCGACCCGAAAGAACAAGACATCCTGCAATTGAAAGCGCAGGGCTTTCAGGTAGCCTTCAACGTGTTGCACGGCACTTATGGCGAAGACGGCACCGTGCAGGCGCTACTCGACTCCATCGGCATCCCCTATACCGGCTGCGGCATGGCCGCTTCTGCGCTGGGCATGGACAAATACCGCTGCAAACTGATTTGGCAGGCGCTCGGCCTGCCCGTGCCCGATTTCGCCGTATTGCACGATGATACCGATTTTGCCGCTGTGGAAGCGGAGCTTGGCCTGCCGATGTTTGTGAAGCCTGCCGCCGAAGGCAGCAGCGTGGGCGTGGTGAAAGTGAAGCAGCCCGGCGAGTTGCCGAAAGTGTACCGCGAGTTGCGCGAACGCCATCTGCACGGCGAAATCATCGCCGAACGCTTTATCGACGGCGGCGAATACACCTGCGCCGTGCTCGGCCAACAGGCGCTGCCCAGCATTCGCATCATCCCGGCCACCGAGTTTTACGATTACGACGCCAAGTATTTCCGCGACGACACGGTATACCAATGCCCCAGCGATTTGGATGCAGCTGGCGAGGCCGAAATCCGCCGCCTGGCCAAAGCCGGTTTTGAAGCCATCGGCGGGCGCGGCTGGGGCCGGGTGGATTTCCTGCGCAGCCAAAGCGGAAAACTCTATTTGTTGGAAATCAACACTGTGCCCGGTATGACCGGCCACAGCCTGGTGCCGAAAGCCGCCGCGCAAACCGGCCTGGATTTTGCCGATTTATGCGTTGAAGTATTGAGCCATGCGACTTTGGGATAACGCCGGCGCACTTAAACGCATCAACAGCAGCCTCTATCTTTTGGCTGCTGTCGGCCTGATTGCGGCAGCGGTGATGTGGATGATGAATTCGCCGTATTTTCCGGTGAAACTGGTGAAAATCGATGGCGACCTGCACCGCTTAAGTGCCACGCAACTGCAACAAACCGCCCACCGCCACATCCGCGGCAATATATTCAAAGCCGATTTGAACGAAGCACGGCAGGCGTTTGAAACGCTGCCTTGGGTGGCTAAGGTGGAAGTGCGCCGAATCTGGCCGGATACGGTGCAAATCCGGGTGGAAGAGCGGCAGCCGGTGGCGCGCTGGGAAGGCGGCGGGCTGGTGGATAGCGAAGGCAAAGGCTTCGATGCGCCCACCGATGAAAACTTTCCCGTGTTTGCAGGCACGCCCGGAATGCGTAAAATTATGGTGGAGGAATTTATGGAGTTCCAAGCCATCTTGGCGCCGACTAATCTGAAAATCAGCCGCATGGACTATAGTTCGCGTTCCTCACGGGAGCTGGCTTTGGGAAACGGCATCCGGCTGCATCTGGGTCGTGTCGACGCACAAGATCGCCTGCGCCGCTTTGTGCAGGCATGGCACGAAATCTTGAAAGAAGGCGCAGCCGACGTACAATACGTGGATTTGCGCTATAAAGACGGCTTTGCCGTGCGCTACAAACAGGGCGCGGCAAATGAAGACAACAACAGTAAGCAACAACCGCAATCGGGCGGGCATGACTGAAGCAATTATTTTCTACAAGACGGCGAGCCGTAGATGGTATGCACATACACAAAGCGGGTTAACGCAGTAGAAAAGAAATAAGTGTTTTAGCTATAAACAATCATTTCAACAATAAGCGAGACAGAGTTATGTCAAACAACAAACAACTGGTGGGCGCACTGGACATCGGTACCTCGAAAACCATCGTTTTGATCGGCGAAGTGCAAGACGACGACAAAGAAATTCACATCATCGGTTTTGGCCAAGCGCCGTCACACGGCCTGAAGGCCGGTATGGTAACCAACATCGATGCCACCGCCCAAGCCATTACCCAAGCTATGGAAGAAGCCCAGTTGATGGCCGATTGCCAAATCGGCAGCGTGGTAACCGGCATTGCCGGCAACCATATCCGCAGCATGAATTCGCAAGGTGTGGTGAAAATTAAGGAAGGTGAAGTCACGCAGGCCGACATCGACCGCGCCATCGAAACCGCTAAAGCCGTCAACATCCCGCCGGATCACCAGATTCTGCACACCGTAGTGCAGGAATACATTATTGATAACCAGCCCGGTGTGCGTGAGCCCATCGGCATGAGCGGCGTGCGTCTGGATACGCGCATTCATATCGTAACCGGCGCGGTGACTGCCATGCAGAACATTCAAAAATGTATCGAACGCTGCGGCCTGCATATCGATAACATGATTTTGCAGCCCTTGGCCAGCGGCCGTGCTGTGTTGACTGAAGACGAGAAAGAACTGGGCGTGTGCGTCATCGATATCGGCGGCGGCACGACCGATATCGCCGTGTACACCAATGGTGCCATCCGCCACACTGCCGTCATTCCGGTGGCAGGCGACTTGATTACCCGCGATTTGGCGCAAGCCCTGCGTACCCCTTACAACGCCGCCGAATACATCAAAATCAACCATGGCGTGGCCTTGGCTACCGGCGATGGCTTGGATGAAATGATTGAAGTGCCCAGCGTGGGCGACCGCAGCCCGCGCCAGATTTCACGCCGTGTGTTGGCCAGCGTTATCGGCCCGCGTGTGGAAGAAATTTTGGAGCTGACCCGCAATGAACTGCACCGCTCCGGTTTCCCTGAAGAAGTGCTCACTTCCGGCGTGGTGCTCACCGGCGGTGCATCTTTGCTTTCCGGCGTGGTGGAACTGGCTGAAGACGTGTTCAATCTGCCTGCCCGTGTCGGTGTGCCGAAGGAAATGGGCGGTTTGTCGGAACGTATCCGTAACCCGCGCTATGCCACCGCCATCGGCCTCCTGCAAACCGCTGCCGAATACAGCAGCCAGCATGGCAATCATAATATCGTGCGGCAGGCTGCAGAGGGTGATTCTGTTTTCTACCGCCTCAAAGAGTGGCTGAGAAACAATTTCTAAGCTTTTTGCTTATTCTTGCACACAAAATCCGTTCAAACCTTTATAATACGGGCGATTTTAGTTTTCAGGTAGCCTTCCGGGGCGCAAAAGGAGTGTTAAATGCAGTTGGTTTATGATGTTGTCGAATCCGCAGCCAGTCCGGCGGTCATTAAAGTTATCGGTATTGGCGGCGGCGGCTGTAATGCCATTAACAATATGATAGACAACACAGTTCAAGGTGTTGAGTTTATCAGTGCCAACACCGATGCCCAGTCTTTGCAGGGCAGTAAAGCGCCTAAACGTATCCAGTTGGGTACTAATTTGACCAAAGGTTTGGGTGCCGGCGCCAATCCGGAAACCGGCCGCAATGCCGCTCTGGAAGACCGTGAAACCATCGCCGACGCCATTCAAGGCGCCAATATGCTGTTCATTACCACCGGTATGGGTGGTGGCACCGGTACCGGCGCTGCTCCGGTAGTGGCCGAGATTGCCCGTGAGTTGGGTATCCTGACCGTGGCTGTGGTGACCCGCCCGTTCGAGCACGAAGGCAAACGCATCCAGATTGCCAAAGACGGCTTGGAAACCCTGAAAAACCAAGTAGACTCACTCATCGTTATCCCGAACGACAAACTGATGACCGCCTTGGGCGAAGATGTAACCGTGCGCCAGGCATTCCGTGCTGCCGATAACGTATTGCGCAACGCCGTGGCCGGTATTGCCGAAGTGATTACCTGCCCCGGTATGATCAACTTGGACTTTGCCGACGTACGCAATGTAATGGGCATCATGGGTATGGCCATGATGGGTTCTGGTTTCGCACAAGGTATCGACCGTGCCCGTTTGGCTACCGAGCAGGCAATTGCCAGCCCGCTGCTGGACAATGTAACGCTGGAAGGCGCACGTGGCGTGTTGGTGAACATCACTACCGCCCCCGATGGCCTGACCATGAAAGAATACAAAGAAATCATGTCGGTAGTGAGCGAGTATGCTCACCCTGATGCCGAATTGAAATACGGTACAGCTGAAGATGCTGCCATGCAGGAAGGCGAAATCCGTGTTACCATCATTGCCACCGGCCTGAAAGAGCAAGGCGACAACAGCCAGAGCAGCAACCTGCGTATGGTGAAATCTGTCCAAGCTACCGGAACAGACGGCGGATTCCCGGAAATCGACAGCGTTATCCGCTCCGGCCGTACTGCCCGTACCATGAATTTGGCTGCTTCTGATTTCGCCAACCAATCTGTGTTGGATGATTTTGAAATTCCGGCCGTAATCCGCCGCCAGGCTGATTAAGTCAATTGGTTATCAATGTAAAACCTGCCTCTTTTGAGGCAGGTTTTTGTTTTCTTGGGCAGATGGGATGAGTTATATAGTGGATTAACAAAAATCAGGACAAGGCGGCGAGCCGCAGACAGTACAATAGTACGGCAAGGCGAGGCAACGCTGTACTGGTTTTTGTTAATTCACTATAGTGGATTAAAAAGAACCTATTCTTGGTGGAATGAATTAAGGCACCAAGCTGTGGGAGTAATGGATTCTTTGCCGAGGATTTCCTGATATTTACGATCTATTTTTGCCTATTAGGCAGCTCATATTGGCCATAAGCCCAAGATTTATACAAAGGTTAAGAAAAGATTATAGACAAGAAAAATCGCAAACCAGCTTAACTAGCTGATTTGCGATTAGAATATTGGTGCCGGCGGCAGGAATCGAACTCGCGACCCCCTGATTACAAGTCAGGTGC
>ERZ773008.639-NODE-639-length-25896-cov-55.638868_pt1 | contig 25896 bp, 22 predicted proteins | sample MGYA00580664_ERZ773008 | MGnify/ENA primary metagenome ERZ773008 (study PRJEB29015, sample SAMEA2738016) | human oral metagenome | biome: human oral; feature: human-associated habitat; material: dental | place: China | collected 2048 ... | reverse complement strand
CGCACGGCGAAAAAGGGGGGCTCCCCCCGATTCCGTGCGGCCCAACCACATAAAACAACAACCCGATAGGGCCATATACCCTCCTCTTGCCTCGGCTGATTGTGCAAACCGGTACGAAGTGCGCACAAGGACCTCTCCATACTACGTAGCTCTAGCTCGCGCGCAACGCCGCATTGCGGGCGTCCTTCACTTTCCCGGAATTCCTAAGATTGCGTTTTGGGTCTGCCGCCTTCGGCCGAGGCCCTGCAAGTCCGCCCGATCGCCCACAAGCAAGTAGACTTGACGACGGAGAGCCTTCGCCTGCTGGTTCTGTCAGCGTGGGAACTCCGTTTTGAGCACACGGGTGCCATTGCACCGAGGCGTCAACAGAGAGGAGTTCCTTTTTCGGTTTCACTCATCGTCTCAGATAAAGGATGAGATTGATGGAGATTTATTTCGATATATCGAAATGTGAAGATGCAATGTCGAAATGCGCTTTTAGTCTCCATTTCGTGGATGGTTTTCTCTAGAATTTTCGCAGAAAAATGAAACATAGCATACCTAAATCGTCAGTGATTTCCCCTCGTGGGCGCATTGACACTCGTGTTGTGGCTTTTATGCGTGTGGCAGTGAGTCTGTCCACCGGCGCTATACTTGTGTCGATCGTTCATTATATAGCTGGTGGCAGTGGGTGGATGTTTTCTCTAGTTGCCATGCTGTTCGCAGGGTGTGCGAGTTTCTTTGAGATATGGTATGGCGGAATGGCGGCGAGAAGGGAAGAGCGCACTATGCGACGCCGATTGCTCCAAGCGGTTTTCGCTTCGAGTTCTTCTCGGGATGATGAATCTTCGGAATTTTCATCCGGCAATCTAGTCGCACTTCATACCGATAACGTGGAACGAGTTGCGGAATATAGGCAAGCATACTTTGGTTCAGCAATGGCAGCGATAATTATACCTTTTATAGTGCTTTTCTACGTTTCAATTTCTATTGATCTTTTACTGGGGATAACAATAATATTGTTATGTTTCCTAATACCGATATTCCTTTTCCTTTTCATGAAGTTTTTCCGTAAAACTTCGGCGCATTCACGTCGCGAACGCGCCGCGCTGGCCGATCGCTATCTGGATGCGATACGAAATCTGGAAACGATTCGCCTTTTCGGCGCCGGAGCGCGAATCGAGGCCCAGTTACGCGAACAGGGAGAACGCAATCGCGGTGCGGTTATGCGGCTCCTCGCAGGAAACCAATTGGTCATCGTCGTCGTGGACGGGCTTTTCTCACTCGTTCTCATCTGCTGCACCGCTGCGTTGACGATCGCTCGGTTCCGCGCAGGAGCCATCGATCTGCCGGACGCTCTGACAACGATGTTCCTAACGGTGCTCCTCATAGAACCTCTCACCCAGGTGGCTGGATTCTTCTACGTCGGCATGGGCGGACTGGCTTCACAGAAGGCGATTGCAGCCTATCTGGCGTCTCGGGGATCTATCGCATCGCATGGGGGGCTGCCGTCTGGAAGCCGCGAAGGTTCCATTGTCGTCGACAGTCTGAGTTTCGACTATGGGCGGGGAGCCGTTTTTACGAATGTCGGACTGACTGTCCGCCAAGGAACCAAAGCTGCCATAATTGGTCGGTCTGGTGCCGGGAAGACCACTCTTCTGGAAGTCATCAACGGGACTCTGCCAGTCCAGACGGGGAGCGTGAGGATCGCAGGGCGGTCTATCGAAGGCCTTTCACCGGTCCAGACGAGGAGCCTGACGGCGAAGGTCTCTCAGCGCACATGGCTTTTCACCGGGAGCATCGCAGACAACCTTCGTGTCGCGAAGCCCGAGGCCACCGACGACGAAATGTGGCAAGCGCTCCGTCGTGCATATGTCGCCGACGAATTCGCCGCCATCGGACTCCACGCCGACATCGGCGAGCAGGGCGGCCTCATATCGGGAGGGCAGGCACAACGGATTTCCCTCGCCCGCGCTTTTCTCTCCGGCCGAAAGATCCTGCTTCTGGACGAACCCACGTCACAGGTCGATATCGAATCCGAAGCCCGAATCATCGAGGCCATCGAATCCTTGGGGAGCGAGTGGACGCTTCTCGTGGTCACACATCGCCGTGCGATTTTGCGGGTTGTCGATGAAATCTGGCGTTTATCGGACGGTGTCCTGGAGAGAGGAGACCGGCCGTGAGCGAACCGTCTTTGCGAGAGCTTTCCAAGTGGCTGACCTCTGCCACGCATCCCGTCCACGGCTTCCTCTATGTCTCGACATTCTTCAGGATTCTCAGCCTCAGCCTCGATATCTTGCTCTTCGGGCTCGCAGCTGGCGGGGTGGCATTGATCGCCCTCGGTGGGGGAGACGCAGGCAACCTTCTCGTCTGGTTGATCCTCATCGCGGTCCTCAAGGCGATTTGCTACTACGGGGAACAGCTAACCGGCCATTACGTTGCTTTCAAAGCCCTCGAGCTCCTCAGAACGAAGGCTTTCGCGCAGCTGTGGCCGAAAGCCCCGGCGATCGTCAATCAAAGCAGGTCGGGCGACGTATTGGCCAGTTTGACACGCGACGTGGATCGCATCGAAGTCGTTTACGCCCATACTTTCGCACCACTCGTCTCGGCCATCGTCGTACCTCCGGCTTTCCTCCTAGGAGCGGGCGTGCTCGTGGGATGGTCAGTTGTCATCATCCCCGCCATATGCGTGATGTTGGGTCTATTCATCGTCCCCTTCATCGGATTGCGACGCTCGATGCTCGCTACTCGCCGCACACTTCGATTGCGGCGCGAACTCACTCATCATGTCACGGATTCCATATTCGGAACGGAGGAGGTGGTCGGATACGGACGTGTGGATGAGCGTCTGGCCGAGATGGACCGTATCGGGTCGAGAATCGCCGAATCCGCGTGTGTGGCCAGGGCGGGCAACGCGATACGGCGAGCGAGCAACACCGTATTGAGCCTGGCAGCTGTTATCGGCGCAGTGTACGGCGCTAGGCAGGCGAGTCTGTCCATTCCGTTGACTGCGGCACTCGCAGCTGGGACTCTTCGCCTTTTCGAAGGGCCGCGAGGCATTGAGGACGCTGCGGGCTATCTCGATCATTCCCTGGCGGCTGCACGGCGTCTGTGGAATATCAGTACGAGTCCGGAGATCGTCGAAGACGGACAGGAGGTCTATGCGCCGTCGTGTCCGCCTTCTATTGAGTTCGCCGGGGTCTCCTACGCCTATCCGACGGGAGCCTTCTCCTTGAAAGACGTCAGTTTCACGGTTGCCGCCGGAGAGCACATCGCGATTGTCGGGCCTTCCGGATCAGGGAAGAGCACGGCCGTCTCCATGCTTCTCCGATACGACAATCCGACTGCGGGCCAGATCCTAGTCGACGACATGCCGATTCAACGGTATACCGTCGATTCCCTTCGCCACGCGGTAGTCCTCGTCTCTCAAAGATGCCAACTCCTCAATGCCAGCATTCGGGAGAATGTGAATCTCGGCGTCCCCGAAGCCGGGGAAGAGGAGATCTGGGAGGTTCTGGAAACAGTCTGCCTGGCGGATGAGGTCCGCAGCATGCCGAAATCCTTGGATACTTCGGTGGGGCAGTCCGGTTCGAGACTGTCGGGAGGGCAAGCCCAGCGCCTGTGTCTAGCGCGCGCTCTACTCATGCAGCCGCGGGTGCTCGTGCTCGACGAGTTCGCGGCCAACCTCAATCGCAGACTCGAGGATTCAATACGTCGCAATCTGGCTAAGAAGATTCCCGGAGTCACCGTCATTGAGATAACTCACCGCCTTGAGAGTGCGAGAGCGGCAGATCGTGTGCTCCTCATGGATCGCGGAATGCTGGTCGCTTCTGGAAGTCCCGTCGGAATCGAAGAATCGGATGGGATGCTCGCCGACTTCTTCCACCGGAACGTCTAGTTTCCCGACTCGGGGTTCCCCAAACTCGATCACAATAGTAAAGTTGGGAAAGCCTAACCGAATTTCGCCGAGGATCGAACACGGTGAGGATCACGTGGGTCAAGCGCTGTTCACATAATGAAGGCCTAAGTAGAGGCCGGCCGGGGTGCGGCGTATGCTTGCACCCTGGGAGGTTCTATGCCACGACTACGATCCGCGACATCGACAACCGGAAGGAACATGGCCGGCGCGCGTGCGCTGTGGCGCGCCACCGGAATGACTTCGCAGGATTTCGGCAAACCCATTATCGCGGTGGCCAACTCTTACACGGGTTTCGTCCCAGGCCATGTTCATTTAAAGGATATGGGTGCTTTGGTGTGCGATGCGATAGCGGAATCCGGCGGAATCGGTCGGGAATTCAATACTATTGCTGTAGATGACGGCATAGCCATGGGGCATTCGGGAATGCTCTATTCTCTCCCTTCGAGAGAGATAATTGCAGATAGCGTGGAATACATGGTTAATGCACACACGGCTGATGCGCTTGTGTGCATTTCCAATTGCGATAAAATCACTCCTGGAATGCTCATGGCGGCGCTTCGCCTCAATATACCGACTATCTTCGTCTCAGGCGGTCCCATGGAGTCGGGCAATGCTGTTGACGGCGTCATCGAGCATCGCACCGACTTGATTGACGCCATCGCCCTATCAGCTAACGATGACGTCTCCGACGATCAATTGGGGCTCGTAGAATCGAACGCTTGCCCGACATGCGGATCTTGCTCGGGGATGTTCACCGCCAATTCGATGAATTGCTTAACCGAGGCGCTCGGCCTTTCGCTTCCCGGCAATGGATCGACGCTGGCAACAGCCACACGTCGCAGGGACCTCTTCGTCGAAGCCGGACACCGCATCGTCGATCTTGCCCGCCGTTACTACTCGGCCGATGATGAATCGGTTCTTCCCCGCTCAATAGCGACTAGAGATGCCTTTCTGAACGCAATGTCCATGGATATTGCCATGGGAGGCTCAACTAATACGATTTTGCACACTTTGGCTGCCGCACAGGAGGGGCAAATCGACTTCACCATGCGAGATATCGACGAGTTGTCTCGACACGTGCCCTGCCTGGCGAAACTCGCTCCGAACTCAGATCGATTCCATATCGAGGACTTTCACAGAGCCGGTGGGATTCCAGCGCTTCTCGGCGAGCTGTACCGCGCGAAACTGCTGCAGGACACCGTCCATTCCGTGCACTCTTCGGACTTGAAATCGTGGCTTGAGGAGTGGGATATCCGGAACCCCAGTGCCAGTGAGGTTGCAAGGGATCGTTTTCTCGCGGCTCCCGGCCGGGTCCGGACGACGCGTCCCTTTTCGCAGGATTCACGCTGGGATGGCCCTGACAAAGATTCGATCGATGGATGCATCCGCGACGTCGGACACGCATACACTGCAGACGGCGGTCTTGCGATCCTTTTTGGAAATCTGGCTGAAGACGGCGCAGTGGTCAAAACCGCGGGTGTGGATGAGTCGTTGTTTCATTTCGAAGGCCCTGCCCGCGTCGTCGAATCTCAAGAGGCTGCTATCGAACTGATCCTCTCCAAACAGGTCGTCCCCGGCGATATCGTCGTCATCCAATACGAAGGGCCGCGGGGAGGCCCGGGAATGCAGGAGATGCTCTATCCGACGACCTTTCTCAAAGGTCTAGGGCTGGGCAAAGCGTGCGGGCTCATCACCGACGGACGTTTTTCAGGTGGCACATCGGGCCTGTCGATCGGGCACATATCGCCGGAGGCTGCCTCCGGCGGAGCCATAGGCCTTGTACGGGAGAGGGACAGGATCGTCATCGACATTCCATCCCGCACCATCAGCCTGGCCATAGACGATGCGGAGCTTGACCGCCGTCGGAAGGAGAGAGGTCCGCTCCCCTGGAGACCGGTGTCACGGGTCCGTGAAGTCTCTAAGGCCTTACAGGCCTATGCATCCATGGCCGCCTCAGCGGACAAGGGTGCCGTGCGTATCGTCAGGGAGTGACCCAAAGGGAGAGCATGGGACTCCAGCCCCAGACTCATACATGTCACCTGCGTCATACTTACAGTGGCAGTTTCTCTTTGGTCGATTATGTATCGGTGGCCGTACACGAAGGAGGATTCTAATGACCACCGTCATGGAATATTTGGATGAATATCCAGTAATGTTCATGTTTCTCCTTATGGGTTTGGGAATGCTTTTGGGGCGTTTAAAAATAGGAGGAATAGGATTGGAGGCAGCTGCTGTTCTTTTCCTTGCTATTGGAGTATCCGCATTGGGTGCGCATCTTGGAATACGCGTCACTATTGATGAAGAACTTGGAACTGTTGGTCTGGCGATTTTCGCTTTCGCTATTGGTAATAGTGCGGGAAAGAGCTTTTTTCGTTCACTTAAACAAGCTAGTGGACCTATTGCCATGATGATATCAGTCTTCATTGTTGCGGCGGGTGTTGCTTATGTCTTAGGGCGATATGTATTTCACATGGATGGAGCCCTTATTGCGGGGACCTTCTCGGGAGGCATAACGAACACACCCGCTTTGGCGGCTGCGGGTGAGGCCTCTGGCAATGAGCCACTGGCAACGGTTGGGTACGCGGTGGCATATCTTTTCGGTGTGGTCGGAATGATAGGAGCGGCCCATTTCGCTCTGCGGAAAGCTGATGACGATCCAGATGAGCCTACCCCCGTCACTCATTTCAATGTGCGAGTCGAAAGAGACGACTGCCCGACGATAGCTCAAGTTTCCGCCGAACTCGGCGGCCCCATCGAGATTTCGCGTTTGCGGCGAGGCGAAACCGGGCCGATTTGGATACCTCACGAGGACGACGTACTGGAGAAGGACGACCTCGCTACGGTTGTAGGCACGTTGGAGAATGTCAATGACGCTCTTCACCATCTCGGTCACCGGTCGAGTCATTCGCTTCGCTCAGACCGCCGTTTTTTGGATTTTCGGCGCATCACTCTGTCGACTCCGGCTCTCGTGGGTAAGACGATCGCCGAACTGGACGAGATTCTAGATAAGCGGTGGAACGCGAAAATTTCGCGTGTCAGGCGCGCCGACGCCGACATGCTCGCGATCCCCGACCTCGTGGTGGAGATGGGAGACCGTCTCCGCGTCGTCGGACCGACGATGAAACTACGGGAAATCTCAAAATGGCTCGGCGACTCCGCCAAGGGAATGACCGATATCAACCCCGTGTCTCTCGGCATAGGCCTTGCCCTCGGATACTTCCTCGGTGAGATCGACATCCCACTTCCCGGCGGCGCCCACTTCGCTTTGGGGTACGCCGCAGGGATCCTGATCGTCGGCCTCATCATGGGCAAGATCGGACGAATCGGTCCGCTGGTGACGGTGCTTCCGAACACCGCCGATTCGGTTCTTGCAGAATTGGGCTTGCTCATGTTCCTCGCTCGAGCTGGCACGAAGGCCGGCGCCCAGATTCTCAACGCTTTCTCCTCTGGCGACTGGTGGAAGATTCTCATACTGGGCGCATTGGTCACGCTCGTTGTCGCCATCGGGCTGTATGCGACTATGCGTAAGATCTTCAAAATGGGCGGGACAAAGCTGTCCGGCCTTCTGGGTGGCGCTCAGACGCAGCCTGCGGTCCTCGCTTTCGCAAACGGCCGCACAAATGCCGACCCACGTGTCGCGCTCGGGTACGCACTTGTATACCCCGTTGCAATGATCGTTAAGATCCTCCTTGCCCACGTTTTGGGCTCCTTCTAAGGATCCCGCTGGCCAAGCGGCCTCCGTCCTAACTCATGAGCCAATTGCGGTCGGTGACCATACGTGACAGCGCCAACCCGACGCCGATGGCGGTGATAGCCAGGCACAGCGTCACGATTTCCGGGATCGCGGCGTTGACTTGGAGCCCGTCATTGAGCGCTGACAGTGCGCGGTAGAGCGGGACGCCGGGGATCATCACGACAACGGCCGGAACGGAAAGCGTCACCCTCGAATACTTCGTCCACTTGGCGCCCAGAGCGGCGAGAAGCCCCGCTAGGAACGCCGCCAGTCCGATGGCCGACATCCGTCCGAGCCCGGCGTCCTGGGCGGTGAGTCGGAGAACGTTGATGACCGTGCCGATGACGGCTGCGATGAAGCTTGCGCGCTGGGGAGCGTTGAAGAGCATGGCGAAGCCGTAGGCTGCGACGAAGCTCGCGAGAATGCGCCCGAGTAGTAGGAGCCAGGTGTTCAGGTGGTACCCGTCAGCGGACGGGTTGACGTTCCAGTTGAGAAGTCCCGTCACCGCCCATACGGAGGCCGCCGTCGAGATCAGAAGCATGACGACGTACACGCCCCGCGCGATTCCAGCGATATAGTCCTGTCGGATGAGATCGAGTATCGAGGTGACGAGAGGGAAGCCGGGGACGAGGAAAAGCACCGAGGAGACGACTCCGGACTGGTGGGAGGCGTCGACGATATCGGCTATATGGAAGACCGACACGATTCCCATGTAGAGGCTTGTGGCGACGAATCCGCACGCCATCCACACGGCGAAGTGATTCATGTGGCGGCGCAACAGCGTCTTGCGGGTCGCCTGGCCTGCCAGAGCAGCGAAGAAGACGACCAGGCACTCGACCCAGCCACCCTGGTTGAGGAATGCGAAGCCTGCGCATGCTACGCCCGAAGCGAGGGCGGATACGGGCATGGAGTACAGAGGGTCTTTGTTCGCGAAAGCGTCAAGCATGTCGTCGGCGTCTTCGACCAACATCTTCCCGGGAAGGTTGTGGACGAAGTCATTGAGGTCGTCTATGCGTTCGGCGTTGATTCCCATGACCCGCTGCTCAACGAGTTCCGTCCGGAACGTCCCGCCGGCGAAGGCGGTGGCGGTGATTTCAGTGTAGGTGACTTGGATGGAGATCTTGTCGATGCCCACTGCATGTGCAATCCGGTCCATGCCGTCTTTGACTCGGAAAGCCGAAGCGCCGGCGGACAACAGCATCTCGCCGAGTCTCATCACGACGCGCAACTGGTCGGCAAGGCGATCGAGGGCGGCAACGTGGTGGTCGTCAGTTTGCTTCACCGTTCCACCTTAGGGCGTGCGGGACTGGGACGGCCGGGAGGCTCGGGCGGCAGCGACTCAAACCACAGTGATAAGCAATTCACTGATTTGTCGAGGGGGCCGAAAGTCCGAGGTGTACAGGTGTCCTCGAATCGCGACCGGGTCGATCGACCTCCCGGTGGGGCGATATGCGCCGCCGGCCTTCTCCGGTGCGTGTCCGAGGACTGGCGGAAGGCGGGAGCGGGAGGGAGAGCGCCGGGAAAGCCCGTTTCGACAATCAAGTGGCTCGCATTGCGAGATCGTGATTCAAATAGTGAGACAAACTCCGACTGGCTTGGCATCTGGCCGGTTCTGCGGCTATGGTCAACCTGTGAGAACTCTTCTGGTACGTAACTGACGCGCTGCACAAGCCGTTGGCGACGTGCCGCGCGCCCCTCGTTCGAGGGGTTTTTTCATGCCTGCCGAAGCACGGCCCCTGGCCTGCGATGCCCGGTGTGCCGCCACAACGAAGGAGGAAGAGATGGCAAAACGGCAAACGCCGACCGACTCGTCGACAGGCGCAGATGAACAGGCCGCCACCCCGCGAGTGATTCGCGAGAAGTCAACGGGGGCGCGGTCGATCATACGCGCGCTCGAGGAGCTCGGCGTCGAGGTCGTCTTCGGCATGCCGGGAGGTGCGATCCTCCCGACGTATGATCCGATCTTCCACGCTAAGCTCCGGCATATCCTGGTGCGCCACGAGCAGGGGGCGGGACATGCCGCCGAAGGATACGCGCTGGCCACCGGCCGGGTCGGCGTTTGCATCGTGACGTCGGGTCCGGGTGCGACGAACCTCGTCACCTCGCTCCTGGACGCGCACATGGATTCAGTCCCGATAGTAGCGATCACCGGCCAGGTCGGCGCTGCCGCCATCGGCACGGACGCCTTTCAGGAAGCGGACATCGTGGGCATAACGATGCCGGTGACGAAACACTCCTTCCTCGTCACGAGTGCAGAGGAGATTCCTTCTCGCATCGCCGAGGCGTTTTACTTGGCTTCGACGGGTCGTCCCGGGCCGGTTTTGGTCGACGTCACGAAATCCGCCCAGGTCGAGGAGGCGGACTTCGTGTGGCCGCCCGTACTCGATCTGCCCGGGTACCGTCCTGTGACTAAACCGAACGCACGGCAAATCCGGGAAGCCGCACGACTCATCGCGACGTCGTCGCGTCCGGTGCTGTATGCGGGAGGCGGGGCGATGCGCGCGGGAGTGTCCCGTGACCTCGTCGAACTCGTCGATTTGTCCAACGCGCCGATTGTCACGACTCTGACCGCGCGTGGCGTGGTGCCCGACTCACATCCGAACAACCTCGGGATGCCCGGTATGCACGGAACGGTTCCCGCTGTGGCCGCCCTCCAGAAGTCCGACCTCATCGTGGCTTTGGGGGCGCGTTTCGACGATCGCGTGACGGGAAAGGTCTCCGATTTCGCTCCCAATGCCAAAGTCATTCACATTGACATCGACCCGGCGGAGATCTCGAAAAACCGCCTGGTGGACGTCCCGATCGTCGGGGATCTCAAAGACGCCACGTCGGATCTCGTCGCCGAATTGCGCGAAGCCCACCGTCAATACGGTGTGCCCGATCTGGAGGAGTGGTGGAAGACGCTGGCCGGTTTGCGAGAGAGGTACCCAGCTGGGTGGGAGGAGGTCGACGACGGCCTGCTCGAGCCGCAGCATGTCATTTCCCGTCTAGCAAAAACCGTCGGGTCTGACAACACCATCTACGTTACCGGCGTCGGCCAGCATCAGATGTGGGCGAATCAGTTCCTGAACTTCGAACACCCACGACAGTGGCTGAGCTCGGGAGGCGCGGGGACCATGGGATTCGGAGTCCCGGCTGCCATGGGAGCCAAAGTCGGACAACCCGACAAAACAGTCTGGGTGATCGACGGGGACGGCTCCTTCCAAATGACTAACCAGGAACTGGCCACTTGCTGCCTCGAGGGGATCGATATCAAGATCTGCATCATCAACAATTCCTCGCTGGGCATGGTCCGCCAATGGCAGTCGCTTTTCTACGGCGAACGCTATTCGCATACGGATCTCAATACAGGTCATGGAACGCGCCGCATACCTGACTTCGTCAAGCTAGCCCAGGCTTACGGCTGCGAAGCATGGCGCGTCGAAGAGGGCGACGACATCGACGCCGCCTTTGAAAAAGCAATGGAGATCAACGACCGTCCGGTGCTGTTGGAGTTCGTCACCTCTCCGGACTCCGAAGTATGGCCTATGGTTCCCGCCGGGGTGTCAAATGACGACATCGTTTACGCTCGTTCCGTTCGTCCCACGACCGATCCGTTCGCGGCCTGAAAGGAAGGAAAAAGATGAACACACGTCACACGCTCTCCGTTCTGGTCGAAAATAAGCCGGGCGTTCTTACGCGTGTTGCCGCTCTATTCGCTCGACGCGCCTTCAACATACACTCGCTCGCTGTTGGGGAGACCGAAGACCCCCAGCTTTCGCGCATCACCGTCGTGGTCGATGCCGCCGAACGCCCGCTCGAACAGGTTACCAAGCAATTGAACAAGCTCGTCAATGTGCTTAAAATCGTCGAGCTCGAACCTGAGTCGACGGTTGAACGGCAGTTGCTCCTAGTCAAGGTGTCGGCCAGTGATTCCACTCGCGCCAATGTCCTCCAGGTCGTCGATCTCTTCAGGGCGCATGTCGTGGACGTCGTTCCCGACACTGTGACGATCGAGGCAACCGGTTCGGAATCCAAGGTCCGGGCATTCCTGTCGGCCCTCGAACCGTATGGAATTCGTGAAATCGTCCAATCCGGAGCGGTGGCGATCGGACGCGGTTCGCGTTCGCTCTCCGAACGTGTCTCTGCCGAATTGTCGCTTCTGCGCGCATAATTGATTAGCGAAAGCGCTGGGCGGCTGACTGGTCCGGCACGCGCGGCACCGTCCGGAAACGGCTGGTGCGCCTAAACTCCATAACCGAAAAATTAAGGAGAAAAACGTGGCAAAAATCTTCTATGATGACGATGCAGACCTTTCCGTCATTCAATCTAAGAGAGTAGCCATAGTTGGGTATGGTTCACAAGGTCATGCCCATGCAATGAATTTACGCGATTCAGGAGTAAATGTAATTATTGGATTGCGTGAAGGCTCAAAATCTATTGACAAGGCTAAAGAACAAGGTTTCGAGGTGGCGAAAGTAGGCGACGCGGTTCGCGAAGCGGATGTCGTCATGGTCCTCGCCCCTGATCAGTCTCAGCGATCGATCTGGGCCAATGACATCGAGCCGAATCTCAAGTCCGATGCCGCTGTGTTCTTCGCCCACGGATTCAATGTCCATTTTGGTTATATCGCACCGGATTCCGGTCATGACGTCTGCATGGTGGCCCCCAAGGGCCCCGGGCACACGGTTCGACGTCAGTACGAAGAAGGACGAGGCGTTCCCGTCCTCGTGTGCGTCGAGCAGGATGCCTCAGGGCATGCATGGGAGTTGGCTTTGTCTTACGCCAAGGCAATCGGCGGCACCCGAGCGGGCGCAATCAAGACAACGTTCCGGGAGGAAACGGAAACGGACCTGTTCGGCGAACAGACTGTTCTGTGCGGAGGGATTTCGCAGCTCATACAGTACGGTTTCGAAACGCTCGTCGAAGCCGGATACCAGCCTGAAATGGCTTACTTCGAGGTCTGCCATGAGCTCAAGCTCATAGTCGATCTCATCAATGAGGGCGGCCTGACTAAGCAGCGATGGTCATGTTCTGACACAGCTGAATACGGCGATTACGTTTCCGGCCCCCGAGTGATCACCCCAGATGTCAAAGACCATATGAAGGAAGTGCTGGGCGATATACAGAACGGTTCCTTCGCTAAACGCTTCATCGACGATCAGGATGCCGGTGCTCCTGAATTCCTGGCCCTTCGGGCCAAGGGTCAAAACCACCCCGTCGAGAAGACAGGGCAGGAGATCCGCAAGATGTTCGCCTGGAACGCGTCGGTGGACTCCGACTACGTTGACGGCGAAGCGGCTCGCTGACCAGCTCTCGATCGACACCCGAAGGAAGTACAAGTAAACTTCTGGCCTACTAGGCGGTTTCGGGTGCCCAGGTGTCCCGGGCACCCGAAACCGTCGGCGTGCGAACTTCCAAAATTTTGCGACAGTTTCGTCATTAAATTCGCTATGCGCCTTCAAATATCAGTGTTCACAACAGTTTTCCGATTTCGACATTGCGACATGTCGGTGGAACGGACGCCGGCGCCCGTCTACAGTTGGACTGTTGGAACAAAGGCATGCGGAGGGAGAGCGCAATGGCCGATGTCGTGGTCGTCTACAATACCGTCACCGGGTTCGCGCAGACATACGGAGAGTGGATTGCCGAAGATCTGGGAGCGCGTCTGTATCCGTGGTCGCAAGCCAAGGGAGTCGACCTGTCAGGAGCCGATCTGGTTGTCTACGGCGCTGGCGTGCGCATGAGCAGGATTCGAGGATTCCATGAATTCCGCAGAAAAATCAAGCGGGAGAACCTCATGGGGAAAGTCGTCGTCTGGGCCAATGGCGGTACGCCGGTCCACCCTCAACGTGACTGGAGAGTCCCCGCTGGAACTTTTACGAAGAAAGAACTCGCCAGTGGATGCTATCCCTTCTTCTATTTCCAAGGCGGTGTTCGCTATGAAGGACTCAGCTTTCCGGAAAAAACCTTGCTCAAAATATTCTCCAAGCGGATTCAGAGATACCGACATCGCGGAGAGTGGGTAGTCCAAGTGGCGGACAACATTGCGCACGGATATGACCACACCTCACGTGCTGCGATCATTCCACTTGTGAACAAGGCCCGAGAGATGCTAGGCGAGTAGTGCCTGTCTCTTTCTTTCGTGGAGAGGATATGATTCTCCTATGAAGTTTCTATTACGTGAACATAGAAAATGGGGTTGGAAGAAGCGAATCGTGATTACCTTGGGATTTATCGTCACTTCGGGCTTATTCGCTGTGGGTGGGATTAACATATATGTCACTGTGACGACCAATGATCGTGTCGTTTCGGATGTCGGCGGCATTCGTGCTGAGAAACTTGACTGCATACTAGTTCTTGGAGCGTTGGTACGCTCGGATGGAACGCCTTCGCATATGCTCCGAAAGCGGCTGGAAAAGAGTCTGGAATTGTACAAGCAGAAAGTTGCGCCGAAAATCCTTGTATCCGGAGACAATTCTAGTGTTCACTATAACGAGACACATGTCATGCGGAAATGGTTGGAAAAGCACGAAGTTCCTAAAGAGGATATTTTTGAAGACCACGCGGGATTTTCAACTTATGAATCAATGTATCGTGCAAGTGCCATCTTTAAAGCACATTCAATAGTCGTTGTGACGCAAAGATACCATTTAGCGCGTTCTATTTATATAGGTCGTGAGCTTGGTCTGGATGTCTGGGGCATTGCTTCGGGAGGGAATAACTACTCACAGCAATTCAAGCGCGATATTCGCGAGTGGATTGCGAGAACTAAGGATTTCGTTCAAGTCGTTATTAAGCCGAAACCAAAGTACTTGGGTCCAGTCATTCCGATAGATGGCAACGGAACCATCGAAAATCGTTAATTATTTGTCATTAACTTCTTTGTATTTCATTACAAATCCCGGAATTCTAATCCAATATATTTATATTATTTAAGTATAAATGAAATCCATAATTTTAGGAAGATCTCGTTTAGCTTGTTGAAGGCCCTCCTCGTATGCTGCTTGAACGCTAACGGCTTTTCGTTCTCCGTTCGAGATGGGCATCTCGTCAGGATAGTAGAGATAAGCACGTCCTTCGGCTTCGAGGCTCTCCAAACGATCAAGAGAGTCATTGTACTTTTTCGGTCGATTGAGAAGAGCCTCGGCTACGGCAGGATGCTTTCGAAAGATTCCCTTATAAATCGCCGGTGGGATTTTCGACGGGGATTTCCTATATCCACGTTTACGCGTCATAACGACAACGAAACGTTCATATCCGTCGGCTTCCGCGGCGTCAATCGCAAAACCCCCTGTGTCTCCGATGGCTCCGTCCAGGTAGGCCACGCCGTTCAGCCCCACTGGCGGCATGATGATCGGCATCGAGGAGGAAGCTTGACAGTACGTGACGAGTTCTTCCTGCGTGGAGATGTCCTCTCGGCCCCAATAGACGGTTTGTCCCGTTTCGCAGTTGAACGAGCCGATTTTGAACTGCGTGGCGCTCGCGTTGAAAGTGTCCCAGTCGAAGGGAAGGAGTTCGCCGGGACCAGAGGTGTGCTGGTAAATGTACTCGGAGTTGAAGTAGCCCCTGCCGCGAACAAAGCTGATCGGGCCGCCTAGATTCGGATCCTTGGCGAGTTCGACGAAAGCTGCACGTGCCCTCCACGCGTCGCGGGAGACGAAGTTGCATGTGTGGGTCGCCCCGGCGGAGATTCCGCCGACCCATGGGAAGTCGATACCAGCGTCAATCATTTCGGCGACCAGTGCGGCCGTATATGTGCCACGCATTCCGCCACCCTCGAATATCAATGCGGTTCGTGTGCTCATAAATTCCAAGGATATCTCGGATGCTATGACAGCGGGGCGACCCTTTCCCCGAGCGAAATCGGCCCAGGCGGATGGCGTCGGCCGACCGATCCGTCACAGACCACGTCATATAAATTAGGTGCAATCTCGATATTCTTACACAGCGAAATTTTCGAAAGTCGCATTGACTCGTTAAATTATGAATAATAACATAAATTATGTAATGTTACATTAAAATAAGTGGCTAATCATTTTTTATTTTTCTGTTAAAATTCAATGGTGGAATTTTCTATTAAGGACATACTCGTGACCTCAGGAAGAACTGGGCGGCGTGTGCGCTGTTGAGTGAGAAACGTTAAGGCGAGTTCCTCTCCTGTCACCGGGAGCAAATCAGAGCTGAGCACAGCGAGTAGAGTGTGCATTATCTGATAATTGAGCAAATTTGTCAATCTTGTCATCCGACTCATGTGCTGCCGCACCCATTTTCGTCAGTTAAGATGACGGCAACAAATTCACCGTCCCTACCTATCATCGAGTAGCAGACTAGCTGAAAGTCGAGAGTCTATTTCCACGGAATGATGTCGACCGACATGTTCAACGACATATATAACACGTTATTACAAATTTTTGGTCATGAATTGTTAGAATTAATCAGAAGATTATATGTAGAAGAATAATGATAAAATAATTGAATGTAATGATTATTATTACGCATAGCTAAATAAATAACATATTGTAAAATAGGCGATTGAAGCATTCGCATTATTGCAAATTAATAATCTGGATAAAAATATATGAGAGGGCTACAAAAGTTGATTTGATAGTTGTATTTTTGTCGAAAGTAAAAATATTAATAATAAAATATTATAATTGAATTATTGCATTTTATTTACTTTTTGTCATTAGTTGACACGATTAACGCTATCATGTCGCCGGACATAAGTTATATATTTATAATAATTATTACTTCACTATGTTGGAATAATACATGTAAAACATTAATTATGACTATGAAATTGATTTGGACTCGTCATGCTCGATACGGTTGGGGGTGGGGGTGGTCATGGGTTACATCCGTGAGGCGAGGAAGTGGAAGCCTTTGAGTAGGAGGTTGGCGACTGCTCCGATGATGGTGCCCAGTATGGGCAGGGATACGGTGTACATGACCGCGCAGGCGCCGAGCAGGACGAGGATCATTCCGGTTTTGCGGTTGCCTTTGCCCAGCCAGCGCCACAGGCCGATCATGATGGACATGGCGCCGAGGACGCGGATGATCCCGCCGGCGTTGACGGCGGCGATGATCGAGGGCAGGTCTTGGAAGACGTTGTGCATGGGGCTCTCCCTTCTCGCGGGTGGGGGCGGGCGCGGCTGCGGCTCGCTTGGATAGTGTGCGGACAGCCCCGGGCCGGTGTCGTGGCCTGCCCGGCGGGCGCTTGCCGGGAGGTTGTCAAGGACTGGCTGGAGCGGCTGTGGTCGGGCGGGGCCGGGTATTGGATCCGGGGTGGGGGCGGTTTCACGGTTTTGCTGCGGTCGGGCGGGTCGGGGTGCGGCGGGTGGTGGCGATCATGACTGCTGAGCGCCATAGTTGCTCGGCTAGGGCGGGGTGGGCGCGTAGTAGGTCGACGATCTCGGTTTTCTCCCGGTCGGATAGGTCCCGGCCGTGGAAGGGGGCGAACAGGGCGTCGGTGGCCGCGTCGTCCTGGCCGGTTTCCCATCGGCGGGCGGCGGCCAGGACCCCGCCGGGGCAGGCGTCCATGGTTCGGCGCAGCCCGGTGGCGGCCCGGCGGGGGATGGTCTGCAAGGCGATGGCGCCGGGGAATTGGGCCTGCCAGTAGTGCTCGGTCAGGGCGCGCCGTCCGCGGGCCGTCTCGGGCGGCTCGAAGCGCTCGTCGGCGTGCCGGTCGGCCTGGGCGGCCCACTGCTCCTCGGCGCCGGGACAGGAGGGGGCCTGGCCATCGGTGAGGTCCTCGTAGGAGTGGTGGGCGGCCACGCCGGTGTGGCGGATGTCCATAGCGGTGCCGGCCCGGCGGGCGTGGACCTGGGCGATCTGGTCGTGTTCGGCCTCGCTCAGCGGCCGGCCCAGGCGCGCATGAGGTGCGAGTTGCCGCGGCTCATGCGGGTGTGCAGGCTGTCGGTGCGCATGTGGTGGACGTGCCGGGCCCAGGAGCCGTCGATGATCCGGCAGACCTCCCCGGCGGTGATGGCGGGGTGGTCGGGGTCGGCGGCTGTGGCGCGTTCGTAGACGAACTCGAAGGTGTTGGCCTCGAATTCCTCGGCCAGGTCGCGCCGGTCGGCCACGTAGGCCAGGGTGGCGATGCGCCGGGCGGCGGCGGCCCGGATCCGGTCCAGGACGTCGGCCACGTCGGCGTCGTCGGTGAGGTCCAATCGCACCCCGGCCGGCCCGGTCCGGCCGGTTCGGTCCCATCGGCCGTCGGGGGTGCGTGGCTGGGTTAGGTAGGCGGTAGCGCTCATTACAGACTCCTTGACGACGACAGTGATCGACCGGACAGTGTGCGGACAGGTCAGCCGGCTCAGGCGCGGGGTGGCTGCGGCTGGCCGGGCCGGCTCAGGCGGAGGGTGGTGTCAGGCCGATGGCGGCGTAGTCCTCGTCCATGCCGGGCCGGCTCAGGCGGGGGTGTCAGGCCGTCTATGGCCAGGGCGAACAGGTCGGGGGCGTAGTCGGGGTGGGTGTCGTAGACGGTGAAGATCTGGGTGTCCCGGCCGGGCAGAAAGGGTTCGACGAGTCGCTGGTCGTGGGTGGTCTGGCCGTGGCGGACCGCGTCGGGCCGGTGGGCCCAGGCCTGTAGCTCGCTGATCCTGCTGGCGGGCAGGCCGTGGTCGTAGGCGGCGCCGGGCACGAGCGTGGCCCAGGCCAGGCGGACGGCCAGGTGTCGGCGTTTGCCCGCGGTGGGGGCCGACTCGACGCGCCGGCTGAGTTCTTCCAAGGCCGGCTCGACGCACCCGGCGTCAAGCCCGGCGTCGAGCCCGGGCGCGGGCGCGGGGGTGTGCTGGTCAAGGGAAACGGGAACGTGGGACAGGTGGAAGCCGATGGGGGGCTTGTGGGCGGGGTCGGGCCACTGGCGGCGGATGCGTCATCGATGTTGCCGATGCTGACTATTATCTCAGTTGGTCGCGGAGCCAGACGTGGGCACTCACACGAACTGTCCGATCATGATGGCCGGCACCTGACCCGCATCGATCGCCTTGGCCAGCGTTCGCGGATCGATCCCCAGAAGCTGGGCGGCTTCGGTCCGCGTCACGGCCAGACGCCCGATAAGTTTAATATCAACTATATAATTTATGTCCCGATATTGTGCGGAGCCGTCCCAAGGCCATGACCAACAGGACGAAACAAGGGTACAATCCATACCCGATTTTCCTGTCAAGGCCGGATTTACGGGGGAATCCGACAAATTCCGCTCGCCCTCCGCGTTAGCGAGGGCGAACGCAGGGTTCGAGGCGATGGCGCGGTGTTATGGCTGGAGATCCCCGCATACGCGGGGAGCACTAGGCGAGGCCCCCGAGCTTCTCGGTGAGGGACGGATCATCCCCGCATACGCGGGGAGCACTGGCCTGTGCAATCTCGGCCCGGAGGCTGAGCCGGATCATCCCCGCATACGCGGGGAGCACGGACATGGACTGCTTGAGCTTGCCGACGCCGCCGGATCATCCCCGCATACGCGGGGAGCACCATGGTTACTTTGCCTTTCGGGTGATGATGGTCGGATCATCCCCGCATACGCGGGGAGCACTCGCGGATGGACAGGCCCGTCGCGTACAGGCTGGGATCATCCCCGCATACGCGGGGAGCACTCCAACCCTTCGACCTCGCGGAGGACGTCGTGGGGATCATCCCCGCATACGCGGGGAGCACGTCGACAAACAGTTGGCGAGGCCGTTCTTCGACGGATCATCCCCGCATACGCGGGGAGCACCCCGAGTCGGATGCCGGCGCACTGCCGGTAGGCGGATCATCCCCGCATACGCGGGGAGCACGTCGGTGGACTCGGGGCCCTTCCAGGACGTGAGGGATCATCCCCGCATACGCGGGGAGCACGGTCGCAGCCAGGGCGCCGGCGGGGATTTCGAGGGATCATCCCCGCATACGCGGGGAGCACGAGTGTCAGGTCGCACGTGTACTCGCAGTGGTCGGATCATCCCCGCATACGCGGGGAGCACTTCATCAAATACGGCATTGTGCCATCGAGCGAGGGATCATCCCCGCATACGCGGGGAGCACGACACCCTGGAGAAGTACGCCCGAAGCGTCCCGGGATCATCCCCGCATACGCGGGGAGCACCCGTTGGAAAAAATGCGATTCCGATTTCGGTCGGGATCATCCCCGCATACGCGGGGAGCACATCACACGTGCGGGGCGGCTTCGGTCGCCCCGCGGATCATCCCCGCATACGCGGGGAGCACAGCCCCCAAGCAGTATCGCCTGGGGGCTCTTGTGGGATCATCCCCGCATACGCGGGGAGCACGAGTTCGATCAGCGCGTCCGGGTCGTAGAGGCCGGATCATCCCCGCATACGCGGGGAGCACGCTCAGGCCTCCCATTCGCGGTTCTGGCGGCGGGGATCATCCCCGCATACGCGGGGAGCACGGCCAGGTCTGCGGTGTAGTAGCCGCCGAGCTCGGATCATCCCCGCATACGCGGGGAGCACCACGCTATCCTGTGCACGAAGGTCAGGGATAAGGGATCATCCCCGCATACGCGGGGAGCACTTGGCCGCCACCTCCTTCAACTCCGCGATGGAGGGATCATCCCCGCATACGCGGGGAGCACGCCTTGGCCTCAGCCCTGGCGGCCTCGGAGCGCGGATCATCCCCGCATACGCGGGGAGCACAACCCACCTGGCACGAAAGTGTCCGAGCTGGACGGATCATCCCCGCATACGCGGGGAGCACCCCGTTGACCTTTTTGTAGCCGAGGGCGGCGGCGGATCATCCCCGCATACGCGGGGAGCACCGTGTTCTGCGTCTGTTCAGTTTTGTCACATCCGGATCATCCCCGCATACGCGGGGAGCACATCAAGACGGCGGCCGGATGGCTGGGCGCCGCCGGATCATCCCCGCATACGCGGGGAGCACGCCTGGCCGGCGCGGGCGTCGGCCGTCAGGGTGGGATCATCCCCGCATACGCGGGGAGCACTGACTCAACGTGCCTTTGTCGATCCACTTCTTCGGATCATCCCCGCATACGCGGGGAGCACATGATGGCTCTGGCGGTGGCGTCTTCGCACGCGGGATCATCCCCGCATACGCGGGGAGCACCTGTGCGTGTGAATGGCGCCGATAACGTCCGACGGATCATCCCCGCATACGCGGGGAGCACTTCCGGGTGGATTGTCGGCCGGAGGGGCGTGTGGGATCATCCCCGCATACGCGGGGAGCACCCCCGGAGTAAATCTCCGGGGGGTTTCTTTCACGGATCATCCCCGCATACGCGGGGAGCACTACGCCTGCACCGTCGTCACCAAACTCGGAGAGGGATCATCCCCGCATACGCGGGGAGCACATCATAGGGTCCATAGGGATGGTGATCGGCTGGGGATCATCCCCGCATACGCGGGGAGCACCTTCGTCCCAGCTGCAGGAGGCGAACCAGGCGACGGATCATCCCCGCATACGCGGGGAGCACGCGGCCTGCGCGGACCCTTGGATGGAAGTGCCGGGATCATCCCCGCATACGCGGGGAGCACCTCGCCAACGCGGCCTCCATCACCAACCCCTACGGATCATCCCCGCATACGCGGGGAGCACATCCGTCGGCTGTCCGCCGACGTGCACACCGGCGGATCATCCCCGCATACGCGGGGAGCACGACTGATGGCGTGGGACGCTAGAGCGAAAGCCGGGATCATCCCCGCATACGCGGGGAGCACCCGAGGACACCACAAAATTCAATTCGATGGAAAGGATCATCCCCGCATACGCGGGGAGCACCTACAGGATCGGCCTCTCTGGGGGCGCATCCCAGGATCATCCCCGCATACGCGGGGAGCACGCGTGCGGGGCGAGCGTGAAAGGCACATTGTCCGGATCATCCCCGCATACGCGGGGAGCACTTGGGCGTACGGCAGGCTCTGGGTTTCGCCGGCGGATCATCCCCGCATACGCGGGGAGCACCGCGGCAGGGAGCTTATGCCGTGGCAGGCTTACGGATCATCCCCGCATACGCGGGGAGCACGCCGCGCTGAGTGCGTCTACGGCGTCTTTCGTGGGATCATCCCCGCATACGCGGGGAGCACCCGAAGTCTCCCGGAGGGTCCGCGGCAGGGAGCGGATCATCCCCGCATACGCGGGGAGCACTTCCAGATGGACGACGCTATCTGCCCCAGGACGGGATCATCCCCGCATACGCGGGGAGCACGGCATGAAAGGCCTCGCCGCCGGCGCCATCGGCGGATCATCCCCGCATACGCGGGGAGCACCGCCAGGATCTCCCCCTGCTTCGACTGGGGCCGCGGATCATCCCCGCATACGCGGGGAGCACTCGAACGCGGCATTGTACGGCCGCTCATGATCCGGATCATCCCCGCATACGCGGGGAGCACACCGGCAGTGGCCTGTCCGGCACCCGCAGATGGGGATCATCCCCGCATACGCGGGGAGCACGAAATCTCGCAATACCGGGCGTTCCCGAGCGTCGGATCATCCCCGCATACGCGGGGAGCACCGAGGGCGAGATGGCGGCTCGGGTCGTGCGGGCGGATCATCCCCGCATACGCGGGGAGCACGAGATGACTCTCCACAAAAACGGGCTGGTCGTCGGATCATCCCCGCATACGCGGGGAGCACAGGAAACTCGCCGCCCGCGGCGGGGAGAAGGTCGGATCATCCCCGCATACGCGGGGAGCACGCGAGTGTGGCGAAACGGATGTCTCCGGTGCTGGGATCATCCCCGCATACGCGGGGAGCACGTTCCGGCGGTGGACCCCTGCTGTTGGGGCGCGGGATCATCCCCGCATACGCGGGGAGCACCCAAAAAACGAGAGGATCGGGAAAATGCCGCTAGGATCATCCCCGCATACGCGGGGAGCACTGCCTGTGGCAGGGGTATGGATTTGCGGGGTGCGGATCATCCCCGCATACGCGGGGAGCACGGTCGGTCGTCGTTGGCGGCGCCGGTGGAGGCCGGATCATCCCCGCATACGCGGGGAGCACGTAGCCGACTGCGCCTTCGCCGTCGCTCTGGCCGGATCATCCCCGCATACGCGGGGAGCACTCGGGCGAGGGCCCGCATCGTCTTGTCTGCCCCGGATCATCCCCGCATACGCGGGGAGCACCGGTTCGGGTTCGGTGGAGCCGCCGAGCGCGGCGGATCATCCCCGCATACGCGGGGAGCACGGCCGAGTGCTCGGGAATCTCCGGCCAGGCTACCGGATCATCCCCGCATACGCGGGGAGCACTGGGAGGCGCCGCCAGAGAGGCCGATCCTATAGGGATCATCCCCGCATACGCGGGGAGCACTCCCTCGTGCCGACCGACGGTATCCTGAAGCCCGGATCATCCCCGCATACGCGGGGAGCACTGGCGAACGCCTCGGGCCGGGCCGACGGGGCCGGGATCATCCCCGCATACGCGGGGAGCACCGCAGGCGCAGGAAGGCCACGGGCTTGGTCGAGGGATCATCCCCGCATACGCGGGGAGCACCCACCCGGCGGCTGGCGCTGCCCCCAAACCACCGGATCATCCCCGCATACGCGGGGAGCACGTCCACCCCACCCGACGGCACCGTCCTCGACCCCGGATCATCCCCGCATACGCGGGGAGCACGTACCGGTTGGCGTCCAGGGCGCCGGTGAGGCCGGATCATCCCCGCATACGCGGGGAGCACAGCGGCTCACCTACGACAAGACTGGCTCCTACCGGATCATCCCCGCATACGCGGGGAGCACCACGTCGTCGTTCATGATGGAGGATAGGGCTTGGGATCATCCCCGCATACGCGGGGAGCACATGCCCATGGCGCGGCACATGAGGGTCGGCCACGGATCATCCCCGCATACGCGGGGAGCACTTGAGAAGCTCCCGTCGGCGATGGCGCGATTCAGGATCATCCCCGCATACGCGGGGAGCACTCGTGGCGCCTCACCGACGCCATGATCGAGGGGGGATCATCCCCGCATACGCGGGGAGCACGAAAGAGCTTAACCGGACCCTATATGAGGTCTAGGATCATCCCCGCATACGCGGGGAGCACCGCATGCTCGGCGACGACACGCCCCTGCCCGGCGGATCATCCCCGCATACGCGGGGAGCACCCACCGCCCTCGCCGTCCACGAAACACGCCACCGGATCATCCCCGCATACGCGGGGAGCACGGCGTCTATGTCTGCGGGGGCTCGCTGGCTCAAGGATCATCCCCGCATACGCGGGGAGCACTCGGTACCGGAAGCGCCGCCGCGGGCGTTTCCGGGATCATCCCCGCATACGCGGGGAGCACGCAAATCCACCTGAACTCCACTGGCGATATCCGGGATCATCCCCGCATACGCGGGGAGCACTCGATCGCTACGGCGTGGCCTGCCCCATCGTTCGGATCATCCCCGCATACGCGGGGAGCACGCGCCGGTAGTCGGGGGACCATGTGATGCCGCGGGATCATCCCCGCATACGCGGGGAGCACCTTTTGGCGTAGGCGTCGGCCAGGTCGTGGTTGGGGATCATCCCCGCATACGCGGGGAGCACTGTCGTCTCCTGTAGGTAGTGGTGTAGGTTCGGGGGATCATCCCCGCATACGCGGGGAGCACCCGCGCACCCCCGAGTCACCTCCCGCGGCACCGAGGATCATCCCCGCATACGCGGGGAGCACGTCGGCGCCATCCACCTCCACCGTATGCTCGCCGGATCATCCCCGCATACGCGGGGAGCACAGTGTGCGGAAGGGCCTCTATCGGCCCGGTCGGGGATCATCCCCGCATACGCGGGGAGCACTGGTCATGGTGACCGGTTGCTCGCTGGGTGCCGCCATCATCCCCGCATACGCGGGGAGCACTGGCGGGTTGAGGCTGCGCCTGAGGATCTGGGGGGATCATCCCCGCATACGCGGGGAGCACGGTCGGTCGTCGTTGGCGGCGCCGGTGGAGGCCGGATCATCCCCGCATACGCGGGGAGCACACACGTCGATCCGGTCCATAGCGGCCCGGACCGGGATCATCCCCGCATACGCGGGGAGCACGAGGCCAACTCGTTGGATGGGCGGACGATGGCGGGATCATCCCCGCATACGCGGGGAGCACGTTCGTTTTGGTGATTTCTGTCTCAGGGATCGGGGATCATCCCCGCATACGCGGGGAGCACACCTACGCCAACATGGAACAGGAATCGATCCTGGGATCATCCCCGCATACGCGGGGAGCACGGCGATGTCGGTATGCGCCGTGTTGACGGCGTCGGATCATCCCCGCATACGCGGGGAGCACGACTCCAAGGAACGCCCGTCCTCCATGATCAGCGGATCATCCCCGCATACGCGGGGAGCACTCCACCAACACGCCCGGCGCCTTCGACAAAGCCGGATCATCCCCGCATACGCGGGGAGCACGTCGGTGGTCTCGGGGCCCTTCCAGGAAGTGAGGGATCATCCCCGCATACGCGGGGAGCACTCCGTTGACCTTTTTGTAGCCGAGTGCGGCGGCGGATCATCCCCGCATACGCGGGGAGCACCCGGGCCCGTCGCGGCCATGGCGCCGCCGGGGAGGATCATCCCCGCATACGCGGGGAGCACGTCGTGGCGCCTCACCGACGCCATGGTCGAGGGGGATCATCCCCGCATACGCGGGGAGCACGAGGCGTGAGCCCGTGAGCGGCGGTGTCTAATAGGATCATCCCCGCATACGCGGGGAGCACCACTCAACAGCAAACAGTGCGGCTCGACATTCCGGATCATCCCCGCATACGCGGGGAGCACCAGCGTTTTGATTCCCCTCTTTGAGGTAGTCCCGGATCATCCCCGCATACGCGGGGAGCACCGCCTTTCACAGCTTCACCACCTCATATGGTCCGGGATCATCCCCGCATACGCGGGGAGCACGAGGCCGAGCTTACCGGCATCGGCGGCCCGTCCGGATCATCCCCGCATACGCGGGGAGCACATTACCGGATCGGCCTCTCCGGGGGCGCCTCCCAGGATCATCCCCGCATACGCGGGGAGCACCGCTCATGGTGGAACAGGGGCTCGGCTACGAACGGATCATCCCCGCATACGCGGGGAGCACCTGCGAGGGGCGTCTGGGGTGGGGTGTGCCGTGGGATCATCCCCGCATACGCGGGGAGCACCACGCCCTCTCGCCCCCTCGCCGCTAGGGTCGCGGATCATCCCCGCATACGCGGGGAGCACCTGAACGAGAGGGCGGCCCGCCAGCGGCGTAAGGGATCATCCCCGCATACGCGGGGAGCACGGACATGCATGGCGGACACGCCTGAAGAAGATGGGATCATCCCCGCATACGCGGGGAGCACGTGGCCAGGTCGTCGTCGGCCGCGGAG
>ERZ773008.637-NODE-637-length-25907-cov-9.413276_pt1 | contig 25907 bp, 23 predicted proteins | sample MGYA00580664_ERZ773008 | MGnify/ENA primary metagenome ERZ773008 (study PRJEB29015, sample SAMEA2738016) | human oral metagenome | biome: human oral; feature: human-associated habitat; material: dental | place: China | collected 2048 ... | reverse complement strand
GACAGGTGTACGGGTTCACGCCGGCCTATTGCTTCACCGGGCGTATGGAGGCCCGCTTGCTGGGCGTGGAGGACGCTATCGCTCATCTGGTGTTCCTGGCCCAAGCCCAGGACCACCAACTGGAGCAGGACTTCTCGGCGGCGACCGCTCAGATCGCCGCCCAAATCGCCACCCAGAACGGCGGCGACGGCGGTGGCTCCGGCGGCGACGGCGGTGGCGATGGTGGTGGTGTGTGGTGAGTCGGCGGCGCGGGCGCGCGGACGCGTCAGGGGGTGGGTCGGTTGGTTTGGTGGTGGGGAATATGTTCACGCCTGGTCGGGCTGGTGGGCGTGATGTGCTGGTGTGGGAGGGCCGAGCGGCCGCGGGTGCGAGCGGGTTGGGGTGGCATGCGGATGAGCCGGTTGAGGTGGTCTTTCATACCGGGCGGCCCGGGAGCAGGGCGAGAACGATGCCGTATGAGGTCACTCGTCAGTTGGATCGTCAGCTTCAGGCCCTGTCCTTGTTGAGCGTGGAGCGTGTGCTGGAGGGGATTGAGGCCTACCGCGAGCACGGCCGCGCCCCCATGCCCACCAAAGTGACGAAAGCCCGCCAGGACTTCGAACGGCAGGTCGTCAGAGACCTCAAGAATGATTATGGGTTTTCCGATGGTGTTGCTCGGGAGCGGGTGGCGGATGTGGTGGGGGGTTTGGTGGTGCTGCATGAGAGTGATCAGGTGACCTACGGGCCTGGTGGTCCGGGGGTGGTGGGCGGGTATCCGTCGTTGGGTGCCGATGGGGTCAATGGGTCGATCGGGGGGCAGAACAAGTCGGCGGTGCGGGTGTTGGAGGAGGCGTGTCGGGGTGTGGATCCGCGGCGTCGGGCGGGGTGTCGGTTGTTGATTCGGGCGGTGTTGACTGATTCTGCGCCTCTGGCTGGGGATCTGCGCTCTGGTCGCCTTCGGTTGGAGGTTCGTAGTGTTGATCAGCAGCGGGCGGTCAGTCCGCGGGCTCCGCCGTGGACGCCGGGCAAGATCGCCGCTGATATTCATGCCGGCCGCCACCCGACCGACCCACCACCACCGCCGCCCGCACGAGAAGGGCCCGTGCCCCCACCACCCGCGCGGGAAGGGCCCGCCGTAGCTGCCGGCCCCGCCGGCCCGGGGGCGGGGCGTGCGGCGGCCTCGTCCCGGGGACAGAGCCTGCTGGCCGCCGGCGGCACCAGCACACCAGGCCAAGGACCCACTCCCACCACCGGCCAACAGCCCGACCGCGCCCGCCCACCCCACCGCAGAACCCGCCCCACCACAAAACGCGACACCAACCTAAACCGCTGAACCAGCCCGTAGACCGCTAGCGGTCGGCCGGAGATCCGGTGGTGCGGTGGGGTGGCGGCTCGGCTCAGCGGGCCGCTCGGCGCAGACGCAGCGAGTTGGTCACCACGATGACGCTCGAGCAGGCCATGGCGGCCCCTGCGATCATCGGATTGAGCAGGCCCGCGGCCGCCAACGGGATCGCGGCCACGTTGTAGGCGAAGGCCCAGAACAGGTTCTGCTTGATGATGCGCAGCGTGGCGCGGCTGACGCGGATGGCCGCCACGACGGCGTCCAGGTCGGCGCGCACGAGCGTGATGTCGGCGGCCTCGATGGCCACATCGGTGCCCGAGCCCATGGCGAAACCGAGGCCGCGGGTGCCGGCCTGAGCCAGGGCCGCGGCGTCGTTGACGCCGTCGCCGACCATGCCGACGACGTGTCCGCGCTGCTGCAATTCGACGACGACGTCGCGCTTTCCGCCCGGCAGCACGTCGGCGCGCACGTCCTCGGCCGCGATCCCGACCTGCTCGGCCACGTGCGCGGCGGCGCGGGCGTTGTCGCCGGTGAGCAGGACCGGGCGCACGCCCAGCGAACGCAGCCGCTTAATCGCCGCGGCCGAGCTCGGCCGCACCGTGTCCCGTACGGCCAGGACGGCGGTGGCGGCCCCGTCGACGGCGAGGACGACTGCCGTGGCGCCGGTGCTCTGGGCGGCGGCGACGGCGTCGTCGGCCTCGGCCGGAACCTCGATGCCCCGCTCGACCAGCCATGCCGGACGCCCGACGGCGACGTCGCGCTCGACGCCGTCGAGGCTCACCGTGCCGGTGACACCGCGCCCCTCATGGTTGACGAAGTCCCGGACTCGCGGCGGCCCGCCGCCCCCGTCCTCGACATTCCGGGCCGCCCGGGCGATCGCCGCCGCGACCGGGTGCTCGCTGGCCGCCTCCACGGCGCCGGCCAGGGTGAGAGCGCGCGTCGTGTCGCGCACCGCCTCTCCGCTCACCACAGTGATGTCTCGGGCCGCATCCAGGCTCATGCTCCCCTCGGTGACGGTGCCCGTCTTGTCCAGCACGATCGTGTCCAGGGCGCGGGTGGATTCCAGGACTTCGGGCCCCTTGATGACGACGCCGAGTTGGGCGGCGCGCCCCGAGCCCACGAGCAGGGCCGTCGGTGTGGCCAGGCCCAGCGCGCACGGGCAGGCGATGACGAGTACGGCGACGGCCGCCATGAAGGCGTGCTGTGCCGGGTGGCCCAGGGCCAGCCAGGCGATGAAGGTCGCCGCGGAGACGATGAGCACGGCGGGCACGAATACGCCCGAGATGCGGTCGGCCAGACGCTGAACCGGGGCCTTGCCGGCCTGAGCGGCGGTGACCATGGCCCCGATGCGGGCCAGGGTCGTGCCCTCGCCGACGGCGGTGGCGCGCACCAGCAGCGAGCCGGAGGTGTTGACGGTGGCGCCGGTGACGGCATCGCCGACCCCGATCTCGACGGGCACCGATTCGCCGGTGAGCATGGAGGCGTCCACGGCGGAGCGGCCCTCGACGACCACGCCGTCGGTAGCGATCTTCTCCCCGGGGCGCACGGCCAGCAGGTCGCCCGTCCTCAGCTCGTCGATCGGGATGCGCTCCTCGGTGCGGATGGCGTCCGGGCGGGGGACGCCGTCGTCGTCGAGGACGTCGATGGCGTCGGTCGAGCCCGACGGCGAGGCCAGGCGCACCCGCACGGCCTCCTTCGCGCCGAGCTCGAGCAGGGCGCGCAGGGCGTCGCCGGAGCGGTATTTGGCGCGGGCCTCGGCGTAGCGCCCGGCCAGAAGGAAGGTGGTGACCCAGGCGGCCGATTCGAAATACATGTGCGCGGCGTGGCCCTGGTGACGCGGCATGAGCTCCATGGTCATCCGCATGCCGATGTGCCCGGCCCCGCCCCAGATGAGCGCCCACAGGCTCCATGCGGTCGCGGCGATGACGCCCAGAGATACGAGGGTATCCATGGTGAAGGCGCCATGGCGCAGGGCCCCGAAGGCGGCCTTGTGGAAGGGCCAGGCTCCCCAGGTCGCCACGGGCAGGGCCATGGCCGCCACCAGCCCAGGTGACCACCGGGGCGGTCAGTTCGGCGATGATCCACTGCCAGCCGACGAACTGGAGGGCCGGGACCATGGAGATCGCCATGACGGGGATGGACAGGATCAGGCTGACGATGAGGCGGCCGCGCAGGTCGGCGGCCCGGGTCGCCTGTGAGGCCCCGATGCGCGTGGCCTTGGCCGGGGCCGCCGTCGCCCGCTCGGCTTCCGCCGGGGCGGACTCGCCGTTCGTGGGTCGCTCGGCGTCGCCCGCCGGCCGGCCGGCCGCGTCGGCCGGGGCGGGCACGGCGCATGATCCAACCGGGGCGGGCACGGCGCGTGATCCGGCCGGGGCTTCGCAGGGGGCTTCGGCCCCGGTTCCGGCCTCCGCGTCGGAGGAGGTCGGGAGGGGCGTGCGGTGGGCGGTGACGGTGGCGGTGTAGCCGGCGCGGGCGACGGCGTTGACGAGCTCGTCATCGGTGACCGGCGCGGTGAGCTCGATGCGGGCGGACTCGGTGGCGAGGTTGACCGAGGCGGTCACGCCGTCGAGTTTGGAGAGCTTCTTCTCCACGCGCGCTACGCACGACGCGCAGGTCATACCGCCGATGGCGAGGTCGACGGCGCTCGTGGGGGCGGTGGTGGCGTCGATCGGGGGCGAGTCTGCGGCTCGGCTCATGATGGATCACATTCCTGGACTCAGCTGTAATGGTTCCGGGTGTTCCGGGTGGGGCGACGGGTCGGGGTGCGCGGTGCGTGCCGACCCGTCACCGCGGGTGCGCCGGCCCGGGCCGTCCTGAGGTTCGGGCCGGCCCGGGCCCGGCTGGATCGGCCTGGTCAGACTGCGTCGCGCTCGACGGCGTCGAGCACGTAGTCGCCCGCCTCGTCGACGGCCGCGGCCAGGGCGGCGTCGTCCACGACGACGTCGGAGACCACGGTGGCCACCGACTGGCCGCCCTTGTTGAGGATGACGGAGACGTTCTTGACGCCCGGGAGGGCCTCGAGCTCCTCGGTGACGTGGGCGACGCAGTGCTCGCAGGTCAGGCCGGAGATCTTGAGAGTGGTGGTGCGGTCGGTGCCGTCGGCGGTGAATTCGGACATGGCGTGCTCCTTGAGGTGGGTGTTCCGGGTGGTGCTCAGGACCGCACGAGGCGGGCGATCGCGTCGGAGGCCTCGCGGATCTTGGCCTGGCCCTCGGCGTCGGAGGATTGGGCGGCGTGGATGACGCAGTGGCTCATGTGGTCCTCGAGCAGGCCGAGGCTGACGGCCTGCAGAGCCTTGGTGGCCGCCGCGATCTGGGTGAGGACGTCGATGCAGTAGGTGTCCTCCTCGACCATGCGGGAGATGCCGCGGACCTGTCCCTCAATGCGGCGCAGCCGCTTGAGGTAGTCATCCTTGGTGCCCGTGTAGCCGGCCATCCGTCCTCCTTGCTCTGTCGGGGTGCTATTGAATTTACCCCTAGGGGGTAGGGGTGTCAACTGTCGTCATGGCCCGCGGAGACCCGCGAGGCGGGAGTCGTCACTCACCGGCTCCCGACCGCGGACCTAAGCGGTGCGGCCCGTAGCGGCGTAGCCGTGCCTGAACGCCCATACGACGATCTCCAGGCGAGAGCGCGTCCCCGTCTTCTGGAGCAGAACGGACACGTGAGATTTGACCGTGGCCTCCGAGATGGACAGCCGGGACGCGATCCTGCGGTTGGAGGCTCCCTCGCACAGCATGTGGAGGACGTCGCGCTCACGATCCGAGAAGGTGACGCTCCCGTCCTCGGTATGGGCGGAGGCCAACACGTAATCGATCAGACGGGCCGTTGACATCGGTGCGACGACCTTCGCCCCCGAGTGCACCGTCCGGACGGCGGAGAGAATCTCCTCGGCGGGCGCGCTCTTGAGCAGGAAACCGCTGGCGCCCGCGCTCAGGCCCTGGATGAGGGTGTCGTCGGTGTCGACGGTGGTCAACAGGATGACCCTGGTGCCGGGGGAGACCCGCAGCACTTCCCGCGCCACCTTCATCCCGTCCATGCTTTCCATGTGGACGTCGGTGATGAGGACGTCCACGCGGCTGGACTCGAGGGCCTCCATCATCTGGCGGGCACTGCGCGTCGCGAGCAGGATCCGGATGTCCTCAACCGGGTCGAAGTAGGACTCCAGGCAGGTCAACGCCATCGCGTCATCGTCGACGAGCACGACGCCGATACGATCGGGGTCAGGGGTAGTCAGGGAATTCATAGGGTCTCCTTGCGGAACATCGGAACGAGCCGTGGGCGGGGTGCCCACGGCTCCCCGGAAGATCACGATAAGGTTACGATTCAGAATACCTGAGTAGTCCCGAATGACGGCGCTCGCCCGGTATGTGGCGCGATGGCGTGGCGAAGTCGCCCCGCACCGACCCGCTCCCCCGCCCCGGCCAGAAGTGGCCGACGTCGCCGGATCCCACGTAGTTTAAAGGCTAGCTGTCGGTGCACTGCGTCATCGGTGCGTCAAAGGGATGAGTCGCATCAGCCGAACGACGGGAACGGCGGCCCCGAAGAGCGCGCGCATAGTAGACCGACGGCCGATGCGGACCGTCGGGACCCCGGGAAGACTTCCCTCCAGCGGCACGTACTGGACGTGCCGGCCCTGTCTCACCCTGGAAGGCGGATTCGTGTACCGGTCTGTGCTCACGGAGGAGGTCGCTCCTTCATTGGCCCGTGCGGCGGCTCTCGAGTCGCCCGTCGGCCTGGTCTCCCGCTGCGCCGAGCTGGCCCCGGCGCCGGGGGAGCCCGCGTTCTCGATCTGGACCGGACTCCTCGACGACCCCTCCGCGGCACTGCGCTCGCAGCGCACCTGGAACCACCGGCCCGAGTCCGGCAATTTCGACGGCGCGGGCGGCGCCATCGACCCGCGGCTCGCCAGGCACATCGCCATCGTGGAGTCCCTGGAGCGCTACTCCAGCTGCTCGTGGGCTGAGGAGGAGCTGATCTGGGACACCCCCGCCGGACTCGGCGATGCCGCCGTCGGGCCGGATTGCTGGCCCGCCTGCTCGCCGACCGAGTTGGCCGACCCGCGATGCGGCCTCATCGCCTCGGACCCCAGGGTCCCCCTGCGCTGGGTGCGCGGATGGTCCCTGACCCGCGGTCGGGAGGTCTTCGTCCCCGCCATTCTGGTCTACCTCAACTTCCCGGTGCGCACCCCCAGCGAGCGCTTCACCAACCCGGTGTCCACCGGCACCGCCGCCCACTCCGACCTGCGCGAAGCCGTCCTCGGCGGCCTCCTGGAGGTCGTCGAGCGCGACGCCATCGCCCTGACATGGCTGCAGAGGCTGCGCCTGCCCGAGGTCGTCGTGGACATCGGCGACCTCGGCCCCGACGTCGCCGAGTACCACCGGGTCGGCACCTCCACCGAGCTGACGGTTCACCTCAGGGACGCCACCACCGATTACGGGATTCCCACGCTCTACGCCGTCCAGACCTCCGAGGCCGACACCGAACTGGCTCAGGTAGTGGCGGCCACCTGCGACCTCGATCCTCAGCGCGCCCTGGCCAAGATCCACCGCGAACTCGCCTCGCTGCGCATCGCCCTGCGCAGCCACGCGCGCAGCCCTCGCGCCCAGGAGGTCACGGGCCAGGATCTGACGGTGGTCGGCGGCGCGCTGGCCGACGCCGCCCCCTCCATGCGCCATGTCTTCGACTTCCTTCTGGACGGGCCCCGCCCCGCCCACCGGTTGGCCGACACGGGCGCAGCGGCGGTCCGGAACCGGCGCGCCGACCCGCTGGAGAGAGTCGTCCACGCACTGGAGAAAGTCGGTTCGGAGGCCATCGTCGTCGACATCACCACCGATGAGGCCCGCCAGGTCGGCATGCACGTGGTCAAGGCCCTCATCCCGCAGGCCGTGCCGCTGTCCTTCAGTCAACACGCCCGCTACCTCGCCACCCCCCGTCTCTACGAGGCCCCTCGCGCCATGGGCCTGACGGTCCACGACGAGGCCGACATCAATCCCGTCCGTCAGCCCTTCGCCTGACGCGCCCATAGGAAGACCCACCCCGTAGGAAGACCTGGAAGATCCATCCATGAGCACCGCAGCAGAACTGACCGGACAGCCGGTCGGGAGGCCTGCCCGGCAGCAGGTCCCCGCCGAGCAGCCGGTCACGGCCTACCTCCCCCAAGGGGGATTCGGGCATGCCGTCGCCCACCGCCTCGCCTCGAAGCGGGACATCGTCCTGCCTGTTGATGACGGCCTGACCGATGCCGCCGTCCCCTACGCCGACCGCCTCGTCCTGATCGCCGACCCGGACCGGATCACCCTGCGCAAGGCCCTGGACGACCTGTCCTTCACCCGAGGCCTGCCGTCGGTGGGGCTCGAGCTGTCGCCGACCGAACTGCGCTGCGGACCCCTGGTCGTGCCCGGACGCACCGCCTGCTACCGCTGCTACGACCGACGCCGTCGACAGCACGGCCGCACCCCCGTGCCCGAGACGCTCGAAGCGCTTGAACAGGGCTACGCCCACCACCACGTCGTCATCGGCGCCGGCCTGGTGATGCTCGCCCTGGACGTTCTGGACCGGGACCCCGCCGACGGGACCGCCGGCGCCTCCGACGTCGACGAACTCGGCGGCCGGGTGTGGACCGTGGACCTCGTCGCCGGCGCGACCTCCTTGGCCCGGACCGTCGCCACCGACCGCTGCGAAACCTGTTCGGCGCGCTACGCGGCCCGGCGCTCCGGGACCGAGGAGCTCGCCCGCCTCCTGCCCTCGCGCCGGAAGGAGGCGGTCCGCCGTGGCTGACGCGACCGGATCCGCGGCCTCCACCATGAGAGCCGGTGACGTGGGCCGGGCGGCCCGCAACGACCTTCAGTTCCGCATCCCCCGTAAGCCCGCGGTCCGCCGCGGGGTGCGCATGCGCCTCGACGACGGCGCCTGGGTTCTCGACGGCGGGCGCAAGAACCAGACCCTCGGCGGCCGCTTCGCCCGCGAGCACCTCGGGGCACTGCTTCAGGCCTGCGACGGCACCCGCACGCTCGCCGAGATCGGCGAGGCCACGGGAATCGGCCCGCAGGGCGCCTTCGAAGCCGTCTGCCTGCTGTGGACCGGCGGCATCCTCGAGGAGGGCGGAACCGAGCCGCTGCCCGATCCGCAGCCGGCCCCCGAACTGGCCTGTCTGCTCTCGCGTCTGGGGGATTCCACGGGCGTCAACGACTCCTGGCAGGACGCCGCCCGCCGCCTGGCCGCCGCCCGTGTGGCGGTCCTGGGCGACGCCGGCCTTGCCGAGGAGCTCGCCCGGGCGCTGGAACCCACGCTGACCGCCCGTTCCGACGTCGCGCCCGAGCCTGACGACACCCTCGCCGTCGTCGTCGAGACGGACGCGGCCCCGACGGCCGACGCCGCCCGACGCTGCTGGACGCTCGGCATCCCCCTCCTGCGGGTGCGCGCCGAGCAGGATGCGGTCACAGTCGGCCCCTACGTGGACCCCGGGTTCTCGCCCTGCCTGGAGTGCGCCACGGCCGGCGAACCCGCCCTCGAGCCGCCGCCAGGCCCGCATCGCAGGGGCTTTGTTGCGGGCCTGGCGGCCCGGGCGGTGGCCGCGCTCGTCTCCCGCGCGACCATCACCCACCTGCCGGGCGACGCTCGGCGCACCGACCTGAACACCTTCACCTACACCGACCGTCCGGTGGTCACCCGCCCGGGCTGCCCGGTCTGCTCGGTGGCGGGCGGGTCGTCGGCGCCGATCGCCCCCTCGGCGCCCGTCGGCGCCCGCTACGAGCAGTCCGTGGCCATCCCCCCGGCGGCCTTCGTGGACTCCAAGGGTCACCAGCAGCACTACAAGCCCTCGAATCTGCGCCTCCAGCGCGAGTTCCGCGACTGGCCCGCCTGCCCGCGCACACCCCTTCCGGCCGCCGACCTGAAGCGCCTGGAACGGCCCTGGTCCTCGACCGGGCGGGACGCATCGGCTCGACGAGTGTCGGACGCCGCGGCCTCCGACACCCCGGCGGACCGCGGACCGACACGATCGGTCGTCCGGCCAGCCGGCCCGACGCTCGTTGAACTCGCCACCGTGCTGGCCCTGGCCGTCGGCGTGCGCGAGCCGACGCCGCCGCAGGCGCGCACCTCCGCGGACTCTCCCACCAGCACCTCGAAGGTGCGCCGATGGACGGCCGCCGGAGGAAATATCGGCTCCGTCACCGCCTACGTCCTCGCCCCCGCCCGCTCCGAGGCGGACGGCGGGTCCGGGGCCGGGCGAGCGGACCGCGCCTCTGACAGGGCCGACGGGCCGATAGGCGGGGCCGCCGACGAATCCGGTCCCCTGACCCCCGGCGTGCACGCCTACATCGAGAGCGACCACACTCTGGCCCTCATCGGACCTCCCGCCGAGATCCCCGACGACGCGGGGGTGCGGCTCGTACTGACCGGGAACGTGGACAAAGTCGCCAGGAAGTACCTCTCCTTCGCCCTGAGGATCGCCATCCAGGACTGCGGCTGCTCCCTGGAGGTCGTCCGACTCGTCGCCCGCTGCCTGGACCTGCCCCTGCGCACCCGCGCCCGCTGGGACGAACGGGAGCTGGCCGCTGCCATCGGCACCGATCCGACGCGCGAACCCGTCTTCGCCGTTATCGACCTGGGAGGGAACCGTGCGCTCTGACTACGAGACCATGCGCGAGATCATCAACGGATTCTCCGACCCCGACGGCCGCCCCACCTCCGACGGCCTGGCCGCGTGGCGGGCCCGGCGACCCTTGAAACTCGCCGTTCCCCACATGCTCGACCCCCAGGCCGACGAGCCCTACCCCTACGACCTGCGCACCACCTTCGCGCGCCGCTCGTCGACCACCGACTACGCGCCCGAACCCCTGGACGCCGAGCCGCTCCTGGCCAGCGTGCAGGCCGCCCTGGTCGAGGACGCCGGGGCCTGGGAGGACGACGCCACCCCGCCGGACCCCCCGGACCCGCCGGACGGGACCGCCGCGGCGGAGGCGGCCGGCGCAACCGCCGTCCACCTCGAGCCCTTCGTCGTACTTCTGCGATCCCGCGGCGCCCCACCGGGCGTCTACAGGATCCGGACCAACGGGACCGACCTCGTCGCGAACCCGCCCGACCCCGAGCAGATCGAGGGGATGACCGTGCAGAAGGAATTCGCCCGTGCCGGCGCCATCGTCTCCGTGGCCGCCAACCTCGACGAGGCCGACGCCTGGGCCGGCGCCCACGGCTACCGCCACGCCATGGCCCGGGCCGCCGCCGTCATCTACTCGGTGCACCTGCGGTCCGCCGCCCGCGGTCTGACCGGCACAGTCTTCGCGGGCCTGTCACCGTCGGCCGTGCGTCACCTGCTCGACTCCGACGGGGTCGGCCGCCACCAGATGTTCGCGGCCACCGTAGCGGTCCCGCCCAGCGTGGTCCCGCCGTCCTGAATCGGACGCGGACCCCGCCCCCCAGACGCCCCGCTTCGCGGGGTGAGGGGCCCGGCCCCGGCAGCCGAGCCCCTCGACAGGACCCGCAAGGGTCCCGCTCCTGACCAGTGACGTACCAGAGAGGAGGTGAACATCATATGACCACCACGATCGACCTCACGCTGACCGACAGCGACTTCGGCATCGAGGAGCTCCCCGAGGGCAACGCCCTGGGCTGCGCCTTCTGCGGCGCCTGCGCTTCCTGCCCGTCCTGCGCGGCCTCGGCCTCGTGCCCGTCCTGCGCGGCCAGCGCATCCACGACGTCCTGCTGAGACGTCATGGCGGCGGGCGGAGAGGTACTGCCTCTCCGCCCGCCGCCCACCCGGACACCACGCACCGACCCGAGGGGGCCCTGACCCGATGACCACGACGAGCCAGATCCCGCGCCTGCGTCGCGGAGTGAAGCTGATCGTCGGGATGGACGACCAGCCGATGCTCTTCGACACCGATGCCGGCACCTACCACCGGCTCGGGGCCGCCGCCGCCGTCATCATCAACCAGTTCGACGGAGCGCGCTCACTGCCCGCCATCCTCGACCAGCTGCCCCAGAACATCGACGCCGCCGGTAGGCAGCGCATCACCCGCCTCGTGGACTACCTGCGCTCCAAGAGCCTGCTGGAGGGCGGCCCGCCGCTCAGGACCCGACCGTCCGAACGCGCTCGCAAACGCGTCGACGGCCGGCACGTCGCACCCCCGCACGTCGGACGGCACGAGCAGATCCAGCCGCCCCGCTGGAGCGGAGGCTGGATGCTGCCCCGATTCATGCTCATCCGCACCTACCGGCGAGCCGTCGCACCCGTGGCGGCGGCCCTCCACCACCTGCCGGTGCGCACGCTCAGCGGACTCTTCCTCCTTGCGGCGGCGGGAGGCTACGCGGCCGGTGCGGCGAGCCTGATCAACCTGTCCGGGGGCCCCCGCCCACCGGCGCGCGTATTCTTCATCGCCGTCGCCATCCAGCTGGTGAGCATCGTCGGGCACGAATCCTGGCACGCGATCGTCGCCGGCTACCTCGGCACGCCCGTGCGCGGACTGGGCGTGGCCTTCATGTTCTGGGTGCTGCCGATCGCTTACGTCGACCGCACCGACTCCTACCGGGCGCGCTCGCGGCTCGGGCGCGCCATGCTCGCCATCGCGGGCGTGTGCTCCGACGGCGTCGTGTGCGGGGCGGAAGCCGCCGTCGCAGTCGCCTCCTCGGGCACAGTGCGGCAGGTAGCCCTGACCCTGTGCGCCTTCCAGCTGACCATGCTCATCACTAACCTCAACCCCCTGACCCAGTCCGACGGCGTGGCGACCGTCGAGGCTCTGACCGGCTCGGTCAACCTGCGCGGTCGCTCCACCCTCATCCTGCGCTGCGCCGTCACCCGCACCCCGCTGCCCCCGGCCCTGGCCCGAATGCGGCCCACCGTGCGCGCGGCCTACGCCGTCTACGGCCTGCTGTGCGTCCTGCTCGGCGTGGTCGGCACCGTAGTGAGCGTCACGTGGGTGCTCTTCATCGTGATCGGCATCGTGAAAGGTCTGCTCGCATGACGTCCTCCGGCCCCGCAGCCCCGCCCGCCCCGGCATCCGCGGCGTCGGCGCCGCCCGCCCCGGCATCCGGCCGTCCGGCCCTGATGCTGCCCACCCTCGTGCGCCTGGGCGGGCTCCCCGCCTGCGCCGTCCCGCGTCCGCAGAACGCCCTGATCGCGGCCCTGGAGGAGGTGCGCCGCCTCGACCGGGAGACGGAGCGGGCCGCCGGGCGACTCCTCGACCCCCTGTACGAGCTCATCCCACTGCTGGATCGCGACGAGCGACGAGCGGTCCTGCACGCCAAAAGGAAGGTGTTCCAGTCACGCGCCAGCGGCCTGTCGGCGCGGGTGCGGGCCGGCCTGCCCTCGGACATCGGCGCCATGCTCATCGACTGGGACCGCCTGATGGCCCAACGTCGTAACGCGCGCACCCGCCTGGACAAGGCGGTGGCCGCCGACCTGGAGAACAGCCGCGCCCTACTGGCCCACAGCCTCGACGACCCCGACTACCTGCGCTCCGTGGCCATAGCCGCCCCCGCCCTGGTGTCGACGCTGGCCAGGCGCGGACGCAGACTCGACGATCCGCGTGTCCTGCGCACGCTCTACTCGCTCGCGAGTCGCACCGCCCTGAAAACCAGCCCCTTCTCCGGATTGACCACCGTCAGCGAGGCGGGCCGGCCGGCCCGCGGACGTCGCCGCTGCACTGTGGCGCTCCACCTGGCCCACGGCATCCTCATGGCCGTGGCCCGCGACCTCGACCCCGCCGGCCACCTGCGCCTGGAGGCCGCGACCGTCCGCGACGACGTCGTCCCGGCCGGGACCGACAAGGGGGAGGCGGCGGGCCTTGCGACCGACCCGGTCGGAGCGGCCGACGCCGCCCGACCGGCCACGGGCCCGGCGCTGACCGTCGTCGCCGAACACGACTACGCCAACGGCATGATCTTCCGACGCGAGGAGATCCAACCCGCTCGGTGGCTCGCCGCCGCCCACGACCGCCTGACCGGCGGGCTCACCGACGCCCCGCCGGTGAGCGTGCGCGAGGCCGTCCGACTCGTCGGCGGCCGGGACCCGCGATTGCGCCTGCGCCGTCTGCTCGCCTCCGGCGCCGTGCGCCCGCATCCCCCGTGGGCGCGCGGCGAGGACCCCTTCCCCGCCCTGGCCGCCACACTTTCCGAGAGCCAGCGGGGCGCGTGGGCCGAGGACCTCGGCCGACTGGTCGAGCTCGGGCGGGCCGTCACCGTTGAGGACGGGACCGATCGGGCCGAGAGGCTCGCCGACGCCGGGCGCCTGGCGCAGCGGGTCTTCCCCGACCACGAACTGGGGGCCAGGCCGGCAGGCCTGCTCTACGAGGACTGCGAGTCCCGAGGGGAGCGCACCGACCCGATGGAGCAGGTGACCTTCCGCCGGGACGTCGAGACCCTGGCCGGGCTCGTCGACCCGTGGGTGACCCGCTCCCGCATCTACGACCTCATGGTGGAGCGGTACGTCGCCCGGTACGGGCGCGGCGGGGTGTGCGAGGACCCGCTCGCCTTCTTCATGAGTCTGGCGCACGCCCCCGACGGCGATGCGCAGATACTGCGCGCCGCAGGGCAGGACCTCGCCTCCGGACCCGACCCCGAGCGCGCCGCCATGCCCGGTGGGGTGTCGGCCTCGCCGCGGCACATGGGCGCCTACCTCCAGCCGGTCGTCGTCGGCCGGAGGGCCTCGGCCGACGACAACCGGACCGACGAACCCGCTGGTGCGGGCAGCGGCGGACGTCTGACAGTGGTCAACGCCTTCACCAACGGCAACGGCGCCCTCCAGGCCCGCTTCCATCGGCTGCTCGGCAGGCAGTACCGCCAGCGCCTGGCACGAGGGATCCGCGCCGCCTGGGGCATCGACCGGGTACTGGAGATCCAAGTCTCCACGGACTGCAACACCGCCCAGGCCGTCTCCTGCGGCGTCCTGCCTCCGCTCGGCCTGCCCGGCGAGCCCGAGTCCGCGCAGGCCGTTCCCCTGAGCTCGCTGCGGCTCGCCCATGACCCGCGCACCGACACCCTGTTCCTGGCCGACGCCCGGGGACCGGTCGGGCTGGCCTACCTCGGACTCATCTCGCAGCACCGCCTCGGGGGATATCTCGCCTGGCTGGTTCTTCTGAGCGACCCGTGGGCCCGGTTGGCGCCCATGGCGGACCACTGGACCAGCCGACGTCGGCGGATGGACCCGCTGCCGGACGAACCGGTTCATTCCCCGCGGACCGTTCACGGGCGCCTGGTCACTCGGCGGCAGTCATGGATCTTCCCGGCCGGCCACGTGGCCGGGCTCCTGGACCGGGATTCGGCGGCGACCCTCGTGCGAGTCGCGAGCCTGCGCGAACGCTGGGGGATCCCCGCCGAGGTTTACGTCCACCAGCATCGAGGACCGGACGCGGTCTCCCGCGCCGCCACCTTCGATGAGCACAAGCCGCGCTACGTCGACTTGCGCTCTCCGGCCTCCCTGCTGGCGCTGCACGGCTGGATCGACCCCGCCGCCGAGCATCTCAGTCTCATCGAGGCGCTGCCGGCCCGCGACCAGCAAGCGGGGGTCACACCTTCCGGTCGGACGACGGCGCTGGAGTACCTCGTCGGCCTGCAGTGGCCCAAGAACGACGGAGACATGCGATGAGAGCGCTCGACGACGGCGTCGACGGGATTCGCGACACGGACGGGATGGCCGTGTCCTCCGGGCCGGACGGGACGGCCGCGGTCGGACGGGGCCAGCAGATCGACTGGCTGTACGCGCGCATCTACTGCGCCGGCGGAGACGACACGGATGCGCTGATGCCTCGCCTCGCGCACTGGCTCGACGCGGTCCGTGCCCACTGGCCCATCCGCTCGGCCCACTTCCTGCGATTCGTCGACCTGCGCGGTCACCACCTGCGTTTGCGGGTCCAGGCCGCTCCCGACACCCTGGATGAGGTATTCGCACGCCTCGACATCCTGGACGCCGCGGCCCGTCGCGCCCCCGTGCGCGCGCTCGAGCGCCTCGTCTCCGATCCGCTGACCTCCGGCGGCGGGAGCGGGCGCCCCGGCGTCGCATGCGCCGTGTACGGGCCCGAGTACGCCAAGTACGGCGGTCCGAAGGGGGCCGAGGGGGCCGAGAGCCACTTCGACATCTCCAGCCGCTGGTGCTTGGACAACCGGGTGTGGAAGGTCCCGCGACCTGTGGGGAGGGTCGGCCTGGTCGCCCGCCTGCTGGCGAACGCGGCCGTTGCCGGGCCGCTGCCCGCGGACGAGCTGCTGGCGGCCCACCTGCGCATGTGGGGGTACCGCCTGCCCGAGCGTCTGCGCGACGGGGCCGCGCTGGGGGCCGTGGTGCGGCAGGTCCTCGAGTTCCCCCTGAACGGAACGCCCGGCTGGGAGCACGCCGACGAACTGACTTCGCAGGTGGCCGACGACGCCGCCCGCACCGTAGGCCGGATCGGTGCGGGCGCAGGTGGGCGCCGGGCGCTCGACCTGCTGCACATCGACGCCAACCGCCTCGGCGTCAACCCGGCCGAGGAGTGCGTCGCCGGCGTGTGCGCCCGGTACCTGCTCGGCGGACCCGGCGTCGCCGGTGCCTCGGCGCGGGGATGAGCGTCCGGAGCGCTCAGAGGCTGAGACAGGCTGAGACTCTCGACGCCGTCGGAGGACCGGGCGGCTCCGTCGCCTTCATGGCCCTCCATCGCTCTCGCTCGTGTCGGTCAGTTCGCTTCGTATCAAGGATTATTAATGCCGGGTTCGTTGGTGAGCGGGGGTTCAAGGAGGAGAGGGTTGGGCAGGGCCGAGTGGTGGATGGCATTCAAGGCGTAGAGGGCTCCGGCGGTGCCGAGCATGAGGCCGCGCACGCTTATGACCCCGTAGGCCAGTCCTGGTCGAAGACCGTCGGTTTGGATTCGCCGAACCAGATTGTTTTGGTAGGAGGCGAGCAGCTTGTGGTTCTTCATCTGGGCGACGACCGGGGCTAGGATACTCGCCTTCTTGATAAGGAGGTTGGGCTGGTCCGCGGCCTGAGTGTCATTGTGGCTCATACTTGAGTATGACGACTGTCGTATGAATTCTGGGTGGATGTCGTCGGGGGAGGGGCGCCGAGGCTAGACTGCGAGCATGGTGAGTGTGTCGCGTGCTCGATGGCAGGTGGACGCGGCGTCTGCCGTCGCCGCTGTCCTCGTGTGCCTGGGACTGGGCGTGTCGGGGCAGCCGGACTGGCTTTGGTCGGCGGTGATGGCGGCGGTGCTGGTGCTCCGTCGCACGTTGCCGTGGGTGTTCGCGAGCGCCGTCGCGGCGATCTCCTGTGCGCATCTGCTGGTTGACAGCAGGTTGTTGTTCCCCGGTGACCTGCTTGTTCTGGTTGCGGTGTACACGGTGGCGTCGTACGCGTCGGTACGGGCCCGTCGGGTCGGTCTTGTGACGGGCATCGTCTACGTAGGCGTCCTGCTTTTTAGGGTCGTGCTCGGCGAGGGCGTGCGCAGCTCGCCTCGAGGCTTCTCTCCCGTCATCGTTATCGTCGCCTGCATGATTGCTTCCTGGTCCGTGGGATTAGTGGAACGTCAGCGTCGGGAGGCCCTGGCTGAGGCCGAGCGACGTCGGGTTCTCGCCGAGCACGACGCCGAGGCCCGGATCCGTCTGGCCGCTTACGAGGAGCATGAGCGTATGAGCAATGACATCCACGATGTGCTCGCTCATACCCTGACCGGGATCATCGTGCAGGCGGAGAGCGGGCGGGCTATCTCCGTCGACGGCGAGCCGCGTGAGTTGTTCACACGCATCTCGCAGACCGGACGAACCGCCCTTGATGAGGTCCGGGGGCTTCTGGCCTCCTACGAGGAGAGTCCCGGCACGCAGCCCTCGCCGGGTCTTGAGGACCTGGGTAGTCTGCTCGCAACCTTCGAGCAGGCCGGGCTCAATGTTCGGCGAGTCGACAGTGGGGAGCGTGTGGACCTGCCGCAGGGGATGGCTCTGGCGATCTACCGAGTCGTCCAAGAGTCCATGACTAATGCTCTGCGTCATGGCAGCACCCGACAGGCCAAGCTGACGCTGGAGTGGACATCGCAAGAGCTGACGGTGACGGTTGTCAACCCGCTCAAGGACGACGTCGATCTGGCGGCTGTCGAGCACTGTCGAGGACTCAGCGGCATCCGGCGTCGCTGTGCCCTGTACGGTGCGCAAGCACAGATTCGCGCTGGGGAGGAGTTCACCGTCAAGACCGTGTGGCCGCTCGCTCCTGGGCCGGCGGGGAAGGTGTCGTGAGCTCAACGAGTCAGGTGATCACCGTTCTGATCGTCGACGACCAAGGGCTGGTGCGTGACGGTTTCACGCGTATCGTCGACGCGCAACCGGCGATGCGTGTTGTGGGCGTCGCCTCCAACGGGCGTGAGGCTATCGCTCTGGCGCGCGCCAGACGACCTGACGTCATCTTGATGGATGTCAGGATGCCGGGCGTCGACGGGATAGAAGCGACGCGCACGATTGTTCAGGAGGACGGGAGCATTCGAGTCCTGGGGCTGACGATCTTCGATAATGACGCCTATGCCGTGCGGATGCTCAAGGCGGGTGCGACCGGTTTCGTTCTCAAGGACAGCACCGCCGACCAGCTGGTCGACGCGATCCGGTCGGCTCACCATGGCACGCTGACGGTGGCTCCTGCTACCGGTCGGCGTCTCCTGCGCAGGCTCGTGGAGCACGAAGCGCCCCGGCGCGGAGCGCCGGCCTTGCGGGAGCTCACTGACCGTGAGGCCACAGTGTTTCGTCTCGTGACGTCGGGGATGTCGAATCTGGAGATAGCGCAGCACCTGTGTATTTCGGAGGTGACGGTCAAATCTCACGTTGGACGTGTTCTGTCCAAGCTTGGAGCTCGGGACCGTGTCCAGCTGGTCCTGTGGGCGCACCGCAACGGGGTGCTGCCCGTCTCGTCCGAGTCGGCGGGCGGTCCGGAGGGTCCGGGGGGCGGGGACGCGTCCGATCGCGGTGCCTGACTGTGACGTGACGGGCCGGACCCGGTCCTACCTTCGGTGCAGACTCCTGCGCAGGTATCGGTCAGGAATCGTCTCCGGGCACGATTCACGCCGTCCGAGCCGGCGGGCATGATGAGGACCATGCCACGCGGAACGAGGATCTGACATGAGTGCCGCCATCACTACGTCGAACCTGACGAAGCGCTTCAAGACGCATGTCGCCGTCGACTCGCTGAACTTGGACGTGCCGCAAGGAGCGATCTACGGGTTCCTCGGACCGAACGGGTCCGGGAAATCGACGACGATGAAGATGCTCCTCGGTCTCACCCGGCCCACTGAGGGCGAGATCAGAGTCTTCGAACAGGACCTCACGCCCGCCTCTCGTACACGAATGCTTCCGTCCATTGGATCGATGATCGAGGCCCCTCCCGGTTATGGGCACCTCACCGGGCTGGAGAACATGAGGATCGTGCAGGACATGCTTGATCTCTCCGCCGTTCAGATCGAGCACGCCCTGGAGACGGTTCGGCTGACCGAGCACAAGAACAAGCTTGTGCGCAACTACTCACTGGGTATGAAGCAGCGCCTCGGGATCGCTATGGCTCTGGCGCGCGACCCTGCCCTGCTGATCCTCGACGAGCCGACGAACGGTCTGGATCCGGCTGGGATCGAGGAGATCCGTACCCTGCTGATCAGGCTTGCCGGGCACGGAATCACCGTCATGGTCTCCAGCCACCTGCTCGACGAGATCGACAAGATGGCGAATGTCCTGGGAATTCTCGCGAACGGGAGGATGATCTTTCAAGGTACTCGTGACCAGCTCTTCGAACACTCGATTCCCGATCTTGTCATTGAGACGCCCGACGCCCGGGCCGCCCTCGCGCAGGGGATCACGGCGACCCCCATCGCGGAAGGCATCCGGGTCAGCGGCCTCGGCAAGGACCAGACCGCTGAGCTCGTGTACCGCCTCGCGGTCGCGGGTGTCCCGATCCACGGTGTACGACGGGTGCAGCAGAGTCTGGAGGACGTGTTCATGGACCTTACCGGGCGCGGGGGGCTGCTGTGAACCGGGCGATCCGACTCGAGCTCCGCAAGATGCGTCGCCTGCGTACCGGGCTGACCACCACGGCCCTGGTGCTCGCCGTCGTCGCGCTGTCGAGCATCTCACTGTTCTCCGGCAGCACGCGTCGAACTTTTGACGATCCCGAGGCTATGCCTTGGGCGACACTGATGATGTCGTACGCCTTCATGGCGGCGATGACCTCACCCATTCTCACCGCGGTCCTGGCCAGCCGGCAGACCGATATCGAGCACTCAGGCGCCGGCTGGCAGCTCGCCGCCACCGCCGGCTACAGCCCTGGTGCACTGTGCCGAGCCAAGCTCGCCGCGCTCAGTCTCGTCCTGACTCCCGCGGTCATCGGGCAGACGTTTCTCGTCCTTGCGGTCGGGGCGCTCGTCGGCATCCACGTGCCGATCAACGCCGGCCCCTGGGTCGGCTACACTCTCCTTCTGCTCCTGGTCGACATTGCCTTCCTGGCGCTGCACATCTGGCTGGCCTGCGTCGGCGAGAACCAGCTCATGAGTGTGGGGATCGGAATGCTCGGCGCCTTCCTCGCTGTGTTCACACTGCTCATGCCCGGTGCCGTCGCGCGCTTCATACCCTGGGGTTACTACGCGATGATCTCCTACGTCGGTCAACAAGGCGACAACATTATCTACATTACCCCGGACTATGTCTGGATCGCCGGCTTCCTCCTTCTCGTCGGTGCCGTATTCATTCAGATGACACGCCGTCTTGACCGGACTGAAAGGTGAAACTTGTGTTCCGCGCAGAACTCATTAAGCTCAAGCGATCCTCCATCTGGCTCATAGCCCTCGCCCTTCCGCTCCTGGCGGTGATCACCGGGACCATCAACCTGGCTAACAACCCTGACGCACTCAACGCCGGCTGGGCTTCCTTCACCTCTCAGGTGACGCTTTTCTACAGTCTCTTGTTCTACTCCATGGGTATCGCTCTGCTTACCGCCACCGCCTGGCGCATGGAGCACCGCGGGACCAACTGGAACCTCCTGCTCACCGGTACCCGGCGCCCGGCCCGGCTCGTGCTCGCAAAGGTCGTCGTTATCGCGGTCCCCGTTGCGTTCATGCAGCTCGTTCTCGTTGGCGGCACCGTTGCCTCCGGCGTCGTTGTCCTGCGCCTTGACGGGGCCGTCTCGTGGCAGTTCGCCGCCGTCGGTGCGCTCTCCGTGATCGTGGCGCTGCCCCTGATCGCGTTCCAATCCATGCTGTCGATGCTGCTGAAGTCTTTCGCTGTCCCCGTGGCGATCTGCTTGTTGGGGTGCGTCGCCAGCATAGCCGCCGTCACCTCAGATGCTCTCCACCCACTCAGCTATGCATTACCGCAGGCACTTAACACTCGCACCTTGAACCTCGGCTCCACGGCGTTCGCCGGTTCCGGCGGCCTCACTGGTGCCGACGTCGCCCCACTACTGGGGGCGGCGCTGGTCCTCACTGCCACGGCCATTGGCCTCACAACGGTTGCCATGCGCGTCATCAAACTTCGTTAGTGGATGTCATGGCGGAACCGAGAGCGCGGTTCTTGCGTTAGGACTGTCGATTCCTGAGGATCGGGGGCGCGGTCCTGCGCCCGCGCATGAGAGGCTCGAGTGTTCTCGACGCCTGGGACCCTGCCGTGCAGAATCGCCTTCCCCTGCCATTGCGGAAAGCCCATAAACCCATGTACGCCAACGGCTGCACCTATCCGCGATGATTCCTTCCGCCGTCCCATCGGACGGAGAGGGAGTGGATCGCGGCCCCGAAGATCCGCTCGTCCTATACGGGTCCTGGATGACGACATTTGTATTGCCTCCGGCCTCGGATCCTGAAGAACAATGCCTTTACCTTCTCAGCCACTTTCACTGCCCACCCATCAGGGGCAGGAAATGCAGCACCGAATGATGAGGCAACAGAATCGGGGGTATTCGGGGCGGCGTTCGCGCTCTGAGAGACGGCACCGCCGCCGCGGCCTGTGCCGGCCATCGCCGGCTGAGGACCACCCGGCGGCACGCCCGCAGGCCGTCAGCCACGTCCTCAACGGAGCCGTAGACCCGACGCACGCCCGTCCCACCAGTCGAGATGCCGCTGAGGCGCGGGCGGGGTGTGCGCCGATGCGGCCGGTGTCAGTCGTCCAGGTGCTCGACCAGTCGGGCGGCCAGGCCCGTGTAGGTCGCGGGCGTGAGGGCCAGCAGCCGGGCCTCGACGTCGTCGGGCATCCCCAGGCCGGAGATGAAGGCGCGCATGGCCTCGGGAGTCACCCGCTTGCCGCGGGTGAGCTTCTTGAGCCGTTCGTAGGGGTCGGCCATGCCGGTCGCGCCGGCCACCGACGCCGCCCGCATCGCCTGCTGGACGGGTTCGCCGAGGACCTCCCACGTGGCGTCGAGATCCGCCTCCAGCCGGGCGGCGTCGACGTCGAGCCCGGCCAGACCGCGCCGGATGTTGTCGATCGCCAGCAGCGAGTGCCCCAGGGCGGTCCCGATGTTGCGCTGGGTGGTGGAGTCGGTCAGGTCCCGCTGGAGGCGCGAGGTCACCAGCGTGGCGGCCAGCGTCTCCAGCAGGGAGCAGGAGATCTCCAGGTTCGCCTCGCCGTTCTCGAAGCGGATCGGGTTGACCTTGTGCGGCATGGTGGAGGAGCCGGTCGAGCCCTGCGCGGCGAGGCGCTGGCGGAAGTAGCCCAGTGAGATGTAGCTCCACACGTCGGTGGCCAGGTTATGGGCGACGCGGTTGAAGCGGGCGATGTCGCAGTAGAGCTCGGCCTGCCAGTCGTGGGACTCGATCTGGGTGGTCAGCGGGTTCCAGACCAGTCCCAGCCCCTCGACGAAGGTGCGGGAGACCGACTGCCAGTCGGCTTCCGGTACGGCCACGACGTGCGCTCCGTACGTGCCGGTGGCGCCGTTGAACTTGCCCAGATACTCGGCGCTCTCGACGCGGCGCACCTGGCGGGTCAGGCGCCGGGCGAGGACGGCGAGCTCCTTGCCGAGCGTCGTCGGGGTGGCGGGCTGGCCGTGGGTGCGGGCGAGCATGGCGGCGCCGGCGTGCTCGCGGGCCATGGCCGTCAGGTCGGCGATCAGACCGTGGGCGGCCGGCAGCCAGGCCTCCTTGACGGCGGAGCGCACCGTCAGAGCGTAGGCGAGATTGTTGATGTCCTCGCTCGTGCAGAAGATGTGGACGATCTCGTGGACGGTGGGCAGGACGGTGGGCCCTCCGTCGGCACCCGACACCGACGGGTCGTCGCCCGCCGCGTCCAGACGTCGCTTGAGGAGGTACTCCACGGCCTTGACGTCGTGGCGGGTGACGGCTTCGACCTCGGCCAGCTCGGCGATCTCGGCCGCGCCGAAGGAATCGACGGTCCCGCGCAGATAGGCCTTCTCGGATTCGGACAGGCGCGGGGCGCCGGGCAGGACGTGGTGGTCCGTCAGGTGGATGAGCCACTCGACCTCGACGGCCAGGCGGGCCCGATTGAGGGCGGCCTCCGACAGGTGGTTGACCAGTGGTGCGGCCACGGCGCGGTAGCGGCCGTCGAGAGGGCCCAGGGCGATGGCGGGGGAGACGGTGGAGAGGTCGACCATGGGGTTCATTATGGGGGCGGTGCGGATCGCAGGCTCGCCGGCGAGCGCAGTGCTGGGTGCGGGAGGTGGAGCCGCACTGGTTCGAGACTGATGCCGGGCAGTGCCCGCGCGATCGATGCGGGCCCGCCGAGGTCGGCCGACGTGTCCAAATCTGCCACAAAGGACTTGTTCTGTACCATGCTGCGCACCGCAGATCGTTGAGATAACGCGGATCATCTACGCTTTCGAATGTACAAAAACGGCCTTTGTGACAGATTTGGACAATCGAGAACAATCGGGAGTCCGCCGACGGGGTGGTGCCCCGGTCCGGGGCACCGGGCGCCCGTGAGTCGAACGGGCCGCCGAGCCTTCCACCGCCCTCGCCCCGGGCTCGTCTCCGCTGTTCCGGCTCAGAACATCGGGTCCCAGCTCGGCAGCATGACGGGCTCGACCTCCAGTGCCGCGCGGACCTCGTCCGGCAGGCGGCTCGCCCGTACGACCACCTGGTAGACGTACTCATCGAACCACGAGTCGTTCATCGTGTGGAAGCCCTTCTCGCCGAGCTTGTCGCCCCAGGAGTTCTCCACACGCCAGCGCCGCGGCGCATTGTCGAGGAGGTCCACGCCCGTCAGGCACATGGCGTGGGTGAGGGCGGATTCGCGCGCCACCAGCCGCTCCGCCTTAGTCATGGACAGCTCGACCCCGTACAGGCCCTCGTAGTCGTGCAGGGCCGCGTCCCAGACGCCCGACTTCTTCTCGCGCTGCTTGGCGACATCGCAGGCGAACCACACCGGTTCACCGTCCTGGATGGCGGCGATCGCGGCCGCCTTGAGAACATCCAGAGCGGCGGTGACGTGCTCCTGGGTGGGCTCGCCCACCATGAGATCGGTGCGCTCAATACCGAACCGGGTGTTGACGGGGATCTCGGGGCGCGGGTCGTGGGCCACGACGACGAACTCCTCCAGCCCGGCCGCGTAGCGCTCGGCGAATTCGCGCGGGGTCAGCGTCCCGACGCGGTGGAAGACCTTGTCCTTGTCCCGGTACTGCCACATGAACTCGGTCGGCGGGGTGCCCAGATGGATGGCGAGGAGCCGGTGGACGTCCTCCATCGCCGCCGAGCGGACCGGCTCGGGGTCCGCCCCGGCGGCCACCGCCGCGCGCAGGCGCAGAGCCGCGCGACGCAGGACGGTGGCCAGGTGGGCGTTCATGGCGTCCGAGTCGGTCGCCGAGTGGGTGTCCGGCATGGCGGCGTGGGGGACCATCCCGTACTTGCTCACCAGTCGGGCGAACTCGGGCCACCAGCCGCCGTCGCTGATCGGCTCGCGCAGGGTCTCAACCACTTCCCGGTCGCTCAGCGGACGCTCGGCGTCGTCGACGGCGCGGTGCAGGAAGGCAGCGGCCTTCTCCAGCTTGTCATGGAAGTAGATGAAGTTCTGGCTCAGCTCCAGCGAGTCGACAGTCAGCTCTTCGATGAGGGAGGCGCGCAGGACGTTGAGGCCGGCGAAGGCCCAGCAGCGACCCGAGCGCTTCTGGTCGGTAACGATCGCGTCGGGGATGAGGTCTGAGACCGAGGTGTCGATCGAGGCGATGACCCGGCGGTCCACAGTGAGTTTCTCGACGTCTGTGGTGGCGACCGCGTTGCCGGCGACACGTGCGGCGGGATCGGCACTGACGGCGGCGTTGCGAGTGTCCACCCAGGCGGGGTCGACGGCGTGGGAGCGGGGATCGATCATGGCGAGAGGGTAGCGCGGCCGCGGCGAACCGTCCGAACCGGCCCTCTTCCCCCGGTTTCCCCTGACGGCGGGGCCGCAGTCGCTAACCTCGACCCGTGAACGAGCGACAGATGCAGTGGGAGGCGCGTTACGCCGCCGTCGACAGGCTGTGGTCCGGGGATCCCAACGACTGGCTGCCCGAGCTCGCCCTCGGCTGGGAGCCGGGCCGCGCCCTCGACCTGGGCTGCGGGGAGGGCGCCGACGCCGTCTGGCTCGCCGAGCACGGCTGGGACGTCACCGGCCTCGATCTGTCGGCCACCGCGATCGCGCGCATGCGGGCCCGGGCGCGCGATCGCGGCCTGGCGGGGCGCGTCCACGGCCTGGTTCTCGATGCCACCCGCGAACGTCTGCCCGCCGGCCCCTTCGATCTCGTCGCCGCCTTCTACGTCCACGGCGGCCCCATGCCCGGCTCACTCGACCTGGTCGAACTGCTGACCCGGGGTGCGGTTCTTGCGGCCCCCGGGGGCCGGGTGATGACCGCCGTCCATTGCGTCAACCCGCCCTGGCACCGCCACCACGCCCGCACCTACACTCCCGCTGAACTGCTCGCGGGCCTGGCGGGGGCGACGAAGGGATGGCAAGTCGAGGTCGCTCAGGAGCGGTGGCGGGAGGTCCCCGGTCCCGACGGCGAGGCGGGTCGGCGCTCCGACGCCGTGATCTGCCTGCGCCGGCCGGTGTGAACCGGGCACCAAGAGCCCGGCCTCCGTCCGGGCAGGGACGCCGGCCTTTCGACACTCGCGCGGGCGGAGCGGCACGCGGGCTTCCGCTCGCAGGGAGACGCGAGGGCAGGATGGGAGCATGAACGCCCATGAGTCCGGCCCGCCCGACGATGCGGCCTCGCCCGGCCGGGGGGCCGAGCACGATTCGCCCGGCCGGGGGCTTCAGCCCGAGGCGGGCCCGGGGGACGAGATCGCCGGGCCCGGGGCCGACCACGTGGATGGCGTCCGTTCGGGGAACGGGGCGGCCCTCGGCTCCGATCCGGCATCCGAACCCGACCCGGTTCCGGGGTGGATCGCCGATCTCGTTCCGGTGGCCGACGACGCCCGCGCCATCCTGCTCGCCGACCGCGTGGTCCTGGCCGCGGGGGTGCCGCTCGCCCTGGTCCTGGGCTGGGCCGGGGCGAGGCGGGACGTCGGTCATCTTCCGATATGGGCGGGTGCGCTCATGGCGGCGGCCGCCGCGGCGGTCGTCTTGCGCCCCGGGCGGGCCGCTGCGGCGCCGGACCTGCGGGCGGGCGGGCGCACCGGCGTCGTGCTGATCGTGCTCGACATCGTCCTGACTGCGATCGGCCTGGCTCTGCTGGTCGGGCTCGTTGCGGCGGG
>ERZ773008.630-NODE-630-length-26103-cov-3.532171_pt1 | contig 26103 bp, 16 predicted proteins | sample MGYA00580664_ERZ773008 | MGnify/ENA primary metagenome ERZ773008 (study PRJEB29015, sample SAMEA2738016) | human oral metagenome | biome: human oral; feature: human-associated habitat; material: dental | place: China | collected 2048 ... | reverse complement strand
TCAACTTTATATGGCTTGCGGTATTTCCGGAGCTATCCAACACTTGGCCGGTATGGAAGAATCTGATTTCATCGTAGCTGTAAACAAAAACCCTGAAGCACCTATCTTTGAAGTTGCTGATATCGGGGTTGTTGGAGACCTACACAAAGTGTTACCTTTAGTAACAGAAGAAATCAAAAAAGCTCAATTAGCAGAAGCTAATAAATAAGAACTCCTTATAGAAGGATTGTATTAGAATAGAGTACTGATAAAGGAAGTGTTCCGTCGATAGACGGAAACACTTCCTTTTTTGATAGATGAAATAGATTGATAGGAATAAAAAATTTGTATGGAGAGTTTTTTATACTAAAACATAATGTAAGGATTGAACAACCCAATCTTTACAAGTTTATACTTTTGATTGTTTTATTCATCAGTTTATTGACAGTTTCACAGAGTTTGTCGATAATTTTTTCAAAGTATTTGAATGATTCCATGTTTTCGGGCAATCATGAAAGAATTCTATTGAATTTTAGCATCACAGTTCCTTCCTATTTGTTACAATGTTAAGCTGCTTTTTATGGGTTCATATGTGAGTGATATATGATTTGGTTGTTTCAGATACAACAATGTGAAAGAGAGTGTTTTTTCAAATTAAATATGTATGGAATTTTAATTAAGTTTTGGTATAGAGATACAGTTATTTTCAATAATAATAAGATATGGTAGAATAAAAGCAAAGAGAAGGTTTTTGGAATTTTATCTTATTATTAACAAATATTATGGCAGATAGTTTTCTGTAATCTATCATATCTGTAAAAAGCAGATGATTATGAAACATTTGTAATATGATAGGTTGATTTTGATAGTAAAAAAATCAGTATGCTAGGTTAATAGAAGAATGAAACTGAAATGAAAAGGAGTCTGCGTTATGAAAAAGTATAAAACAATACTTTGTATTGCAATCATTCTTGTGATAGGAGTGATGTTTTCAGCATGTAAAAAACAAGATTCTGTGGATTTGACAGTGGAGCATTTTTTGACAACATTCTATACGGTGAGTGAAGATAATCCATACGAAGTATATCGACAGACACAAGAAAAAGTGACAAATATAGAGGATGCTCAATTGATGATAGATGCATTACTTGCATTTCATAGTAGAGTACAGGAAGATATGACGGAAAAAGGATTTGAAAAATTATTGGCAAATAGATTACTGTTGCAACTTAACAAGGTAATTTATGAAAAGAACCAAACGCTACAAGTAAAGTCTGTCAAAATCACAAACAAAGAAGAAACGACCATGGTAAAGGATGGGATGAATCAGACTTTTGAAGTGGAAGTAGATGTGTTGGATGATTCCGGAACAGTGATTCAAACTTCTGTTCAAAAAGGAAGTTTGATTACAGTAAAAGATGGAGATAAAACAAAGATTGAATCGTATCATTTTGATAATTTGCAAGAGTTGGTACAAAAATAAAGAGGTAGAAAGAACGATAGACTATCAACATTTAGAGTGGTTATATTTGTTGTAAGAAGTATTTGTTGTAAGAAGTATCTGTAACAGATATTTTTTATAGCAATTGCATTTTTTATTGGTTTTTCTAATTATTCTATGCCTTATTTACCGTAAATATAGTATAGGTATATGTTATTTTTCAGTAATATAAAAATGTTTTTCTTTGGTTAATTGTAAAACTACTAAAGCTTTGTAATAGATAGACCAACATCGAATGAATAAATTGATATTTTCATACTAAAATTCCACAAATCTTGTTTATACTTAGTGAGTATAATAGGGAGATTGTGATGAAAAAAGGAGTATTATTATGTTGCAACATATAGTTGATGTTTTATATTTTTCAGGTGGAGAATTCCATACTTTTTCAACCTCACATTGTGTGATGCTGGGACTGATAGCACTTATTGTAATATTGTTGTTATTGTCCAAAAAGGTTGGATTTTCAGATAGCAAAAATATCTTGCGATATTCTTTTATTGTTGCTTTAATGTTGCAACAATTCATGTTGTATAGTTGGTATATGTTGAATCAGCAGTTCAGTATTCATGATTCATTGCCGCTGTATCCATGTCGTATTTGGCAAATTGTGGCGTTGTTGCTATTGGTAACGAAGAAAGATCATTTCTTTAGTATCAGCTATTTGATGGGAATCCCATGTGCTATGGTGGCATTGTTGGGTCCTGATGTGAGCGGAGTTGGATTTCCGAATGTGATGTTTATCCAGTTTTTTATCGGTCATGGTCTGTTGATTATTGTACCGACATATATGTATGCTTGCCATGGCAAGAGATTGAATGATAAGTCTTTTTTGGTTGCACTTAAAATGTTTTTGTACTATGTCATAACTGTTAAAATTGTCAATAGAATTTTGGATGCAAACTATGGATATGTCAATTATCCTCCATATAATAATGAGTTTTTTGCAAAAATAGCACCGGTGTATCCTTTTTTGTATATATCGTTTTCACTATTGGTATTGATTGGATGGTATAAATTCGCGGTTAGAAATAATGAAGAAGTGACTTCAAGCGTGAAAGAGATTTTGAGTTCTATTCGATCCTAATTTGTTATAGTATATTTTTTGAAATCTGAGTGATTAGAGAGTTTTGGAAGAAGGAATAAATTTTGAATGATTTCGGTATCATTTTTTTGAGCATATTATTTGAGGCATTACCGTTTGTTTTGATTGGAACAATTGCATCGGCTATGATTGAGTTGTTTGTAAGTGAACAATGGGTACAGAATCATTTGCCTAAAAAAGAATGGATTGCTTATTTTGTCGCCGGGGGAATGGGGCTATTCTTTCCGATTTGTGAGTGTGCGATCGTTCCTGTTGTGCGTAGATTGGTTAAAAAAGGGATTCCGCTTGGAGTAGCGATTACCTTTATGCTGTCTGTGCCTATCTTGAATCCGATTGTATTGCTTTCTACAAGATATGCGTTTATGAATCAGCCTGAGATGATGTGGTATCGAGGACTGTTCGGCTATGCCGGGGCAGTGATGATTGGAATTCTTGTGTCAAATTTTCTTACAAAGGAGGATTTGGTACAAGAAACACATACTCATACTTGTTCCTGCGGTTGCGGACATCATCATGACGGCAAACAGCAGGATGTTTGGAGTCAAGAACACAACCATAGCCATGTAGGAGAGTATGACGCTATTTTGCAAGAAGTACATGAGCATCATATGTCTGAAGAAGAACACTGTTGCAGTCATGAACATGGTCACGGTGAATGGATAGAATCCGGTTTTTCAGGTTCTGTTCTTTTAAAAAGTGTTTTGAGCCATACCGTTGCGGAATTTTATGAAGTAGGAAAATTTTTGATTATCGGTGCGGGTCTTTCTGCATTGATGCAGGTTGCTCTGCCGAAACAATATTGGATGCAGTTGAGCGGTAATCCGATTGTTTCTATTTTGGTATTGATGGGACTGGCGTTTTTGTTGTCTTTGTGTTCGGAGGCAGATGCGTTTATTGCTGCGAGCTTGAGAGGACAGTTCGGAGGAAGTTCTCTGTTGGCATTTTTGATTTTCGGACCTATGATTGATATCAAGAATACACTGATGCTGGCAACTGTATTCCGGAAGAAATCACTGTTTCATTTGATTTTGATAATTTTTTCGGTATGTTTTGTACTTTCGGTACTTGCAGAGTATGTTATTTTTTAGAGATGATATTGATACGGCAGGATGGAATGTTCTTTAGGAAGAAGGCGATTTTTTGAAGAAAATAAATCGAAATGAATTGATTTGGATGCTGATTTTGTCAGCTCTGTTTGTTGGGTTGGCAAGATTGTTACTGACGGGTGAAATTTTGTTCTTTTTACATCCGAAGATGATAAAATTTGTGATTGTGACAGAAGTGATTTTGTTTGCCATGATTGTCTTTCAGAAAAGCAGAATCTATACGCAGACGACCACAAAGGTTCAAATGGGACAATTTGTATTTTTGTTACCGATTACCGTTATTATGATGAGACCGACTTATTTGAATTCAGAGGCAATTGTAAATAAAGGCTTGAACCTAAGACAGATTCCCCTTTCTTCTGAAACTTTTCAAAATGTAGATTTGAATAAAAAATCTTCTGAGCAGACGGCGGAAGAGTTGGGGATAGGAAAGAAGTCTGTTGCGGAAGAGAAACTTGATAAAGATAACTTTTTACCTCTGTTGGATGAGATTTATACCTATCCTGCATCAAAAGGGAAGGAATATACTCTGGAGGGATATGTTTTGACTCATGATGCTTATGGGAAAAACAGGTTTTTGGTAGGGCGAATGGTTGTGAGTTGTTGTATTGCAGATGCAACAACAGAAGGTGTTCTTTGTGAAATGAAGGATTGGCCTCACTTTGAGAATAATCAATGGGTTCGTGTAACAGGTGTGATTGAACCGTTGAACGAGACCTTTCCTGAAGAGTATGATATTCCGGATTTTAAGCTGAGGGTTACTAAAATTCAAAAGATAGCACCTTATGAATCTCCGTATGCGTACTATTAGATAAAGTGTTGCCTTGACAAGAGAGGAAGTTGAGAGTATCATAGAAGTATTCTCCGATAAGAAGGAGGAGCAATTTCTGAAAAAATATGTTTTGTGCCTTTGTTTTTGGGGTATTCTCATAACTGAAATAAAAAAAAGAAAAGGGTGATCATGCTATGTGTTGTAGTTCTCATTGTAAAATAACAATATATGTAAATACAATGGCATAGCTGTGACTTGGAGAGACTCTTTTTTGAAATGAATACGGTAGGTTGATTTGTGAGTAATTGATATCAATCAATGGAGTTGTCATAAAAGTTAGGTGTTTGCCTAACTTTTTTCTATGCCAAAAAAAGGAAGTAAAAATTGAGAGAAGAAGGAGAAAATAGAAATGATAGTTCAAACAATAGTCGATACGATAGGAAATACACCGATTGTGAAAATCCATGGTTTTGAAGAAGAGACCCGTGCGGAAGTATATGCAAAGTTGGAATTTTTTAATCCGGGCGGTTCGGCAAAAGATCGTGTCGGAAAAGTGATGCTTTTGGAGATGGAAAAACGCGGAGTTTTGAAACCGGGAGCGACAATTGTAGAGCCGACAAGCGGAAATACCGGAATCGGATTAGCGATGGTAGCTGCTGCAAGGGGCTATGAAGCGGTTTTTGTGATGCCGGAAACGATGAGTAATGAACGCAAACTGTTGCTCAAGGCTTTTGGAGCAAAGTTGGTGTTGACACCGGGTGAAAAAGGAATGAAGGGTTCGATTGAAGAGGCGGAGCGCTTGGAGAGAGAAGAAGGATATGTAATGATGAAGCAGTTTGACAACCCGGACAATGTAAAAGCACATGCGGAAGGAACGGCACTTGAAATTTTGGCAGATTTGCCTGATTTGGATGCTTTTGTGGCAGGAGTCGGAACAGGAGGAACGCTGACCGGAAATGCCAAGGTATTAAAAGAGCATAACAAGGATATTTTGATTTGTGCAGTAGAGCCTGCTTCTTCTGCGGTACTGTCCGGAGAACCGGCGGGCACACATAAATTGCAAGGAATCGGTGCCGGTTTTATTCCTTCTGTTATGGATATGAGTTTGGTAAATCGTATTTTGAAAATAGAAGATAAAGAAGCATATCGATATGCGGTAGGTATTGCAAAGACACAAGGTATCTTACTTGGAATTTCGGGAGGAGCAGCGTTGTCAGGTGCTCTTAAGATAGCAAAAGAGCTTGGAACAGGTAAAAAAGTATTGTTTATTGCACCGGATAACGGAGAACGATATTTATCAACAGGATTGTATGAATAGGTTGGGTAAAAATGGATAATGTGAATGAGAGAGTAGAGGTAGATAGGATGTCACTTGCCAGTCAATGGAATGATATGTTAAGAACATATCGAGAAAAAGATCCGGCAGCCAAAGGTGCGTTTAGTATCTTAATCAATACCCCGGGGTTACATGCTATTTTTGCACATCGTATTGCACATTTTTTGTATGAGCAAAAGTTATATTTTTTAGCGAGATTGATTTCTCAAAATTCACGGTTTTTTACAGGAATAGAGATTCATCCCGGTGCAAAAATAGGCAAAAGACTGTTTATTGACCACGGAATGAGTATCGTCATCGGAGAAACGGCTGAAATCGGAGATGATGTCACACTGTTTCACGAAGTAACACTGGGAGGAACAGGAAAAGATAAAGGAAAAAGACACCCGACAATAGGAAACAATGTATTTTTGTCAGCAGGAGTCAAGGTGCTCGGTCCGGTAGTCATCGGCGATAATACAAAAGTAGGAGCAAATGCGGTGGTGTTGCATGATTTGCCGGCGAATGCAACGGCGGTCGGAATACCGGCGAAAGTGGTAAAACAAAACGGAGTGAGAGTTTCTGAAGAACAGTAAGAGATAAGAATTGATAAAAAGTTGATTGTAGGAGGAGAGTTTCTTACAGTCAACTTTTTTGTATAGAAATAGTATGGAGTAGCAACTGATATTGTTTTATATTGTTGTATAAATTTTGAGAGTTGAACATAAAAATGACTGAATTTTATACAGACCGCTATATTGTATGATATAATGGTGGAGATAAATTGTGAAATTTGAACGATACAGAAAAAAGATAGGAGAGGATACGATGCGACCTATCGTTGCGATTGTAGGAAGACCAAATGTTGGAAAATCCACATTATTTAATAAATTGGTAGGGAGTCGAGTGGCGATTGTAGAAGATACTCCGGGAGTGACTCGCGATAGAATTTACGGTGAGGCGGAATGGCTGACCGATTATTTTACTGTGATTGATACCGGTGGAATAGACAACGATTCAGATGATATTATTCCGGCACAAATGAGAAGACAAGCGGAATTGGCTATGGATACGGCAGATGTTATTTTGTTTGTAGTGAACGGGCGTGACGGCGTGACACCGCAAGATCGTGAGATTGCAGAACAGCTGAGAAGAACGAAAAAACCGATTGTGCTTGCGGTAAACAAGGTAGATAATAAGAATTTGCCTGATTATTTCTATGATTTTTATGAATTGGGTGTAGGGGAGCCTTTGCCTATTTCCGCATCGGTAGGGCTTGGTATTGGAGACTTATTGGATGTCGTAGCAGAAAATTTCCCCAAAGATTCAGATACAGAAGAAAATAAAGATGTTATCAAGGTTGCAATCGTAGGAAAACCGAATGCCGGAAAATCTTCTATCATCAATCGGATTTTGGGTGAAGAGCGAGTAATTGTCAGTCCGATTGCCGGAACAACAAGGGATGCAATAGACACTTATTTTCATGTGAAGGATCAGGAATATTTGTTTATTGATACCGCCGGAATTCGTAAGAAAAGCAAAATTGATGAAAATATAGAGAAATATTCTGTTATTCGTTCTTATGCGGCAGTGGAAAGAGCGGATGTTGTGTTGATTGTTATTGATGCAAATATAGGAATTTCGGAACAAGACAGCAAGATTGCAGGGTTAGCACATAATGCGGGAAAATCGACCGTTATCGTGGTAAATAAATGGGATTTGGTTGAAAAGGATAACAAGAGTATCCAAACCTATACGGAATCGATTCGGCAAGAACTTCCATTTATGTCATATGCACCGATTATTTTTGTTTCCACCACAACCGGACAACGATTCGGCAAGATTATTGAGAGTATTAATGCGGTGTATCAGGAATCACAGAAGCGTGTTCCGACAGGCTTGCTGAATGATGTGATCGGAGAGGCTGTTGTTATGAATCAACCACCATCCGATAAAGGAAGACGATTAAAGATTTACTATGCAACACAGGTGAGCGTACAACCGCCTACCTTTACCATTTTTATCAATGATAGAGAATTATTCCATTTTTCTTATCAAAGATATTTAGAAAATCAAATTCGTGAAAATTTTGGTTTTGAAGGGTCTCCAGTCATATTTTTGAAACGAGAAAAGAGGAATTAGAAGATGATATCTGTAGAAGTCTATGATGTAAAATATATTATATTGCTGATGGCAGGAGCTTATCTGTTAGGGAATATCTCACCGGCATATCTATTAGCGAAAAAGCAAAAAAATGTAGATATTCGTGATGTGGGTTCAGGAAATGCAGGAACAACAAACGCACTTCGTTTTATGGGTAAAAAAGCGGCACTGTTCGTTTTCTTGGTGGATTTTTTCAAAGGAATACTCGCATCCTATATCGGTTACCGATTAGGCGGCTTGGATATGGGATATCTTTGTGGTATTTCTGTTATCATAGGTCATGTTTTTCCTGTACTCTTGAAATTCAAGGGAGGAAAGGGAGTTGCCACCTCCATCGGAGCAATGATTGTTTTGGAGCCGATTATGGTATTGATATCGGTAGCAGTCGGAGTTTTGTTCATTGCAAAATTTCGATATGTCAGCCTCGGTGCCATTGTAGGAATTATGATGTTTCCCGCACAGATGGTGTTTCACGGTGAGACAGGAATTTCAATGGTTATTTCTGTTTTGTTATGGTTATTTATTCTATACACACATCGTACCAATATCAGCAGATTGATGTGCGGAGAAGAACGAAAGTTAGGAGAGAAATTGTAGGTCAATATGTCAAGCAGAGGAATTCAGATTATGGCAAACAGCTTTGAAGTCATTATTGATGTTGTACGATTGATGATGTACATGTATATTATCGCCTGTTGCCAAAAATATTTAAGAAAACCGTAGAAATTACACATCAAATAAAAGTGGTATGAAAAGTTCAATAACCTTAATACCCGTATGAGATAGGAGGAGCAAATGGATAAAGTTTGTGTTATCGGAGCCGGAAGTTGGGGAACGGCAGTTGCCTGCACTCTAACAAGAAACGGACATGAAACAGTTCTTTATATGAGACGAAAAGAACAATATGAAGATATGCAAAGAACAGGAAAAAATTTGCGATATTTTCCTGAATTGGAATTGCCGAAATCATTGAAGTTCAGCAATGATTTGAAAACAGCTTTAGATGGAGTTACCATTGTGATCTTAGCAGTTTCCTCACAAGGAAATTTGAATGCAATCAAAGAGCTGAAAGAATTGTTACCGTCCGATGTGATTGTGGTTAATATTTCAAAAGGATTGGATAGAGAACAAGGATTGCGCTGTTCTCAAATGATGGAAGAATTTCTTCCTGACAATCCGTTTGCCGTACTTACCGGACCGTCTCACGCAGAAGAAGTTATGATTCAGATGCCGACAGCATTGGTGTGCGCATCAAAAAATCTTGAAGTAGCAAAACAGATTCAAGAGTTGGTATCGAATGATACGATGCGAGTGTATGTCAATGAAGATGTCATCGGAGCAGAGCTTGGCGGAGCATTGAAAAACATCATCGCCTTCGGAATCGGAATTGTAGACGGATTGGGATATGGAGATAATACCAAAGCAGCGATTATGACGCGCGGAATCGCAGAAATCACTCGTTTTGGCGTCAGTATGGGTGCAAAAGTCGAAACTTTCTCTGGATTGGCGGGAATCGGAGATTTGATTGTAACCTGTACTTCCATGCACTCTCGAAACAGACGCGCAGGAATCTTGGTTGGAAAAGGAATGTCATTGGAACAAGTCCAAGCAGAAATTAATATGGTGGTAGAGGGAATCGTGGCAACAAAAGTGATTGGAGAAATGTCACAAAAAACGGGAATCGATATGCCGATTACACATGCAATCTACCATGTATTGTTTGAAAACGGTTCTGTGCAAGATGCCGTTGTACAGTTGATGGGAAGAGAGAAAAAACACGAAGTTGAAACATATCATTAATATGTTTTTGAACCTGTCAAAACAAGAATTGAGAATTAATTGAATCAAACAGATACTAAAAAAGTCAAACTTTTAAAAGTTTGACTTTTTTAATGTTAAAGCTAATTGAACTTCTGTAAATTGGAATCCGGGAGAAATGTTCTTTTCATACTAATATTATTATTTGTTAAAACTCCTATTAGTAATCCAATCTCTATGAACAACACCTTTAACCGGTATTTTCATCCTTGCATATTACATAAAAAAAGAATGAATATTTTATTTTTTGTTGTGATAGAATAAAAAGAGTGATATACTATATTAAATGATAAGAATAATTATTATTAATAATAAAAAGTTACATAAGGAGGTAAGAATGAAAAGAGTTAACAAGTATTTGAGTATTTTTCTTTCAACGGTAATGATTGGGTTATCAATCAATCCGGTGAATACGCATGTTTTTGCCGAAACGGATGAGGGAATTCCTTCAGAGATTGTTTCAGTGAAAGATAATGATAACACAGAGTCTGTAAAAGATTTGAAAGATAAAAATTTATCAGCAGACTCATCTGAAGAGAATGAGGCAGAAGTTCCTTCAGAAGAGGGTATTGAAGTAAAACCTGAAGCATCTGAATTTTCTACTTTGAATTTATTGAAAGATGATGTAAGCACGAATGTATGGTTGGAAACAGACTTTACCTATTTTGAAGATCATCATTTGGAAGAAAATGCGGTTTGTATTACCGGATTGTCTGTATTAGGAAAGGAAAAGCAAAAAAACAATCATGATTTGGTTTTACCGGATGAGATAAAAGGAAAGAAAGTACTGGCTATTGCCAAGAATGCATTTTTGGATCGAAAAATGGATAGCAAAACACAGTTCATTTCGGTGAAATTGCCACAGTACCTTAAAGTGGTTGGGGATTCGGCATTTGCAGGAAATTTGCTCACTACAATAGAATTTCCTGATACATTGATGGAACTCGAAGTGAATGCATTTGCATTTAATCAATTAAAAGAAGTATTGATTCCGGAATCGGTACAAGCAATAGAAATTCATGCATTTTATAACAATAAGATTTTGCAAGGAAATGCAAAAATTGATAATGAAAAAGGCAAGGTTAAAGTAGGTTTTGAAGCTTTTGCCGATAATGGAGAAGACGGAGCAACTGAAGTTACACCTGTTTATCGGAAATCGGAAGCAAATTTAAATTGGACAGCAGAAGATTTTGAGTTCTATTATGATCCGATTCCGGGAACAGATGAAGATGGAACAGGGTTTCCGGATGTGAATTACACAGTAAAAGGATTTTCTGAAAAAGGAAAGGAAAAATTAAAGAAAAACAAAAATGTGGTACTTCCGTCAGCAGATACGAAAGGAATTGTACCGGTGTGGGTTTTGGAAGACTCATTCAAAGGTGAAAAAATCGAAAGTGTAGAAATTCCGAAAAATTATACCCATGTACAATTTAGAGCGTTCCAAGACTGCGGTTTGAAAAAAGTTGTTTTTCATGATGGATTGCTATATGCAAATGATAGCGCTTTTGAGAACAATGAATTGACAGAGGTGAAATTCCCTTCTACCTTCAGATATCCGTCAAAAGCAGCATTCAAAGGAAATCAACTGACAGAAATCAAATTGCCGGAAAGTTGTCAATCAATCGGACCGGAATCATTTATGAACAATCAGCTTGTTAAGGTGGAGATGGGTTCAAAGGTCGTTCATATCTATGAAAAAGCTTTTGCAAACAATCAACTGACAGAGGTGAATATTCCTAAGAGTTTAAAAAATCAAACAAATGGTGTAGATGGAATCAAAAAAGATGCTTTTGACGGCAATCCCGGAAAAACTAATCCATTGAATCCAAGTGAAAAGAAAGTTCTGTTATGGACTCCGAACAAGGATAATCCGAACAATTTAATCAGCAGAGGAAATTATGTTGTAGATCCTGTTGCAGAGAACAATGAATATCAACCTTCTGATTTTACTTACAACAAAGAAAATGAAGTGAAAGGTTTTAGTAAAAAGGGAAGTAAAAAATTCAACAAAATGAAAGACAAACCGGTAATACTTCCTGCAAGAACAGATAAGGGAGCACCTGTTGTAGGAATAGCAGATTATGCATTCCAAGAAGATGCGATGGATATTAAGGCGATTGTAATGCCTGAAGGATACAGAGTAATTGAAGATGGAGCCTTCCAATATTCTGCAATTGAAGAAATTGATGCACCTTCTACTTTAGAAGAAATCGGAGAATATAGTTTTTTACAATCTGAAAATGTAGTAAAAATTCATACAACCAAAACAGTGGCAGAAAGAATCAAAAATACCAGTGATTATTGGGAAATTATTGCTGATAAAGAAGAACCGTCTGTGCCTCAACCAAGCAGCAAATGGGAAACAGAAGATTTTGTTTTTGGAACTTTTAAGGTAATCGAGTTAGAAGATGACGGAAGTGAAAAAGAAGTGGAACTGAATGCAGTTTCAGGATTTTCACAAAAAGGCCTTGAGAAACTCAAAACTGTAAAAGACTTACAACTTCCTACAGTGGATGCAAAAGGAAATAAAGTAGAGGCTGTGACCAAAGGAGCGTTTTCAGCTAAACTTGGTGACAAACGATTGAACAGCCTGCAAATTCCTGAAGGGTACAGAGCAATCGGAAGTATGGCATTTGCATTTAACGGTTGCAAAGGAGAGTTAGTTCTTCCTGACAGCATAGAATTTGTTGATATGGCGGCATTTTTTAGAAACGAATTTACAAGTCTTACAGTTCCTGCAAAAATGACCGATATTCCTCTAAGTATGATGAGAGGAAATAAATTAAGTTCCGTTATATTTAAAGGAAATGTAGAGACAATCGGAAGACTTGCTTTTTCAGAAAATAGAATCGAAGAAATTACTGTTCCCGATTCTCTAAAATCAATAGGAGAGCAAGCATTTACAACAAATACCGGTTCTGATAAATACGACGGAAAGGTCATTATTCGTACTGCATCCGGAACAAATCCAAATAATTTACAGGATAAAGAAAATTATTTGGTTGATCCTAAAAATCAGGGGACAAATCCATCCATCAATTACAAGGAATGGAAAACGGATGATTTCAGATATGAAGGAACAACAGTAACCGGATTTTCCAAACAAGGAAATTTAAAAATTAAGAAGAACAAAAATTTAGTGATTCCGGACAAGACACCTGATGGAAAGCCGGTAACAGTCATTGGTATGGATGCTTTTAGAAATTTGAATCAAGGATATGATATTGAAAGTGTTAAGTTGCCGGATACCATTGTGGAAATAGAAGATTATGCATTGCAATTCAATGATATTCATAGTATTACACTTCCGAGAGATTTGAAAAAACTTGGAATGGGTGTATTTATGATGTCAAATGTAAATGAAGTAAAATGGAATGAAAACTTGGAATATATCGATCAAGCGTGCTTCTTTATGTGTGAATTGGGTAAGATAGAAGTTCCGTCATCCGTGGAAACAATTATGAATGCAGCTTTTAGAAAATGTAGTTTAACAGAAGTAACATTTGCAAAAGACAGTAAATTAAAAACGATTCAGTCATTGGCGTTTGCTGACAACAAATTAAGCACAATTGTTTTGCCGAACAAGTTGGAAGTGATTGGAAGTCAGGCGTTCGGAGATAATAAATTTACAGAGCTCAATGTTCCGGGAACACTTAAAGAAATCGGATTCCAGGCTTTCGTAAATAATCCCGGTATCAAGGAGTACGACGATGCAGTAGTGATTCATACACCGGGAGAAAAAAATCCGAATGCTCTTGTAGATGATGTCGGAAAAACCTTTATTGTTGATCCGAAAGTGAAAGCGACAGAGGCTGACAAACAAGAATTGAAATCTGCTATTGATGCAGCAGAAGAAATTGATTCTAAAAAATTAACCGAAGAGTACAAAAAGTTTTTTGAAGATACTTTGAAAGATGCAAAATCCGCTTATACGGATAAAAATGCTTCCAAATCAAATGTACGAAGTGTTACCAAAGCGCTGTTATGGGCAAATAAACGTGCAGAATTGAACAGGTTGATGTTTGAAAAAGAAAGTCTTGACGCAAAATCATCGACATTTGATCAAGAAAAATGGAAAGCAGTAGAAAAAGCTTATGAATCCGCTAAGAAAAATTTGATGGTAATCAATATTAGTGATACAAAGGTGGAACAACTTATTCATAACCTATCCGTTGCACTAAAATCACTGGAAACAGATCCATTAGAGGGGGCAACAGCTTATGAAGGAGAAGCAAACGTTCCGAAGTCTCATTATATTACACCTTATACTATCAAAGTAAAAGTTTGGGTAAAAGACGGTAAAATTGTTTATGTTCGTGATAACGGTACAGTTTGTGATGATCCGAATGATGAAGAAAAGCCTAATGAGGGATATTATAATCGAGCAGTTCCGATTATGCATCAATATATCGGAAAAACAGTAGAAGAAGTAATGGGCAACAACTTAGGAAAGGATTTGGGTATAGATGTAGTTTCTCACGCAACCGTAAGTTGTAATGTGATTCATCAAGCAGTACAAAATGCCTTGAAGAAGATCTCTTCAGGAGAAAAAGTGATGATATCTTTTGCTAAAGGTGATGGAAGCGGAATAATGGATGATGTTTATGTAGAAAAAGGAACACTTTATGTACTTCCGGAGTGTGGTTTTACAGCACCTGCAGGAGAGCAATTCAGATGTTGGCAAGTAAACGGTAAAGAAGAATCGCCCGGAGATAAAATTTTTGTAGATTCTCCTACGGTGGTTACTGCTCTGTGGGAAGAAAAGGAATTGAGCTTGGAAGATATTAGGGCAGTTGCAATTCAAACTGTTCAACAATTGAAAAATTTGTCACAACCTCGTAAAAATTATTATATTGGCAGCATTAAGGTAGCAAAAGACAAACCTAAGATAGCACAATATGTTGCGAAAGCAAAGTTGGAAGATAGTCTTGTTCAACCAAAATCTGAAGCGAAAGCAGAACTTGAAAAAATTAAGAATAAGCTTACTAGGGAAGAGGCTTTCGGTTATGAACAGGCAATTGAAAGTGCAAATACAGTTGAAAAGGTAAAAGAAATTACAAAAGAATTAAAAGAAAAATCTTCAAAATTTATTGATGATTTTAATATTGTGATTGTAGAACCGAAAGCAGAAGAAAACTTGGCTACAGAAGCGACTTGTGATAACGAACATGTTGTAATTAAGAATATGCAGTGGTTTGACAGTTTTAAGAAAGTATCGGGAAAAGCAGGATTCCATAAATCTTATAAAGTGAAGGTAGAAGTTGAATTAAAAGATGGATACTTGCTTAGTGCAAACGGTAAATTTATGATTAACAATAAAAAAGGAAATCGAAACGGTTTTGTTATTTCACATACTTTTGATGCAACAGATATGAAGAAAATTCAAAATGTGGAATTGAGTTTTGCCGGACTGAAGCTGGGAGATAGTTTCCCTATGCAAGCAATAGCAAAAGCAGAAGGAATTAAGAGACAAGAAGCTAATATCAATTGGTCGATTGGTAATGTGATTGTACCGAAAGATAAGAAAGTAGAGCCTGATAGAGAGTATACAGCTACAATCTCTTTGTTTGCAGATAAAGATTATCAGTTTGCTGAAGATGCTAATGTGAAATTGAATTCTATGCTTCAGAATGTGAAAGAAATAAAAGTTAAAGTAGGTGATTTTGATCCTACGTTATCAGACAAAAAATGTTTTGATATTAGTATTACTTTCAAGGCGTTGAATGCTGAGCCTTCGCTTGAACCTAACCAAGATGAAGTGAAGGCAGCAAAACAACAACTTCAAAAATATGTGGATTCTGTAAAACCGGATGTGTTGAAATTAGAAGGAATTGCAACAGATGGCAACAAAACTGCAATTGAAAAGTTCAATGCACATCTTGAGCGAGCAAAAGCATTGCTTGTAAAAGAAGACAGTAACATTACAAAAGCAGAATTGGAAGAAATGCAAAAGATGCCAAGTTACAAGAAAGATGGCAAAAAGATAAAGGGAAGTTTCTCCAAAATTGTGAAAGATATGCGTGCAGATTTCAAAGTGCTGGGAGAAAGATCAAAGAAGAATAAACATAACGGACAAATGTATCCTGTTTTAAAGAGCGGAGAAATCAAAATTGAAAGCAAAATTGCAGGGTTGAAAAAAGAAGGAGACAAAAGATTATACCTGAACTATGTAACAAAAGAAGAGTATGGCAAAAATTTTGATGTCATCGGTTCGGCAACACCGAAATATGACAAAAAGACTGTACCTGCAGAAAGTTACACTGTTACAGAGGATAACGGTATATACACTATTCAATTAAAGAATATTCCGGGAGATGCGGTTATCATAAAACCGGTTATCAAGGTGCAACTTGCGGAAATGACATTTGTAGAAAACGGAGATTTGGTGTATCTGAAAGAACAAACTTCTAATGAAGGGAATTCTTCTTCCGGAAAAGATAAGAAAGATAAAAAAGACAAGAAAGAAGATCAGAACAAAAAGAAAGAACAGGAAGAAGAGAGTGACAATATTGTCGATCCGGCAGAAAAACAAACCAAAAAACATATTACAGTGGTATGTGATTTAAATAAAGATACCATTATTACAATAATAGATGGAAAAAAAGTTGTCAAAAAAGCGGATGTACCACCTTATCTAAAAGACAATAGACTTATGTTATCCGTTCGATTCCTGGCAGAGGAATTAGGCTATCAAGTGAAGTGGGATAACAAAACAAAGACTGTTACATTGCAAGACGGCAATACTGTTTGTACCTTAAAAGTAGGTTCTAATGAAATGATAATAAATGGAGAAGTAGTGCATTTGGATACACAACCTGAGGTTAAGAAAGGTAGAGTGATGGTGCCTGTTTCATCTGTTGTAAAAGCATTTCGTTTGAAACAAGGAACATCAGAAAGAAGTATTGTTTGGGATGCAAAAGAGAAAAAAATTACTATTTCTGTGATGAAATAGAAAGCAAATGAGATGGTAGATAATGACATTAAATTTCCCTTAAAATAAAAGTTTGTTGTGGTATGAGAAAGTCAGGGTGGAAGTAACCTTTTGTTTCCACCCTGATATTTTTTGTATCAAAATAATTATCTTTGAAGATATCGGTAAAATATGACAAATGCAGCTCAATTTCATTTTTTACAAATGATGTGATACACCTTGATGTTTTAGGAAAAATATGGTAAATTTGGATAGTGAAATGCAGTTTGGAAAGAATAATTTTGTTATATCAATTATGTTGTAAAATAATAATTTGAATCAGTTATGTGTCAGAATATTCTATGGTACACGATAAGAGGAAACATAGTTGTAAGACAAAAAATAATGATATTATTGTTTTCAAAATTACAAATGTCAGTACATAAACTTCTTATTTTCTATCTAAAAAGAGAGAAGGTAAGGGCTATGTCCGGTGATACATAAAGATTGCAAAAAGCACGATTGCAGAGCATGGGTGTTAAGAAACACCATGTATATGAGAGAGGAGAAGAGGAATGAGTACAGAAAATAAGAAAATAGCCATTCAAGATACGTATGGAGAAAGATTTCAATATTGTTGGGGATGTGGACCGAAAAATCTTACAGGTTTGCATTTACATTCTTATCCGAGTGAAGACGGCGATACATGTGTTTGTCAATTTGTACCTGACAAACAATATACAGGTGGAGTTCCGAACAATCTTTACGGAGGAATGATTGCAATGGCATTTGATTGCCACGGAACTGCGTCTGCTGCGTGGTTTGCTCACAATAACAAAGGACTTACGCTGACAGAAGATACTGTGATTGGACGTTTTATTACAGGAAGAATTGAAATTGATTTCAAAAAACCGGTACCGATGAATGAAGTGGTTACAGTGACATCCAAAGCGGAAGAAATCGGCGAAAGAAAAATTATTGTCAGTATGGAGATGGAAGTTGACGGCATCGTGCGTGCAAAGGCAAAGTTGATTGCTGTCGGTGTAAAAGATGATATGTAAGCCTTTGGAATAGTAACATATCTGAAAATGTATTACAATTTTAGATTTTTGATAAAGGTAGGTTTGGAGTGCTTTTTGTATGGATGTACGGAAGGTACTCTTTTTTTGTAAAATTTTGATTTTTATTGTGATGACAAGGATAAAGAGGATAAAAGAAATACTATCTTATCATCTTATCAAAAAAAGAAAATTCATATCATAACTTTTATCAGTGATAGTATGAATTGAATTGGTAGCATGATATTGATAGAACAATGACATAGCATAGAAAAGAGAACAGAAATTCGAGAAAGATATTTTTATCGTATTCGTTTTTCTGAAATGTATCATAGAGTCCCAATTTTAGAAGATATCTGAATTTAGGTTATTTTTAAGCAGTTTGAACTTTGTATCCTCCGAATGCTCGTAACAGAATCTGTTATTCGAAGACAGCGCAATATTGGAGAATACAAAGCTCAACAGAAATTTCTAAAAGAGATGTTTCCATATTTTATCGTTCCGGATGAATCATTTGTCGAACAAATCTCACAACATGTATTATTTCAAAGATATTGCCTTACCATATCAATCCTCTATTGTGAAGTTGATGTTAGCTTTCGGATTGTGCATATTGGGAAATCCGTATTGTTTTAAGCAGTTCATAATGGTTTGAATTGATGTGGCTATCGTATGTTTAGAGATGGGCAAAAAGCACACGATATAGAGAATCCCATCTTTCTTTGCGGGATAAACAGTTCCACATTTTTCTGTACTATTTATCAGTCGAAGGAAATAGATGTCATAAGAAGTTTGAAGATAAAAATCAAACTCCTGGTTGGGAAGGATGTCATCGGGAATCGTGTGAACCGGAGCTACCACACAATGGTTGATTCGAAAACTGTTGTCATCAAAATGTATCTTACAGTTATGCTTGCGTTTTTTTCTTTCTATCCATTCAATCATAGTTTATTTACCTCACCTATCATAATTCGGTTTTTCTAATGGAATCGGATTGGGATTTAACAATACCCACAAGACAGCAAGCTCACAAAGTCGTTCGGTTAAGGAATCTTCATCAGCACCTTTGGCACGTATGCTTGATGTTAACATTTTTGCCTCTTCCAATTCTTTTTCTGAAAGGGGTACACCGGAAGCAAAGTGTTTTAACAGTGCATGGAGCATGTTACGGTAGTTTCTGTCCCAGTTGACACCGCCGTTTCTGTATAATTCATCTTGTACTCGTCCTGTTATGCGAATCACTTCCCCTTGCATGGTTTTTGCCGGTCCTTTGGAAGGAATCAGAAAATTCCAAAGAGCTTCATATTGCTGTTTCCAAGGAGCATCTTCCACGACAATAGGAGAAACTCCATCGTGAATTTGGCGTTTTGCAACGGGGGTTACACCGAATAATTGATATAGTTTGTTGAGCCCTGTTTCTGTTTCCAAAAGAAATTGTTTGTTGAAGTTTTCTCGATGAAATTCAAAATCTTCTCCGATCTGTTTCACTCTTTCTATCATATCAGAAGTTATTTTTGTGCCGGCATCCAATAGGATACTTGAAATTTCAGCTACTTGAGAAATATTACTATTGCGACAACACGCAAGAGAAGCAGCAAGCGGTGTTCGGTTCCAATCATTTTCCGCATGAACATCTGCACCGTGCTCCACCAAAAACTGAACCGTTTTTGTATGAAAAAATTCTGATGCCGTATGCAAAGGAGTGTTACCATATCGGTCCGGTTTTTGGATATCTCCGCCAAGTTCAAAAAGCAGTTCTACGATATCACTTCCTATGGTAGATTGTACATACAACGGTGTACGACCATAATAATTCAGGGTATTGACATCCAACCCTTGTTCTACCAGCCAACGAATAAGAGAAGCCGGAACACCGTAGTGATGCAAAGCGGTGTTCATACCGTGGCGACCGTCATAAGCATGAAGTTCACATTTCTCATAAACAGCCATGAGTTGTTCCATATCACCGTTTTCGATGAGTTCATTGAAATTGTTTACTAAAGTAATCCTTTTCTTTTTTGCCATAATGTCACAACTTCCTTTCATGATAAGTAGTTAACTTTGATATTTAGAAATAGTATATCATTTTTTTAGTATTTTTTCTATTCTCTCAATTTCTGAAATTTATGTTATATTTACTCACTATCCTATTTTCATTTTCCAAACAAACCTTCATAGAATAGAACAAAACAAATTCTGCCACAAAGGATACATGAAAAATTTCGGTAAGGAGTTTCTATTTGAAGCTTTGAAAAATAAAATTGCATCAATTGTTGTTTTGTAGTGGCGTGTAATGTCTCAATCTTTTTCTATTTGTTCTATCATTAAGATAATACATCTTTTTTGAAGATACTGATTTGAGTTAATAGAAGAAGATATTATTTAATGAGAGGAAATGCTAATATCTTGTTTTTTAATCGTTGGAATACAGATAGATATTAGAAATATGTCGAATAAATCATTTAAAATGGATAGAAGGAAGAGTTTGAAATATGACATAATTGTAAAAAAACAATAATAAAAAATATACTTTTAGCACTCTATTGCATAGAGTGCTAAAAAGATGTATACTATAAGTGTGCTATATAGTTAATAAAAAGAAAGTAGGTGGATAATATGGATGCACAAAAATATACACAAAAAAGTTTACAGATGATTCAAGATGCTCAGAACATAGCAATCAAAAACGGAAACCCTGAGATTACAGATTTGCATTTACACAAGGCGTTGGTAACGGATTCGGACAGCCTTATTGCAAGAGTTTTACAAGAGATGAATGTTGATATTAATCAATACAGAATGACTGTTGACAGGGAGGTTGATAATCTCCCGCGACAACAGGGGGCATCTCAAGTTTATCCGAATGCAGTATTTCAAAGAATTCTTTTGAAGGCTGACGATGAGGCGAAAGCTCTCGGAGATAGTTATATTTCAGTAGAACATTTATATTTGTCTTTAATTTCGGAAAGAAAGATTCCTTCTGAACAGATTATTCATCAATATGGAATTACCGGAAAGAAATTTTCAAGTGTTTTAAATGAAATCAGAGGGAGCAGAAGGGTTACATCCGATAATCCGGAAGAAACAGAAGATGTGCTTGAAAAATACGGGAAGGATTTGACCAAGGAAGCTCGTGAAGGAAAGAGCGATCCGATCATCGGAAGAGATGATGAAATTAGAAATGTCATCAGAATTTTAAGCCGAAGAAGTAAGAACAACCCTGTGTTAATCGGTGATCCCGGAGTCGGTAAAACAGCGATTGTAGAAGGTCTCGCACAAAGAATTGTGAATGGGGATGTACCTGACGGATTGAAAGATGTCATGATTTTTTCACTTGATATTGGGCAATTGATTGCCGGTGCAAAATTTCGTGGGGAATTTGAAGAGAGATTAAAAGCGGTACTCAAAGAGGTTCAGAAATCAGATGGAAAAATTATCATGTTCATCGATGAACTTCACTTGATTGTCGGCGCTGGAAAGACTGACGGAGCAATGGATGCTTCGAATTTAATGAAGCCTGCACTATCTCGTGGCGAAATCAGAATGATTGGTGCTACCACTCTGAAAGAATATCGTGAATATGTTGAAAAAGACGGTGCACTTGAAAGACGGTTCCAAAAAGTGATGGTTTCAGAACCGAGTGTGGAAGATACCGTTTCCATCTTAAGAGGAATCAAGGAGAAATATGAATTGCATCATAAGTTGAGAATCTCCGATAATGCAATCATTGCTTGCGCAACATTGTCTGATAGATATATCACAGACAGATTCTTGCCGGATAAAGCCATCGATTTAATGGATGAGGCTTCTGCCATGGTCAGAACAGAGCTTGATTCAATGCCTCAGGAACTTGATGATGACAGAAGAAGAATTCTACAGCTTGAAATTGAAAAAGCGGCTTTGAAGAAAGAGACTGACGAAGGAAGTAAAAAACGATTGGAAGGACTGGAAGAAGAACTGGCTAATTTAAATGAACGATATAACGAAGAGTTCATCAATTGGCAAAACAGCAAGAAGAGTTTGGAAAAACAGACAGAAATAAAGAGTGCAATTGAGCTTGTGAAACATCAGATTGAGGATGCACAGAGAAATTATGATTATGAAAAAGCATCAGAACTAAGATATGGAAAACTTCAGGAGTTAGAACATGAACTGGCTGAAAATGAAAGAAAAATGTCAGAAGAGGAAGATGCTGCAAGAGAAGAAGTGACCGAAGAGCAAATTGCCGAAGTGGTTTCTAAGTGGACAGGAATCCCTGTTTCGAAGCTTGTAGAAACCGAAAGAGAAAAGATATTACATCTTTCGGACATTCTTTCAAAGAGAGTGATCGGTCAGAAAGATGCAATCACCGCAGTTTCAGAAGCAATTATTCGTGCACGTTCAGGATTGAAGGATGAAAACAGACCAATTGGAAGCTTTATTTTCTTAGGCCCTACAGGAGTGGGTAAAACGGAACTTGCAAAAACACTTACCGAATCAATGTTTGATGATGAGAGAAATATGGTAAGAATTGACATGTCTGAATATATGGAAAAATATTCGGTATCAAGATTGATTGGTTCCGCACCCGGATATATCGGATATGAAGAAGGTGGACAGTTAACAGAAGCAGTTAGAAGAAAACCGTATTCCGTGGTGTTGTTTGATGAGATTGAAAAGGCACATCCGGATATTTTCAATATTTTACTTCAAGTATTGGATGACGGAAGATTGACAGACAATCAGGGAAGAACAGTTGATTTTAAGAATACAATCATCATTATGACTTCAAACCTCGGTTCTCAAGCTATTCTTGATGGAATCGATGATGACGGTATGCTGAAAGAATCTGTAAGGGAATCAGTGGAAGATAAACTTCATCATACATTCAGACCCGAATTTTTGAATCGTATCGATGAAATTATCTTATTTACACCGCTTAATAAGGAAGAAGTATATCGTATTATCGATCTTCAAGTTGCAAAACTTCAAGAAAAGCTTGCTGATAGAAATATTGTATTGCAATTAGATGAAAAGGCGAAAGATACCATATTACAACAGTCATACTCACCTCAATTCGGAGCACGTCCCGTAAGACGTTTTATTCAGAAAAATCTTGAAACAGAGCTTGCAAGAAAATTGATTGAAGGAAGTATCAGTGACAATGATGAGGTTTTGATTACAGGAAACGGTGAAAATCTTTCCTATGTGAAATAAATATGACATCTCAACATATCAAAAGTATTGTGTCAATCAAAAAATATCAAACCAAAAACGTTGGTAAAATTTAATGTTGAGGATGAAAACGGTGATTATTGTGCAATATGGATACAGAACACTCGTATAGTAGACTTAAAAGCATCAAAGATACCGAATTTTCGGCTACGGTCAGAGTCATATTCTATGGGGAGAATACAACAAAATTTATTACTGTATCAATTTTATAGGTACAAATATGATGCAGTAACAGATTGCTTTGCTTTGTGAACTGTGATAAATTGAATATATAACCTATAACTAATGACATATCCATGAGGTCAAGTAGAAAAAGATACAGTACGATGTATTTTTCTAAAGATTTCATGGATTGCCGGTACATAAAAGGAGGAGACTGATGAAAAGTGAAACACTTAATCAAAATAATCCTTTTGTAATAAAGTGTAAAAGTTGTGGAGCACCTGCTGAATTTGACATATTGAGACAAAACCACTGTTGCCTTTTTTGCAGAACGGAGACAAGTATGAAAGAAGGTCTGGAGGAGAGAGATAAGTGGAAAAGCTCACATAAGATGAAGATTTCCGGAGATATGGAGGTTGCGGGTAAGATTTTTTACACCTGTAAGGGATGTGCGGCACAGGTAATGATAAAAGATGAGACGGTAGTTGGGAAATGCGAATTTTGCGGTGGAACCTTAGCAAGAAGAACCTATGTGGAATCTGATACTTTGCCTGAAGCTGTTTTGCCTTTTTATATCACTCGCGAAGAGGCAATGGAGCAGGTGAAGAAATGGTGCGATGAGAATCCGAAAAGACCTGAATCGAAGAGTATCAAAGGGCAACTGGGCAAACTGACAGGGTATTATCTTCCCTTTGAACTGGTGAAAGGGGACGCTTCCGTTGATACCGTGAGAGCAAACTGCTTTCGGGTTTATCATGGAAAGTGCTATCTTGACGGGATAGCGGTAAATACTTCACGACAAATGAACAATTTGCTTCTTGATGCCGCGGAACCGTTTGATTTGGATGATTTAGTCGAATTTAATATCAGTTATTTGAATAATTTTAAAATAAAGATGCAGGATTTAGATGAGAATCAACTGAAAAAGAGAGTTTCAGATGAGGTATCCTCGGATTTATCCGAATCGTTGAATAAAAATTTTTCAACCGATCAGATGCAAACAAATGTGAAATCCGGTGATCTTCTTGTCATGTCTGCCATCCTCCCTTTTTATATTCTAAAATCCGGGAAGGTAGAGCTTGTTGTAAATGGGCAAACCGGAAGAATCGCAGTCAAAAAAAAAGAAGTTAAAAAAAACTACCGATATCTGATTGAACCTGCGATTATCACAGTAATTGTATTTGTACTTTCAAAAATTTTGGTGTCATATTTATCGGGAGGTTCCGATTCTGATGTTGCACAGCTTCCAATCTGGATAACAGCGATGTTTGGAATTATTGCCTTTGTTGCCTTTGGACAAAATAGAGGAGCTTCTTATGAAGATCCGATACTGAAAACTCCTCCTCAACAGGCAAAGAGAGAGGGTAGAACCTTGAATATCTCGAAGTCCGACAAAGAAAAAGATAAAGTACAAATGGTCTTTTATGAAAACTTAAAAAGTGGAGAAACTCCTGTGTCACTTCGGTTTTATAACAGTAAGAGAATTATCAGATGGTTGATTGGCTTCATGTTACTCAATTTTGCACCAATTTTGATTGGAGGATTGATAGCGGGATTTCGTGTAGAGCAAATGTCATTTGGAAGTATCGTTATTTGGATGGTTATCTCCATACCTGTCAGTTATGCACTATACCTACAGATGTGTAGAGTTTTGGTGTATGATAGACCGATTCTTTATCAATATCCGTATACCGGAAAAGAAATACCGAGAAAGGAATATCCTACAAGAAGAGATTTTAGAATTTGGGAAACAGTTTCAGAATTGCTCAAGGAGAAAGTGATTGTTATGTTACTCGTATTTCTGTTGCTCATGTTTTTGATGTCTACTCTTTTTATCAGCGGAAAAATATAGGATTTATTTTTGGAGTTCTGCATTCCGAATATAGGAATGTTGATATTTGATGAGAACAGAAGAGTACAATAGATAAAATTGAAAAAATACATTTTTTCAGGGAAGAAACAGATTGATTTTGTGTGAGCAAAGAAAACACGGGGCAAAACAGTTCTATGATGGCAAATAAAATTTGTTTTGAGTGTAACATGTTTTCATATAAAGGAGGGTGTAACTGTTGAAAAAATCTACAACAAAAATTTTATTAGCTGTATTATTGGTGGGTGTGGTGGCATCAATTGCTTTCTTTTCAAGAAAGAATGATGCAATTGATATCTATATCAACAATAGAAAAATAGTGAGCAATGTATCCGCAGAAGTGAAAGACGGTACGGTGTTTGTACCTATTAGTGTCGTAGCTGAAAATGTAGGGGTTGCTGTTACATGGGATGAAAAAACAGAGACGTATTCTCTCAACGATGGAGATTTTATCATGACATTAAAAAAAGGAGATAACATGGTAAAAATTTATAACGAAGAAACTGAAATAGACAGTTTTGAAATATCTCCGGAGCCGTATTTTAAAAACGGAACAATTATGATTCCTGAGAATGCGATATTTCCTCTCTTTGGAAAAGAATTTGCTTTGGATGAAGATAATAAAGCGATATATATAGTCGATAAATATAGTGAGATGTCTCCAGGAGCATATGGAGGAGATGTTTCTGAAGAAGATAAAAAACTTATTATGGATAATATGAGATATATTCCAAGAATAAATGATATGTTCAAAGATTATGAAAAAAATACTGTGATATTTTCACAAAATAGTGGATTTGAGATAAGACAAATAGCAAGACTTAACGAAAGAGTACCGGGAGATTATGTGTCTTTTTCAGTTGAAGATGACAGAAGTATGGACGGCTTTTTTTCAATTTTTTGAAGGTATTGCCCGTACACCGATACTCCGAGACAGTACTCTTTCATATCAAGAGAAAACGGCGTATTTAACAAAAGAAGCGACTTTTAATGACAGAATAAAAGAACTGGATATAACCGATAAAAACGGAAACTTTTACTATGAAGGAGGCTCCGTTCAGGTAAGCGACAGGGAATGGTTTCAAAAGGCTCTTTCCGGAGAAAAATTCGTTACCGACCCGTACATAGAA
>ERZ773008.629-NODE-629-length-26107-cov-16.694304_pt1 | contig 26107 bp, 18 predicted proteins | sample MGYA00580664_ERZ773008 | MGnify/ENA primary metagenome ERZ773008 (study PRJEB29015, sample SAMEA2738016) | human oral metagenome | biome: human oral; feature: human-associated habitat; material: dental | place: China | collected 2048 ... | reverse complement strand
TAGGTGTCTTACTCGCTCGTGATATTTCCGTAGAAAAAGCATTGGAAAAAGTAGAGCGTGCTTACGCCAAATTAGATGTAAAATTATAAAACTTACTTAACATAAGCCGTTGAAAATACAAAAAGTGCGGTTAGTTTTTGAGAGGTTTTAAAACTCTTTTAAAAAAGACCGCACTTTAATTTATTGTATTAATTAAAAATCTTCTGCATATTGCATAAAATCAAACTCACCCTCAGCACGTGAGAATAAATGAGCAGCATAATGATCTATTGCCTCTGCTGGATTCGTCAACTTTTTAATACCCATCACATCTGCTCTAGGTATCACATAAACATTACGTTCATCATTATGAGAAGACACAAATAATTGATATCCTGTTTTACTCCCATCATCATTGGAACGGGTATCAAGCAAACATCTTAATTCAAAATATTTTTCATCATTAAATTTATCATCATAGCTTTGTCTAAAAGCATGATGAAATTTATGTTCTAGAAAAGCTGTATATTCAGGAAGTGCAACGCCATGACTATCTTCAAAACCTTCTATAATTGAATGAATGGGCATTAATAATAATGAAGGTAAATTACTTTTATATATATTATGTATTGTATCTTCTGCAATTTCCCATCCTTGACTTACATATAACCAAGAGCACATTATTTCTTTTGGAATATAACGATGAAATCCTCCCATACTTTTGTTACCACTCTTATATGAAAAAGGATCATATTTTATATAATATCCAATATTATTTATTAATATACCAAACTGTGTAATATCTCCCATTACAGGTATATTACTTTTCTCAACCCCATAGAAGAATTTTCCTTTGCTCATATAGGAAAATGATAGTGGCTGAATATATCTAAAAGGACCTATTATATTCTCAAAAAGATCACCCTTTACTATAAAGTTATATCCATCAAATGTTCTTTTAGCATCACTCAGATTTAGCTCACAAAATGGAATTGAATCAAATTCATTATAAAATTCTGTAAACATGTCATTAATTTGTTTTTCTGATAACCCTATCATTTATTTACTCCAAATTTTTCAATAGCAACTAAAACTTCCGCTCTTATTTCATACTGTCGGTTAGCTAAATATTTTCTATAAGTGGCTTGCTTGGTAAGTTTTACTTTCGCCATCTTCCTTGCCACTGCTTCCACCTATTACTTGCTCGTGATAGAACGCTCTTACGATAAGTTGGATGTGAAATTATAAGATTAGCTTAAATATAAGTAGTTCTGAAAATACAAAAAGTGCGGTCAATTTTTGAGAGGTTTTAAAACTCTTTCGACATTATGTAGCAGTTGCACAAAGCTGAAATTGCGGTCACTGAGCTTGTCGAAGTGTAAGTAATTTCAGCTTCTCCGATACACAAAACCAATGCTTCGACAGGCTCAGCAAGCGTTTTGTGCATTTGCTACATAATACCGTAAAAAAACACTTCAAAAACTCACCGCACTTTATTTACGCTCTTGGGCGCGCCCTCTTGATGGCGCAAGCGTCCTCGCTTGTGCCTATCAACTAAAAGTGCGGTCAAAAAATCCTAAGGATTTTGAATATTGGTTTTGCCAACAGACTATGAGTAAAATTCGCAATGATTTTATTAAACAGCACCAGCGAGGACGCTGGCGCTATCTTTCCTTATTAGCACAATCTGTTGACGCACACTTTCCCGCCTCCACGATGGCGCACGCTTATTACCAGCGTGTGCCTAATTTCACTAAAAAACACCTAAAAAACTCACCGCACTTTATTTACGTTCTTGGGCTCGCGTTAGGAAACGCGCGCCGGCAGAATACCGCTATGATTCCAATTAATTTTGGCGATTGATTTCCAATTTATCTCCAAAAACCACATCAAAACCTCATCGCCAAAACTTTCCAAGAACCATTCCCCAAAACGGTAGTCTCAACAACTGAACTTTCGTGTTCATGACTACTTTTTAAGTCACACTTCTCTCGGAATTGATACCATGAACAAACTTAAAATGATGCTATTCACCACGGCGTTGGTGAGTTTATTTGCATGTACAACAACGTCTCCCCCCAAAAAAACGCTTAAAACCAGATTTTTAAAGGATAATATTAGCCAAGCGGAATTAAATAATGCCCTTAATTACAAGCGATATCATTATCGTTGTAAGAACTCGGAAACAGGGTCAACCTCATATTTGGCAACCTACTTTCCTCTCTCGGTAGAGAGTCGGATGAAAGATAATTTCGGTTTTTATTTCCAACTGGATGGCGGCAATGCGATGCCGTTTGATCATCTTGCGAATAGAGCATTAAATGCGCGCGGTAGCCGTTTTGAAGTGCTTTATCAATCGTACAACCCTATTCAAGGAAGCACTGTTGATTTGGTGGCGCGTGAACATAGTTCCGTTTATTACAAAAACTATCAAGGCACGCGAAAGGCTTGGTTGAATTGTCAGGGTGGGTAAATATAGATTTTTTTGATGGTACTCGTTTTCCGGCGAGTGCCTAACTCCAAGGAAAAATACCTGAAAAATGAACCGCACTTTTAGATATGACAAACAAAAAGCGCTATCTCTCTCGAAATAGCGCTTTTTTTTAATTTAACAAAAACTTGAATTAGAATTCAAAGTTAGCACCAACGTTATATGCCATACCACCACCGCCATTGGCGTTTACAGCAACACCGGCTTTCATCGCAAATTTTTCATTGAAACGGAAACCGCTACCTACCGCTAAAGCAGTTTTATCACGATAACCACCAACCGCAGCACTTATATTTAGTTTACCGACATTATAAGGTTGGAATAAACCGTTTAATGCTGCTTGTGTAGACAGGCCATTTTTGATTTCACGGCCTAAGCTATCGATGCGGGTATTCAAACCGGCAACATTTGCTCTACTTTCACGAATTGCAGTTTCATGTCTGTCTAACACGGCTTTATGTGCATTAATCGCACCTTCATGAGTTTGGAGTACACCTTCATGAGTTTTAATCGCACCTTCATGAGTTTGAATTGCTTTCTCATGAGCTTGAATTACTTTCTCATGAGTCTGGATTGCACCCTCGTGAGTTTTAATCGCGCCTTCATGAGTTTGGAGTACACCTTCATGAGTTTGGAGTACACCTTCATGAGTTTTAATCGCGCCTTCATGAGTTTGAATTGCTTTCTCATGATTTTGAATTACGCCCTCATGAGTTTTAATCGCGCCTTCATGAGTTTGAATTACTTTCTCATGATTTTGAATTACTTTTTCATGAGTCTGAATCACGCCTTCATGCGCAGTAATAACGCTATCATGATTATCGATTGTTCTTTTATATTTCACTAATTTGTCATTATGATCTGCCAACTGATCAGAATGGTTATTAATCACTCCCTCATGCGTTTTAATTGCGCCTTCATGCGTTTGGATCACTTTTTCATGATCTTGGATCACTTTTTCATGATCTTGGATTACTTTTTCATGATCTTGGATTACTTTTTCATGTGCACCGATAACCTTTCCATGACGGGTAACGATTTTATCCAAATCATCTACTGTTGCTGCGGTTGCAGTACCAATACCCATCCCTGCTACAAGCAATGCAATTAAACTACTTTTAAATGTTATATTTTTCATGTTTTCCTTTTAATATAATTAATATAATCTATAGGCAATATAAAATTGTCCTTAGCCCGATTGCATTAAACACTCCTTTGCAATCGATTATTATATTAGCACTAGAATATTTTAACTGAAAGTATTTTCTATTTAACACCATGATTTACACAAAAACACCAAGAAAATGGCTGCACTTTTGACATTAACCATTACGCACATTTCGAGGATATTATTCGTGATGGGATAAAAATTCATTATTCTTTAGTTTTTCAATAGCGATGATTTCTTTTTTTGTTTCGTCAATTTCCGCCCAAATACTAAACGTTTTCGCCAAATTCTCAGCGGTTAATACGCATTGTGTTTCTCCATAGGCAATCACGTTGCCTTTATTGAGCAAAATCACTTCATCACAAAATTTGTACGCCAAAGAAAGATGATGAATCGCCACCACGCAAGTATGCGTTGGGGTGAGAGATTTGAGCTGTTCCATGATGTCGATTTGGTAGTAAGGATCGAGTGAAGCAATGGGTTCATCGGCAAGCAATAGGGGCGCCTCTTTAATGCAACAACGGGCAAGTTGCACGCGGGCTTTTTCGCCGCCGGAAAGTTGTTGGAAAGGCTTATCTAATAAATGGGTAACAGAAAACGTTTCAGAAATCGACCGCACTTTGTACTTCTGTATTTTAAATTGTAGTCTGTTTAAATATCAAACAGACTACAAATTTCTAATAACTTAACATCAGAAATTAAACACTTTCTATACTAGCTACCTCTGAGTTTTTTAGATATAAGCATTACTAATACTATTAATGGTGACATCCTAGAAAACATATAGAAATTAAAAGATAGTATATCCTTTATCTCAAGAATAGAAATATCACCTAGATTTATGATAAAGGTAAACACGATAAAACATAAAGATATTATTATAAATCCAGATAGAAAAACAACGAGGGAATAAATAAAAAACTGAATAATATTATTAAACACTTATTCACCTCCTAGAATTATAGATTTCATGTTTTTCTCATTATTTTCCAATTTTTTACTTGTAGCTTCACTCGCCATTGAATCGACTACTGCCCCAAATCTAACTGGTAAATATTTATAATCTTCGTATCCCCCACGATGGCGCAAGAGTCCTCGCTTGTGCCTATCAACTAAAAGTGCGGTCACAAAATCCAAAGGATTTTGAACATTGGTTCTCCCAACGTTTATGGGTAAAATTCGCAATTTTTTATTAAACAGCACAAGCGTGAGCGCTGGCGCTATCATTGGGGAAACACTATTACTCCTTGCTAATCAGGATAGCGCTCATTAAAATCATAAAGACTATCTAGAAAATCATCAAAATTATTTGCCACAGGTAAAATAAGCCATTTTCCTATTTCATCGTTATATTCATCATGAATAACTAAAGAGATCTTTGGTTCTGATGTTGTAGGAGAATCTCTATAATCAAAGCATAACCAGTTTCCTTCAGATGTATGAGCAAATGAATACACATTTTCATATCCATCTTCATCTGAATAAATAAATTGATTGTAAATATTCTCATATTGGGAATTAAACCCATCAAATCCAAATGATGCTAAATATTCTCGTTCATGATAGGGATCATAGAAATTAAAAGTATCTTGTTCAAACTTAGGATTATTATACCTAGTCATTAATTCTTTATAAGTATTTGAAAGAGTAATGTTAAATATAGATTCAAATTTCAATATATTATTTATATCTCCTTTTCCATCAAAAGACCAAATATCAATATTTCTAAACTTTTCTTTAACGTCCTTCACTTAATGCTCCAACGATGGCGCGCGTTTCCCAACGCGAGCCTAAACATCAATTTCATTTGATTCAGATTTTCACTATTTTTATGAATAATTTCAGTTTGTTTATTTTTAGTTAGATACAAGCACACCTCAGTAGACCTGAGATATTGAGTACCTCATTTAATAAACAATGTTATTTGAGAAAGCTCCTTTAACTCATTAAATTCAAAATGAACATACTTATTATTAATACTATACCTAATCCAATTATCAGAATAAGCTTCAGGCTTTCCAAATTTCACAATTAGATCATTTTGAGTAAATTTATTATCTAACTCCAAAAAAGCTGTTCTAAAAAAGGGTACTCATAATACTCATTGTTATATTTATTTACATAAAAAAATATAGATTCCAAAAACTCACCATCATTATTTTTAGAAAAAACAAAGTCAACTCCTCTTTTAAAAAAGTGAAAATAAGTATGTTGAATATTATCGCATTCAAAATACTCCACTTCAAAATCCGTAGCCACAATAGAAATAGCTTTTAATATTAAGTTACTACCTTGTTTTTCACCCAAAGCATTTAAAAAAATATTTATATCACCCACAAATTTTTTCATTTAATTCCTCTACTTTTATTTCTTATAATAATTTCATTTATTGCCTCTTCAACCGCCAAAGAATCATAACCTTTATCTATTAAAGATTTTCTCATATGATTAATATCACACTCTTGTGCGTAGCATAAATTACTAGCATCATTAACTATTTGAGCTTTTGTATTTTTTCCTCCATATGTTCTACTATTAATATGTGTATCTTTCGGTACAGCTATTGCTGTAGCCTCATCTCTTAATGCTTTTTCCTCAATAGGTGATAATTTTCTCCCCAACTTATTCTCTTTTTCCTTCTTCAAAGCAGCAAATGATGGAATGTGATCTAAATCAAGATTATCTCCAACAATTGAGCGTTGCTTTAAATTTTTATAGCTATTAACATCAAGAGCTTTAACATTTTCAAATTGTTTAATAGCCTCTTTTTGATACTTAAGAACATCCGTCGCATTTCCTGCTTTTTCTGCAGTCCTAGCCATCTGGTTGACTTTCTTAAAAGATTTTAGTGGAGGAAACACCACTCCCACTGTAGCTAAAGCATAATCTATAGCATCCTCTGCTTCAGCAAATGATTTCGCATCACCTAAAACAGGGGTAAAATCAGCAACAAAAGAGGCGATGTCACCTGTTGTTTTTAATTTCTTAACAAGCTCAGGATGCTCTTTTTCAAAAGCCACCATTGATTGACGCTCAGCTTCTGAAATTTTTTCTTGCGCCTTAGCTTCGGCAGTCCAGTCAACTTGAGGATTATTAAGAGCAGTTTCTAAAGCAAAATTATTCTCCACCGCCCTTTTAGCCGTCTCTGCTCCAGAAGTCGCGGCAAGGAAATTTCCCCCTAGTTCTGCTGTGGTGCCATTCGCTTTCGCCGTTAATGCTGCAGCCAATCCACCCGCCAATTGACTTAACGTACTAATGTTTTCCTTCTCATTTGCCGTTAATTCACTAACCGGTTTGCCATAAGCTCTCGCGATGATTTCAGCCGTTGCCTCACCTGTCACTCCTGCAATCGCTCCCGTTAATGGGTCTTTGCCTGTTACTTGAAACTCCACCGCAGAAAGCAGGGCATGTGCCATCAGATTCGCAGCTTTATCTTTTGCGGTGTCGCCTGCCGTCATCTCGTGGATGGCTTGGTTGAGGTAAGGCGAAGCCAGGGCGACAAGACTGCCTTCGGTATCGTTTTGTGCCGCTGCTTGTAATGCGGCTGTCACGGCACGAATCGCCATGCCCTTTTCACTACCCATTCCGTAAGTGCGGTCGATTTCACCTTGCGTTTTCGTGATTTCGGCTTGAACACTTGTCAGTTGTTGCTTAATGGCTGCAAGCTGTTGTTCATTACCCGCTTGTCCCTGCAAAGCTTTTTCTTGCTCTTCCAGCTTAAACTTCTCAAGCCCTAGCTTGTTGATTTTCTCACGCTCTTCATAGGTGGCAATATTAATTGCATTCTCCGATATCTCACCGATAACTTTCGCCATTTCTTGGCGTTCTTGTACTTTTTGTAAATCTTGCTTTTCAACACGTTGATTCGCATTTTTGGTATCTCGTGAAAGTGCGGTCAGATTTTCCGGTGTTTCGGTGTCTATCTGAATGTTGCTGCTTCAAGCGCTAATCCACTCTCCTCACTATTGGTGATAATTTTATCCGCAGTGAAATGACTATTTTGTCAACGTTCGCTATCTGAGTTGGATATAGAGTTTAAGTTATTGATAAAGTTAGAATGATATATCAAAATTTGCTTAAAATAAGCATCATTGAAAATAAAAAGTGCGGTCAATTTTTGAGAAGTTTTAAAACTCTTTGAAAATTGACCGCTCTTTATTAAAGTATATGCTATTCAAATATCAAATAACTAAATATTTTTGCAGTACGATAGGAAACTAGGCACAATATGAGAGCTACACTATCAACGTTATAAATTATATATCCATTAACTCATAAGAAACATTTCCTGTTTCTAGCAACTCAACAAATACTCTTTTAATAAAATCAAAGTCTTCTATCACCGAACAAGCCGGATAGGATTCTCCTTCAAAGTAAACCAATTCAGGAGTGCCATTAAAGTCAGATTTTGTTCTAATTAGGAACTCCCCATCTTTTCCATACTCAATTAAAGTAAATAAATATCTTTCACCGTCACATTGAACTGATAATGCTGAAATTCCAACTTCCGGCTCTGGGATAAATTCTAACCCCGCAGCCCCCTCATTTAGTTCAATATTATTCAGTATAGATATCATTTTATCTTTATCGACAGAAGATACTCTCTCCCTATTAGATACTACAATCCAATCCTTTTCTCTTTGAAATCCACAGGTAAAAAATAAATTATTTGTCATTTTTTGGTTCCTTTATTGATCGTTGACCTTTAGACCAAACATACCCCATGATGGCGCAATTACAAACTATTGATATTCCCAATCAAAATATTCTTTTAATTGAATAACAATATCATTCCAGGTTTCTCCAGATATTTTATTTATTATAGCTTTCAAATGATTTTCTATTTCATCTAGTGTATAAAGATCAATAACTATCCCTTTATTTATCATTAATAATTTTTCTCTTTGAATCATCCCTAAATTAAAAATATTAGTATAAAAAAAATCACTTCCAGACTCATCTTTAGCCCCTATTGCCAATGTTAAATTTAAGCAATAGGCTGATTTAAGTATTATTAAGGATGCATCATCTCTTGTTGGGACATTGTAATCAACCCATTTTAGTTCAGCTATAAGCATTTATTTTTTATCCTCATAAATATTTAAATGTAAGTTACTTTCTACCTTTGATGAGCCGGTAATAGGGTCTATGTAAAAACGTTCAAAATTAGACTGTAACGCTTAATATTTTTGAATGACTCTAGGTTATTATCTAAACGCCTCTGCGAATCCTAACAACACATCTCTATCATAATCATAAAAATCATACTTATTAGAAAATAGCTCATCCCAACAATTGCTTTTCTTGTCTGTATTTTTAATAAAATAATGACCTGGCTTAGCGATAAGAAATGATGAAAAATCATCAGAAAAAACAATGAACTCACCACTATAATATGAGATTAATGAACCTGTACATTTTTCAAAAAAACTATCATTTGAACACGATTTTATTACGATAGGAGGAATAGTTTCATTTTTTATATTTTCAAACTCATCATAACTAAAAACAATAGGGATAGCGTATAGATAATCAAACTTCTTTATAAAATCATGAATATATAAGTCAGTTCTACATTCATTCGAATAATCATCATCTAGGAACTCAATAAATTCATATTTTCTAAAGTTATTATAGAAGTATTTTTCCTCATCAAAATTAATTAAAAATTTATAATTATCAAAGACATTTTCTATCTCCATGGAGGACAATAGAATATCAGTTTTATTCAATGTCTTAACATCTTCATCATACCAAAGCTTAGCGCTCATATCTCACCTCAATAATTTTTTTATTGTCTGGTCGTTGTAACTCAATAGTCATAGGTCCAGTTTTACTAGATCTATATATCGCTCTTGTTCCATCAGAAAATTCGGCTACTCTTCTCCCATTATCATAATTTTTTACCTTAGCAGACTTTGTTAAGGCACCCCAATCAGTTTCTATATCAATATAGCTAGGTTTTGTTGCATTTCTAATTCCTTTTCCTCTTGTTGTATCAATAGTATTTGATAAGAAGTTATTAATTCTAGAAAGACTATCTGGAGTAGCTCCTTTGAAGTTATTTATTTTTACTCCGTTTAATATAGCTTCAGTTTGAGAATAACCAGCCACTTGACCGATAATAGGAAGCTCTTTAGTTGAATCAACTCCCTTTGTCATGCCTTTAGAGAAATCACCTAAAAAGGCTGACTTAGTCACATTACCAACTGAAGTCGCAATGAGAGGATTAGCAAATCCATACAAAAGCTCTCCTGAGCCTTGTTCCATACCGAAGGTCTTGGAAATAAAATCCCCCCCAGCTGTTTGACTTGCTTTCCCCGTCCAGATTGTTTTTACTCCAGCAAGAGTATGGTCTAGTCCATATAAACCAGCAACAACTCCAAACCCACAAGTTGCAAGCCCCATACAACTAGTAACACCCCCACCTACAGCAGTACCTATACCATAAGCTGTTTGAGCCACCCCACCAGCCCTTGTCACTATTTGTGTATGAGCATCATCATAATCTTGCATTTTGTAAGCCAGATTATAATTAAATAGCGGATAACTCGCCCCTGCCCCCCCATGAATCTAGCGTATAAGTTTGTTTTTGTAATAAAGAGCGCTCATTGGCAAATTCCGCTGTATTACCCAATATTTCTTTTTGATATTCTGCTTCATAACGCGGATCATCCTCAGGAATCTGAGCTGAACAATGCACCAACGCACAAGCCGCAATTTCTAAACGACGCTCTTTTTCCTCATCGCCATTTGCAAGTAACTTAATACGCTCTTTCTCATTTTGATGAAGCTGTCTGTTATACGTCTCCGCATTGTAAGATGTCAACGCGCCCTGTTTCATGGTTTCACTCGTGCCACCACTCACCGCACCCGCTGCTGCACCAATCACCAATGCCGTCATTTGCTGTGCTGCTTGTTTAAGCTTCTCCTTTTGTCCTGCATCTAGCTTGAGGTCTTTCGCTTGTTCATTTAAGTAATCTGTAACATACGTGTTCAACCATTCTGAACCCGCTCCCGCTGCGGCACCTGTCGCTACATTGCCATCTGACATCTTCGCTGCCAATGCACCTGCAAGGGCATGCATCGCAATCTTCTCTTTGCTCCCGTCTTTAAATTCAAATTTTTTCGCAAGGTCGCCCGTTACTTTTGCAAATAACTCCCCTGCTACTTGCGCTGCTTCTTGCTGCTCCTTCACTTCGTTATGGTCAAAGGCTTTCACTTTATGATTGGCATTTTGTGTATCTCTGGAAAGTGCGGTCAGATTTTCCGGTGTTTCGGTATCAATTTGAATATTAGACCCTATCGCTGATTGCGTTTGACTTGTAGCACTTTCATGTTTATTCCCTAAAGCACTCGCCGCGGCAGCCATCGCATTTTTAGCATTCTGTGCCATATCCGTTGAAAGCCCCGCACTCACGCTTTTCACTTCAACCTCACTGCGGTTTTCAATATCAGTGTGAGTGAGCGATTTTGTTTTGAAGTGGTTCTTATCTTGGTTAGCTTCACTGTCAATCACAGAGCCCGCAAGATGCGTATTCCCTGCAACCTTAACATCCATTCCACCTTTGCCCACATGGAAGCCCGTTTGTTCTTCCACTTGGGCATAGTTCACTTTCGCTTTGTTTTGAGAATAGTTTGCTGAAGCACTTGAACCGCTACCATAAATTGCCACACTAAAGCCTGCACCGGCTTGTATTTGTTTGCTGTCGTAGTGATTGCTGTCTTGGCGGCTTTCTAAATTAAGATTGCCTTTAATAGAAACATGCGCATTTTCTGCAAAGATGAATCAATGGTCATCACCATTTAAGTGTATTGCTTGCTCACGATATTTACGTATAAAAAGCATTGGAAAAAGTAGAACCAGCTTACGCTAAGTTGGATGTGAAATTATAAGGTTTGCTTAAAAATAAGCATCATTAAAAACACAAAAAGTGCGGTCAGTTTTTAAGAGGTTTTAAAACTCTTTGAAAATTGACCGCACTTTATCTCCGCTTTTTAAATACTATTTCACCAAAACAGATATTTTAAGGCATATTATTAGAAACATTTCCCACTGGAAATAATGGATGCTCAAAATCTAAAGCTAAATTATTTTCTAAAAAAATATTATTTACCTTATCTATAAACATCATCCATCTGTGATCTTTTTCATTAAATTCTTCATATCCAATTAAATCGCATTCTCTACAAAGAGATTTTAACTTATCTGACCCCTCAAGAACTTCTGTAGTCCAAATATCCTCTTCTACATATGAACCACTTTTATTGCTCTCAAATAATTCTATTTTTGAGTTAGCTATAATCATAAATTCATGCTCTAAAGAATCTAGTTTACCGCTAGGAAAATCTAACTCTATTAAAGAATTTAGCAAACCACACTTTATAGCTCTATAAGTAAATTCCAAACATATCTGCAATAAATGTATTTTATCTTTAATTATAATTTTTTCTTGTATAGGAAAAAAACTTGATATACCTAATTCTATATCAGAACACCATTGCAATTTTTCATACATATTAAATAAATATTTTTTTTCTAACATTACTTAACCTCACTTTTAAGTGGAAATTTTAATTTCAACTGGATACCACCATTCTGGTGTCGTAATTCTGGGTTATTAATATCAACAGTAGCTGTTGAAGATGAGGTTTTGGAACTAGCCGTACCAGAGGTTCGGAGCATAATAACTGTTCCGTTATTAAGCTCATACTTTTCTAAATCCTTATTTTTGCCAGTGATGATTGGTTTAGGAAGTTCTTCGCCAAGACTTTCCGTATATCTTTTAATAAAATCTTTAGCCGTTTCATTTGGTGTTGACGTCGGAGCCATTTCTCTTGGTACACCAACTCTATTATTAGTCGACACGCCTGGTAATTCTCCCTTAATTAGTTTGTTAACTGAATCAATATTAGAAATAGTTCCTGCTGGCTTAACGGAGATATTTTCATTTAATGAAATGTTAAACCCCTTGTTATTTATTCCTAGGTTTGCATTATCCCTTGAATAATCCACATCTGGTGAACGAACCCACTCACCCCCAAGCCATTTCATGGTTTTTCCAGCTACTGAGACTGTTGGTGCAAGTTCCAACAAGGCAGTGCCACCTCTCACAACTGCTATCGCATCAATCTCATTGACCATATTTTTACCATAAAGGTAATTTACATCATCAAGATGATAGCCTGCGCCAAAAATGTCTTTACCCGATTGCCATACCGCTTTTCCAGAATCCGATAACATTTCCTTACCAGCTGAAATACACATATCTTCTTTTAAACAGTTCGCAATACCAAAACTAATCGGCTTGAGTATATCCTCCGGATGATCAAATGCATGCAAGGTACCTTTTAAAGCCGCATCTGCACCATCTGATAACGATTTAGTATAAAGATTATATTTTACTTTCGGTTGTAATGTATTCGTTACAACATGGCCATTTGCTTTATCAAATTGTGCCAATACATTTGAATATTTACCCGTTGAGTAATATTCATCTTTATCCATAACAGTAAACATTGACTGACGTTTACCATCCGAATTAATAAATGTACCTCGATTATCATAAGGTGGTACATCACCTTGAGCCGTTGCACCTCTTAAGAAAGACTGTGCTTGGCCATCTGTTTCGCCAATTTTCTTAAACCAAGCATAGTCGACTTCTTGAGCCGCTTGGGTAATTAATCGCTCCATCGCTTCTTGCTCAGTGACTTGGTGCCCTAAACGCTCACTTTCCTCTTGAGCAAAACGTTTTGCGTTTTCTTTAATCCATTTAATCTCATCAACATGAAGCTGTCTGTTATACGTCTCCGCATTGTAAGATGTCAACGCCCCCTGTTTCATGGTTTCACTCGTGCCACCACTCACAGCACCCGCTGCTGCACCAATCACCAACGCCGTCATTTGCTGTGCCGCTTGTTTAAGCTTCTCCTTTTGTCCTGCATCTAGCTTGAGGTCTTTCGCTTGTTCATTTAAGTAATCTGTAACATACGTGTTCAACCATTCTGAACCCGCTCCCGCTGCGGCACCTGTCGCTACATTGCCATCTGACATCTTCGCTGCCAATGCACCTGCAAGGGCATGCATCGCAATCTTCTCTTTGCTCCCGTCTTTAAATTCAAATTTTTTCGCAAGGTCGCCCGTTACTTTTGCAAATAACTCCCCTGCTACTTGCGCTGCTTCTTGCTGCTCCTTCACTTCGTTATGGTCAAAGGCTTTCACTTTATGATTGGCATTTTGTGTATCTCTGGAAAGTGCGGTCAGATTTTCCGGTGTTTCGGTATCAATTTGAATATTAGACCCTATCGCTGATTGCGTTTGACTTGTAGCACTTTCATGTTTATTCCCTAAAGCACTCGCCGCGGCAGCCATCGCATTTTTAGCATTCTGTGCCATATCCGTTGAAAGCCCCGCACTCACGCTTTTCACTTCAACCTCACTGCGGTTTTCAATATCAGTGTGAGTGAGCGATTTTGTTTTGAAGTGGTTCTTATCTTGGTTAGCTTCACTGTCAATCACAGAGCCCGCAAGATGCGTATTCCCTGCAACCTTAACATCCATTCCACCTTTGCCCACATGGAAGCCCGTTTGTTCTTCCACTTGGGCATAGTTCACTTTCGCTTTGTTTTGAGAATAGTTTGCTTGAGCACTTGAACCACTGCCATAAATTGCCACACTAAAGCCTGCTCCAGCTTGTGTTTGTTTGCTGTCGTAGTGATTGCTGTCTTGACGGCTTTCTAAATTAAGATTGCCTTTAATATCCCCCTCTAAATGGTCTGTTTTAACAACAGCACCTTTGAAATTGGCATCTTTACCGGTTTTAATCACTGCTTCTTCAGCATTCAGATAACTATTACGTTGTCTCACGCTATCGCTATTTTCATGACCTTTACCAACTTGAACAGAACCTTCTACACCAATGCCATAACTATTGCCATTAGCTCCGGCAAATACGCCCACACTCCAACCTGTGTTTTTATTCTCACTTCGGTTATGGTAAGTATCTTGTACTGACTCCACGTTTAAATCCTTAGCCACATCAAGTTCTAAACGTTTTGCATTTAATGTTGAGCCCAACACATCAACATCACCTTTTCGGCTGGTCAAATTCACTGTGCCAGCATTCAGCTCACTACCACTATGAGTGATTGTTTTACTTTCACTCGTTTGGGTAGATTTACTTGCACCTATGCTAATAGAGACTTTAATACTCGGATTAGAGACATTACCTGCCGTCATATTGCCTAAGTTGGAAACCGTGTTTGCAACATTTGCTGCATTTTGAGCTAATTCAAGACTGTCATAAGCCGCTTTCATTTGATGAAGCTGTTTCAATTTTTCATTTTTAACTTCACGACTACGCTTAATACTGTGTCCCATCGATTGTGCTGTACTTACAACCGGTGATGTAACGGCTATCGTAAGTCCTGCCTGTTTATACTCATGCCCCTCTTTACTTTCAATAATATCTTTTCCGGCTTCCACCTTAACACTTGCGCCTTCAATATCAATTCGATTCGTGCGTGGTGTAATCATATCCGTACCAAGAACATTTGTATGATTACCCGCACTCACCGTGATATTGCCATTCATTGAACCGAGCGTGCTACGTGCATCTGATTGCGTCCAACCTTCTGTCTCATAATCATGTTTTTCTGATTTGGAGCCAAAGGTAATGCCAATACCACCGCCTGTGAATACCCCTGACGTTTTCTTAGTTTCCACGCGCTTATTTTTGAAATGATTGGTATCTGCTGCAATATCAACATCATGTCCAGCCTGAATATGGAGATTATCCTCCGCAATAGCCTGAATGCCTTTCGCCTTCACATCATGACCTGCTGAAAGCACCACGTCTTTACCGCTCACCTGTGTGCCGACTTGAGTAACGGATTGTTGTTGGTCAAGACTGGTTTTGGTCACCTTCGCCACACTGCCGCTTTTCGTTTTATGAAACTCTTCAAAATCTCGGCTTTCTTTTGCGCCATTCAGCACAAGGTCGTTTTCTGCGATAGCCATCAACTTTGCTTCACTATCCAGCTGTGCACCTTCGGATAAAATATTTTTACCCGTTAGCAAGACATTGCCTTTGCCTTTTACTTGGCTTACTACGGCTTCTTCCACTTTCTCATGACGATAGTGATTACCTTTCCCCATCTTCTCATCAAAGCCCACTGAAAGTGCGGTCAGATTCATGTTATTTTTGGTTTGAACAAGCGTATTACCATTGCCGTCGTTAACAATATCTGCACCTTTAGCGTTCAGATTATTTGATAAAAGCTGTAATTGGCCATCTTCTCCTTTTACATGGAAAAGCGCTTTACGACCAAGCGTGGTTTCACTACGTTGGAAATGAGATAAGTCCACATTTGTTGTCATCGTGGTACTTTCGTGATTTAAATCACCGCCCACATCCACCAAAAGTGCTCGCTCGGCTTCCACTTTACCGCCGATATTATCGAAGTTATGCGTGGTTTTGATTCCCACTTTATCACCCGTAATGACGCCTTCGTTTAATAAGCTTTCGGTATTTAATAAAGTAAGCTTACGGCCTGCAATGGTGCCGCTATTCGTTAAACGGTTACTCCGTAAATCAATCACATCCGCTGAAATCAACGTGCCTTCACCATTTAAGTCACCTTTCTGCGCCATGGCATAGACGCGAGGTGCCATCACTTTGACTTGTTTTCCGCTTGGTAGCGTTACTACGCGAAGTTGGATGTGAAATTATAAGATTTACTTAACATAAGCATCGTTGAAAATACGAAAAGTGCAGTCAATTTTTAAGAAGTTTAAAAACTCTTTGAAAATTGACCGCACTTTAGCTCTATCAAACCATCTAAAGCGTTTTACAAAAATTTACTTATATCTCCATTTATTGGAATTACAATGTCTAAAGGTGGATTTCTAGAGACAATCTGAGCTAAATACCCTATACCAAGAATAAAAACTCTTGTTGATAAAGCGGAAATATCATCTAATTTATCTAGCGCTAATAGCAAATTAGTTTTAAATATTGGAACATCGTTTATATCTGCTAAAACATAAACATTTTGTGTTAATTATTTTCTTTTCAATTAATTCAATTAACCTATCAGGATTCAATATTTTTATTTTCTTACTATCTTTATCTATACTTCCATATTCAAATGGATATTTATAAAACTCTTTTAGAACTTGCTCCTTTTTATCTTCAGACAGAAGGTGGAAATCCTCCGACAAAGCCTCTTTACATTCATCAAATAATGTCATATGAATCCTTATTTAATTGTTTAGGATATCGATTAAAATCATCTTTATTTCCATTAAATGGGATTACCTATTTAATAGTCTTATCACCTTTTATTTTAGTGTAGTCAAAACATTAATATGCATTCCTCACGATGGCGCGAGTTTCCTAACGCCTGCCTAAAACATCAATTTCACAATTCAGATTTTTACTATTTTCATTAACAACTTCATTTTGTTTATTTTTAGTTAGATACAAGCGCGCGTCAGGAAACACTCGCTATCTCGAGAGCATACGTATCTGTTAAAAAGTGCGGTCAATTTTTGAGAGGTTTTAAAACTCTTTGAAAATTGACCGCACTTTCAAACATTAAATTCTACGAATACTTTTTCATTAATTCATAAATTGGTTTTAATTGAGGCTCATTCTCTGTAGGTTTATAACTTTCAAGAATAGTTTCATCCTCATTTACTAAGTAATGCACATTTGCCCCTTTTTGAAGCATAAGCTCTAAAACATCCAATCTCTCTGGGATATATCCAATCATAGATAAAGGGATTAAACCATCTTGGTTCGGTAAATTAGGATTTGCTCCTGCTTTAAGCAACGCTATCGCCGCCTCAGCATTTTTACTTCGTAATGCATAATGCAAAGGAGTCATTCCGTACATATCTTGCGCATTAATCTCCACTCCATGTTTTATATAAAACTCCACAACCGACAACGGAGCCGCACAAATTAAATTACACTGGTGTAGCCAATTCCATTTATCTGCCGATACATAGTGAATATCTAACTTTTTACTTATAAAGAAAATATCCTCCAGCATTGCGATATTTCCTTCTCCATCTGCTATCGCAACAAGCATCTTAGGGTCATCTTTATATTTTTCATATAAATTTGTCATATTATTTTCCTCTTTGTTTTAAAAACAATTCCATATCCTCTTTAATTTTTTGAATATCACCATTTCCTGGCATTTCATTTCTATGACTTCGATTTTCAGACATATTTTCTAATCTGAAGTTATTAGGTCTTGCATTTACATAATCATTAAATTGTTTTTGACTCCAATTTAATTCTTTAGCAGCAAGAGATAACCGTCTATGCTCCCAACCATAAGCATGTCCTATATCGATTGGTCCTTTAACTATCGCACGAGTAATCTTATCTCGGTAATTACCATTAGGTAGAGCCTCGTATTGTTCAAAGATTTTCTTCATGGTATCAGAACGAAGATAAGAACGATTATAAAATTGATCTACAGGTTTATCTGTCGATAAATAACGTCCTGTTTGCTCATCAATTCGTTGAGATAGTCTATTAAAATGAGGATCTGTTCCTGCGTTGTGATTTACTGTTTCAAAACGATTTAAGTCTTTTTTGATCACCGTAATTTCTTTTCCATCCTGATTTTTAAACTTATAAGCATGATATCCATCAATATCTTTTACTCGTTTAGCTCCATCAGGTAAAGCATGCCAACAATCATTATGCACCCAAACCCCATCAAGGTCAGAATTCGCTCCTTTAATGAAGTAAGTATGGTCAGTCTCAACTGTCAAGTTATATGCACTTAACTTCTCAGCCTTGATAGTGACTCCTTTCACCGTTTGCCAGTGATTATTTTCTGACAACAACTTATAGCCGGCTTTCAGATTTTGTGCATCTACCCACTGAGCGTTTTGGATTTCTCCGTTGTAGTGATGCCCCTCAGAACTCGGTACTAGCTCACCTTGATTTACCTGAGTAAAGAATGGATGAATTTTATTTGAAACAATGGTTTGGTGTTTGCCTTGTTCATCAATCACTTCTACATATACCGTAAAATCATACGGGTTGTTGTAGTGCGCTTGTACACGCTGATAGGTCATTTGTCCTGTCAGTTCATTTTTCGCATAAACCTTATCACCAACTTTAATAGACTCTATCGGCTTATAACCTTGCTCCGTTTTCACTTCCATGTCACCACGGAAAGAACAAGTTAACGCTTTTACTCTAGAATTTTTGACCGTTTCCAAAGTGTTTGATGCAATATCGGACGCTGTACTGGATGCACTTCCTTTCACAACCGCTACTGCTGTTTTTTCTCCTTTCGCAAAAGTTACTACTGCTTTTGTGAATTTTGTACCAACTTTAGCCAAACCCGCTCCACCGGCAAGTATTCCCACCGTCTCTTGCAGTAATTGACCGGCCTCTAAACCAGCCTTGAAAGCCCCTTCTGCACCCGCTTTCTCATACTCAACAATCATCTTATCAATTCTATTCGCATAGGATTGCTTCATTGCTTCAGTAAAATTGCCTTCTTGAATTAAGGTTTTAATCGCATTCAGTGAGTCAATCGGATGCATCGCAATCTCAGCAATGCCTTTCCCTGTTTCAAAAAGCCCCACTGGAATTGACGTCGCAAGCCCGGCACCATACGCAGTATCTTGTCCCGAACTCACCAATTCCCAATAAACACCTGTTTTTAGTTCACAGCGCAAGCTACCATTACATGCCGCTAACTCTTCATCTCTTTGCTTTTCCTGCCACCCAGAAAGGTAATTGTTGGTCACTGTATTTTCCGCAATCTGTGCATTAATTGCCGTATTGCCGATGATTTCAACACCTTCTGATTTCCCGTTCATTAAAGCACCGGCAATACCGCCTGCAAGACTTGCCATACTAATCACACCCGCCTTTTCATCTGGCGTTAAATCAGCTTCCGATTTACCATAAAGTATAGAGGCAATTTGTGGTGCCAGTAATTCAGCCCCTGCTGCACTTATTGCACCATGTGCTGCGCTTCCTCCATTAACTTGAGCCTCAATCGCTCCCCATACGGCATGTGCAAGTGCATTAGTTGCTTTATCATGCGTATTATCCGCAATCAGTTTATTCACCGTTGGCGATAAAGTGGCGACAGTTGTGGCTGAAGCACCTTGCCCTGAAAGCACACTGGTAAAGAGGGCTGTGACGGTGTCTATAGTTCGACGGTTTCCTCCGCCATACCCCCATTCACCCACTTCTCGCTTAGCTTCTCTTAACCGATATTCAAGGAAATTCAACTCTTCCTTACTTGCATTATTAGCCTGAGCTTTATCATATTCTGCTTTCGCACGTCGTTCAGCAGTTTCTGCTTCATTTAATTTATTTGACGTATAAGTATCCACAGCCGATTTCACATTACCAACAGCTGTCGAAATTTGTTGTTGCTCTTGGATTTGCGCTTTCACATCCTTCGTCTGTGCCACTTGATTATTAGCTTGGGCAAGGTCTGTATTGATACCTAACTCTTTTGCTGTGGTGACGGTTGGATTCGTATCTTTATTCAAGATAATCGTCCCTTCCGTCAATGTCGCTCTGGTAACTGAACTGTCACTGTCTCGCTCAAACATCGGCAAGCCAGGACTTATACCCCCACTACGTTGACTGTCTAGTTTGGTACTATTTTCTGTATTCGGTTTAACCTCGCTGCCGGTCTCATTATCCACCCATTTTTCTTTTGACTCTTTGATGCTGCCGCTAATACTTGCGCTCGCTGCACTGCTGCTTGATTCATTTTGAATATCTTCAAAGGTCAGCTTGTTTGTGGCTAATTCACTGTTTTTCGGGTTAGTGCTTGCTATGGCGCCACCTTTTAAGTGAACGCTATCCGCATTGATATGATATCCCCCTTCTTCCGCAAAAATACCGGCTTGTTCATTCACTTGTTTACGGTGAGTTGTACCTTTGGAAGCATTACCATAACCGCTCAAGCTCCAGTTATTACCAAAACCAAATTCAACTTCTAAACCGCCTCCGCTTGATTTGGTTTTAAAGCGTTCTTCGTCTTGTAAACTTTCAATGTTGAGCTTGCCACCGACATTGGCATTCACCTTATTGCCTGCCACCTGACTACCAATAAGATTGGTATCACCTTGGCTATTTAGGGTTACGGTTTGTGCATCTAAGTGGCTCGCTTGGTAAGTTTTGCTTTCACCATCTTCCTTGCCACTGCTTCCACCAACTCGTGCATAAACACCCACACCGGTTTGAGCACCTACTGTTGCAGCCATCCCAACTTCAACACCTACACTTTGATTACGCCCTTTAAATTGAGTGTGGCTTTCACCAGCTTTGATATTTAACTCATTGCCGGTTAAGGTAATTTTGCTATCTTTAATTCTCTTGCCTTCTTCATCTCGAGACGTGAGATCGGTATGCGTTAAATTGATATTCCCTAATTGGCGTTCACCTTTTTCATTTAAACTGCCATCACCTCGTGCAATAAGATTAATTTCTTTCGCATTAATTCGGCTACCTTGGCTAATATCCCCCAAACTCTCTTGGCTTTGACGACTATGTGCCACACCACTACCCGATTCAACACGAAGTAAATAAGTATTAGATTTCGGATCTTTTGTCGCCATCTTACTGAAGGCGTTATATAAGTTATAACCCTGTGCAGCTACGCTCATTACATTTGCTGCTTTTAAGCGGTCAGAGGCTTTATCATTTTTTACCGCACCTTCAACTGCGTTAATTAAATCGATGATTGGCGATTTTACACGACTAAATTGGCCAATTTTTAAATCACTCTCACTATAGCTGTTATCTTGGTGATTAATTGCATTATTGATGGTGATATTTTGTGCATTAATATCAACCTTATCTTTGGCTAAAACTTCACTTGCCGTTTGCTGGTAATCTTTACCAGCATATACATCTACTGTATTATTCAGGCTCACAAGTTGGCTACCTTTGTGCGTTACTTGCTCCCCGTTTTGATTCATTCGGGTACGATTATAGCCAAAGAAACGCTCTGTATCTGAAATTGCCGCCTCTCCTACACTGTGCCCTTTACGCATCTGAACACTACTATCCGTGGTTTCCGCTGTTAGCAATTTCACATTGCCATTATTAGCTTGAAGGATATTTTTGCCATCAGCAACAAATGCTGTTCCTTTTAGAGTAATATCCCCGTTTTCAGCAATTGTTGTACTCTTACCACCAATGGAAATCTGGCTACCGACCTCTTGGCGAAGACTGGTATCCCCATTTTCTCGCTGGGTATGTACCCCTGCCACATATTTCGCTAAACCATCTACCCCAACGCCTCGTTGTCTAGATGAAGCATGTTGCGATTGCTCATGTACTGCCACACCAAAATCGACATTTTTAGCCGCAATAAACTGCGCGTCGCCTTCAGCACTGATGTTGCTACCTTGCGTGCGAATATCGCCCTCTCTAGCATGAATATTCAGCTTACCGCCTGCTTCAAGTGAAGTTGTTTGTGCTTCTGTTTTTTGATTGTATTTATTTGCTTCACTACGATTATGATTAGCATAAGGTTGTATACCGCGCACCATAGATTCTATAGAGTCAGCAACAGCATCAGATACCCCTATCGCCTTACCTACGACGCTCTTTGTAGCGCCTTGAGCTTCCTTCTGACGATAGTTTTCTTTTGCTCGTGCAGCTGGATCATACACAAAGCCCATTCCAAAACCTGTCGATTTTCGTTTCTGGTGATATTCACTGTCGTGCAGTTCATTCACAGCATTCAAATGAACATTTTTTCCTGAAATCGACATATCTTTACCGGAAGCCAGACGGGAAGCATCTACATCAACATCCTGTTGAGAATAAATAGATAAATTGCCATCTTTTGCAACTAATTCGCTACCATTTACATTTTCGTTATAACTTGAACCGTTATTGTTCAATTTGTCTCTTTGGTAACCAATCTGCATTACGCCACCTTTACCTGAGACACTTAATCCTGATTTCTTAAATGAAGAAGAATCTTGGGACTCCATCTTATCAAGGCTTGCTGTGACTTTTACTTGATTACCTTGTAAGTGAATATTTTTTTCAGCCTGAATTTCAGAGCCTTTTACTGAAATATTTGATGTTTGAGAAAGTATTTCAACATTTTTACCTTGTAATCTACTACCTTTAGCTAAATCATAATCGTGATGATGACGACGTTCTTCGGTCTCTTTGGTTAAGAAACCTTTAGATTTACTTTTGGAGGCACTAGATAATTGTTCTTTATCCCGAGCCTCTTGAATGTTGATATTACCTTTAGAAAGTATATTTATGGTTCCATTGCTGGTTATAGAAACGGCTCGCATTTCAACCGCACTTTTACCTATAGCATCAAGATTTCCAGTGACATTTAACTGACTGCCAACTTCTTGTTTTTGATCAAGCTTATAGTAATTATCTGCATTTGGTACGTAATGCGCTTTATTTTCAGTTTCTACCGTACCAAAATTCAATGCTTTACCTGCAGAGAAAACTGCATTTCCATTCACATCTACATTTGCACCTTTTACAGTAATATTTTCAGTCGCAATAAAGCTAGCACTGCCTTTTTTGTTATCACTTCCAACCTTTACAGATGCTTGTTGTGTGAGTGATTTTTGGTAAAAATCAGGTGTGTTTTCTGTTTCAGTCGTGGTACTTTCAATATTGATATGCTTTCCTTGTGCAACCAACCGATCTGTCGCATTTAATTCTCCACCAAGGTTATTGAGCATATTTTTAGCTACCAAATAAAGCTCTCGACCCTGTAAGCGACCACCTAAGTTCTCAATATTATTTGCGGCTAAGCCTGTTAGATTACGTCCAGAAATTACGCCACTGTTTTGTACATCACCTTTGATATTCATAATGACATCATTGGCAGAAATCACTGCACCTCGACTATCAATATCGGTATTACGTCCAACAACGTAAACCTGTGGCACTAATACTTCTTTCTTAGAACCATCTTTTAAAGTCACTTCACGTTTTACCATCCAAACCATATCAGAAGTTAACTCTTTCATCTGAGAAGATGTCAAAGCAACGCCTGGTACTAAATTCATTTTTTGGGCGTAGTATGCTCCGTTATCCATTAGGGCTTTATATTGGTCATAATCGGAAGAATAATTTCCTAGAAAACGTCTACCAGTGAGCTGATTAATTTGTTCACTTACTAAATGTTGTTCATAAAAACCATCGCCCAAACGTTTAAGCATATTTTGTGGATCATTGCGCAACTGCTTGAACATATAATCAGAACTCAACCACTTATTACGATCAGTAAATTTAGGATCTGTCTCTACAAGATAGTGGCTATTAGCATTTGGATTGATCTGATAAAGGCTTTCTGTTGGCAAATTAGCATTGATATCAATAGAAGCCACATTTCCAGATTTGTGATAAGCATCCACTGAGCCTGTCGATGAAATAGATTCACCAATTGTATTATCAACTACCTTAAAATAGTGTGGAACAGGTGAAAGAGGGCGTTCATAAATCGGAGTTGTACCGTGGTTATAATGTCCCCAGCAGCGATGTCTTTTACCACAATGGTGTTTTTCTGCACCAATCTCTTGAGCCTCACCATTATCAAATTTAAGAATATTTGCAACTGCATCCTTATTTCTTAATTGAACGCCACCAGCATGGCCGATATCGCCATTAGTTTTATTTGACTCAACAATCTGATCACCTAAAGTAAGACGTTTACCAATTAAGAACTTAGAGGCGTAATTTTCAAAACCATCGCCTTGCAATGTCAGATTCCCGCCAAAAGTAATCTTCGCGGGATCCTGATGCTCAATTGTTGGTGTAATTGTTTTTCGGGTAAAATATTCAGCATGCCAGTTTGGTGAGCCGATTCGCCCTTTCAATTGATCATAAAATGTAAAATAGGCATTATTATCATGACGGTTTTTATTATTCCAGTTCATATAACCATCTACTCCTCCACGATAAGATTCGGAAGAGTTTGGTAAACTGAACAGGGAAAAACCCTCATAAGAAATTACTTCACCCATTTTGAGATGGATATCATGGTTCCATAAGCGGTGTGTATTAATTGCTCCATCGCCTAATGCTTCTATAGTAGCACTTGCATTATCAATAAATGTCGCTTTACCTACAGCATATCCTTTATCATCTAGCTCGCCACCAATATAAAGTTTATCTTGGCTAAAGATAAAAGCATGATCACGATTAACTAAAGTTCCTACACCAAAATCCAAACGCTGACGAGCAGCGATTGTGGCCGAATGTTTACCCTCTTTATCATTTGTTAACGCACGGCTAGCAATAGAAAGATTATCACCATAAATACGACCAGTACCTAGATTATTTAATGTTGATGCATCTAAAAGTGTAGTTTTACCATCAATTAAACCACGGTTGGTTAAACGTTCTGTGGTAATTTGAGTCGCATCAGAAGAAATTTCTGCATTTTTTATATTTTCTACTTCTGCTGCGTGAATGATTGCTGCTTGACCAATTCTTAACGCAACGTTATTTTTTAATTTTCCTTCAGTAGACAAATTCAACGTACCATCCACTTTAAAGGCAGTTTTTAAATCCAAACCATCTTTTAAGGCAATATTAACATTACCTTTAGAACTAATATTTCCTTCATTTACCAACGTTTTTGCTGTTAAATCTAACTGTGAATCAGAATGTAAACGACCACTAGTATTATCCACTACAGTTGAAGCTTTATCCCCTTCTACAACAATTTTACCTCCAGAGATAATATCACCTTGTTGATTACTAAGTTGTGCTGTTTTAATTCGCCCCTCGTCACTTACATTAATTGTACCTTGTTGATTGCTCACTGTATCAGCAACAACATTTAACTGCCTAGCTTTAATCCCTTGAACATTTTGACTGTTTGATTTAGTACCACTGTTATCTAAGTTTTTCGCTTTAATTGATACTTTTTCAGAAGCAACAATTAAAGAGCCTTTATCCGATTGCTTGCGGTTATCCACGTTATTTGTGTTAAGCTGAACTTGTTTACCTGCAATGACACCCTTTTTGTTATTAATATTGTGAGCATTAAGTTGGGTCTGAGCTTTGGCATAAACGGTGCCACGGTTCTCAATATTCTTTTTCGCATTGAGTTGGGCATTTTCGCTACCACCAATAAAGCCCTCATTTACAATCTTACCTTGACTATCAATTTTCACGCTTCCAGCTGATGCACCGATATGCCCAGCATTGCGTACACCAAGGCCTTGGCCGTTATCCACTAAATGGATTTTTTCAGCATACATTCCACCCAATTGACTCACATCCACACTATAGCTTGGGTTTTCACCTTGAGTTTCAGAAGTGCGGTCAGTGTTGTCGGTGTTTTTATCGCCCACGTACACAACCGAATCATTAGTGCGGTCAACGTTGTTTTTTCCAGTGGTCACTTTTACTTGTTTAGCCCATACGCCACCTTTGATTTCGGCTTTTTCTGCAATGATG
>ERZ773008.628-NODE-628-length-26133-cov-11.109134_pt1 | contig 26133 bp, 26 predicted proteins | sample MGYA00580664_ERZ773008 | MGnify/ENA primary metagenome ERZ773008 (study PRJEB29015, sample SAMEA2738016) | human oral metagenome | biome: human oral; feature: human-associated habitat; material: dental | place: China | collected 2048 ... | reverse complement strand
CCCAGGACCCCAACATTAAAAGTGTTGTGCTCTACCAACTGAGCTACCAAGTCCTAAACTATCTCCTAAATAAGGATTTTAATGCGGGTGCAAAATTACGGATTTTTTCGATATAAACAAGCAAAAAAATGATTATTTTTGCATTTTATTTTCGCACATATCGCAACACGCTATTACACTGATATTTATGAGTAAAAAAATTATTCTTTTAGGATACATGGGTTGTGGAAAATCGACCATAGGAACCCATATAGCGACCTCTCTTTCGCTTCCTTTTCAGGATTTGGATGTTTTTATAGCCGAGCAAGAAGGAAAAAGTATCCCAGAAATCTTCCAAGAGAAAGGAGAAATCTACTTCAGGCGACAAGAGCAAGAACACCTCAAGAGACTACTTGCCCTGCCCTACCCTATGGTAGTCGCCTTAGGTGGAGGCACTCCCTGCTATGGCAAGGCGATGGAGCTGGTTCGAGAGGCGACTCCCTATAGCTTCTACCTACAACTGCCCGCCAAGGAGCTGGTGGCACGGCTGTCCCTGCAACAAGAACAGCGCCCACTTATCAGAGGAATTGCCAAGGAAAATTTGGAAGAATTTGTCAATATTCACCTCTTCGAACGGGCAGCTTTCTACACACAAGCAGCCTTTGTGATACCCTGCCTAGGACTTTCTGTAGAAGAGATTGGGGAGAAAATCCGTCAAAAAATAAAATAATTCACAAAACACTTGACAACCTCTGTTAAATATCGTACCTTTGCAGGCTTAATGTTATTGACCTATAACGATGAAATTATCTAGCTTTAACTTCAACCTACCTAAGGAACTCCTTGCCGAATACCCCAGTGAGAATCGTGATGAAGCACGCCTTATGGTCGTTCACCGTAAAACAGGAGAAATAGAACACCGTCTGTTCAAGGACGTAATCGAATATTTCGATGATGGAGATGTATTTGTACTGAACAATACCAAAGTATTCCCTGCCCGCCTATACGGACATAAGGAAAAAACCAATGCTAAGATTGAGGTTTTCCTCCTTCGCGAACTTAACAAAGAACAACGCTTATGGGATGTCCTAGTAGACCCTGCGCGAAAAATACGTATTGGGAACAAACTATTTTTCGATCCTGAGGAAGAATTGGTAGCTGAGGTGATTGACAATACTACTTCTCGTGGGCGTACACTTCGCTTTCTCTTCGATGGATCCTACGAGGGCTTCCGCAACAAACTCTTAGAACTGGGGCATACCCCACTCCCTAAGTATATCTCTCGTCCTGTAGAGCCCGAAGATGAGGAGCGCTACCAGACTATCTATGCCAAATACGAAGGAGCTGTAGCAGCACCTACTGCTGGACTACACTTCTCCAAACAGCTCATGAAGCGTCTTGAGATCAAGGGAATCAACTTTGCTGAACTTACCTTACATATAGGTCTGGGTACCTTCAACCCTGTAGAGGTAGAAGACCTCTCCAAGCACAAGATGGACAGTGAGGAGATTATTATCCCTCAGGAGGCTTGTCAGGTAGTGAACAAAGCTAAGGAAGCGGGCAAGCGTGTATGCGCTGTAGGAACAACAGTGATGCGTGCCATGGAGAGTTCCGTATCCTCACACAACACTCTGAATCCTTTCATTGGGTGGACGAACAAGTTCATTTTCCCTCCTTATGATTTTGGTGTTGCCAATGCAATGATTACCAACTTCCACACCCCTAAATCCACCCTACTGATGATGGTTTCCGCCTTTGCCGGACACGAACTCATCATGGATGCTTACGAGGAAGCTGTCAAAGAAAAATACAAATTCTTCTCCTACGGAGATGCAATGCTTATTATCTAGATGAGACAATTATTTCTTATAGCCCTTTTGTGTATAGGGCAACCCTTTATCTGGGGGCAGACCCAAGCGGAAGAAGTAGCCAAAGAAAAGGCAGCGCTGCCCAAACCCTATAATACAGAGGAAGATGGGCTTGCCAAAATAGAAGAACTGCTTGTCGAGTGCCAGAAACAAAACAAAAAACTCCTAATCCAGATTGGGGGTAATTGGTGTGTATGGTGCCTACGCTTCAATCATTTGGTTACCACTGACAAAGAATTGAAGAAGATTTTAGATAAGAAATACATCTACTATCATCTGAATTATTCTCCTGAAAATAAGAATGAAAAAGCCTTTGCCAAGTATGGAAACCCAGGAGAAAAATACGGATATCCTGCTTTTTTAATTCTTGACAAACATGGAAATCTTCTTGCTACCCGAAAGACAGAAGACATGGAAGAAAGTAAAGGCTATGACCGTATCAAGGTAAAAAAATTCTTACAAGGACGCCTCAACTAATCACTCTGATTTTTAACGTTTATTTTAAGATAAAAAAGTATTTTATTTTACAATAAATATGTACCTTTGTACCTTAATAAAAAATTATTTTTATGGCAAAAATAACATTTCATAACGAACCTGCTACTACTGCAGGAGAACTGCCTAAAGTAGGCAGTATAGCAGCCAATTTTGTTGCTGTAGGGAAAGATCTAAAAGAAAAATCTCTTTCCGATTACCAAGGACAACGTATAGTGCTTAACATATTCCCCAGTGTAGACACTGGAGTATGTGCTGCTTCTGTAAGACGCTTCAATGAGGAAGCAGGCAAGCTTAGCAACACAAAAGTGCTTTGTATCTCAAAAGACCTACCTTTTGCTATGGCTCGCTTCTGTGGCGCAGAAGGGCTTACCAATGTAGAAGTACTTTCTGATTTCCGTGGGGATTTTTCCAAAAAATATCCTGTAGAACTTTTGGATACTCCTCTAAAGGGCTTACTCTCTCGTGTTGTCATTGTATTGGATGAAGAGTATAGAGTTATCTATACCGAACAGGTAGAGGAAATCACCGACGAACCTGATTACAAAGCTGCTTTAGAAGCCTTGAAATAATATAGTCAATCATATTTAGGTTGCGAATAAATAGAACAAGAGATTAATTCTTTATTTGCTCTTTTTCAGGAGCGAATTGCCATTCGCCCCTACACCTGCTCATGCTAATTTTTCGCAAACCATTTCTGTTTGACTATAATTAAAAATAGAGGGAGCTCATTAAGCTCCCTCTATTTTAATCTTTATGCTGGTAGCAACTACAGGTAGTATCTCCACAGCAGAAAGTGCTGGCATCTATCTCCAGGGTAGTATGCTGTATCCCTTCATGAAAAAGGGTGTGTTTGAGCTGTTTCTTTATCTCCATAAAATCCTCCAAGGATACCCCTTCTTCTACCACCAAGTGGGCTGTTAGGGCATTCTCCGAGCTACTAAGTGCCCATATGTGCACATGATGTACGGAGGATATCTTAGGGTGCTTGAGCAGCACCTCCTGTATATGCTCATTGGAAAGCTGGTGAGGAACTCCATCCAAAATCAGCTTGATACTTTCCTTCAAAAGAGACCATGTAGAGAAAAGAATCACAAAAGCAATAACAAAACTAATGATTGGGTCTATTATATTCCAGCCTGTAAAGGAGATTATAGCTCCAGAGACAATAACTCCAAAGGAAACTAAAGCATCTACCAATAAATGTAAGAAAGCCCCCTTAATATTAATATCGTCCTTCTGTCCTTTATAAAAAAGGAAAGCAGAAAGCCCATTGATCAGAATCCCTATCAGTGCCGTGATAATAATCATAACGCCCTGCATCTGAGGAGGGTGGGAAAAGCGTTCAATACTCTCCATCCCTATCTTAATAACAATCAAGCAGAGAATTACTGCATTGACAAACGAGGCCAAGATAGAAGCCTTCTTATATCCATAGGTATAGAGCTTGGTAGCACCACTCTGAGCTAACTTCATTCCCAATAGAGAAATGATAAGAGTTGCCACATCACTCAGGTTATGACTGGCATCGGAGAGTAAGGCTAAGGAGTTGATTCTAATTCCTATGACAAACTCTATCAGGGTATAGAGGGCATTGGCTCCTATACCTACATAAAAGGCCTGATTGATACGTTTCAGATCAGGTACATGATGATGGTGGTGACCATGATGGTCATGTTCATGATGTTCCATTGTATAGTAATCAGTGAGCAGTGAACAGTAATCAGTGAGCAGTGAACAGTAAGCAGTGAGCAGTGAACAGTAAGCAGTGAGCAGTGAACAGTAAGCAGTGAACAGAGGTCAGTAGCTATTCGAGTTCATTTGCTTGGCTACATTCTTCGCTTTTCACTCTTGATTCTTCATTAATTAACGATGGTTCCGACGGCTTCTCCTGCCACTACTTTTGCTAAATTGCCTTTTTTGTTCATATCAAAAACGATGATAGGTAAGTGGTTTTCTTGACTAAGTGTAAAGGCAGTCATATCCATTACCTTAAGATTCTTGTCTATAGCTTCTGTGAAAGTAATATGATCATACTTAGTAGCGTCTGGATCTTTCTCTGGATCAGCAGTATAGATACCATCCACACGGGTACCCTTGAGAATCACATCGGCATTGATTTCTATAGCGCGGAGTACCGCAGCTGAATCGGTGGTAAAGTATGGGTTCCCTGTACCAGCCCCAAAGATGACCACGCGCCCTTTTTCCAAATGGCGTACCGCTCTACGGCGTATAAATGGCTCAGCGATAGCCTCCATGGTAATGGCTGTCTGTAAGCGAGTAAGCACCCCCTCGTCCTCCAAGGCACTTTGTAGCGCTAAGGAGTTGATCACCGTTGCGAGCATCCCCATATAGTCGCCTTGTACTCTATCCATACCATTACTAGCACCGGCTACTCCTCGGAAGATATTCCCTCCACCTATGACCACTGCTATTTCAGCTCCTTGTGCTACCACTTGTTTGATTTCTATGGCATATTCCTTCAATCGTGCAGGATCTATCCCATGCTGACGGCTGCCCATAAGGGCTTCCCCACTTAACTTGAGGAGGATTCTTTTATATTTCATTTGGTTACTTTTTTCATTAAGGGTTATAGAACTATAGGGTTATCGCTAACTACCCTTCTTCATTCCTTGAATTTGATTGGACAAAGGTACAACATCTTTGCAAGATAACCAAAAAAATATAAGCCAATTTGCTAATTAGCCAATTGACAAATATGTTAATTGGTTAATCAGCTCATCGACTTATCAACTAAAAATCATTAGAAACTATGGAAGAAAGTAGCATCACCTTGGGTGGTACTGAGTACCTTGATTTTTTGAAGAAGAAAAATACATTAGAGAGTTCAAAAAAATAAATCACAAAAAACACTTCCATTTTCCAATAAATTCTTACCTTTGCCTAAAAAAGATGACACTTACTGAAAAAGACCAACAATATCTTTGGCACGCCTATACCCAACACAAAACCAGCGACACCCCTATTGCCATTACCAAGGGAAAAGATGCCCTACTGTGGGATGAGAATGGCAATACTTATATAGATGCTATCGCCTCTTGGTGGGTTAATCCATACGGACATAGTAACGAACGCTTAGCCAAGAAGGCTTATGAGCAGCTCACCTCCTTAGAACATGTACTCTTTGGCGGCTTCACCCACCAGCCTGCTTGCGACTTGGCAGAAGCTCTTTTGAAGATCTTACCTAAGAACCAGAGCAAGGTCTTCTTCTCGGACAATGGCTCTACCGCAGTGGAGGTAGCTGTAAAGATTGCCCTACAGTATTACTATAACCAAGGAGAGAAACGTACCACCTTTATCGCCTTTGAAGAAGCTTTCCATGGGGATACTTTTGCAGCGATGGCTGTATCGGGTATTTCCCTGTATACCACCGCTTTTCAGGGGCAGCTCTTGGACGTAGTGCGTATCCCTATTCCTGAGAAAGGCAAAGAAGAGGCTTGCAAGAAGCGCCTCTTGGAAATACTCTCTCAGGAGAAGTGTGCAGGTTTTATCTTTGAACCCTTAGTGATGGGAGCCGCAGGTATGCGTATGTATACCCCAGAGGTCTTGGATGAGCTTATCCAAATCTGTCGTGAGCATCAGGTACTGACCATAGCCGATGAAGTGATGACAGGCTTTGGGAAAACAGGGAAAAACTTTGCTTGTGATTACCTGAAGGAAATGCCCGATATGATTTGTCTCTCAAAAGCACTCACAGGGGGAACTATTCCGCTTTCAGTAACCACCACCACTGAGGCTATTTATCAGGCTTTCTATAGTGATGATATCAGCAAAGCGCTCTTCCACGGACATACCTTTATGGCCAATCCTACGGGCTGTGCGATAGCCTTGGAGAGCCTTAAGATTCTTGCAGAAGAAGAAATGCAGGACAACCTCAAGCGTATCCATGCCAAGCATGTAGCCTTTGTTGCCAAAATGGACAAACACCCTAAGGTAGCACGTACTCGCACGCTGGGGGTTATCTTTGCTATGGATCTGAAAGTATGCGATACAGGAGAGTATTATGGAGCTATTCGTAACGAACTCTATCGGTTTTACATCGACCATGGTGTAATCCTACGCCCTGTATACCATACCATTTATATATTACCCCCTTACATCATGACTGACAAACAGCTCGATAGAGTGTATGAAGTAGTAGAAGAAAGTATCACTCATCTTAGTAAAAAAGGATTGTTATAACAGCCTATGAAGCAAGTACCTACTAAAATATCCCCACCCCTTAGCATAGGACAACGTATCATCGCTTTCAACAAAGGCTTACAATACACTGGCAGCCTTCCTGAAGGTTTTGCAGTGCTGAATCCCTATTTAGACAATCCAGAAACCCTAGAGGTGATGACTGCTTTTTACAATAGGTTCTATCATGATGAGGCACCGCGCAAGTTTATCATTGGAATCAATCCCAGCCGGCACGGGGCGGGGGTTACAGGGGTACCCTTCACTGACACCAAGCACTTGGAGAGTGATTGTGGCATTCGCATGCAGTCGGCACGTACTCACGAGGTCTCCTCTGTATTCGTCTATGATATGATAGCTCAATATGGTGGAGTGGAGGCTTTTTACAAAGATTATTACATCAACTCTCCCTTTCCGTTGGCCATTGTTCGCCGAAATGCACAAGGGAATTGGCTCAATGCCAACTATTACGATGACTCTGAGCTCTTTACCCTCACACGAGAGTATATGATAGAGACCCTCAAGAAACATATAGCCTTGGGGCTTGATACCCAAAAAGTATATGTCTTAGGCAAGAAAAATGCTACTTTCTTAGAAAAACTCAACAAAGAAGCCTCTTTGTTCGAGAAAATGGTAGTTTTGGAACACCCTCGCTATATAGAACAATATAAATCCAAGGAAAAACAACTCTATATAGACAAGTTCATCACGTTATTAAAAACCTGATTATATGAAAATCCTAAATGAATTAGACGAATTAGTCTCCGCCGAGGTCATCTCCGCTGAAGTTGCTGAGCGTATTCGCAACTATGCTCAGGAGCGAGCAAGGAGTTCGTCCTCACATAGACTATTGCTTATCTTTGGCTCCTTAGGCGCCTTACTGATAGGGTTGGGAGTGATTGTCCTTTTAGCTCATAACTGGGACGAACTCCCGCGCTGGACAAAAACTTTCATTTCCTTCCTTCCCTTACTGGCAGGACAGGCAGCATGTGGCTACCTCCTCTTTAAGAAAGGTATCCACTTGTGGCATGCCGAAGCTGTAGCCATCTTTACCAGTCTCTCTGTAGGATCCGCTATTGCCATGATACATCAGGTATACAACCTGCCGGAGAGTTCCTTTGCCAACTTTCTATCCCTATGGCTACTCTTAGCCCTTCCGACCCTCTACCTGATGCGTTCGCGGGCTACCGCCGTTCTCTATTTCATTGGCTGTTGTGTACTGGCTACATTAGGCTCTGACAAAGAGTGGACTACCTTCTTTATCGCCCTCTTAGCCTTTGCCTTAGCACTTCCCTTTTACCTCTGGCATATAAGAGAGAAAGCCTCCAGCTACATTACAGGAATCTTCCACTGGGCAGGAGCGGCCTTTGTAGCATGTATTGTTTGTTCTTTCTTGGACAACATTGACTTCAATAACGACTATGCTTTCTGTTTGGTCATGCTCGCTGGTGCCTATCTTATCATAGGAAAATACCTACAATCCTATATTTATTACAATGCCTACAAGGTATCAGCCATTTGTGGGTTGGCTATTTGTTTCTTTGTCAAGGAAATATTCTATGTAAACCACCCTCCTAAGACAATAGTCTCCACTATACTTTTGTTTGCCTTTGTGTATTTACCATTACTTATCAAGTACTATTCGTTAGATAAAAAAGAGCAAACCTTTGACCTTATCCTATTCTACCCTATCCTATATATATTGCTTGCTTTCACACAAATAGCTTACTTATACGACTTAGCTATTCTTGCCCTTGGGAGCTACTATCTGTGGAAAGGCTTCAAGAGCGAGCGTACCCTACTGGTCAATTTCGGACTTGTAGTGATTTCCGCCCAAGTAGTCTACCGCTTTTTCGACTCTTCCCTATCCTTTGTACTCAAAGGAATTGTCTTTATCCTCTTAGGGATTAGCTTTTTTGTGGTTAATTATCTCATCCTAAAACAAAAGAAAAATGCGTAAGAAACACCTTATCATAGCCTTTGCCTTCATGGTATTAGCACAGTTGGCTTTTCCTCTGAAAATGATTTTAGAGAGAGAATTTATCCTTCTCAAGGGAGAGACCTTCCTCTTCCAGATTGAGCCCCTTGACCCTTATGATGCTTTTCGTGGTCGGTATGTAAATATCAGATATCACAATAACAAAGTAGATCTGCCTATAGAATTGCAAAATCTCAAAGACATAAAAGAACTTTACGTCACTGTAGAAAAAGACAGTTCTGGTATGGCTTTTTATGGAAAGATAACCAAGGAAAAACCTACAAGCACCAATAGTTATCTTTCTCAAAAGGCTGACCTTTTCTACGAATATAGCTATACAAATATGCCACGCAACCTATGGATAGACCTTCCCAATCGCTACTATATGAATGAGAACAAAGCCCCTATCGCAGAGAGACTCATCAGCGAAGCCTATGCTGAGGTAGTAATCTACCAAGGACAGGCCATTCTCAAGGGAATACAAGTGAAGGGAATGCCTATAGAAAAATATATTAACACATTAGGAAAAGATAAATCCCATTAAGAAAACACCTATCTTTCTATGAAAAAATTCTCTTTAGACACACTCAAGCAAGAAATATTCAGCAAAAAATCCTTTCTCTGTGTAGGATTGGATGTGGATTTGAATAAAATTCCTCCTTTTCTCCTCAAGGAAGAAGACCCTATTTTCGCCTTCAACAAAGCGATTATTGACGCTACCCACCCCTATACTATCGCCTACAAGCCCAATATAGCCTTCTATGAAGCCTATGGAGAAAAGGGCTGGCAGTCGCTGAGAAAAACCATTGAGTACCTCAACGAACAACACCCTAAGCTCTTTACCATTGCTGATGCCAAGCGAGGTGATATAGGCAATACCGCTACGATGTATGCCAAGGCCTTTTTCGAAGACTTACAGTTCGATAGTGTGACGGTAGCCCCCTATATGGGGCAGGACTCTGTAGAGCCTTTTCTTGCTTTCGAGGACAAAGCGACCATCCTTTTGGCTTTGACTTCCAATAAGGGAGCTTTTGATTTCCAAACACTTACTACCGAAGGCACTCCACTATACCAGCAGGTACTCACCCGTTCGCAACAGTGGCATAATGCCCAGAACCTCATGTATGTGGTGGGGGCTACCAAGGCAGAGTACTTAGCCGACATTCGCCACATCGTTCCTCGAGCCTTCCTACTTGTCCCTGGAGTAGGTGCCCAAGGAGGCAACCTACAAGAGGTATGTAAGTATGGGCTCAATGATGAGGTAGGGTTGATTATCAATGCTTCTCGTGCAGTAATCTATGCCTCACAGGGAGACGATTTTGCCCAGAAGGCAGCTGAGGCAGCCCATAACCTACAGGAGGAAATGGCCACTATCCTACAACAAAAATATCCAAATCTATGACTTTTTCTGAAGAAAATTATCTAAAAATCATCTATCACCTCAGCCAAGAGCTCCAAGAGGAAGTAACCACCAATGCCATAGCCGAAGCTATGCAGACCAAAGCCTCCTCGGTGACGGATATGCTCAAGAAGCTACATGAGAAAGGCTGGGTGGATCACAAGAAATACCAAGGAGTTTCCCTAACCGAAGAAGGAGAAAAAAACGCTCTTTTTATCATTCGCAAGCATCGCCTTTGGGAAGTGTTTTTGGTTGAAAAGCTCCATTTTTCCTGGGATGAAGTGCATGAGGTTGCCGAACAATTAGAACATATACAGTCGGATAAGCTCATAGAAGAGTTGGACAAGCTCCTGCTCTACCCTGAGAAAGATCCCCATGGAGACCCTATTCCTGATAAAAGAGGCAATATGCCCATATTCAAAAGTGAACTTCTCAGCCTACTGAAGAAAGGAGAATCGGGGCAATGTATTGGTGTGAAGAATACCTCCAAGGAATTCCTACAATACCTGAACAAAATGGAGATTTCTATCGGGAAAAACATACAAGTAACAGAGATACACCCTTTCGACAATTCCATTGAAATTCAGTTAGATAACAAAACAATTAACATTTCGGCTATGGTAGCAGAGAATATCTATGTTAAAAAAAACAAATAAGTCCTATTTTTCTTTTTTATTTCCCAAAAAAAAACTACTTTTGCCGTCCTATTCAAGATAAAATGTTACGAAAAAAATTATATCTGATCCTCCTTTTAGTGGCTGCTATTGCCGTTGGAGTTTACTTCTTGTGTTTCCCATCAGGAAAGTACCGATTTGTCAATCAGGAGATTATACTCAATGATTGTGATGGAGAGGATTGTGCTGAAGTCTCCATCAACTACCTGCTATGCAAAAGCCCCAGAGACTTTGCCAAGATATTCAATGACTCCCTACAGCGACAACTCATCAGAAAGCTTATAGCTAAGGACACCCTAATGGATGTAGAAGAAGCAGGAAACCTCTTCCTCTCCCAATACAAGTCCGATAAGCAACAGTTTGAAGGAATCACCCCCTATCAGATCCAGATCGTAGATACCATTACTTTCCAGAACCACTCCTTGGTATCGCTTCAGCGCTCTGGTTCAGAATACTTAGGAGGTGCTCACCCTATTGATTGGATTACTTACTGGAACTTCAAACCTACGGGAGAAGTATATACCCAAGAAGACCTCTTCACAGACAAAAGGAAAATATTAGATCTGGCCGAAAAATATTTTAGAGAAACATTCAATCTTTCAGAAAACCAAGAATTGAAAGATGGAGGGTTCGTATTCCAAAACGATATCTTCGCCCTCCCCAAGAATATTGGATTTGACAAGGATAACCTTATCCTACTATACAATCCGTACGAGATAGCTCCCTATAGTACAGGGATTATGGAAGTGAAAATACCTCTGAATGAAGTGATTCCTTGGCTATCTTTTAACCTAAAAGACGACAAGAAATAATGACACCTACCAAGAAAATATATTACTTAAGTTCCTGTGATACCTGCCAACGCATTCTTCATGAATTGCGTACCTTAGAAGACTTTATCTTCCAAGATGTAAAAGAAGAACCTATCTGTGAAAATGATTTAGACTTTCTAAAAAACTTTACAGGTAAGTACGAGCTCCTCTTCAACAAAAGAGCCAAACTCTACAAAGAAAGGAACCTAAACCAAAAAGAACTCACTGAAAAGGATTACAAAGACCTTATCTTAGAGCACTATACTTTTTTAAAACGACCTATCGTGGTTATTGACGATCATATTGTCTTGGGCAATGCTACCAAAATTATAAAGGAAACACGCAAACATTTATAATTTTTTCCATCTCTTTACCGAACTTTATAGACAAGGAACTCAAGGGTTCCTTGATGTTCGTTTGTGTACCTAATAAATTAATCCCTTAGAAAAATTATGAATACTGTCTCACAGCTAAATATTCCCACTGTAAACCTACCCCGTATTGTTGTCATTGGGGCTGGATTTGGAGGTATCAATATAGTAAAACAATTGAACTTCTCCCAGATGCAAGTGGTACTGATCAATAAAACCAATTACCATACCTTCCAACCACTACTCTACCAAGTAGCTACTGCAGGTTTGGAACCCGATTCTATAGCCCATTCCGTACGCTCTATCTTCAAGAAAGAGAATCAATTCCATTTTCGCATAGCAGAGGTAAAGAAAATCAATCCAGATAAGAAAAATATAGAAACCGACTTAGGTGAGCTCTCCTATGATTATTTGGTAATTGCCACTGGTTCTCAGACCAACTTCTATGGAAATGCCAATATTGAGAAATATGCTATGCCCATGAAGACCGTTCCTGAAGCAATTGATATGCGTAGCCTTATCATTCAGAACTTAGAAGCTGCTATTCTAACCAATGACTTAGAAGAGCGCAATAGTCTGATGAATTTTGTCATCGTAGGGGGAGGTCCTACTGGAGTAGAACTTGCCGGAGCCTTTGCTGAACTCAAGAGCCATATCCTGCCGACGGACTATCCTGATTTGGACATTCGCAAAATGAATGTACACCTGATTCAGGCGGATCCTCGCTTGTTGGTAGGAATGGGAGAAAAATCCAGCCAAAAAGCCAAAGAATACTTAGAGAAAATGGGAGTTACTATCTGGTTCAACACCTTTGTAAAAGACTATGATGGTTCCAATGTAGTGACCAACACCCACCATTTCGAGACCCGTACCCTTATCTGGACAGCAGGGGTAAAAGGAAGTACCATAGAGGGACTCCCCCAGGAGAGTATTCAGTTCGGTCGCTATATAGTCAATGAATTCAATGAAGTAAAAGGCTGTGAGAACATCTTTGCCATAGGCGATATAGCTTGTATGATCAGCGACAAATACCCTAAGGGGCACCCCATGGTCGCACAACCAGCGATCCAGCAAGGAAAACTCTTAGGAAAGAATCTCAAGCGAAAGATCAACAACAAGTCCATGACTCCTTTTAGCTATTTTGACAAAGGATCTATGGCCACTGTAGGGCGCAATAAGGCCGTGGTAGAAGTCGCTGGTATGCGCTTCTCGGGCTGGTTTGCCTGGATTCTATGGATGGTAGTTCACCTGGCCTTCTTGGTAGGGTTCCGCAACAAGATGGTTGCCTTGGCCAACTGGATTGTGCAATACTTCCAGTACAACAAAGGGGTGCGCCTGATTATCCGCCCCTATAAGTCCGCCTACGAAAAAGAGCAAGAAAAGAAATCACAACCCAACCCATAATCCTAAGAAAGAGGCCTTCTTGTGAAAGCCTCTTTCTTATTTTCCTTTCGATAGTATATAAATAAGGAAAAAGGAAATAAACGATAATATTTTTATGCAACAGAAAAAGAGTTATCCTAAGTGGATGAAAAATATACTTTTAGGAGGTATATTTGCTATATCAAACTTAGTAATTTATCTAATCTATGAAATGATTACTTCTGATATTGACTATTATTTTAATAAGAGAGATCCATATTTCCTCTATATGATTGTATCATCCATCCTATTTCCTATATTCCTATTTTTATTTGAGTATAGAAAAAAGAGAAAATATTTTTATTTATTTTTCTATAGTTGTTGGCATCTACTTAGTTTGGTAATAATAGCTATTATATATTCTTATTTTGAGATTATTTATTCAGATGGTTATATTGATTTAGTTGAAAATAAATACATAATAAGTCTCTTAGCTGAGAATATTATTACATTCATAATAACAGGCGTTATATATATCCTTACATTTAGACCACTTAATCTTATTTTTTTACTTTCCTTTTTCTTATTAAAAAAATATAGGGAATAGTATACAAATCAACTACTCTAATAAGCCGTATCAATCGCTTTTTGGGTACAGATTAGACAGTACAAATATAGCTTTTAGAAGAAATAAGATTGATTAAGAAATAGATGTTTATTTCTCTTTATTGTGAAGAGAAAACCAATAACAAAAATTTTTAGTTGGGCATAGTATGAAATCTATTATCATCATATTTTTGAGTGTCTTTGCTCTAAATATTATTCCATTTTTACTTTTAAAATTATTTAAAATAAAAATAGAAAGACTGAGTATTTCCATAGGTATAGTAAATATAGTTTTTTCTTTCTTATGTATATTATATTTGTATGATTGTATCAGAGCTGTAAAGGACATCTATGATAAGCCTTTTCTTAAAGAGAAGCTTATTATATCATTAGTCTCAATATTTTTTATATTATTCAATATTCTCTATATATACACATATCAAAAGATAAGAATATATAACAATATTATTAGTTTTCTTTGTTCTTGTTTATTTATAATGACTGTATATAATTTCTTTAAATACTTGCCATATAAAAAATATGAAACTATAGAATTAGAAATAGATAAGGAATCTTTAATGCCTGCCCCTTTATTCAATTTTATTATTAATATCACTGTATCACTTCTTCTTATTCTAATTATAAAAATAAATCGAAATAGATAGCGCGGATAGATTCTACCAATATCGCTTTGCTCAACCCTACCAATCCTATTAAAGTACATTTGATAGGCGTAGGAAGCATAGGCTCACAAGTAGCCACTGCTTTAGCATATATCAACCATGCTTTAGTTGCTTTAGGCATGTAGGGCTATGAGTAATCCTTTGGGACAACGACCTTAGTAAATCCTACCAATCTCAGCAGACCGCTCTTTTAGGGTTTGTGAGTTAGGAATATGCAAATCCCCTGCCCTAATAAGTTATATCAATTGCTTTTTAGGTACAGGTTAGAGCTCTATTATAGAAAGCCCCTCTGAAATTATAAGGTAGAAGTTTTTTACTTAAAATTGGAGGATAGTTCTTGCATATTCAAAAAATATAAGTACCTTTGCGCCCGTATTTAATACATAATATCATTAAAATTATCTAAATTATCAAACGATGAAGAAAATTATGTTTTCGGCAATAGCCCTCTTGAGCCTTGCCACTTATGCACAGGAAGAAACAACCAGCACTGAAGCTCCTGTTTCTACCTCGACTGACACCCCTGCAGAAAAAACATGGACACGTGCAGGTATTATCTCCCTATTGTTCAACCAAGCAGCCTTCAACCATGATTGGACAGGAGGAGGAACCAATAACTATGGAGGAAACCTAAACCTCTCCTATGATGCCAACTACAAAAAAGGTCTTTGGACATGGGACAACAAGCTCCTTATCGACTACGGGCTTACCCGTGTAGATGGTGATGCTTTCTCTAAGAAAACCAATGACCGCTTTGCTATCACCTCCCTATTAGGAGCACAGACCAAAGAAGATTCACAATGGTACTACTCTTTCTTCGCTAACTTCCAAACACAATTGGACAAAGGGTACAAATATGGTACAGATGCCCAAGGAAACCAAACCCGTACAGAGTACACCCGCTTTATGGCACCAGGGTACTTCTCTTTCGGTCCTGGTATGTTGTGGAAAAAGAGCGACAACCTAAAAGTGAACATTGCCCCTGCTACTTCTCGCCTTATCTTCACTGCTAAGAAGTTTACTGAAACAGCAGACCACTTTGGGGTAGAAAAAGGAAAGACCTTGCGTTATGAATTCGGTGCGGCTGTCAATGCTTATGCTAAGTTCGACCTCATGGATAATATGACCCTTGAGAACACACTTAACCTATACAGCAACTACCTAGACAAACCAGGAAATGTGGATATAGATTACACTTTCAACCTAATGATGAAAGTAAACGACTACATCTCTGCCAGCTTAGTATTCCAAGCTATCTATGACGATGATGCCGTGAAAGCTTTCCAGATCAGAGAAGCCTTCGGAGCTGGACTTACTTACAAGTTCTAAGAGAAGCATCCTATATAAATAAAAAAATCCTTCCTTGCTCGGCAAGGAAGGATTTTTTATACAATGAAAAAAAGTTCTTTAAAACTGATAAGTAACTCCTGCTTTGAAACCTCCAGAAGTAAGGGAGTTATTTTCTACAAATAGCTCTGCATTCACACCGAAGTTGTCAGTGAAGAAGTAACGACCTCCTGTCTGTACACGCAAGCCTAAGCCTGAATCATAGTGAGAGTCCCAACCATAAACACGACCATTATAGTCATTACTCCAAGAATAAAAACCAAGGCTCACCCCAGCATACACATCTACCTGAGAAGGTAAGCGGAATAACTTATCGAAGTGATAATTTCCGTTGGCAAGTACCCCAAAGTTGTTATAGCGTACACCCGCTATTTTGTCGGTACGGTAGAAGAGTTCTCCCCCTACGGTTATCTGAGGAGCTACCCCAAAATCCAACCCTAAGTAGACAGGGATACCCCATCCTGTGAAACCGAAACCACCATTGAGTTGTACACCTCCTCTGTCCAAGGAAGCTTGTTGTGCAGATGCACTACCAATAGCTAGTATAAGACTAGCCAAGATTAATAATTTTCTCATTTCTTTTCTTTTTTAAGCGTCGGGCAAAGGTAGCATATTTTTTTATATTACCGTCCTTATCTTCGATAATTAACAAGAATACAACTGTTATTAAGAAATAATTTCTATAAAGAAATATGGCTATCTATCCTAAAATAGACAGCCATATTCACTAAGACATCACAAATAGAGTCCTTACGCAACACTAAGCAAGTAAAACTCTAATTCGTGTAATTACTCGTTTTGAGTAGTGACCTATATTAATAAGTTTCTTTTTCTTCATGAGGACGCTTTCCGAAGATATTTTCCAAGTCCTCCTTAAAGATAACTTCTCTTTCCAAGAGCAATTCAGCCAAAATAGTAAGTTTCTCCCTATTTTCCTGTAGGATAGAGATAGCACGCTGGTATTGTTCTTCTATGATACGGTTTATTTCCTCATCGATTACCTGAGCTGTTTTCTCACTATAAGGCTTGGTAAATCCATATTCTTCGCCTGTAGGGTCATAATAAGTCAAGTTACCAATCTTTTCATTAAGGCCATATACTGTAACCATAGCGCGAGCCTGCTTAGTCACCTTCTCTAAGTCACTGAGAGCGCCAGTGGATATTTTCCCGAAGATAATCTGCTCGGCCGCGCGTCCGCCCAAGGCAGCACACATCTCATCCTGAATCTGATCTGTACGGACGATCTGTCGCTCTTCAGGTAAGTACCAAGCGGCTCCTAAGGAGCGACCACGAGGGACAATAGTTACCTTAACCAAAGGTGCTGCGTGCTCCAAAAGCCAGCTTACTGTCGCATGACCTGCTTCGTGATAAGCGATTGCCTTCTTCTCCTCTGGAGTAATAATCTTATTCTTCTTCTCCAAACCTCCAATGATTCTATCGACAGCATCCAAGAAATCCTGTTTGTCCACCGAGGTCTTGCCACGGCGAGCAGCGATCAGTGCCGCCTCATTACATACATTGGCGATATCTGCCCCAGAGAAGCCAGGAGTCTGTCGGGCTAAGAAGTCCAAATCCAAGTTCTCGGTAATCTTGATTGGGCGTAAGTGCACCTTGAAAATCTCCTTACGCTCGTTCAGGTCGGGCAAGTCCACATATATCTGTCGGTCGAAACGCCCAGCTCTGAGCAGTGCCTTATCCAAGATATCTGCTCGGTTGGTAGCGGCAAGAACAATCACATTGGTTGTAGTACCAAAGCCATCCATTTCGGTAAGCAGCTGATTGAGTGTATTTTCTCTTTCATCATTAGCGTTGGTAAGATTGTTTTTCCCACGAGCTCTACCTATGGCATCAATCTCATCAATAAAAATGATAGAAGGCGATTTTTCCTTAGCCTGGCGGAAAAGATCCCTCACACGAGAAGCCCCTACTCCGACGAACATTTCGACAAAGTCAGATCCAGAGAGCGAGAAGAAAGGCACCTTAGCCTCACCTGCTACCGCCTTGGCAAGAAGTGTTTTCCCTGTTCCTGGAGGACCTACCAAGAGAGCCCCTTTAGGGATTTTTCCTCCTAAGGAGGTATATTTTTCTGGATTTTTCAAGAAATCCACGATCTCTTGTACTTCCTCTTTAGCACCTTCTAAACCAGCTACATCCTGGAAAGTAATCTTCTTATCCTTTTCTCCATCAAAGAGGCGAGCACGAGAGCGTCCTATATTGAAAAACTGACCGCCCCCCATACCGCCACCTGCGCGACGCATGAGGAAAATCCACAATCCGACAAAGAGCACCAAAGGCAATACTACTGTGATAAGAATATCCCCTAAGAAATTCTGTTCTGTCTTATAGATAAGCTGTGTATTGGAGAGGTTGTTCTCAGCAACAATCTTATTGAACCTATTTTCGAAATTCTCCAATACTCCTACTTCCATTTTATACTGAGGCACCTCGGACTCTGCTCCCCCCTTGAAGAGAGAACTCTCGGGGCGTACCGACTTATGATCCGGCTTTTCTAAAGCTTCAGGGAATAGGTAGATACGAGCTTGGTGCTTGTTGACCACCACTACTTTGGAGATATCTCCATCCTGTAAGAATTTTTCAAATTCTGTCTGAGGGATTTCCTCAGGTTGCTTCCATAACCCAGAAGAAGAGAGCGGGTTAAGGATAAAGAATAAAATAATAGCAAGTCCCGCATAGAACCAAAAGGCCGAAAAGCGAGAGGGTTTGTTTTCGTTCATAACTATTCATTCGTTTTTATATGAGTAATTTTAGCATCACCCCATAGGCCTTCTATATCATAGTATTCGCGTATAGGTTTTTGGAAGACATGCACCACTATATCCACATAGTCCAAGAGAATCCACTCAGCATTCTGTTCGCCTTCTACATGCCATGGTTTCTGAGGAGTTTGTCTCTGTACTGCTCCAGAGATGGCCGACACTTGAGTATTGGAGCCCCCTGTGCAGATGACAAAGTAGCTACATACTGCATTCTCAATGGATCTAAGGTCTAAAATAGTGATATCCTGACCCTTTACTTTTAGTATTCCTTCCAGTATGGAAGACAACATTTGTTCTGTGTTATTTTTTTCTGACATTCAATTTTTTTAATTACTTTTGCAAAGCGACAAAGGTATAACATTTTATGGAAATTATCAAACTTAATGCCACAAATTCTACCAATACATATCTAAAAAATCTCTTAAAAGAAAAACAAGTAAAAGACCTGAGCTGTATATGGGCTCTTTCACAGACACAAGGGAGAGGACAACAAGGAGCTAAATGGATTTCAGAACCAGGTAAGAACCTAACATTCAGTGTTTTGAAAAAGTTTGAGAACCTCTCTTCCGAATACCATTTCCTGCTGAATATGGAAGTATCTTTAGCTATTTTTCGTGCCTTAAAAAAACTATATATCCCTGACTTGGCTGTCAAGTGGGCAAATGACATTTTGTCATCAAAGAAGAAAATCTGTGGAATCCTTATAGAAAATACCCTACACAAAGAGCAAATTAGCTCCTCTATTATAGGCATAGGAGTGAATGTAAACCAAGTATTTTTTAACAATTTACCCAATGTATCCTCTTTACAAAAAATCATGGGACACCCTTTTGACTTAGAAGAAGTATTACTTCTTATATGCCAAGAGTTGGAGGTATCACTCAAGAGCCTCTCCCCTACTCGCTTTGAGACCATGTTGGACGAATACCACACCCACCTGTTCCGCAAGGACAAGCCCTCCACTTTCGAATATCCCAATGGAGAACGCTTTATGGGCTACATCAGGGGTGTAAGTCATAATGGGCAACTCCAAGTAGAACAGGAAGATGCCCTAATGAGCTCCTTCTCCCTTAAAGAAATCAAATTACTCTACTAACCTCTTATCTTATGAAATATTTTTTCAGCAGCCTTATACTCCTTGCCCTTAGCCTTAGTGGTTGTCAATCTCACAAGACAGCTATAGAGGCTCTCTCAGGAGATACTTTCTATGCCTATTCGCAAGGTAATAACAACTATCAGAAAAGTCCTTTTCCTCTCCTACCAAAAGATGCTCAAGAACATCCATACAAATACCTACATTTCCAGCTACAACCTAAGGGCAACCGCCTGTATGTAACCTACGACAAGGTAGAGAACGGACAGCTCACTACCCATACCAAGCATTTTCGAGGTCGTTGGCAAAAACAGGACTTTAGATATCAGTCTCGCTTTCTTATCTTTCCCTTATTTCCTATTCTCTTGGGTTGGGATATCAAACGTTCCTATCTCAAGGCTGATGAGCAACAAAATATTGTTACTGATGAGAAAGGGAGCTCTTGGTACTTCTTTATGGGCTATGGTTATGTGTATGAGCCTTATTTTGGTGGTTATCTTTTTAAAAAGATTGAAAACACAGATCAAAGTATGGTCTATTTTGATAAAGGACATTATGGCCTTAGAACAAATAAAGATACCCTAACCGCTCCTATTTATAACGAATTGGACTGGTTTAAGAATGGAGTAGCACGTGCGCGAAAAGAGCATTCTTGGGGAGTGATTGATAGCTTTGGCAAGGAGGTCATCCCTCCTATATATGATTATATTAGCTATGAAGAATGGGAAAAACTGCCTTTTTTCTTAGTTCAAAAGGACAGCCTCAAAGGAATTTTTTCTCTCAAAGGAAAGCAGATCACTCCTGTAGAATACAAATTTCTAAAATATGAATGGGCTCCTGGTATGCTCTTAGCCCAAAAAGACAGTTTATGGGGCTTTATCGGATCAGATGGCAAAGAAAAACTACCTATCGCCTATGATAGTATTCAGAAGAATAATTATCCTTCTGGATATATCCTCACCAAAGGAGATAAAGTAGGTTTTTTCAAATATGGAGATAGCCATGCTTGGTTTGTTCCTGCCGTATATACCCGAATAGTAACGTCTACAATCTACAAGGAATATATGGCAGTCTATCGTGGAGAAAATCTCCTATTTGTAGATAAAAAAGAAAACGAATATGACGCACTCCCTGTTAAAATTAGGAAGATAAACGAAATCTTAGGCAATCTTGACGATGCAATAGAGGTAGAAGGGAGCTATTACAAGCCTGACCTAAAAAGCAAACGAGCTATTAGTCCGTAATGAATACAGCTTGTAGAAATCTCATTTATTACTTTTTAAAGCATTGGTCATTTGTCATTAATTTTGTAACTTTGCAAAAAATATTCCTCAATGAAAGAAACAGATATTATCATCATAGGGGCGGGGCCTACGGGACTCTTTGCCGTATTTGAAGCAGGTCTTTTGCGCCTTAAGTGCCACCTAATAGACACCCTACCACAGCCAGGGGGGCAGCTTACAGAGCTTTATCCAAAGAAGCCTATCTTTGATATTCCTGGCTACCCTAGTGTAGGGGCAGGAGAACTGATAGACAACCTCATGGAGCAGATCAAACAGTTCCAACCTGAGTTTACCCTATCGGAGACAGCTGTAACCTTAGAAAAACAAGCCGATGATACCTTTATCGTCACCACCGACAAGGGTACCCAAGTGAAAGGTAAAGCGGTGGCTATCGCAGGAGGCTTAGGAACCTTCGAGCCACGCAAGCCCGAGATCAGCAATCTGGCTGATTATGAGGATAAGGGAGTAGAATATTTTGTAAAGAATCCTGAACGCTTTGCGGGTAAGCGAGTAGTGATTGCTGGAGGAGGAGATTCTGCCCTTGACTGGAGTATCTACCTATCCAACATCGCACAGTCGGTAACCTTAGTACATCGCCGCAATGAGTTCCGTGCAGCCTTGGATTCGGTAGAAAAAGTCAAAGAACTCAAAGCAGCAGGCAAGATCAACCTTATCACCCCCTGTGAGGTGGTAGGCCTAAAGGGAGAAGGAAAACTCTCAGCGGTAGTCCTTGAAAAAGAAGGCGTACAAGAGGAACTCCCTACCGACTACTTTATTCCCCTCTTTGGACTTACTCCTAAGCTAGGACCTATCGCAGATTGGGGATTGGAGATAGAAAGAAATGCCATCAAGGTAAATAATGCTCTTGATTACCAAACAAATATAGAAGGGGTCTATGCCATAGGCGATGTAAACACTTACCCAGGAAAACTCAAGCTAATCCTATGTGGTTTCCATGAAGCTACCCTGATGTGCCAAGGGGTCTATAACCGCCTCTACCCTACCAAGAAGTATGTACTGAAATACACCACTGTAGCAGGTGTTGATGGCTTTGATGGCTCCCGTAAAGAAGCTGAAAAAGCAGTCATTCAATCTATTTAAGTGAGCAGTTACTCTGTTCACTCTTTTTTATTGGAATAAGACAGGGTAAATTGTGTCCTATATGATAGAAAATGTAAAATGCAATAAATTGCATCTACAGAGTAGACACAATTTATTGCATTCTATAAGGGTTATCTCTGTTTTATTCTTCACCGATTGCTTTTACAATTTCCTCTATAGGGTAGGAAGTTTGCTCGCCTGTAAGCATATTCTTCAGTACAGCCTTTGCATTACTTAGTTCCTCTTCGCCTATAAGTATCACATACCTTACTTGCCTACTATCGGCATAGGACAATTGTTTCTTAAGCTTAGTAGATTCTGGATAGAGTTCTGCTCGATAACCTCTTGCGCGTAATTGTTGTATTACCTTGAAAGACGCCAAAGCCTCTTTTTCTCCAAAATTGATACAAAGCACATCGAGCGTATTATCCAAAGTCTTGGGGAACAAATCCAATTGTTCTAAGACAAGGTATATCCTATCCAAACCAAAAGAAATACCTATTCCACTCATGCCCTTAAGACCGAATATCTCAGTGAGTTCGTCATAGCGCCCTCCACCGCCTATAGATCCTAAAGCAACCTCTTTGGGAGCGGCTACCTCGAAAATAGCCCCGGTATAATAGTTCAGACCACGAGCGAGTGTTACCTCCAACTCCAGAGCAGCCGTTTGTAAACCCAATAGCTGAGTCTGAGTATAGATAAACTCTAAGTCAGCAATTCCTTCCAGTCCTGTAGGAGAAGTAGAAAGGATGTCCTTGAGTTGTGCTATTTTCTGAGAGAAATCCCCCTCAAGAGAGAATACAGGCTGTATCTTGGCAATAGCCTCAGGAGTGATTCCTCTTTGGATCATTTCCTCTTCGACTTTCTCCTTGCCTATCTTATCGAGCTTGTCCAAGGCTACTGTGAAGTCAATCAACTTGTCTGGAGCTCCAATAATTTCGGCAAAGCCAGAGAGAATCTTTCGGTGGTTCATCTTGACAGTAACCCCTTTCACTTGTAGGTCAGTAAAGACCCTATCATAGAGCTGTACGAACTCCACTTCCTGCCAAAGCCCCCTTGCGCCTACCACATCGGCATCGCACTGATAGAACTCACGATAGCGCCCTTTCTGAGGGCGATCTGCACGCCATACGGGCTGAATCTGATAACGCTTGAAAGGGAAACTTATCTCGTTCTGATGCTGTACTACATAGCGAGCAAAAGGCACCGTAAGATCATAACGGAGTGCCTTTCCACTTATATAAGGCGCCAGCTTACCACTATTGGCTGACTGATATACCTCGGCAGGGACTTCTGAGAGGAAATCTCCTGCATCTAAAATTCTAAAAATCAATCGATCTCCTTCCTCTCCATATTTGCCCATAAGCGTTTCTGTTTTTTCAAAACAGGGAGTCTCTATAGGTTGGAATCCAAATTGTTCGAAATTCTTTCGGATTGTTTGTACAATATAATTGCGCTTGGCTACCTCCGAAGGAGAGAAGTCACGCGTTCCTTTGGGTATGCTTGGTTTTTGCATTCTAATAGTTATTGTAACAAAAAACAGCTAATTTGCATTAACTGTTTTTTGTCTGATACTGAAATTTAACTTTTATAACATTAATCTACATTGTCATGTAAGAAGCTATTGTTCTCACGAATCTGAGTTACATTGTTAGAATCTAAGCTAATCGTACTACGTGAGACAGCTGGAGCCTGAGAGGAGGACGAAATATCAACATTTTTCCTCATATATGCAGGAGTATTCTCCAAATCCTCCAATCTGTAATTATTCTGATTAGAGAACTGATGGCTCATATTCTTGAAAGTTGTTCTTCTGTTAGCCGCATTTTCTTTCAGAGCTGCGAGGTAAGCATTTTGGTTTTCTTCCTTAGGCTGCTCCTTAGGCAAAATAGTTTCTTTCACACGTATTTCGGCTCTGAACTCCTCGTCGATTTTTTCCTCTGGCTGTGGAGAATGGGCTTGAATGAGCATTTCTTCCACCTCCAGATAATCATTGAGATTGTGTACTATCTTGGCATCCTCTTCTGCCATAGCTGACATTACTGCTTTTTGTTTTGTAGCAGATGCCTGAGGGCGTTGAGGCTCCATTACGATTACCTCTCTTTCCACCTGCAAAGGTTGTACTGGCTGAGGCTTAGGCGTTGTTTTTTTTTCTTGATATATTACAAACTCTTCCTGAGGAGCTGCAACAAAGCGCTCTACTACCTCATACTGCACAGGCACTCTATATAGAGAGTCATCAATGGTTATAGAATTAGTTTTTTTTTCAGGAGCATGGAGAGTGATCCCTACTTCACTTCTAATCGGCTGAGAGACTGTGGCCTGTGGTGTAGTAAAGGAAGTCACACTTTCATTCTGAGCTTGTTGCTTTCTCTTTAGAGAATTTTCAAAAGAAATATCGGTAAAAGAAGAAGTAGTATCCAGTTCCTGAACAAAAGGTGTATTTTCATCCAAGGAATGGACTATTTTCTTAGGTTCTACATCAATAATCTCATGTTGTTGTTCGGTAGAGAAACCAGTGGCTACGACTGTAACCATAACCTTGTCCTCGAGGGCTTCTTCTTCGCCCATACCCATGATAATATTAGTCTTGTAACCGGCAGCTAATTCCTGACTGTTACCTGCTTCCTTCTGGATATACTCATTGATTTCAGCCACTTCGTCCATGGTGATCTCCTCTTTTCCATAGAGGATAAGTAGGAGGACATTCTTAGCACCAGTGATTCTATTATCATTGAGTAAAGGAGATTCTAAGGCACTTTTTACAGCATCCATAGCACGATTGTCACCTGTTCCGTAACCTGTACCCATGATAGCAGTACCACTATTGGAGAGCACTGTATGTGCATCCCTTAGGTCAATATTCACTTCGAAATCCTTGGTAATCACCTCGGCAATTCCTTTGGCTGCAATGGTAAGCACCTCATCAGCCTTAGCAAAACCAGTCTTTATTCCCAAGTTGCCATAAGTATCTCTGAGTTTGTTATTATTAATAACAATGAGAGAATCCAGCTGTTTGCGGAGATTTTCGATTCCTTTTTGCGCTTGAGCTAAGCGGATCTCCCCTTCGAACTTAAAAGGACTGGTTACGATACCTACAGTGAGTATCCCCATATCTCGGCAAATCTTAGCGATAATAGGCGCCGCACCTGTTCCAGTACCGCCACCCATACCTGCGGTGATGAAAGCCATTTTGGTATTGGTACCCAACATAGCTTTTATCTCCTCGATACTTTCCATGGCAGACTGTTCTCCTACTTCAGGATTGGATCCTGCACCGAGTCCCTCAGTCAGTTCAATCCCTAAGTGGATTTTGTTCACTATGGGGCTCTTATCAAGTGCTTGTCGATCCGTATTGCATATGATATAGTCGACCCCTTTGATATTTTGCTTATACATGTAGTTTACGGCATTGCCACCGCCGCCGCCTACACCAATTACTTTGATTAGGTTTTCCGCATTCTTTGGAAGATCAAATGTCAGATTATCGAATTCTATCCCCATAATTTTTTTTTGCTGTTTTTTTATAATTGCGCCTATACCGCCTTGCAAAGTGATGTATATTATAGCTCATACACTGAGTGTGCTGACCTATATATAACTGATTTGCAAATGAGTATAACAAATATTATTCTGTATATATACTTTTGCTCATTGAGAAAATGACTCGGTGCAAAATTATTGTTTTTTTCTCACTTATCCACAAAAAAATGAAAATTGTTCATAACTTTTATTGTGTTAAAATTAAGTGTTAATATTTGTTTAATTACACGAGTTTATTTGACAGTATTTTAAAATCACCCCCTTAGTTTCCTTGTTTTATTAAGAAACACCCCTATAAAGAAATGAGATGAGGTATCCTACAAAAGGATACCTCATCTGATCTATTTAGTACTTTTAGTCTCTTTTGAGATACAACCAACCACTCTTGGTTTGAGTCTGGTTATTGCTGTTTTCGTACTCTAAGATATAGTAGTAAGTACCTTGTGGTAGCTTCTTACCACTCTCTATCGTAGAGCGTCCGTTAGAATAACCTGTGAATGGATCCGAATTGGTATAGCCTTCCTTCTGGTATACCAAAACTCCCCATCGGTTGAATATCTTC
>ERZ773008.626-NODE-626-length-26148-cov-4.438508_pt1 | contig 26148 bp, 27 predicted proteins | sample MGYA00580664_ERZ773008 | MGnify/ENA primary metagenome ERZ773008 (study PRJEB29015, sample SAMEA2738016) | human oral metagenome | biome: human oral; feature: human-associated habitat; material: dental | place: China | collected 2048 ... | reverse complement strand
TCAAGAGTATACTGAGGATAGTTAAACACACCTCTTGGCTCAATAAATAATACATTTATTTGATTCAACTCAATAAACTCTTTTATAGCATCTAATTCTTTCGCACTAAAGTAAGATGCAACATTAATAAAGATAAGTAGTTTCTTCTTTACAAGATACTTGAAAATTTGAAGTACTTCAAAGAGTTGCTCAAACAACGTATTCGACTCCGAGTCTACACGAACTTCTAATGCAGAAATAATTTTTTCAATCTTAAGTTCATTATACGTTAAATTCAACTCACTCTCTATGCATTGAGAACCTAAAATGCTTGTGATCTGCGTAAGCAACAAATCTAGCTGATTTTTTATTTCGATATTCTCGTTCAGCTGGTCTAATAAATCAGACTGCACTGCTTTAACAACAGCTGGACTGTTAATGGAAAAACCAAGTAAATCTGAGATTACTATCAGTTCAGAAGGTTTAATTGTACGGAGTTCCGAATCGTACAACTTCAACTGACTAGCTTCATCGTACGCATAAATCAATTGCACGAGATGTGATAATACTTCTCGATTTTCTACGATAAATAAAGTAAAACTTTCTATTGGAATAGATTCGTCCAAAATTGGTAAATTCAATCTAATACTCTTCCCCATAATCTTCTCCCAAAAAAACTAATCGGTTATCCGTATTAGCAATACTCTCATCCTTTTCACCGTGTAAATAAATCATCCTCGCAAATTGCTTTTCGGTCACTGTTAAAATAGTGATTGAACCTTTATTAGGATTATTAGCCTTCAGTCGGTCGATTAATAACGAATTAGCGTTTCCATTCAGCAATAATCGACTATAAACTGAGTACTGGTGCATAAGAAAGCCTTCCGATAACAAGAACTTTCTAAACTTTCGATAAGCCTTCTTGTCTTCGACCGTTTCAGTAGGCATATCAAACATAATAATCATTCTCATAAAACGATAACTCATACCCGAAACACAGGAATCCCTTCTCCTTTATTATTCAACGCCCTTACTACCTTTTTTGTGTAGTCCGACACAATATTTGTTAGGAACATTTCCTTTCCTGAGTACTCATAATTGTGTATAAAAATCTGAAATAACTTCGCCTTAATTTTACTAAATTCACTTTCTCTATTCTCATATACAATGCGATCTACAAGCGGTCGGAACGGCTCCATAATATCACTCGCAAAATTAAATGGATTAAACTGATTACTATGCTTCAGCCCTAGTTGCGTCACACATCCAGTTGCTACTATTTCTCTAGCAAACATACTTAACAGTAGCGAATAACCATAATCCAACCCCGCATTAATATCATTTGATTGTTCGCGGTTAAAATCATTTCCAAATAGAGTATTAAAGTAAATCCGTGCCGCATGACCTTCACGATTGGTAGGATCAAACATTTGTAACTCATCATATAAGTGTGTCAAAGATTCACTCTTCTTATCGAAGCCACACTCGTAAAGAAAAACCGCCTGGTTGAAAATTTTCTGCGCGATAATCTCCGTCCAAACGAGACCTTTCACCGTTTCATTCCACTCAATTTGCTTAGCAAACTGCAAACTAGAATCATGTTTGCCGTAATATGGAACCAATTGTGCAACAGGTAATCTCTTGTCATCACAAAAAATTACTAATATATTTTCATCTGAAAGTCTCTTCGCCAACATTGTTGAAAGAACAATGTCTGTTGTCTCTAACAATAGAATGTCTATCTCAGACAGATGTATCATTTCTGTCCGAGACGAATCTTTATAAATCAAGTGGTTATTTTTATACGTCAGCTTTGAATGTTGATTGACAACAATTGTCCGCCATCCCATTATTGCTCACCAAATTTACTGAGATCAATACGTGTTTCGTATAGGCCAGTAAGAGCTTGTAAAACTAATATTCCATCCGCATGTTCTTTTGAACTATTGTATCTATAATTATTCCTTGTAATTTCCTCACCAAAGAAAACGAAGGTTGACGAAGCACCCAAATTTGTAATAGTAAGAAGGTTTACAAAAGATTTGGCAATCTCAAGATTATTTGATTCTGAAAAACGTGTATTGAACACTTTTCTTAATCTGTCAGACACCTTTGGCTTTTGGATATAAGAATCAACAAAATCCATAATTCTTTCAAATAATGGTTCAAATAACATTTTGTGTTCAGAAATATATTTGTCGTAATCATCTTCGCTTTCATCAACATATTTAGAACAATTATATAGCAATGGGATAAATTCCCTTGATAGATAAAGAGTGTTTCCTTTTTGCAACTCTGTGGCACTACTTAATAATCTTCTTCTACCATTTTCAAATTCAAATAAACTATTCTTATAAATCTTGAATATTCCAACAGTATTGTTGATGCCTTTTCCATTCAGATATCCAATTACATCTTTTTCAACAAGGACAACATCTTTAATTGGTATTTTTACAACCTTTCTACTAATTTTTTTGTTACCTTTTGCTATCTCTTCAAAAGCCACTAAAAGCGAATAAGCTTCTAACGGTTCTTTATAGCCCCCATACTTTTTAGTAGAAAGGTTTCTCTTAATCGAGATTAACTTACTGTCATCCTTTTCCTCTCTTGGATGAATCGTTTCTTTATAAAGAGGTCCACTTTCAACTCTCTCAATCTTCTTAACGATATTCACCTGGGGCATATTCAATACATTCCGGACAATCGGTAAGTCTTTATCATTATCCCAAATCAGTTCGCCATCCTCTGTAACTCTATCTTCGAGTGGCCCATTTAAGAAATTCAAGATATTCGAATAGAATAAATAGCGTCGTGTTGCTTTTTCATAGATTTCCCTAGTTGCAAACTTTTTGAATGCACCATATACAAATTCGGCTTCTAATTTAGGATATTTCTTTAATAATAAAGTTCCAATGACAGCATTTAAATACGCATCATGAGCATGATGGAAATCATTTATTTCTCTAACCTTATATAATTGAAATTTTTTTCGAAAATCAGAAACTAATTTTGATTTCAGTGTAATCACACGAACTTTTCTTATAGGATCCCCACTCTCATTCTTCTCGTGATTAAATCGTTCATCAAGAATTCGAGCGACATGCTTCGTAATCTGACGTGTTTCGACTAATTGACGACGAATAAAATGCTTTTTATCTTTTTCTGTTAAACCATTCCGTTCAGCCTTGGTTAAATTATTGTACTTTCTATCAGTAATCAACCCAGCTTTTAATAACTGCTTCCAATAGCCTTTCGCCTTCCGTACAACTTGCTTACTAGGAACATCATCAGATTTTTCTCTATTATTTTTCGAACTTGTTAATACAATATTATCTATTGAGTCATCTTTAATAAAACTTTGTGGAATAATATGATCAATGTCATACAATGATAGACGATTAATATCTAAATCCTTACTTGGATCATACATGTCTTTCCCATTTTGTAAGTAATACAAGAATAATCGATTATTCAACAGACCTTCCTTATTACCTGGAAGGATTACATTTCTCTGCCCTTCAAAAATATCAAAAGCATCTTTTAATTTATTCAAACGCTCTTGAGATTTTTTCTCACCTTCTTTAGTCGTCTGCGCTTCTCTCGCCATTTCAATCACAATATTTTCAGGGTCGTATCCCATTATACGACGAATCTCTTCCACAATTTTAAGACTTTGGTGGATTCCCTTTTTGATTGCTGGACTTCCTGGTATCTCTTGAACTAACTCTCTAAGACTAAGTGTAGTATCAATACTCGAAGCGTCTTTGATTTCTTTTGCGAAGGATAATTCATCAGCAGTTACAAGCTGCATCAAATTGCGATTAGTATATCCGTCGTCTTCAAGAAACTCCATTATCGTTTTATGTGTTCGTTTATCTCGAATTCCACAGATGAGTTTCTTAGATAATTGCCCCCACCCTGTATAGTGTCTCCGTTCTAACTTTTTAAGTTGATCTTTGGTAAAACGATCTTTATATACCGATAATTTTTCACGGATGATTTCGCGATCTTCAAAAAGTGTCAAAGTCTGGATGATATCTTCAATTTCATCTGCGTTCTCTGGGTTATCTAAATACTCTTGAGAAACAATTTTCTTCAAATCATGATAGGTGGCATAAGAACTATTGAATTCCGGTTTCTTTCTATCCAACCCCATCACGTTTGTAATATGAAAATCTGGATATTCTTTATCAAAAAATGCTAATAGTTGTTTTTCTGTTACTTTCCGGTTCTTTTTAAACAACATTTCAAAAATCTTCATTTTCATTTCAGTGTCAACTGAAAAATAATCGTTATTCTCTTTAACATATCGGATTTTTGTCAATTCATTAAATACCATGAATTTTTCATACAACAAACTATGCTTTGGCAAGACATTTTCAGTAGGAAGATAAGTACATCTATTCGTCATCCGAGTAATAAACCGTTCTGCCGTTGCGCTTTTATCAATCTGTTCTTCCAAGTTCCATGGTTTAATAGCTTCGTTTCCCTTCCGAACAACCCAACCAAACTTGCTATACCCGTTCGACAATGGCCCTACGTAATATGGGATTCGGAAAGTAAGGATACTCTCAATACGGTCTGCTTCTTTTTCTAAGAATGGATAGTATTTCTTTTGCTTCTCAATAATTGCTTTTAATTCCGCTAAGTGAATTTGATGCGGAATAGCTCCATTATCAAACGTACGTTGTTTTCTTAGAAAATCTTCTCGATCAATTTTATCGATAATCCAATTCGCAGCATTGTCTTTCTCAAAAAGTATTTTGACTGCATTATAAAATTCTACTTGCGATGTTTTTCCTTCAATGTACCCAGCGTAATAAGGTTTCGTATTATCCCTGAAGAAACTATTATAGTCAATGCTAGGATTCCTTTTGATAAATTTCTTTAGATTTTCTAAGTCTTTCTTATGCTCAGTAAACCGGTCAACCATTAAACTCGATAGTGGAGCATTTGTCCCAGAATTATTCGTTAAAATAGAAGAGAGAAAAATACTATCATATAAAGATTTCGCAGCATATAATACTTCAAAGTATTCATCTGGGATCTTTCCTTGTAACCCCTCTAAATTTTCTTCAAAATTTTCTTTTGGAATTTGAAGTTTGAATGCTTTTTCTAATTCAAATTCCTCTTTAAAACTAACTGGACTCCCCACAGCTAAACAAATAAACTTAGCAAAAATATTTCCTTTTTTTAAACCAGGATATAATTTTAAAATATCCTCAATTTTCTTTGATTTCGTCGATTTAGAACCCAATATCGACTCTACCTCTACTAAATTATCCTTACTATCACTAAACACTTCATTGTAAATATCTACAAACTTAGAAAAGTTATCTTTAAGATTGGCATTTTTGAGGTCAACCTTTTCAAATAAAAAGTGCCCACGATATTTAATAATATGAGCTAATGCCAAATATACCAATCGGATATCTGCTTTTACGTCGCTGTCGGCGAGCTCTTTTCTCAAATGATAAATTGTTGGAAATGCTTCATGATACTCTAATTCTTCTTTAACAGTACCAAAAATTGGATGCTTACTTCCTTGTTTATCCTCTTGCCAAAGAAAAGACTCTTCTAATCTCATAAAGAAATTCGAATCAACCTTATCCACTTCTGATTTAAAAATCTCTTGAAGATAGAGTAATCTATTCCGTCTTCTCGTATATCGTCTTCTTTGTCCACGTTTCGTACGTGTCTCTTTAGCTGTTTCTCCACCTTCAAAGAGAAGCGCCCCCAGTAAATTCTTCTTAATATATTTTTTGTCAGTGTTTCCCTCCACTTTCATTTTCTTTGACGGAACTTTATAGTCATCTGTTATAACAGCCCAGCCAACACTATTAGTTCCGATGTCCAACCCAATTGAATATGGTTTATTCATAAAATACCCTCCTAAATTTAATAACTTTCAAAATAATTTTATCACAAAACCGTTTACATTTTAATAGTTCTGTAGTAAAATAATATTGTTGAAACCATTCAAATCAACACAGCGAGTTAAAATAAGGCTTAGTCCGTACCCAGCCGCTTAGTGGTGTGCACCGATTCGGTGCTTTTTTTATTGCTTAATTAAGCCTATATCTAATTCACTGACGCTTGTTCTTAATTTTTCCTCTCTAAATCTGTAAGCTTTAACTCTTAAAATTTCTTTCGCTTCATCTTAACTTCAATCTCATATCCATTTTGCCTTGCGAGGTCCACTAAACTTAGAATAGTTGGATTATGATGACCACTTTCAGCTCTATTCAGTACGGTCCGTACAATTCCATTTTTCTCTGCACACTGATCTTGATTTAAGCCTTGTTCAAGACGCATTTTAATAATACTTAGTGCAACTTTTTGAAGGGTTACTTCGTTTAATAAGTCTTTCTCAAAGTCAGGATACTTTGAAGACAACATCGTGAATACTTTGTTCAAAGAAGAAGTCACTGCCATCCACCCCCTCTTTAACGTCTGATAGTGGGATTCTTAAGTACCATTCCCCATCTCTCTGGAATCCCCAATGCTCTAATACTTCTGGTGTTACACCGTCGTCTTGCAAGATTTTCATTACTGCAGCAAGCCGAATCATTTCGTTGTATTCGTAGTTTTCTAACTGCTTTGCCATGTCCATTGTAATCTTAAATTTCTTCCCCAATTCGAACACCTCCATTTTCTTAATTGTAGCATATTTGCTACTGTAGCATATATGCTACTTTTTGCTTTTTTGAAGCGATATTTTTCACGCAAAAAACACTATTCAAATACTAAATAGCGTCTCTTAAAAATATATAATATTAGTTGCAAATTTGACTCCTCAAGCTTCCTTCTTCTTAGAAGAAACCTTATCAAATAAAGAATGCTACACTTTCCCTAGCAAAACTTTTCATTATCCTTTTAAAGGCAACCATCTTATTTAATTTTAATTATTACATCTAATTTTATATAAGAATTTATGATTTATATATTTGGAATATTCATTTACAGGAATTATTCTTACTTTTTGCAGAAAAATTATTTTTAATTTTTTAGTCTTAAATATCATTAATTCGCTTGTTTTTTCGGAAAATAAGCCTTTTTCAACACAAAAAAAGGAAGCCTAAGAATAGCTTCCTAGTAATATAATTTAAAACAAAACAGAATGGCTTCCGGTTCTTTGCAAAGACAAAACTAATATATCTTCAAAAATTTCGTAAATCAGAGGCCAATCTGGTTCAATATGACACTCTCTAGTTCCTTTATAATCTCCTATTAAAGAATGTTTCCTATATTTTGCTTCAAGCGTTTCACCTCGAGCAAGCTTTTCGATAATATCTTTTTTTAAAGCGATTTGTAAAACGAATTTCATATTTAGTCATAACTCTAACGCTTTCTTCAATTCATCCACTGAGTGATAACCTTTAACGTTTGAATCTTTAGCAATCTTTCTTCCTTCTTTAATTGCTTCAATAGTTTCTTTATTATACTTTTCTGATTTTAGTGAGGCAGGGATTCCTTGCTCATTGATATCTTTATCGATTCGAATATTTGAATTTGATGTACTCATCCTTATCACCCCTTCTTTGCGTACATGGAACATCTTTTTCGTGTATTGTCAACGCTATCGGTTCGTTCCCCCACAAAAAACCAGGGCCCTCGCCCTGGTTTTTCTTGTCCACTATATTGTTGATTTCACTCCTATTTCATCCCATTAAATATCTCATCGGCAATTTCTAGTCCGATTTGTGCTTGTTGCTCTGGTGTGAGGGAGTGGCCTGTGTCATCTAAGGTCGTCAGGCGTGCGTCTTTGAGGCTTTTCACCGCTTTTTTGGAGGCGGTGATGGGGACGATAAAGTCATCCGTGCCGTGATAAATATGGACGGGTGCAGTAATCTTGCCGAGTCCCTCATACGCGTCGATTGGATAGACGTCGGCTAAGTATTTCTTGCTGATTTTTGTCCCTAGAAGATTAAAGGTTTCAGGGGCTTCTTCTAGTTTTGGGAAGCTACTTCGAATATCGTCCGGCAAGGAGAATGCTGGATAGAGCAAGAAGACTCCTGCTAAGTTTGACGCCTCCTCCGCCATCAGTGCCGAGACGAATCCTCCTTGACTGCTCCCCATTAAATAAATACGATCCGCTTTTACAAACGGGAGGGAGCTTGCAAACTGCAATGCATCTCGCAAGTTTTGCAATTCGGTTAGAACGGACATTTCCGTCGTGTCCCCTTCGCTTTTTGGAGAGGTGGAAGACGAACCGCCAGCGAATTCAAAGCTGAACACCGCCACCCCGGACTTCGCCAAGGTTTTCTGTACTTCTTCGTCATGCTCCACGCTGGCTCCGAGTCCGTGACTATAGATGACTAAAGGGACTTGCCCTTGGACGTCTGGAATGTACGCTCTGGCATAGATTTTCTGGCCGTTACTAACAAAGGTATATTCCTTCTGGGTAAACGTTCCATCAGTCTTTACTTCCACGCGCGGGGCTTGGGTAGTCTCTTGGACGGTTGTTGTCGTCGGAGCCTCCGGGTTTTCTATCAGTAATCCGCATGCTCCTAGTAGGACCGCCGCAAGTAGTGTTCCTAGTAATTTCAATTGTTGTTTCATCGAATTCCTACTTTACTAAAATTTTCCTAAATTCGTTAGTTCGCTCTTCTTAGGCATGACTTCTTTATTATCCCAGTGCTCGACAATTTTTCCATCCTCTAAGCGGAAGAGCTGCATGATGGCATAATCTTGATTGGCAATCCACATTTTCGAATAAGCCACTACTAGATTGCCTTGTCCGATTACTTTGAAGACAAAATCCACACTCGCGTCATTCTCTAACAAATATTGTTTAAAGGATGGTCCACCTTGTGCGATTTCTTGGTTATGTTGGATTAGGTCATCCGATACGTATTTTTCAAATTGGTCCCACTCTTTGTTTTGAAGGACATCGACAAAAAAGCGACGAACGATCTTTTTATTTTCTTCTGTACGGTCAAAGTCGGTTAAAGAAACCTCTCCGTAAATTGGGTCTTTCTCACCGATTTCTTTTGGATAAGCATCAATCACATCCCAGTGTTCAACGATGCGACCCTCGTCATCAGAACGGAAGATATCTGAGGTCACCCATTCTGCTTCGCCGTCATTTAATTTTTGATGAACATGTACGAAGACAAACGGCCCACCCTCGAAAGAACGAACGATAGTGATTTCTCGTTTAGGATTTCGTTTGAAAAAGTCCACAAAGAACGCCTCAAACCCTTCTTTTTCATCTGGAACGCCAGTACTGTGTTGTGTATAGCTATCCCCCATATAGTGGTCATGAACTTCCTTAATCTGTCCATCACGAATTCCTCTTAAATAAAGATTTGTTGCATTTTCTAATTGTTTTGACATCATGAATCACCTCTTATTGCTCAGTCTATCTTCTTTGTTCGTACAACTCAACTAATTGGTTTGCATGCAAAAAACGACCGCAAGACGTGCCTGCAGTCGTTTCGGTTTAGACTAAAAATTCTAATAATTCCGCGTAGCTACGGACTTCCACGGTTGGTTTTACCGCCGTTCGGTTCTCCTTGTGCGCTAAGTTCACCCAAATCGTGTCGATTCCGGCATTAATTCCGCCTTGGATATCGGCCGTGAGCGAATCCCCAATCATCACCGCTGTCTCTCTGTCGAAATCCGGGATGTCTTTTGCCACTCGTTCGAAAAAGAGCGGACTTGGTTTTGCGACTTTTAATTCTTCCGAGATAAATACTTTTTTGAAATACTTCGTAACCGGAGAATGCTCCAAGCGACCCTTTTGAATCGTCGTAATGCCATTCGTAGCTGCGTAGAGCTCATACCCCGCCTTGCTAAGCGTATGCAGCATTTCCTCAGCGCCGTCGATGGTTTGCCCTTGTGTGGATAGGATGGCCTCATATTCGGATGCTAATTCGTGGCCGTCTTTTTCCAAGCCGAAATGGTCGAATAACTTCGCAAACCGCGTCCCCACTAACTCTTCACGGGTGATCTCATTTTTCTCCAGCGAACGCCACATCGCACGATTCATCGGGATGTAAACCTCAATATACTTCTCTATATCACTGACCCCATGATTCTCCAGCAATTTCGTCAGCGCGTAGTTTTCCGCCGAATGAAAATCCCACACTGTCGAATCCAAATCAAATAGTAATGTTTTGTAAATCATGTTCCTAACCTCTTTACATTGTTACCTTATTTTTTGTTCAAATTGATATTCCGTTTGCAATGATTTTAAAAAGCCTTCTAGTCCTTTTACAAGGGTGCGATTTGTCTCGAGTGGTTTCTTTTTCCCGAGAGTAATCTCTTCCTTTACTCGTTCCACTAAAGCATTGAATTCTTTCTTGAAAGAATGACGTCTCCAGAAAAAGACAGCTCCTAGAACGATAAAAGGAATACTCCACGTCCAGAAATAATGGCTCGTGACGGTCACCACGAATTCGAACGTTTCCCAAACGCCAACCTCAAAAATAGTTGCAAATGCACCCCCAATAATTGAAAAAGCGTGCGCATTTTGTAAATAGACACCTGCAAAACAAAGAGCGAGCACTGGCAATAGCATGCGCAATAGTTGATGATTTTTCGGCAAAGGTACCGCATCTTCTCTTTCTGAAATCACCTTCTCCAATAATTCTCGGAGTTGATTGGCTGTTTCTTGTGTGACTTTCTTCTTCATTCTTACTCCTTCTGTTTTTAAATCTCTTTATTTTAAAGTAGCCTTATAACCCGTAAGTTCTATATTTTTTAACGAGTAGTTTCGCGCGTTTCACGTAGTCGTTCTCGTTTCCGCTAAGAGCGTCCAGTGCTTCTTGGGCAACCGGCAAGAGTGCGCGGATGTCTTTTTGGATGAAGAGTTGGTTGCGTGCGTCTAATGCCTTTAAAAAGAACATCCCGAACATCCAGATGATGACGAGCGGGAAGAACACGAGCATTTCTGCGTTGCTCAGCGTAATCATAAAGTTTTCTGATTTGCCACCGTTCAGATGGAACACAAACGCCACGAGTCCAATCGTTAGGAGCACGAGGATGCCCACGAGAACGTTAAAATACTTCATGAGGTGCTTCACTCCCGAACTCTCATACGGCAGCTCGATGTCCAGGCCACTCTCCCCGACAAGGCGCTGGGTCAATGCGCGAAACTCCTGCGCTTCATTTTTTCTATATCGAATTCTTTGTAAATCCATGGTTTTCTATCCTTAATCACCATCATTAAAGTTTATTTTTTCGGTATTCCTCTATTAATTTTTTTGCTAGATTGATTTCATTTTTCATACTTTTACGCCTTTGATTCTTTAAGACAGAAATAGCTGCCTCTGCAATGTCAACGAGTTCTCGTAATTCCAATCGAAATTGTTCCTGCTCATCCCTATATAATAGGACGGTAGGAATAATGAGGCCCGGTACACACATTAAGAAGAGCATAGCCCATCCACCCAAAAATATCGATGTTACTTGAATAAAAGAAGCACCAGACTCTACGAATATCATCCAAATCAAAAAAATAAATAATGTCAAGAAGGTAGCTACGATTCGTAGACGCCTAAGCATGATTTTTAATGCAATTGACGGCTCTGTTTCCTCTGGAAATTCAAAGTCAACTCCACTTTTAGCCACCAATTCTTCCACGATTTCGCGGAATTCCTGGATTTCCTTTATTTTGATCCTCTGTTTCCCTGAAAGTAAAATACGATCCATATCCTTTACTCCTTAAACAAGTTCCACCAATGTCACGACACGGCGGACGTCATTGTAGCGGTCCACGAGTCGTTCGGCAACCGGCAAGAGTGCGCACTTCCTTCACTTTCTGTTTCTTTTTCATTGTCATTCCTACTGACGTTCAAAGGTCGTATCTTCTATTCCCAAAGATTCTTTTTAAACCGTCATTCCGTATGCTTGGCTCAATTCATACACACAATCATCCAACTCTTGCATCAACTCTTCTGAGACTTCTAACTGTTGTTCCTTGATTCTTTTCGCATCCTCATCCGCAAGTCTTAACAATTCCTCAACCTCTTGTTTGACTTTCTTCTTCTGGAACTGAAGCAGCCATTTATAAATAATAATAATTCCTACTTGCGCCCCTAGAAACGGTAGGATGAACCAAGCGAAGCCGCTGATGGTTGATAAGCCTTCAGAAGATCTATATAAAAAACGCAATCCAAGCACTATAGATAAAATGCTACTCGCGAGAACAACCCATTTGAGCGCCAGTTTAGAAGTTCCCCACTCTGATTCCGGTAAATCTTTTCTTGTTGGGTTTATCTCTCGTAGTAGTTGTTTTAGACGATGGATTCTGAAATCTTCTCTTCTCACTTCCTTTTGACTAGACTCATCATCTCGCTTCAAAGCACTCATAAAATATTTTAATTGTAAAACTTCCTGCGAAAGAGAACTTCGATGCACACCCTCATATTGAGAAAGAATCGTATAGGCAAAAGTGATAAATTTGGTTGTTTCTTCTTGCCTAGAGAAAAGAATAAATCCGTTGCAAAAAAGAATTCCTAAAATGGGGATTCCCCAGATGAGCCATAAATATAAAGTAGCAATAACCAGAAGGACAAAATACAGTACAGGCGGGATAATTATCGCAACCACGGATAACAGGACGGTTCCAAACCCCGTCAGTGATAAAATGATTGCAAAAAACGCCAACAACATCGAGGCTACTTTCCGTCTCTTCGCATCCGTATATGGAACGGTTATATCTAAATTCTCTTCTATGACTACTCTATCGAGAAGAATCTTTAATCGACTAATCTGGTCTTCAGACAGATTGTAGTTGAACTTGATTAACTTTCTGTTTTCTTCCATCCTGAGTTTTCTCCTGGTAAGTGATATTTCGACTCTAACACTTCTATAAAGCTTTGAAGGTGCTTGATTTCTTCTGGAACATCCTCTATAGCAACATCCTTGTACGTTGCAACCTCTGCACGAGCAATCTCAAATAGGTTATCAAAAGCTCTTTTTCGATATTCATGAACGCTAGAAGAGATTCCAAAATATAACACCCATAGCATGCCGATTGGAAGCCCAAAGAAAGCAAGCATAATCATGGCATCATAGTATGATTTAGTGAATAAACCTAGTATTGGAATAGTGCCAACCAAACAACCGAACAGCACTATATTATGAATGATCCTAATCAGAAGGTACAGACGGTAAGGCACACCTTTTGGCAACTTAGAGGCGTCTTGTTGCTGTTCTGATAAAATATTCACTAACTGAAGACGTAATACAGAAATATCTTTTTGTGAAACGTTTCTTGGAAATAATCGTATTAATGACTTTATAACCGATTCACGTGACTCTTCGATGTTGAACGCATCATCATTTCCAGCCAAATACTGTTTTAATTCTTTTACACTATTTGGAAGTTCTTCGTCGGTAAAGTTTTGCCATTCTAAAACTTCTTCTTTCGCTATACGGACAATTTGTGCCTGCTCTCCTTTAAATGCTATATGTTCCCATAGAGAAAGTCCCAGTCCCATGATAAAAATATTTACATATATTTTAAAAAACGGATTAAACTCAATTATATCCTTTAAAAATTCTAAAGGATGTGTAACCAACCTCTGAAACCAAAATTCAAAACCTGGTAGAGAAACCAGGAAGATGAATGCAGTTAATATTGTCAAGAATATTTTTAAAATGTTTTTTAAGATAATTGGCATTACTGAAGCACGAGGAAGTGCAACCACTTCCCCTGATCCTTCTAGAATCGCCGCAATTAGCAATTCTCTTAGTCGCGCCAGCTTAATTTTTTCAATCCTTTTTTTCTTGTTCATAGTTCCCCCTATATCCGACAGTTTGTTCCAATTCATCGCATAAATTTTTCTATATCATATTCTCTTCTTAATCCCTTTACGAGATTTCTCAAAGTCTTTGCTTCTGCTGATATTTCCTCATCCTCAAAATGTTTTCGAACATGCAATTCCTGATTAATAATTCGAAATAAGCTTCTCATTTCTTCTTCATACTTTCTTATTCTAATACGACGACAGACAAAGAATACTGTAAGCGGAATTCCCCATATAACGATGAACAAGGGTCCAACTACCAGAAATGCAAAAAACATATATCGTATGAAATCCCCATTAAAGGTTATGATACTTATCCCCACTCCGAGCAGAACTCTCGGCAAATACGCAAAACAAAGAATAACGACCATTACCCATTGTGTGATAAAAAGATAGTTTCTTACCTTTCTTTTGCTAGGTGGTAGCATTTCGGGCTGTTCGCTCTCCTTCTCTACCTGTTCCGTCAATTCCCTGAGTCGAGTAATTTCTTCTTCACTAATCCTTTGTTTCAATTCTGTTCCTCCCTACACCCCAACATTTTTTCGTAGTTTGCGATAATGAACTCCGCGTCTTCAATGTCATCGTCCATATCTATGCGGTTAGTTTCTTTTAATTTTTTTCTAACACTTTCAATATAGTAAAAAGTTACCAAAGTTCTTTATTTAAGGTGAAGCCGTAACATTTTGACGTTGTAGCTCCAAAGCGTATGTTATGTACTTTCCTCATTAAATGATTCTATCTTCTATTGGTAACGAGAATTGCTTATATTGTACCATAAACATAGGGAAAATAAATATGACAAGATAGTTAAAAACCTTTGTAAATAAAGCTTAAATCAATCTTCGATAATTTAAATATGTTAAAGATTCATCGATATGGTATGATTAAAAAAACAGGAATATTCTGAAGTTAAGAGGCGCGTTATGAAAGAAAATGAAGTTATTTTAAAAAGACAATCTACCCGGATATTTTTCAAAAATGGGGATACGGATTTTTTCTTTAATTGGTTGTTAGGTATAGGAGAAGTTTTTGGTTTTTCTCACGGAGAACTTTATTATCTTGCCCAAGAGTTGGGCAAATCACCAAAACCTGATAACTGGAAAAATGTTTTTTTATCGCATGGAAACTATCTTGAACAAAAAGTAAGTCATTCGGGTTTAAGTGAGCAAACAAAGGCACAATATTATCTAGCACAGACCTATTCCCTTCGTTCAGCAATTCAGTTTATCAATCCTTTTTCTGACGAATATTTGCCTACCGTTCATAAAATGGAGACGGCGTTTTCTAACGCCATTCAATCACTAGGAGCCCCAGTCGAAGAATTATCGATTCATTATCAAGATTCCTATTTGCCGGGCTATTATCTTCACAGTGGCAATCATTGTCCAACATTGATTATGATTGGTGGTGGAGATACCTATCGCGAAGATTTATTTTACTTTGCTGGCTATCCAGGCTGGATGCGAAGTTACAATGTTTTAATGGTTGATCTACCTGGTCAAGGGTCCAACCCTGGCAGAGGTTTAACTTTTGATGTAAATGCCTCTATTCCAATTTCACAGTGCATAGACTGGTTAGAAGGCAGAAATCCTCAGCTGAATCATCTAGCCATTTATGGAGTTAGCGGAGGGGGATATTTTACCGCACAAGCTGTCGAAGAAGATACAAGAATACATGCATGGATTGCAAGCACGCCTATTTATGACGTTTCGGAAATCTTTAGAAAAGAATTTGGGGCAGGCCTAAAAACTCCAAGTTGGTTAATGAATGTCCTTTTAAAGTTAGCTGGAAGTCTGAATGAGGCTGCGGATTTAAATCTTAAAAAATATGCTTGGCAGTTTGGTACTTCTGATTTTAAGAGTGCTATTAATGAAGTGTTTAACCGTGCAAAGGTTGTGGACTATCAAAAAATTCAGTGTCCTTGCCTATTTATCATGGGAGAGGGTGAAGGCGCCGAATTACAACACCAAACCAGAGTGATTTTCGAAGCACTTAAGTCTAAAAATTCGCAAACTAAACTTCAAATTTTTGAAGCAGAAAGTGGTGCGGATGCTCATTGCCAAGTCAACAATTTGAGACTCGCTCATAATGTCGTTTTTGATTGGTTGGACACCTTATTTGAATGGAATCAGAAAGGATAAATTAGATTTATAATCCTGATTATAGTCCTCCTAACAATAATGTTTGAGCAGCTGTAACATCATTTTGATTGAGTAGTTACGCTATTTGATTCATCTTAGGCTAAGCAGATAAACAGAAAACTAAAATCTTTTGTTTATCTTTGCATACTTCCGTTCATCAAAATTACCTTTATAGTTTCATCGCAAAAAACGGCTTTCTTGTAGGTGCACGTAGCAACACAAGAAAGCCGTTTTTATTTATCTCTCTATGTTTAGACCTCTATGATTCCTAACCCTAACTCTGGTGCTTGCATTTTCATTTCCTTCAATCGGATGGTTTGTTGAAGGTATTTTTCAATTACATTCAAATACTCTTCGCCCAAGTATGTAAACAAACTCCCTTTACAAATCCATCCTATCAATGAATTTCATACCTTCATAAGCTGTTCTTTTCAAAGTTTGCGATAATGAACTCCGCGTCTTCAATGTCATCGTCCATATCTATGCGGTTGGTTTCTTTTAAAATCGCCATGCTCTTCTTGGCCAGCACGATGAGTCCACTGATTTCTTTTTCATAAAATTTTTGTTTTAGAAACAGGAGCAAGCACCAGAGGAAGAAGAGTGGAACGGCAAAAAACAAGACTAAAAGCGAGATGGAAACAAATCCCGGCTTCTGAGCCACACGAGCGACAAGGGCCATTGTTGGGGCTTTGAAGATTTCGGTCTTGATAAAGAAATAGCCTAGAAACCCCGTAATAAATCCAATCGTCGCCAGTTTTTGTTCTGCACGCTTTGGTTTCGCCTGTGTGACACCTGCTTCTTGCGTCAATATGTCGGTCAAATAACGAAACTGCGCTAATTGTTGGTTCGTAATGCGATTATGAAACGAAAACTTCATCCTCTTCTCCTCCTAAAATCCAAATCGGTCCTTATAATCCTCAATCAGAAATTCTGCGTCTTCGATATCCTCTTCTAAGTCGTCGCGTCCAGCTACTTTGAGCGATGCAATCGCACGTTCCGCAAAGGGTATCAGTTCGCCAAGTTTACGTGTCAGTACTTTTTTAGACCAGATTCGGTACAGAAGAAAAAAGAATACCAAAAATAAGGATAAAGAAATAAATGGGAAGATTAGAAAAACCACACTATTTTCTTGGGCGAACTTACCAAGAAAATACTTAACGGGTAGCCCAAAAATCCCTGTACGCATCACTAGGATGAATAAAAACATGCCCGCAATCATTTTGATGAATGCTATTTTGTCGACTAGTCCCGGTAGTTCATCATCCATTCCCGCCTCTTTCATTAAGTAGCTTGTCAACTCACGGAAGTTCACTAACATTTTTCTCGTCGCAACGTCTTTAAATAGAAATTTAAACATACTATTCTCCTCCTAGAGCGATTCCTTTTTGTGCCAAATTCTCCACACATTCTTTGTAATACGCATCATCATGCTCTTTGTATAACGGACTCTTCCATACACACGTCACAACTTCGGTATACGACGGACACACTTTTCCCCGATACGACGCCTCTTTCCAAAGAGGGGTCACATTGTACCCACGGCGCTCCATTTCATCCATAATGAGCATATGATATTGATAAAGCACATATGGAGGATACGTAAACACATAGTCCACCGTCGCATGCTTCTTGCCCCACCCATTTCCTCTAAGGGCACAACATTCACGGTGTTGCCCCAACAGTTGCGGACGCGGAAGCTTTCCAATCAAGTCTTCATGCCATAATCTCATCACATTTCCTCCTAAAATCCAAATCGGTCCTTATAGTTCGCCATCAGCACTTCTACATCTTCGATATCCTCTGCCAGTTCCGTGCGTCCCTCTTCTTTTAAGCGAGCGACCACCTGCTGGGCAAAAGTCACTAAGTTTTTTAATTCTCGTTTTAAATCCTTTTGAATCCATAATTGATCTAAAAATAAGACCAAGAATACACAGAGCCCCATAAAGAGAGCGGGAATCCCGATAGAAAACCATCCAAACTGTTCCAACAATGTCTGAAACGGAACCCAAGTAAACGAACTCCGATAGAAAATGATGGCAAGTGCCAGCACGACAACCGTTGGCACAACGGGATTTCGTTCCACTTTAGCCGGAATCTCCTCTGTCAACTTTGCCTTTTCAGCTAAAAACTCAACGATTTCACGAAAACGACTGACCGTCTTCTTCGACAGAAAACTTCTAAATAACTGATTCACTGCCTTCCCCTTCCTGGAACATGCCTTTTTACTTTATTTCCCAATTATACCATCTCCGGCCCCACTTCGCCTACACCCCCATGAATTTATCGGATGATTAAGAAAAACACCCTTCCGCAGCAAACTTTCCAGCACCCATCTCTCCCAGCACTCCCCCCTTCCAAAGCACACGCTCCGTTGTCGCAGTTCCAAGACCAGAAGGCAAGCTCTGCCATACCTGTCCCTTCATCAAGCACAAAAGGAACACCCTGCTCATCCTAGCTCCGCACCGCATCGAAACGCACTCTCCCGTCCTATCGAAGGAAAAATAAAACAGGTTGACACTGCACGATTGGAAACGACCCCTCCTCGGATTCTATAGTAACAACAATAGCGAACTGTAACCGATGTGAATTAGAGGGCGCCAGGAATTTATTCCCAGCGCCCTCTTTGAAGCTCGGTAGGATTGAGACCTTGGCTCAATCCGGTACAGCTATTGTCGTTACTATGAAGATATCCGAGGAAACGGGAGTTGCCAATTCTCATTTATCTTAGCAGTATCAACCTGTTTATTTTATTATAGTTCTCTTCGTCCTTCGATGGCGCGGAAGAGAGTCATTTCGTCTGCGTATTCGATGTCGCTGCCGACCGCTAGCCCATGAGCCAGACGCGTTACTTTGATGCCCGCTGGCTTGATAAGACGGGACAAGTACATGGCAGTCGCTTCACCTTCCGCTGTCGCATTCGTCGCAATGATAACCTCTTGAACTTCCGGATTCTGCAACCTCGTAATCAAGGACGTAATATTAATATCATCCGGCCCAGTCCCTTCCATCGGAGACAACACCCCGTGAAGCACATGATAGAGCCCTTTATATTCCTTCATCCGCTCCATACTCATCACATCTCGGGCATCTTCCACCACGAGAATCTTCGTACGGTCGCGCGTTGTATCCGCACAAATCTCGCACGGATCCTCTTGCGTCACATTGCCACAAACCGAGCACATGCGTAAGTCACGCTTGCAGCTAATGAGCGAATTTGCAAAATTTAAGACGTCTTCTTCACGCATATCCATGCAGAAGAAGGCAAGTCGTGCAGCCGTCTTCGCACCAATCCCCGGAAGCTTCATAAAGCTGTCCATCAATCGTGCAATCGGTTCTGGATAATGCATGCTCCAACCTCCATCGATTAAAATCCTGGGATATTTAATCCTTTAGTGAATTGACCCATTGTTTGGTCGTTGGCTTTTTCTGCTTGTGTTAACGCATCGTTTGTCGCCATTAACACTAAGTCTTGTAATAATTCTACATCATCTGGATCTACCGCTTCTGGTTTGATTTCTACGTTTAAGACTTGGCGTTTCCCATTTACCGTTACTTTGACCAAATCACTTTGAGAAGTTCCAGTGTATTCTGTTTGGTTTAACTCTTCTTGAGCTTGTGCCATTTGTTTTTGCAATTTTTGCATTTGTTTCATCATGCCTTGCATATTTCCCATTCCACGCATGGTTGTACCTCCGTTAATTCGTATTTTTTCTATTCTTCAATTTGAACGAACTCTTCTCCGAAAAGCTCAATCGTATCTTGTACTTTTTGTTTAAATTCTTGTTCTTCCTCAGAAATCGGCTCTTCCACAACGGGTGCTTCCGTCACATGAGAGACCGCTTCGCCTTCTTTATTCTTCTTGCGTTCGAGAACGAAATCAGAACGAATTTGTTGCCATTGTTCACTTGTGACTCCGACAAAGGTTCCGCTGTAGCCTCCGAGGCGTTCGAGATGTCCTTGAACTTCTTCATGGAATCCTACCGTCGTCTCGGCCAGTCCGCAAATATGTTCATACATAAATTGCATTACAAATCCATTTGGCCCTGCAGCAACCGGTTGCGCTTGATTGATGAGCGCTCGTTGTTGCGGCGTTAAGCAGCTGAGCAAGTCGCCCCATAAGTCGCGCACTTTTTCGATGTCTTCTTTGGTAGCTTCCATCAAAATTTTGTTCACGGCCGACACATTTGGCTTGAAGCTTGCTTTTGGTGTTTTTGCAACTGGTTTTGGCGGAGCAGGTTGCGAAGAAGGAACGATTCCTCCTTGCATCAATGCAGACATTTGTTGTCTTAACTGCGCGAGTTGTTGTTGCAATTGCTCCACTTCATCGCTACTTGGCGCCTCCATTGCTCTAGGCGTCGCACTTGTTTGCGGTTGTGCCATTTTAATCGTTAAGACTTCGAGTGAAATCGTTGGTTTAGTGGTGAAGCGCATTTCTTGTTGCGTTTGGTTTAAAGCTTCCACAAAGCGGTATAAGAAGCTTGCATCCACTTCGTCTTTAAACTGCAAAAAGCGTTCGCTACGACCGACTGCCTCGCCACTTTGTTTAGCTACAAGGAGGTCTCTAGCAAATTCCATCCATTCTTCCACCAAACGGCTGGCTTCTTTCCCCATTGTAAAGAGTTGTTGTAAGCTCTCCAAGGCTTCTTCTGCTTTTTGCGCTTGTAAGTCCGCTACAAAATCAATCATCAAGTCATCGGTCAGGCTTCCTGACACTTGAATCGCTTCTTCAAACGTGACTTTCCCGTCGCCAAACGAAATCATTTGATCGAGTAGACTAAGGGCGTCCCGCATTCCCCCGTTGGCACATCTAGCCACCACGCTTAAGGCATCCGCTTCGTACTCTATACCTTCTTGGTCTAGAATATACGCCAAGCGGTCGATAATTTCTTGTGACGTAATGCGTCTAAAGTCAAACCGTTGCGTACGCGAAATAATCGTCGCTGGAATTTTATGCGGTTCTGTCGTTGCGAGAATGAAGATGACCTTTTGAGGCGGTTCTTCTAAAGTTTTTAAGAGTGCGTTGAACGCTCCTGTTGAGAGCATATGCACTTCGTCGATAATATAAATTTTGTATTCGGCTTGCGTTGGTGCATAACGCGCCTTGTCACGAATATCACGGATTTCTTCAACCCCATTGTTGCTGGCCGCATCGATTTCGATCACATCGCCAATCGTTCCGTTCGTGATGCCTTTACAGATTTCACATTCGTTACAAGGTTCGCCGTTTCTTTGGTTTGGACAGTTAATGGCCTTTGCAAAGACCTTCGCGGCACTCGTTTTTCCTGTCCCACGAGGCCCCGTAAATAAGTAAGCATGACTCGTTTTTTGATTACTAATCGCGTTTTTTAACGTATGCGTCACCGCACTCTGTCCGACCATATCATCGAACGTTTGTGGACGCCATTTTCGATATAATGCTTGATAAGCCATATTACTTCCCTGCCTTTTTAAAAATTTACAGTTCTATTCTAGTATAGATTCTTCAAAAATTCTACTGTTCGACGCGTTTCATCGGCGCCTTTGAAGTCTGAATAAAGCGACTTTCTGTCCCTTTTGGAACAATGAGGGATAGACGGTGTTTTGCCCTTGTACAAGTCGTATACAGCATCATTTGTTCTTTCGCGGTATGATACGCTTCATCGGTCGCATTCCAAATGATAACCTCGTCAAACTCCATCCCTTTCGCCACTTGAATCGTCGTTAATACAAAGCGACTGCCCAGAGACTCACTGCTATCTTCTAGAAGCGCAATGTCTTCCACGTTTAGCAGTTGATGTAAGGCTTTGGCTTCTTCCATCGTCCGACATAAAATCGCCGTTGTGTGATACACTTTGGGACTCTCTTCCAATAAGCCTTTCAAGCGGGTGAGCTGCATGCCATCTGCATCGCTATACAGCGTTACTTCGCTTCCCGTACGTGGGAATACATTTTTATCGAGTGGCCATTTTAAGATTCCATTGGCAAATCGTGTAATTTGTGCGGTACAACGATAGCTGATTTCAAGCGCGCGATTCATCAAGGTCCGATTTGGAAAGACGAGTTCGACCAGTTCTGGATGGCGCGCTCCTAATGTGAAAATCGTAGAAGACGTCGTAAACGACTGGTAAGTGTCTCCAACGACCGTGAATTTCGCACGGAAATAAAAATTCGATAAGGTGCCTAACCATAATAAGGACACATCTTGCACTTCGTCGATAAAGAGATGGCTATACCCCACATAATCGCGAACCGGAGTGACTCTTGTCGCCACATATTGCAGGAGGCGAATCCCTTCTGCCGTTACTTGGAGACGAGATCCTTCTATTTTCTTCAACGGAATTGGCGCATTGTCCATCTTCTCTAGTTCTTGTCGGCGCGCTTTAGCTTGCGGCATCCATTGTTGAACCAAGTAGGCGATGTCCACGAATGCGAACATTTCTACTTGTTGCGTTACTTCAAGTACTTCTTTTTCGAAGACTTTTTGTCCAAGTACTTGGAAATACTCCGCCTCACTCTTCGTCTCAACATCCTTCATCAAGACTTCGATTTGCATCGCATTCATAGACTCGTAGACGGCTTTGGCCTTCTCGGACATAAAGAATTTATTGAGACGGCGTTTTAAAGTACGCTCTAAAACGGTTTGCATTTGCGTTAATTGCTGATGCAATGGTAAGGTCACATTCACATTTTCAGTGAGTTTTTCATAGTCTTTCATCGTGAAGACCGCTTGTCCTTTAATCCCGATTGCTCGATATGGTAAGTCTTTTGCTGTTAGCCCTTGGAGATTGCGATGAACGAGTGCAATCCACTCACTATCCGTCAAGTACACTTTACGAGTAGGCACTTGGCTTAAAGTCGTCGTTTTATGCAAGTACATCTTGCGGTATAACTCAATCGTATGTTGCGCTAGCGTTTGTTGGTATAACTCGCTTCCCGTTAAACTTGGGATTACATGCGATACGTATTTTGCAAAAAGCTGGTTGCGTGATAGGAGCAACATATCGCTCATCCGCTTATCTTTGGCTTGATACATCAAATACGCAATGCGTTGAAGTAAAATCGTCGTTTTCCCACTTCCGGCGCACCCATTCACGATGAGCCAGTCTTTCGGGTTCAGACGGATAATTTCATTTTGTTCTTTTTGAATCGTTGCGGTGATGCCTTCTAAATGCCCATCCTTATTCGTCGGTGCACTTAAGGCCTCCATTAAGAGCGATTCTTCATTTTCAATATCATAAACAGACTGTAAGGTTCCTTTTTTGATGACGATGTCGCGTTTTAGGAAGGCTTGTGCTTTTTGCGCCCCATTTGGAGTCTCGTAATGGAGCTCTCCTAAGGTTCCTTCATAAAACAAACTTGCAATGGGTGCTCTCCAGTCATACACTTGCACTTGATCTTCTTCATCAAAGAAGGTCGCTGGTCCAATGTACATTTTTTCTACTTTTTCGTCTTTTCCAAATTGAACGTCAATTCTTCCAAAGTATGGAGATTCTTTTTGTCTTTCTAATTGCTGGATTCCATACTGAATTGTATCTTGTCTAGTGATATCCAGGTCGCGTTCTTGCAGACGTTTTTCTTCGAATGCAATTTTGTCTTCCATTAGCTTTTTCACACCTTCTAGATGCTTAGCTTCTTCTTGGAAATTTTGGTTCTTCATGCGACTCACTCTCCCTCCACTGGATATTCTTTCTCATAAAAACAGGCTGAACCTCTGGTCCAGCCTGAATCTTCTTCTATGTACATACAGCACATAGCGAACATTACTTATAGCTGCTTCCTTCCGGACCTGACTCGATTCATAAGTTCGCTATTGCCATATGGCCTAACGGCACGTATTATTATACAAAACTTCTTTTTGAAAAGCAAGCAGATAACGCTTGAGAAAGAAATTATTGGAAACGACAAAATAAAGGTCGCAAATGAAACTATCCCATCGTTTTTTGCGGTTAGATGCTGGGAGTATTCCATACATAGTTTTCTCTTCTTAAAAGCACACCCTTCGGGGGTTGATTTCTTCGAGTGCTTGCGGATTATTTTATAGTAGCGGTAACGTTGCACCGGTTCGAGCCTCTTCGAGTCTCTCACCTTTAAAGCTTCAAAGCAGGAGTACGTCCACAAGCGGACTACTCCTGCTAATTCACATTTAATGCGTCACACGTTACTACTACTATAAAATCCGCAAGCTTCTTCGAAATCAACGTGAAGAAAGTACATGTCTGCTCCCTACCGCAAACGATGGAGTTTCATGCGCCTCTATGTGGTGTTTCTTTTTCAATTGAAACTGCTTGGTTTTCTAAAATAAAACCGTGACGAGGGATAGCAAAAGAGACACTAAAAAAGATAGTCTCTCCAGAAGGAAAAACTATCTAAAAATGTTTGCTTGTGCTTACTGATGGTTGGCTTTTTTTGCTTCGTCTCTTTCATCGAAAAATAACATCAATGGGAGTAACGTCCATAACAAATTCCCATCGAATACACTTAGCCATGATTCGCCTGTATATAATTTCAATCCTATTCGAAGGATTAAGGCTAACACGTTTACCACTATGGCTAGCGTAAATAATTGTTTGGCTAATTGAGAATTTTCTTTTTGTTCCTTTTTTTCCATGTTGAACTCTCCTTACCTGCTTTTTGTTATCTTTATTAAATCATTTTAAGGAGTCGTGCAACAGGCACTTTCGTCATGGATTTCCATTACTAAAGTCATGGTTTGCTTGATTTCGAAGGAACTGCGGAAAATCAAAAAACAGCAAACCAGATTGATTTGCTGCTTTTTCTCTAAAATAAGTTTATGCTTTGGATGGTTTGGATAAGAAAAATAGGTAAAGTCCAAAGGCTAATTTAATAATGGCATCGATATAGGCGATGGTCACGAGGGAGCTTTGCGGAGAGAGGTATCCGACTGCTGCATTGATCACACATGCCAATCCTAGGAAGATCATTGATTTTCCATGGACGAAGTAGTATGGGAAGAAATGGATCCCTGTTGCAAGAAGTGCACCTAACCAGATGAGTCTCCAGTTTTCTGATTCGAAGAATGGTCCTCCTAAGAGTACAAGTAAAATGAATAAAAGAATCACTGAGTATAACGATACTTTTCGTTGGAAAGGTGTTGAAGGGCCATCCGAAAACTTATGAAGGACTTTTTTATTCAGATTGATAGAAAAGAAGCTCACCATATAGCCGATACTAAAAACCTGCATATTAATGATTTGTTCTCCACCTACAACTGTCGCAAGTGCAATCACGAATGCGACTGCGATGAGCCATAAGCCACACGCCTTTTTGTAGTTGAATTCTAATGTTTCTCCTTTGTTATAACCTAAAAATGACATACGTATTCCTCCAGTTAACTTTGAAACTTTTAACAACATCCTCTATTTTACTCCTGTAAATATCGGATTTCAATCATCGCACTTTTGTCGTTGCTTTGTATTTTTAAAGTCATGATTGTATCGATTTCGAAGGGGCTGCTATTATGAAGAAATCCGCAAAGTTCCGTAGAAATCAAAAAAGCACAGCCTCGCAATCGAAGCTGTGCTTGTCATTATTATAATAATGCTGTTAAAGCAGATGCTAGACCGAAGAAGATTCCTGGTGCGTTTGCAGCTGCTAGCGGGATGTCACGGTCTGGCTTGAAGAGTCCGTAGTATACCCATAATGAGCAGTTCAATGCGGCAACGAGTGGTTGAATGAAGTCTCCTTTGTTTCCGGCTAAGTTATTCATAATTTGCGGAATATATGCTACATACATCGCCACAGACATACATGTTGCAATCCACCCTAAGACTTGTGTTTGTTTTTCTGATAATTTCATACTATCTGCTCCTTTGCTTTCTCAAACTATGTAAAATAATATATAAAATGTAAACAATTTTCAAGAGTAGATAACCGTTTACAAGTATAAGTTTGTGTTAAGAATATTAAAAAGCACAGCTCCTACTCGGAAAGCTGTGCTTGTTTTCTTTGTTTGTTGCGTTCGCGGAGGCCTTTGAAGAAGGTTTGCAAAATTTCTTTGCATTCGTCTTCCAAGATGCCTTGCTCGACTTCGACTTGATGGTTGAACCGCTCGTCTTGAAGGAGGTTCATAAAGGTGCCGGCTGTCCCGGCTTTCGGGTCGAAGGCACCGAATGTCACCTTTTTGAGACGCGCGAGAATCATTGCTCCGCTACACATCGGACAAGGTTCCAAGGTCACGAAGAGTTCGCAGTCTTCGAGTCGCCAGCTTCCAAGGTGCTGGTTGGCTTGGCGAATCGCTTTGATTTCGGCGTGCAGTGTTGCGTCTTGTT
>ERZ773008.622-NODE-622-length-26220-cov-3.107472_pt1 | contig 26220 bp, 17 predicted proteins | sample MGYA00580664_ERZ773008 | MGnify/ENA primary metagenome ERZ773008 (study PRJEB29015, sample SAMEA2738016) | human oral metagenome | biome: human oral; feature: human-associated habitat; material: dental | place: China | collected 2048 ... | reverse complement strand
TTCGAGGTCGACGCCTTTGAGCGCCGTGACCTCGCCCGCCGCGCTCTCGTAGCTTTTCTTGATGGCTGCAAGCCTTATCATGCTCATAAAATCACATCCTTGTGACTGCCGCCTTTTGCGGCAGAAAAATTCATACCAAATTTATATGATTTGCATGTTATCATAGTGCAGACGGCTTGTCAAGCATATTTCCGACGACTGAAAAAAGTCGCCTCTGTCCGTGCCCGCCGCATACATTCTATTCTACGCGATTCGTCTGCTTTTGTATAGTCAAAAAAATGCGTGCAGCGTCGAAATGCTGCACGCAGAAGCACATCTCCGTCAGCCGTGCGAAAAGCCGCCGCTTGCCTCCCCCGCCGCTCTTTCCAGCGCTCCAAGCTCGCCTTCCTCGGTCAGCACATAGAGCATGTCGCCCGCCTTGAGCATGAGGCTGCCCTGCGGCAGAAGCTCAATCGTGCCGCGCCGCACATTCACGACGTGGCCGTGCGCTCCCCAGTCGATCGCAGAGACGCATCGCCCCTCCATCGCGCTTCCCGCTGCGACACAAAGCTCCGCCATGACGCGGCGGCGCGAGCCTCTCGCGCCCTGCCCGCGCGAACGCTCGTAAAGCTCGTCGTAGACAGGTCTGCCGCCCGTGAGATCGTTGACGAGCGCGGCGCAGGCGGCGACGCAGACGACGGCGAGCAGGTGCTCAAAGGAGCCGGTGATCTCCATGATGAGGAGGCTCGCCGTCAGCGGCGCCTTGATGCTTCCCGCGAAGAAGCCTGCCATGCCGAGGACGACGAAGGTCGGGCAGAGCGCCGCGGGAAGAACGCCGAGCGCAACTGCCGCCGCAGAGAAGAGCGCGCCCGAAAGAGCGCCGAGGACGAGAACGGGCAGGAAGATGCCGCCCGGCACGCCGGAGCCGTAGCAGAAGACCGTGAAGAGGAACTTGCCGAGGAAGATGGCGAGGATCGCACCGAAGACGAGCGGCTCCTGCACCATGCGGTTGACGAGGAAGTTGCCGCCCGAAAGGATCTCAGGCAGCAAGAAGCCGAGAACGCCCGCCGCGAGGAACGGAATCGCTGTGCGAAGGCCGAGAGAAGGCACGAGGCGCCCCCATGTGTCAAGCGCAAGGCAGAGCACGCGGTTGAAGAGCCTGCCGAGCGCACCCGAGAATACGCCGAGCAAAAAGAGCAGCAAATATGCGCCGCCGAGCGGCACGGCGGGCACGGAGCCGACGGCGAACATCGGACCGACGCCGAAGATCTCCTGCGTCACGAAGCCTGCGGCGATAGCAGAGCCGAGGACGCCCATGAGCATCTGCGGCGAAAAGTTCTTCGCCAGCTCCTCGAAGGAAAAGACGAGACTCGCCAAAGGCGCGTTGAAGATGGCGGCGAAGCCTGCGCCAGCACCCGCCGTCAAAAGGAAGCGCTCCTCGGCACGCGAACGCCCGGCCGCGCGGCTGACGCCTGCGCCCACGCAGGCGCCGATCTCCACGCTCGGGCCGCCGCGCCCAAGCGACAGTCCCGCGCCGATGCCGAGCACGACGCTGACGAACTTGCCGAAGAGCACGCGCCCCCAGCGCAGACGGCTGTCGCCGCGCAGGACGCCCTTGAGGTCAGGGATGCCGCCGCCGCCGACCATGGGGTCAAGCTGCATGAGATGCCGGACGATGACGGAGAGCGCGAGGAGCGCGAGAAAATAGCCGACCGTCCAGAGCGGCGAAGCGTCGCGCAGAAAGTCGCAGAGCGCGGGGCGAAAGTGATCGGCGCTTTCCAAGAGCCAGTGATAAAGCGCGATGACCGCGCCCACGAGGACGCCGATCAGAAGCCCGTCGGCGAAGAGCCGCAGGCGAAAGTGCGCGGGCTTTTTCACATAGAGAAGCGCACGCTCGATATTTTCCGGCATCGTATTTTTCCCTCCCAAACGAAAAGCCGCGCAGCCTCAAAGGATGCGCGGCTCTTGACGCTTGCTCAAAACGGCGCGCTTATGGGCGTCACGCCAAGCCGAAGGCGAACACCGTCCGCGCTCGCCAATTCTTGCCCGAGCGCAAAATCGGCTGCGGGAAGTTCGCGTGATGCACGGCATCGGGGAAGACCTGCGCTTCGAGCGTGAAGCCCGCGCGAGGAGGAAACGCCGCGCCCGCCTTGCCCGCGAGCACGCCGTCGAGGTGGTTGCCCGAGTAGAACTGCACGCCGGGCTGCGTCGTGTAGACATGCATGTGGATGCCGGTCTTTTCAGCATAGGCGTGGGCGAGCTTGTGGAGGTTCTTGTAGTCGACGGGGCACGCGGCATCCTCGCCGAAGCCCAGTTCCCTCGCCTCCTCTTCAGCGGGCGTCCGGTCGAGCACGAAGTTGTGGTCGTAGCCGCCCGCCCAGCGCATCTGGCTGAACGGCGCGTCGATGCGTGCGCCGATCTCCCTCATCTCACGGAAGTCGAGCGGCGTATCCTCGACGAGCAGGATGCGCCCGTCGGGAATCAGCTCGTTGTCCGTCGGCGTGTACTTCTCGGCGAAGATGCGGATCTTATGATCGAGCACCGAGCCGGAGCTGAAGCCTTCGAGATTGAAATACGTATGATGCGACGGGTTGCAGATCGTATCGCCGTCCGCCTCCGCCTCATAGGAAACGACGAACTCGTTCTTCTCGGAGAGCGCATACGTCACGGCGAGCTTCAAATCGCCGGGGTAGCCGCCCTCGCCCGCAGGACTCATATAGCGAAGCGCAAGCGCCCCATCCTTTTCCTCCGCCGTCCAGACCTTCTTGTCGTAGCCGCCCAAAGAGCCGCCGTGCAGGTGATTCCTGCCCTCGTTGCATTCCAAGACGTACCTCTCATCGTCGATCGGCAAATCGCCGAAAGCGATGCGCCCCGCCGAGCGCCCAACGATCGCGCCGAAATACTTGTCGTCCGCCTCGTAGCCCTTGAGATCGTCGTAGCCGAGCGCCACGTCGATGCCCTTGCCCTCTCTGTCGGGCACAACGAGCGACTGAACGCGCGCACCGTAGTCCATGACGCGAACCCTCATGCCGCTGCCGTTCTCCAACGTATAAAGCGTGATGAGCCTGCCGTTTCTAAGCTCGCCGAACGCTTCCTTCGTGATCTTCGCCATCTGCTATCACCTCACTGCTTCTTTCTCTATGAGTGCCGTAAAATCCTCCCTCGCCATGGGCTTTGCAAAATAATATCCTTGAATCTTGTCGCAGTCAATGCCGGCCAGGAAATCGATCTGCGCCTTCGTCTCCACGCCTTCGACGACAACATCCATCTTGAGGTCGCCCGCCATCTCGACGACGCGCCGCAAGATCGCGGGCGCACGCTCAGATTCTTCGAGATTCTGCACGAATTCCATATCAATTTTCAGAATGTCGACCGTCACGTTCTTGAGCATGTTGAGCGAGCTGTAGCCGCTGCCGAAATCGTCCATGAGGATCGTCAGTCCGATCTCCCGCAGTTTCTCCAGAACGCTCAAGAGCTGCATCGGATTGTCCGTATAGGCGGACTCCGTGATCTCAAGGCGCAGGAGCGCGGGATCAAGCCCGTACTTGTGCAGAAGACCCACGACCGTCTCGCAGAAATCGCTGTCGTAGAAATTCAGTCGCGAGACGTTGACAGAGACGGGCACGACGGGAAGTCCCGCGCGGATGCGCTCGGAGAGCATGCGGCAGACCTCCTCCCACGCGAAGCGGTCGAGGCGCACGACGAAGCCGTTGCGCTCGAAGAGCGGCACGAAGCGCACGGGCGGAATGACGCCCCGCTTCGGATGCCGCCAGCGCACGAGCGCCTCAGCGCTGACGGCGCGTCCCTTCCGGATGCTGTAGATCGGCTGGTAGTACACGCAGAACTGCCCCGCAGAGAGCGCCTGCTCCATCTCGCGGAGCAGCATCTGCTCTTCAAGCAGCTTCTCGCGCATCTTCTCGTCGTAGTAGGCGTAACGCTTCTTGTACAGCCCCTTGACCGTGTTGAGCGCCATGTGGGCGCGGTCGCACATCTGATTGACGGGCACCAAGACATCGTCAACCGGATAGACGCCCGCATAAAAGAGGATGTTGTTCTTGACGCCGAGGGAAAAGATCGCACTGTCTATGCCTTCGAGCAGGATGTCGATGTCGAGCATGTCCTCGGGCATGCAGATGGCGAAATGGTCGGCTTCCATGTGCGCCGCGACGCCGATGCCCTCGGTGATCGTCTTGAAATAAGCCCCAGCCGTCTTCAAGATCAGATTTCCCGTCTCGACATGGAAGAGATCGTTGACGATCTTGAAGCAGTTGATGTCGAAATATACGATATCGTAGTGCACGCTGCGATTCTGCTGCAGAAGCTCGGCCGTCTTCTCGTAGAAAGCCTCACGATTGTAGGCGCCCGTCAATGCGTCGGTCTCAAGGTAGTGACGCATCTCCAAGATCTGCCGCTCGCGCGCCGCCTGCTCAAGCTTGCGCCATTCGTTCTCCATGCGCGCCATGACGTTCTTCACGCGGCAGCGCACAATCGTAGGATTGTACGGCTTCGTGATGAAGTCCGCCGCGCCCATCTCCATCGCACGCACCTCGACGGCGCGCTCGCTCTGCGCCGTCGTGACGATGACGGGAATCGCCGACAGACGCTCGTCGCGCTTCAAGCGGGCGAGCAGGCCAAAGCCGTCCGCCCCCGGCATCACGAGATCGAGCAGGATGATGTCGACGGTCTTTTCCGCGAGCAGCGCCATCATCTCGCTGCCGTCCGCCGCCTCCAGAAGCTCGTATTCCGCCTTGAAAAATTGCGCGAGAATGGCACGATGCATCTTTGCATCGTCCACGATCAGCATCACAGGGTTCTTTTCCATAAGACTACCTTTCCTGTCATAAAGAGCCGCTGATTCCTCAACGTTTCCATAGGAATCCTTTCTCTTATATTCTATCACAAAGCAAGAATAAGTAAAAGGTCTTATTTTTTATTTTGATAGTGCAAAAGACAGGGACAAAAGAGGGAGCAAGTCGGTCAACCTACCCTCTCTTTCATGGTGAAAAGACGACCGTGACCGTCTCCCCCGGATCGATGACGCTGTAGGCGGGGGCGCTCTGGTAGCTCGCCCTGCCCGATCCTTCGGCTTCGAGCGTCACGCCGATCTCAGCGAGCTTCTCCGCCGCCTCGCGGATCGTCATTCCGTCGAGATCGGGCATGACGACCTTGCCGCTCGGCACGACGTCGGGCAGGCGCGGCTTCTTCTTCGGCGGCGCCTGCGCTTCCTTCTGCGCACGCTTTTCGTCCATCTCAACAAAGGGATCGGTCGACGGCTCGATGTGCAGGTAGCGGAAGATCTGAGAGAATATCTCTCCTGCAACGGGCGCCGCGATCTGTCCGCCGTAGAAGTTGCCGCCCGTCGGATCGTCGAGGATGACGAGCACGACGACCTGCGGATCATCGACGGGCGCGAAGCCGCAGAACGATGCGATGTAGTGTCCATCCATATAGCCTGCGCCATTCGGACGAATCTTCTGCGCCGTGCCCGTCTTACCGCCGATGCGGTAGCCCTTGACCTGCGCTTTTTGTCCGCCGCCCGCCGCGACGACCTGCTCCAAAAGCCCGACGAGCGTCTTCGTCGTCGCCGACTGCAGCACGCGGCGCACCTCGTCGCGCTTCGTCTGCAGATAGAGAGAGCCGTCGGCGTTGTGGATCTCCTTGACGATGTGCGGCTTCAAGAGGACGCCGTCGTTGGCGATCGCCGCCATCGCTGCTGCGAGCTGCAAAGGCGTCACGGCGATGCTCTGGCCGATCGCCATCGTCGCCATGTCTGAATCGCGCATGTTCTCCGGATCGAAGAGGATGCCGCCCTCCTCCGCCGGAAGCTCCACGCCCGTCGGCTCGCCGAAGCCGAAGAGCTTCGCATACTTCGTGAGCCTTTCGGCGCCGAGGTCGAGTCCGACGAGCGCGAATCCCGTGTTGAGCGAGTTCTTGACGACGTCGGTGAACGTCACCGTGCCGAAGCTCTCGCCGTTCCAATTCTGTATGCGTCTGCCCGAGACCATGACGTAGCCGGGATCGACGAAGATCTGGTTCGGCGTGACGATCTTCTCTTCGAGCGCCGCGCCCGCCACGACGGACTTGAAGGTAGATCCCGGCTCATAGATCGAGGAGACGGCGAGATTCTTCCACGTCTCGCTCGAATACTTGCCGAACTCGTTCGGGTTGTACGAAGGGCGCATGGCGAGCGCGAGAATGCTGCCCGTCTTGGGATCCATGACGATCGCCGTCGCGTGCTGCGGCGCGTTCTCCGCCATCGCACGGTCCAGCTGCTGCTCCACGATGAACTGAATGTTGCTGTCGATCGTCAGCGTCACCGTCTTGCAGCGGTCGCCCGTATACGCGTCCGGCATAAAGAGCGAGCTTAAGATCGGGCGGCTCTTCATGTCCGTCAAGATGAAATTTTCCTCCTCGACTCCCTTGATCAAGCCGTCGAACTGCTGCTCGATGCCGTCGAGTCCCTTGTCGTCCGTGCCGACGAAGCCCAGGACATTCGCCGCGAGCACGTTGTTCGGATAGTAGCGCTTCGCCTCCTCGCGAAACCCCAGGCAGTCGCCGTACGACTTCTCGCGGATGAGCGCCTTCACGGCGTCCGACATGTACGGCTCCATGCGGCGCTTGACCCAGACGAAGCCGCCGCCCTGATCGATGTCTTCGAGGATGTCCGCCTCGCTGAGTCCCACGATCGGCGCGAGGTCGGCGGCAAGCTGCGCCGCATCCCCCACATGGCTCGGGTCGACGAAGAGCGACTGCGTCATCGAGGAGACGGCAAGCTCCCTGCCGTTCGCATCGAGGATCGCGCCGCGCGGCGACTGCGCTACGCGCTCCTCCCCCGACTGCATGCGCACGCGCTCCGACATCTCCGCTCCCTTGACGATCTGCACCCAGCCGTAGCGGCAGAGCGTCAAAAAGAACAGGGCGAGCACCAAGAGCACCACGATCTGCACGTTGTCGCGCACGCGCCGCCTGCGCTTTTTGACGCGCTCCGCCTTATTTTTCACGTTCAAGCTGAAAACCCCTTGTCGTTTTTGTTTTCTAAAAGTCAAGCTATAGAAATATAACCAGCAAATGTATTATAGCATAATTTCAAATTTGAAACGCTGAGGATTTGACGTATCTTCCTGATCGTCGTATAATAGTCGTAGAAAAGGTGCTATCGGTAACCGGTCAGCCCCTATTGTAGTTGGTTTAAGAAAGCCCGCCTACGATTGAGAGCCGAAGGCGGGTTTTCTTATGCTTTCAAAACGACGAGGATAAAAAGCGTCACCAAAAGCAACGCGATTAAATCGTTAATCGTCATGGGCAACGCCCCCTTTCTGACCAATCCAAAAAGCAATCCCGAAAGGAGAAGCTGCTTGAATATAGGTCGAATGTGAAAACGCCCCGCAAACCAAGCCAGAAGAGCCTGGAGACGCGAATGACGTTGACCACGAAAGGGGCAAGAATCGACCGCCTACCGCTTGGATAGCACCATTTGCATTATACCATAGCCGCATACATTTCGCAAAAAAGGATGTGCCACCGTCGAAACCGATGCCGGCACATCCCTTTTCTATGCAATACATCTTCACCAATGATACTTCTCGCCGCGGTTGATCTTGAACGCGCGATAAATCTGCTCGTAGAGCAAGAGCCGCACCATCTGATGCGCGAAGGTCATCGGCGAAAACGAAATTCTGAGATCGGCGCGCTCCCGCACCGCCGGCGACAGGCCGAACGCGCCGCCGATGAGGAACGTGAGGTCGCTCCTGCCTTGAAGCGCGAGTCCCGCAAGCTCTTTTGCAAGCGCTTCCGACGAAAGGAGCTTCCCCTTGACGTCGAGCACGATGAGGAAGCTCTTCTCCGGCACGAGGCGCAGGAGACGCTCGCCCTCTTTTGCCAGCGCCTGCTGCCTTTGTGCCTCGGACGGGTTCTCCGGCATATACTCTTCGCGCGTTTCTAAAAGCTCCACGGAGGCGAAGGGGGCGAGACGCTTCTCATACTCGGCGACGCCCTCCCTCAGGTACTTCTCCTTGAGTCTTCCGGCTGCGACGATGCGGATCTTCACCGGTTCGACTGCGGCATTTCCTTGAGCGTCACCGTCAGCGTCTCCTTCTTGCCGTCCCTCTCGATGACGAGCTTGACCTGATCGCCGACCTTGTGCTCCGCGACAGCCGCACGGAGATCGGCGACGGTGTTCGTCTCCTTGTCGTCGATCTTCAGGATGAGATCGCCGCGCATGACGCCCGCCTGATTTGCAGGGCCGCCGAGTTCGAGATGCTCGACGTAGACGCCCTTGTCCGCGTTCAGCGTGTAGCCGGCGCGCGCCGCCGTCTCCTTGTCAAAGATGCCGACGCCGAGGTAGGGGCGCACGACGTAGCCGTTCGAGAGAAGCTGGTCGATGATCTCCTGCACCGTGTTGATGGGGATGGAAAAGCCGATGCCCTCGACGCCGCTCGCCGAAATCTTCGCGCTGTTGATGCCGACCACCTCGCCGTCCGCATTGACGAGCGCACCGCCCGAGTTGCCGGGGCTGATCGCCGCATCCGTCTGAATGAGCTTCAGGCGGCGCTCGCTGATGTCGAGCGTGCGGTTCAATGCGCTGATGACGCCCGCCGTCACCGTGCCCTGGAACTCAAGCCCCATCGGATTGCCGATGGCGATGGCCGGCTCGCCAACGACGAGATCATCGGAGTTGCCGAACTTCGCTGTCGGCAGTCCCGTGGCCTCGATTTTCACAACGGCGATGTCCGTAAGCTCGTCCGCCCCCACGAGCTTCCCCTTGAAGCTGCGCCCGTCCGGCAGCGAGACAGTGATCTCCTTCGCGCCCTGGATCACGTGGTTGTTCGTCACGATATAGCCGTCGCTCTTGAAGATGACGCCCGAGCCGACGCCCTCCGTCTCGATCGGCATGTTGAACCAGTCGCGCACGATCGTCTTGTTCGTGATGCCGACGACGGCAGGGCCGACCGCACGTGCCGCACGAACCGCCGGCGTGTTGCGCGCCTCCGACAAAGGCTTCTGGCTCGCCGCCTGCTCCACGGCAATGCCGCCCGCGACGGAATTGTCCTTCTCCTTCGCCGTGCTGTCCGAGCAGCCCGCAAAGAGCACGGCTCCGACGACGAAGACGCCGATGGCGCCCGAAAGAACCTTCTTCTTCCTATTCCAAAAACATGTCATGCAAAACCCTCCTACAATCTCGGGGCGCGAGCGAAACCTTGCGCCAACATCGCCCATCCTTGGGAAGAACGGAAAGCTTCCGCGCCTCCCCTGAAAATGAATCACAAACTACACGCACAAACGTCCACTTTGTGGACATTGTGCGCCGTCCTTAACGAAGTCTAGCCAATCGGCCTGCGCCTTCGGCTTGACCTCTTGGGACTTCATAGTAACGTCATTATAGCACGCTTTGCATCTTTCGCAAGCGACACGGCCATGTTTCAGCAAAATGTAACGTAGGCGGCGGGACGTTTCCCTGCTCCACCGCCTGCGTTACATTTCGCTGTACTGCGCCCTGCCGAGGCAAAACGCGCTGCAACGCAAAAGCCGATGCACGAACGATTCCCGTGCATCGGCTCTTCTCTTTTTCCGCTTCGGCTCAGAGCGCAGCGCCCGCTGCCTTCTTCTGCTGTGCATCCTGCGCAGCTGCCGCAGCATCCTTCGGCGCAGCAGCCTTAGCCGCATCGTCTTTCTTCACGAGCTTGTCGAAGCGACCCATGATCTCATCGTAAGTCTTGCCCGTGATCTCAGGCATATCCTTCTTGCCCGTCATCTTCTTGAAGTCGATTCCCGCCTGCTTGAAGCCATCCTGCACGGCAGAACGCAGGGCTTCAAGCTTCTTCGGGTCGTCGCCCGCGATCGACGTCGCCATGCTCATGATGCGGTCAGCCACTGCCTTGACCGACCAGTCGCCGCCGTCGGCAACCGCCTTCGCCGCTTCCTCCGGCGTCGTCGCGACATCGGGCAGAGCAAACTGCGCCGTCAGCACCTTGCGCCCGTCAAAGTTCAGGAAGCCCACGCCATCCTTGTGCCATGCCTGAAGCTGTGCATTCTGCTCCGTCATGGTCTTGATGAGGATATTGTAGCTGTTGTCGATATCCGCCTGCAGAGCCTTGACCTCGTCTGCCGTCAAGCCTTTCGTCTTGCCGCCCTTCGCCGGTTCGTCCGCCTCGGCGGCTTTCGCGTCCGCCGCCTTCTTTTTCGCAGCGTCAGAAATCTTCACGTCAAAAGCAGCGCCTGCATCCTGCGCCGCCTTCGCCGCATCCGCCGCACCGCCCTTCGCCGCCTGTGCCGTCTGCACGCGCTCTGCCTGCGGCAGCTTCGCCGCACTCTGATTCATGGCATACGCCATCTTGCTCATCGCTGTTACATCCATGTTCATTCCTCCTAGCTGTATTCAACGCGCCCCATCCTATAGGCATCTCTTTATGTATCGTCATTTTGACGGAAAAAATAAGCATCGCACAGCGGTTGTGCGACATCCTTTCTTTCCATACAGCAAACAGCATGGACAATCTTTGTCCATGCCGTAAAAGTTCCTATGCAATTCTTATCCCTTGCGCACCTCCAGCACCTGCACCTCCTCGCCCTGCGTTCTCAGCCACATCTCGATGCCCTTGCCGTAGCTCTCCGCCGTCAGCGTATAGACGCCCGCCTCCTCCTTGAGGACGCGCAGCGTCGGCAGACGGTCGCGAATCGCCTCAAGCGAGCAGCCGCTGTAAGTAAACGTGATGCGCCGCAGCTCGCCCGCATACATGAACTGGATGCGCTTTCGGAACTCGCCTTCCTGGAACCGCTCGCGATACGGCACCGAAAAGCGCTCCTTCTTCACGCTGATCTTCTCCATGCGGTCGACACGGAAAACAATCGGATAATCCGCCGAATCATCCGCATAGTAAGCGATCAGGTAAAAGTAAAACTCCGAAAAAAGAATCGCCGCAGGTTTTACCACGCGTTCATGGCACATGCCGTCAAGCCGCGTATAGCAAAACTCCGTAATGCGCTGCTCATGTATGGCGGCGGCAAGCGTCCAGAGCGTCGGCACCACGTTCTTCCCATGCTGCAGCTCCGTATAGTAATGCGCCTCCTGCGAAATCAGCTTTTCCACGACCTCGCGTTTCTCCCGCGACACCTGCGACAAAAGCTTCCCCAAAAGCCGCTGCATCACCGTCTTGGGAAAAGGACGGCTCTCCAAAAGAATCTTGCAGACAGCAAACACTTCCTCCGGCTGCAGCCCCTCGGCGCTCTCGCGGGAAATGCGATATCCGCCCGACGCCTTGTCGTAGACGATTTCAAGATACGACTGCTCCCCCGCAAGATACTCGCGCAGCCCCTCGATATCACGCTGCACCGTCTTCTCGCTCACGCGATACTGATCGGCAAGCTCCCGCTTCGACAGCGCCTCCCCCTGCTGCAGACGCTTGTAAAGATCGAGCAAGCGATAACTGCGATTGTCCGCGCGCCCTTCCTGCATCATCCTGCCTCCTTCTATAATCCTCAAATCAACGTTCGTTTCCCTAGGGAAGCGCAGCGATCCGGCTCCTATTACAGCAAGGCGCCCTCCTCTGCCGCCCTGCCCTCCGCAGCTCGTCGCATCCCGCCTCCCCGCACATTCCCTCTACGCCTGCAAGGCCAATCCTTTTTCATACCTCGCCCGAAATCCCGCGATTTCCTCTTCGATTCCTGCGGCCAAAGGCACATGATACTTTCGGCTCAACCCCTCGACCATATCGATGTAGGCGAGTGTGGCCTCTCCGTACCGTCTCTCGCGTATCAGCCCATACGTCTTTTCGATGCAGTTTGACCAGAGTGAGCGATATTCCTCCGCCGCACTTTGGTCGGCGTCAATCTTGCGGACGATCTCCGGCGCAATGCGATAGTATTCCTCAATGAGTTTTTTCACACCGGAATCTCGCTCTAGCACTTTATGAAGAACGTGCATCGCCATGAGTTCCCTGCAATTATGTTTTTTTTGGAGTGCCGTACACGTCGCCGTAGCAATGAAACATCCTTCATCGCTCTCATAATTTTCTATTGTCTTCGTTGATTCATACTTCTTATTCTTATCGTACGCCTTTTCCGCTTTGCGGCGCTCCTGCTCTGCGCAAACCTGAGAGTATGCCGCCTTTGCCAGTCCATGTCCTCGTTTTCCCGCTTCCAGGAAGCAGTACGCCGCCTCATCGAGATTCTCTGCAATCGACCCTGCCCCATTCTGATACAGGCAACCGCATTGATACCATGCTTCGGCGGTCTTCGCTTCTCGCCACATGCCCAAGGCACGCTGCACATCCCCCAGCCAGGCATAGAGGAAGCCTACCTTTTCTTGCCTTTCTCTCACACTCTCCTCTGTTTCTCTACGCAGAAGATATTGGAAAAGCGCCAGGCAATTCAAGATTTTATTCTTTCCTGTTTCCTCTTCAGGTTCTATAGCCCTCTTTATTTTATAGATAGCTTCCAATGCGTTTAGAATTGGTGGTTTTTCTGCTGCCTTTTCACATACCGTATGCTGTTCCATCGCAATTTGTTCATAAAGCTCATCCGCCAGGAAGCCGATGGCCGGAAGATATTCTTTAGCGGCTGCAATCTTCAGACTCACGGCAGCCTCGTTTCCTTCACCCGCTTTTCTTTTCTGCAGCCCATAGCGATAGCATGCCTCGGGCAGCATGTATTCCGCCGCTTCCGCGAGGGAGAATCCCCCTATGCCGCTCTGCGCAAATTCCAGGAGTTTCTCCCCCGCCGCCGCATAGCCTTTATTGTACGCTTTCTTATAATGGTCTGCCGCTTCCTTTTGCCTGCCCTGCATCTCGGCAAAAAGCGCGCGATAGTAATACTCTGCGGCCGTTTCCAAATAGGGCAGCTGCTGCGCCATGGCTGCAAATTCCGGCGCACGAAGACCCAATTCATCGGCAAAATAGATTTTGGCACGGCGTACCAATTCGTTATTCGGTTCATCCTGCAGCCTGCGAATCCGCGCATTGAAGTGCGCCTTGGGCGGCCGGCCTTTCTCCTGCCAAAGGCGCAGGCGGTAAATATAGGCGTATGCATAGTCGTGCTTTTCCAAAACCTTGATATAGTCGTCTGCCTTCGCATAGAGATGCGCTGCGAGGCATTTCTCCGTCATTCTCCCCCAGAGGCGCAGGCAACGCTCCCGCGGCTGCATCTTTCTCGCTCCCGCACTGCTTTTCACCTTCTGCCCTGCATTGAGCAGGAGGCTTTCAAAATCCTGCGCTTGCTTGCAAAATTCCTTGAACAGTGCCGTGATTTTTTTCTTTTCCTCCGCAAGGCTCTCGATTTCTGATGCAATCTCCGCCCTATATCCCTGCATTCTTTCCCGTGTGGAATCCTGCTCAATCTCGCCCAAATCGCCAGAGAACTGCTTCAGCTCCGCCTTGAGCCCCCCTTCCTGCTCCTTGTAGTAAGCCAAAAAGGAAAGGCGGCTGCTCTCCATCTCCGTGGAAAAAAGGCATGTATGGCGCGGCCTGTCCATCTGCTGCAGGCGCGGAATGAGCTGCCCGCCCGACAGAAACTCCGCTGCCGTATTTTCCAGCAACGCCGCATCCTGCTGTGCACTCTCCGAAAGAACCAACAGGCGGACGCCTTCCCTGTCGCATACCTCATAAAGCGGCTGCAGTTTTTTCCCAGCCACTTCATTCCCCAAGACGACGGCATCCAGGGAGCGCAGCAGGCAGCGGTTGAACGGCGTCTCCCAATTTACATCTTCGGGCAGCCAGACGAACACCGTGTTTTTGAACATCCCCTTCGCTCCACCCGTCGCATAGGCTTGCAGAATCTGCTGGCTGTCGATGCCCTGCTGCCCAAGCGCGCCGTTAAAGCGTTCGTATTCCTCCGCAGACAGAACGCATCTTTCCCCCGCCGTATTGAGCGCGCCGATTTCCCCTTGCCATTCCTTCGCCGAAACGAAGCACGGAAGCGTGCGGTTCATTTCCAGAAGCTCTGCGGCCTCCATCGCCCAGAGTTCTCGGAACTCCGCCTGCATGGCTGATTTTCCCGTGACGCCGAGCAGCGTCCTGCCCGGAAGCTCCGGGAAAAACACACCGAGCTCCATATCATCCAGCGCCTCGTCAAGCTCCTGCATGATCCTGTCCTTCCGCGGAAAGGACACGTCCTCTATGCCGGGCAGGAAGGTTTTCTCAAAATGAGCATAGAGCCCGTCGTAAAGCTTCCGCATCTTGCCTGCTTCCTGCTTTTTTCTGTCGTTCAGCAGCTTAGCCAAGAGTTCTATATCTTTTTCTGCTGTATCCATTTTCTCACCTCCGTCATAATCAATGAACCAATTCCCTGAGGCCGTCAGCGATCTTCCCGCTTAAATTTCGGAAGCTACGACGTTTTGCGTTCAGCCGTTCTCTTTGCCGAACCGTTTCCCCATAAAAATCGACTAAAGAACGGATGGAACGTATCTCCTCTGCCTGAAAAATCGTCTGCTGCAAGACCGACATCTCTTCTGTGCAGTTTTTAATATTTCCTTCAAAAACGCTTTCGACACGCTCGATGATCTCCTGTACCTTCCTGCCGACATCCAGCCTTCTCTCGGAATACGCCGCCGCCTCCTGCAGAAAAGCACGAATGCGTCTCCTGCCGAAGTATTCGCAGCCTGAGCGCGAATCATAGGCCGCAACGCCGGCATAAGGAATATCGCTATGGGTGAGGATCTCCTCCGCCTCCCGGACAATGTCTGCGCACGCCTCCTCAGGCTTCGTATCGGCGCGGGTAAAAACAAACAGCACGGGCGTCTGCAGCTTGAGCCGGTGCAGGAAGTCGATGTCGCTCTCCGGTATCGTCCCGTTGTCGATGTTGATGAGCCAGAGCAGGTAGTCCGCTGCCTTCAGCTGCTTTTCAGCAATGCTGTTGTCCGCAAGTTTTTCCTTCGTATCAACATCCGCCTTGTTGTAACCGGGCGTATCAAGCAGGACGATGCGCTCGGACAGCATCGCAGGGAAGTCCGGCGTCTGGACGACAAGATTCTGCACAAAACGGGAAAACCCGATGTGGTATTTTTGATAGAATTCATGCGTAAGCGCACCCACCGCCGCCTCGTCCAGAGAAACAGACTTGCCGTTTCCCAACTGGGCTTCGATCTTACGCTTGCCGGCCACAATATAGGTAGGGATAGATGTCGTCGCATTCTGATCCTCAGGCAGGAAGAGTGTGCTCTTCGCGTCCTGCAGCAAGGAATTGATGAAGCAGGACTTCCCCGCACTGAACTGTCCGCCCACAGCGACGATGGTCTTGTCCGCAAGCAAACGAAGCTTCTGGTATTCCATGATCTGGTCGCTGAGCTTCTGCAGGCCTCGGCTCTCCTCGAGGATATTGATGCCCTCAAGTCCGCGCAGAGCAAGGCGCAGCTGATTGTCGATCATGTCGTCGAGGCGGCGCGCCTGCTGCAGCCTCCTGCCGCCGTCCTTCCCGTGCGGCAGGAGGCTGGCAATCAGCTGCAGGCCTTTCTTCGCATCCGTCAGGTAGATGCTCTTCCCCTCCAGGCTCTCGGCATCCGCCTCATCCTCCAAGCTGTCATTCATAAAATCAAGGAAACCCATATCCTCATGCATCTTTTCCAGCACCTTTTTCACGCAATGACATTTTATGCATTTCCAGCTTCTGCAAGAATACACGGAAGGCTTCCAGCGTCTTTTCCTTTTCCTGCATTTGCTCCTGCAGCTTCCGGCTTCTCCCTTCCATGCGCGACTTTATGTCGTCGGTAAAGGAGACGGCCTGTTCCGCGAGGGTTTCCCGGATCTGCGCCGCATGCTTTTCCAGCTTCTGTGCAAAGCCTTCCGCCACTTCGCGCATGATATTGAGCTGCTGCAAGGCGAGTGCATGAATCGCTTCTCCCTTGATTCGACCCGCATCCGACGCATCGCTCTCCTTCCCGAAGAAGATGGCCATCGCGGTTTTCTTGGGCAGCGCCTCGGTGATCTGCTCCGTATAATTCTTGCGTTCCCCGTACGAAAATTCCGGTACGAGAAGCCGCTTGAGCACAGCATCCACAGGCTCCCGGACATCGCCCTCGTCAAAATCCATCCCGCTCTTGTCAAATCCCTGGCGGACAATGCTCCTGACATCGTTCTTGACCTTGTTCAAATCCATGGACAACGCCAAAATGTCGATGATCTTCCCTTCCGCCGCATTGATGTAATCGTCGATATTCCGTATGACGACATCGAGCGTCGTGTACTCGTAATTTTCCACCTCATCCCAACGCTCTATCTTTTTCCACCAAAGCATCCCATGGGATTCTCTCCGATGCTTTACCTCAGCATCCGAGCGGATCTCCATATCCATGAAGCGTTTGCTGTCCTTCTTGATCTCATTGGCGCTCTTCGCCAGATAGGCATACGCCTCGTTGCCGCAGTCCTCGAACACAGCGCGGATCTCGCGGCGCATGGACTCCAGTGCGCTCCTCGACGCCTCGAGCTTTTGCGCCAAGATATCCGCATCCTCCGTCTCCAGGATCTGCATGCGCCTGCTCGCCTCAGCCTGCATTTCGTCAAGACTTTTCAGGAAGGCGATGCGCTGCGTCTTGACGAAATTCTCACCGCGCTCCGCAATGGTCGCCTGCTTTGCCGCATGGATCTTATCAAATTCCTCCTGCCGTATTTTTTCTATGTTGGCCAGCCCGGAGAGAAATTCCGGCGTCCTCTGCATTCCCTCGAATCGCTGTTCCATCTGCTGGAGAGCATGTTCCTCTTCCTTGTCCAGCGGCATCTTTTTCTCATATTTTTTCGCCGCACTGTAGCAAATCGAGGAAATGAATTTCGGCGGCAATGCCGCCCGTATCCTCTCGATGGCAGGATTTTCCTCTGCCGCACCCCCTCTGGAAAGCGCCGCAAGATTTTCCCGCGCGGCAGCTTCCAACTTGCGCCTCGTCCGCTTGTATACGGCAGCAAGCGGTGTCCTGCCACGAGCGGAATCGTCCAGCATGGCCAGGTCAAATTTCGATCCGACAAGAAGAGCCGTCTGGATGCTGTTCGCCGGCAAGGTGTTCCTCATCAAACGGATATCATCCTCATTCAGGAACTGCGAGGACGTGCTGAGCAGGAATACGAGATCGCATTTCATGAGGAATTCCTTCGTTTTCTCGCTGCGCGATACGATGGGATCGCCCAGTCCCGGCGTATCGATGATCTCTAACCCCTCAAGCAGGGGATTGGCGATGCCGAGTTCGATATACTTGACAAACGGCGTATACTCGCCCTTGGCGCCGACATACTTCTCCAAATCCGCCTTGATGTCGGCAAGGACGATCTCCTTCTCCGTACCCAGCACCTCATCCGGTGCAACAGCGCCCTGTTTCTGCATTTCCACAATTTCATGGTAAGCGATGAGCTGCGGCTTAATCTTTTTCCGAATACGGCGCTTGAGCAGATCGCCGTCCCGCGCCAGCTCCATATCGGCTCTTCGATTCAACGCCGCCTCATCCGGCTTATGGAAAAAACTTTTCTTTTCACGCGCCCGGAGCAGATTCTTTTTCTGCTCCCATTCCTGCCGATAGAGCCGCGCATATTCTTCCTCGTAAGACCTCGCATAATTTTCCACAAGCTCCCAATCAGCACGCGAATAGAACACAATCTTCGCGCGCGCCGCCTCGTCGTAGACGATTCTCGTCAGAGCTGCCGTCATCGGCGTTGCCGCACGAGGCAGAACATCCTCGCCACCAAAAACCAGGGCGTTCAGAAAGGACGACTTGCCTGCCTTAACCTGCCCCACGATGCCGACTCGCAGCAGCCTGTCCGCCGACAAAATCTCGTCGACATTTTCCTTCGCCCTCTCATATTGGCCTTGGAAATCCTGCAAATAAACAGGCTCCATCAAACTGCCGAGCTCGCTTTCCAAAGCATTGGAAACCCCGCCGACTTTTTCCATAAAATCAGAAAACACCTGATTTTCCATATTCCTTCTCCTTTCGTATCACATACGCCATAAGCAAGATACCCGCCCTGCCTGCAGAAAGTCATTCTTGCCTCAAAATGCCGTTCCTTCTACGCCTCGATCAGCCTCTGGCGGATATCCGCCAAGGTCGCCATCCCCTGCTGCATCTTCTTCTTTTTCGCCTCCGCATCGACGGCTTTCGCTTTTTTCTCCTCCTGCAGCTTGCCGAGCGCTTCCATCTCATTGTCAATCATGGCATGGTATTCCCTCTCCAACGCCGCCGTAACCTCCGCTTCACTCTCGGTCACAGACTTCTCGATGGCAGGGCGCAGCTTTCTGCAAACCTCTGGAATGATCCTGCGCTCCAGACTTTCTCTCGCCTGCTCCTCCTTGGATTTTCCAAAGAGCCGTCCGACAAGCGATACGAGATCGGGCAGGAACATGAGCACCGCCCCCACCACAGGCAGAATGCTCTTTGTGGTCAGAGAAAGCCCCACGGAAAGAACGCTGTGCAATCCGCTGTACTTCCGTTTGTCCAGCATGGCCAGTCCCTTTCTGCCCATGCTGTCAATGGACTTGATCGTCTCCTTCATGTCCACTGCGCCCATCCCTTCGCCAAAGTTTTTTTCACCCTCAGCAAACATCGGCAGGGATATAAAGATTTCCTCGAATCCCTTGTCCACATTTCTCTGCATGGAATCCGACAAAACATTGCGCAGGATATCATTCGCACGCCGAGAAAACTCTTGGCTGCTGCCCGTGAGAATCGCATCCACGAGCGTTTCTCCATTGCTGCGCAGGGCATTTTCCACATCGCCTAGAATCTGCGGAATGCTCTTCGTCATCATGCGCGTGTGCAGTTCCTGACGCTTCCCTGCCAGATCCCGCTCAAACGCTTCCTTTTTCGCCGCCCTTTCCTGAATCGCCCGGTCAATCTCGTGCGGATTGAAATCCAGCGTCTCAAGCTGCGCTTCCAGCACATCGATGCCGTTTTGCACGAGCAGGATGGCCCGATCCTTGAGCTTTTTTGTCATCAACTCATCCGCGGGCAGGGATTGGACAAGGCGCAGCATAACCTCGCGCGCCTCGGGATCGCGGGCGGAAGTCTTCTCCACCTCCGGCGCGATTCCCAAAGCGCTTTCCACCGTCCGGCAGAATTCCGCCGCGACCTCCTCGTTGCTCTCCGACGTAAACTTGTCGCACTTCGTCAGAACAAAGCGAATCGTATCGCTGAAACCTCGTAATTCCATGAGGAAATCCAGCGCCGCCTCCGACAAAGCGCCCTTCGTCACATCAAAGACGAAAATGTAAGCCGCCGCCTCGCCGCGATACTGGAGAATCGCGTCATTATGCGCCTTGATGCCCGAATCGAAACCCGGCATATCCACGAGAATGACATCCGAAAGCTCCCTCAGAGCTTCATTGTCCAGGGCATAAACATACTTCAGACTGTCGTCTGCGCCCTGCTTTTCCATCTCCTCACGCGTAACTGCCTCTTCCCTGCCATCCTTGTGCACGCGGATAATACTCGCCGTGCTTCCGTAGACAAGTTCCGTTGCCAGCGCCGTCTCGGGATTGATGTCCTCCTTCAGGATCTCCTCGCCGCCCAGCATGGCGTTGAGCAGCGCCGTCTTTCCTGCACTGAACTGCCCGACCATAAGGATGCGCGCCTTGAAATTTTCCACTTCTTCCTGCATCGCCGCCATGCGGTCTGCCAGGCTGATGCTCGCCAGGTCGTTGACCTGCAAAACAGCAAGCGCCTCCGACAAGTTCTGTTTCATTTCTGTCTTGTTCATCTGTCCTTCCCCTTTCCCTTCTCCCGGTATCTGTCGGCTTCATGCTCCTCACCCGAGGAGACGCACCACATTCCCCTGCAGGATTTCCTCCAGGCGCTCCACCTGAGCCGATTCCTTCGCCCCCGTCTTGCACCACATGGCAAAATGCTCGCAGTTCTGCGTCAGTAAATCGTATTCTCCCTGCCCGATGCAGCTGCGCGCGCGTTCGACCGTCTCCTGCGGCGAATAAAAATCCCGTTCCTCTTCTTCCGGCTCGATATCAAAGAGAAAAGACACCGCATCGCTGATGATTTCCGCACCAATGTCGGCAGGACTGCGCCTGGAAAACGGATTAAACGACGCGCAGAAAAGATCCCTGAGCTTATCCAGCACATCAGGATCCTCAAACGCAAAAACGCAGTACTCCGAATCCCCGTCAAGGAACTCCTTCAGCGACGTTTCCGCCACCCTGCCGCTGCAGCAGTCAAACACACCGCCGCCCTCCTGCTTGACATAATGGATGACGCGCTCCTTCCGCCCCTCGCCGGAATATATCCCAAAATGCTTGTACACGCCGCGGTCGACATAAATCACGTCACCATAATTTGCCTTATCCATAAAATCTCTGCCCCTTCCTTAAAGCATCTTTTCCTCAAACCTGCTGCACGACTGGCAACCCGCAGTCGTCATATTCTTCAACGTACACGGTGCGCGCCGTTGGGGATCGAACTCCCAAAAACCAGCCGCCGGACTTTTCGGTATAAGCGCCTCGTTCCTGGGATCGTACCAATGCCTGCAAAATGCACACTTATTGATGCGATGATCCTTGATGTTGACCAGCGTCATGAAAACTCCCCCGCCTCTACAGCCGCACTTCTCCAATATGGATGAGAAACAACATCCTTAGAGACTCCTTTAGCCTTAATAAAATTTTAACACATCAACTCTCTTCCTGCAAAACATTTATGAGTCTCGCCTAAGCATGCACAACGCTTCTCCATCCTGATCTCCATAAATGTATCTCCTCCCATAAGATCTCCTTGTTCTTTTCACAGTATAACACGAGGCATGGACATATTTTGTCCATGCCTCAACGTATTTCTATGAAAGTTTTCGTAAGTCTGGATTCCAATTCATAAATAACACTGTTTCAAAGCAACCTTTGAGTATATATGTTCAGCCATCATGCGGAGCGGCATAATATGCACTTCAACCCGTTCACAACGATAGCATCTCTTTCCCGCCTTCATTCTCCTCCACAGCGCCCTTCGGTCCTCCTGCCTTGAAGTTGTAGAGCGGCTTCAAGACTTCGATGACGTCGACGGAATCGCGGATCACGTCGATGATGTCAGCGAGCGACTTGTATGCCATCGGCGCTTCGTCGAGCGTGCCTTCGCCGATGCTCGTCGTGTAGACGCCCGCCATTTCCTTCTGGAATTCTTCGAGCGTGAAGCGCTCGCGCGCCGTCGTCCTTGACATGAGCCGCCCTGCGCCGTGCGGGCCGGAATAGTTCCACTCGGGATCGCCGCGGCCGACGGCGAGGATGCTGCCGTCGCGCATGTTGATCGGGATGAGGACGCGCTCTCCCTGGTGAGCGGCGATCGCGCCCTTTCGGAGGATCATTTCTTCCGTGTCGATGTAGTTGTGCACCGTATGGAACGCATCGCCCGGTGTGACGGCGATGTGCGCAAGCAGCTTCTCGGCGATCTTTTCGCGGTTCAGCCTTGCGAAACGCTGGCAGATCTCGATGTCGTGCAGGTAGTCATCGAGATACTTGCCGAAGAGGAATGCGAGGTCGGGCGGCACGGTCATCTTCTGCGGGCGGAAATTTCTATGCAATTCCTTGATGGCCTCCTGCAGCTCGGCGCGGCGTCCTTCCGCCTTGTAGCGGCGGATCATCTCGTCTCGCGCCGCAAAGAGAGCCGCCTTGCCGTGCGCGAGGTCGATGGCGAGCGACTGATAGATTTCGGCGACCTGCGTGCCGAGGCTGCGGCTGCCCGTGTGAATGACGAGATAGTGCGTGCCGTCGGCGCTGCGGTCGATCTCGATGAAGTGGTTGCCGCCGCCGAGCGTGCCGAGGCTCTTGGCGATGCGCTTGACGTTCTTGAGATCGCGGTAGCAGCGAAGCTCTGTGAAGTCGAACTTCGCCTGCCGTCCTTCCCAAAGCTGTCTGCCCGACGGAATGATGTGCGCCGCCTCGTCGACCTTGGCGAGGTCGAGTTCCTTCTTTCCGAGGTTTACCGTATACATGCCGCAGCCGATGTCGACGCCGACGAGGTTCGGCACGACCTTGTCCGTGACCGTCATCGTCGTGCCGATCGTGCAGCCCTTGCCCCAGTGGACGTCGGGCATGATGCGGATCTTCGCACCCTCGGCGAACTCGTAGTCGCACATGCGCCGGATCTGCTCGACAGCTTCGTCTTCAATGACCTTCGCATAGGCGATTGCCGTCGCGGCCTTGCCCTTGATTTCCAATCGTTCCATCGGATTTCCTCCTCCGCTTTTCGATACGTTTGCCCGCAGGAAATGTTCCGTCAGGCAAGCCAAGTTTTCCTGGAAGTTTCCTTCACTTCACGCGCTTTCCGCGCTTTTCTGCGCCGTCGTCACGCCTGCGCGAGCGGTCGCCAAAGAGGCGCGAGCCGCAAAAGGACGGACGAATCCCCGTCATGCGGCACGCGGGGCACGGGCATACGACGCAGCGCACGACGCCGAGGCGATACAGGCAGTCCGCGCACGGCGGGGATGCGACGCGGTGCAGCATCTGCAAGACATCCATCAAAGGCACCTCCCATAAGTGTGCAGTCATTCACGCTTGTCCTTCTTTCTGCTCCCATTATAGCAGACCGCTTCGCTTCAAGGTCGCCTGTCATGCGACATCAGCCAATTCCTTGCTTTCATTATAGCAAGAGGCATGGACAGCATTTGTCCATGCCTCGAAATATTTTGCAGATATGCGGCTCTTTGTTAACTGCCATGGAGGTCGCTTGCAATAGCAAAGCGGACCGTTTCCAAAAATCTCAAGCAGCAAAAGCAATACGCTCGGGATTTTTCCGGAATAATTCTTCAGGCTTGCGGCACCGCAGCATCTTCCGCGGCAGGTCGTTGATCCAATCCTCCACGCTTCCTCAAATGCCATATTTCTTCCAGAAGCGCCTTCGTTTTCTTTTGTGCGGACGGCTTCACCTTTCCCTGTATATCCAGCGCCTTTTCCAAACATTCCATCGCTTCATCATACCGTTCCAGCGCTTTGTCGATTTTTCCCAGCCAAAACAAGGCTTGCGCCGTATAGGCGTGCGCCATCCCCAATCTTGCTTCACGAATCCGCAAGCATTTCCGAAAACAAGCCTGAGCCTCTTCAAAGCTTTCCTGATAAAAAAAGATTTTCCCAAGACTCTCATAGCTCCAAGCCATGGCAGGATGATCCGGGCCTAGGGAGTTCTCGCGAATCTTCCGTCCGTCGTCAATGTATCCCATTGCAATTTTATATTTTTCCGGCGCATTGTCCTTGGCTGCTTCCGCATAATCGTTTCCCAGCATCGTCAAAGATTCCGCAATGGTCGGATCATCCTTCCGATATACTTCCCTGCGTAAATCCAAGGCTTTCGTATGGTATTCTACCGCCTCTTCAAACATGCGTTTCCTTTGATACACCGTTCCGATATTGTGATACGAATAGGCGAGCTGACGCTTGTCCTGAGGGTTCGCCTCCTCTCGAATGCGGCATGCTTTTTTATAATATTCCATCGCTTTGTCCAAATCGTCAAGATTGATGTATACGATGCCAATATTGTTAAAGATATCCGCCTTGAGAGAGGGATTGTCAATCCCATTCACATCCATGCGATTTTCCGCCAAACGGAAATTATCCAGAGCCGAAGTATACCGGGAATCCTTGCGATAGACATTCGCAAGGCGATTATATGCCTTGGCAATGTCCTCATAAGGAGGCGTCGCCTGCTTCTCCCACATACCGATGGCCGCCTTGTAACTTTCTATCGCGATCCGGTACCGAGCGAGGTTGACAGCTATGTCCGCTTGCAGCCGATAAGCGGCCGGCCGTATTTCCGCCGCGCATTCCGCTTCCGACTCGCAAAGCTCCATGACCCTTTTGCATTGTTTCCACGCCTCATCATAGCGGCTGTCCTTATGAATGATCTCCGCCTGCCTGAGAAGCAGCCCTACAGAAGAGGCGTCGTATTCATCCTTGAACATTTCTCCCGCATTTATGAGGATCGTGCAAACATCACGCCGATCCATAGGCGTGATATCCTCATCGTCCCTCATATATGCCTGAATAGCAGCAACGATATACGCCGTGCATTTTTCGAGCGAAGGCGACATGTTCTTCAAGAGGACGGTCTTTATCAAAGGATGCAGATGAATCCTGTCGTCTTCAGAAGCCATCTGCGAATCGCGTATAATCCAGCTGTGATGAATCAAATTGCTGATCCTGCCAATGCTTCCTCCCTCCAAAAGGAAGTCAGCAAAGAAAGCCATGCGCACGCCGTTGATGGATGTAAGCACCAAATTCAGCAAGACCTGTTTGGACGCTTCGTCAATGTTACTGATATTGAACAAGGTGGAAATCGTCTGATAGATGTCTTCCTGTTTATAGCTGTCGTCTTTCTCGACATATATAAATAGATTCTCTGCGCCACGCCCTTCCGCTAAAATCTTAAGCATCTTCTTAGGAGAAAAAGAATACTCTCGCATGATCTTTGCAATCAGCTCGATCAGCATAGTATGCCCATATACTCTTTGAAGAATCTTCTTATATTCCGAGATCTTGTCTTCCGAAAGCTCGCCGCGAATCTCCTTTTTCGGCATATAGTTGCGGAGGAAGAGTTCCAGCTGGTCTTCTTTCGACAGCGGGGTGATACGAATCCGATATTGTTCCGCATAAAGCTTCATGTTTCTGCTGGTAATCAAAATGTTGAGTTCCATTTTCCGAAGCTTCTCCAATATTTCTTGGTCTTCAGGAGACAAACTTCCCTCCATGACATCCATATTGTCAATAATCAGGATGGCATCCGAAGAAAACTCGCGCAGTACATCAAGACGCCTCCGAACCTGTTCGTCTATAGCCTCTTTCCGATTGTTCTGATACTCTTTCAATCCACAGAAAGGAATGTCCAACAACGTTGCCTTGAGATTATCATGGAAGAAAACCATCTGCGCCTGCTGTTCGGCGCTGTTTTTTTCGCTTTGCTCCACATAATACAAAGCGCTCTGAGACTTTCCCAAGCCTCCGAAGCCGCAAACGATGGCCATGCCATACTGCCCCAGCGTACTTGCTATCTCTTCAACGAGATCTTCGCGGCCGACAAAGTTCTCAGACATGTGATATTTGAACGGTGCAAACCCGACAGTCTCGGCAGGCGCTTCCTCTTCATCATTGAGATTGGCTGAGCGAGATCCCTCCGCTCGCTCAACAAGGAGCTTGATAAACGTCGAAAAAGTTTCCTGAGCCGTCGTCTTGTTTTCGTGAATCTCCGCCTGTGTTTTGCTGTATGCGTCCTTGATGTCTTCATCAACCGCGTCATTCTTCACCAGATAATCATAAAGACGAACCGTATCATTTTTATCGACAAATTCTTCAAATGCCTTATAGAATCCGTCGCATGAAATCCCTTTCGCTATCTGCCGCATCTTCCCGCTCAGAACCCTGCTGATCGAAGATTTGCTGATATTCAAAGCTTTGGCTATTACCGTTTGTGACAAACCCACTTTTTCTGTTAAGAATCCCAATAACATCTTATATGTGATATAGGCCATTTCGTCCCCCTCCTCTTATCCTCTGCTTCTCATAAACGGCTCATCCTAAGATATTTTCTGCAACAAGCTGCAACATTCCTGCAACAGGCGCAGCAAACACGCTGCAAAAAACAAGCACATATAAGGCATCGCATTTCTCTCGTGCTGCAACAACATCCTTCGTAATATATAGGCAGACAGAAGATATTCACGCGAAGGAGGCAGCATCATGGCAAGGAAAAATGCAGAAAACATCCGGCAGCAGCTCAAGCGCACCTTCAAGGGCTACACCCGGATTACGAGAAAAATCCGCCAGGAACTTTCCGGCATGGGTTTCGTCTTGGAAATCGGAAAAACCCATGCAAAAGTGTATTACGGCGTCGATCGCAGCCATTTCGTCACGATCAGCAAGACGGCCTCCGACTGGCGGACGGGGCTCAACATCTGCAGTCAGATCAATGCGCTTCTGAGCGCGAATGTCTGAGTCGCAAAGCGGAATGCAAGGAGGTGATGCTTTATGTAATCGTTCGTATCGGTATCACTTAAGGAAGTGCCGATAAAATGAGGCCGCCCGGATTTGCACAGATGAACTGTATCTGTGCAAGAGCCGAAGTCCGGGCGCAGACCAATTGGCTCAGTTTCTATAAGAGCATTGCACAATGCCCACGAATTGGACATTTGTGCGTGCAGTTTGCAATCCTGTCAGGAGGAACCATTATGAAGAACAACGAAACGTCGGACTTCCTGTCCGGCATCTTTGCTGCAGTCGAAAACACGCGCGACATCCATCGCGCCGCCAAGCAGATGCGGGCATTTGAAAAGGCATGCAGCGAACTGTCCGAGCTCA
>ERZ773008.620-NODE-620-length-26244-cov-12.746038_pt1 | contig 26244 bp, 22 predicted proteins | sample MGYA00580664_ERZ773008 | MGnify/ENA primary metagenome ERZ773008 (study PRJEB29015, sample SAMEA2738016) | human oral metagenome | biome: human oral; feature: human-associated habitat; material: dental | place: China | collected 2048 ... | reverse complement strand
GCCGGCACTGGCGGGGTCGGGGTCGAGTTGGTCGAGAGTGATCAGGTCGGGCAGGGGCTCCAGCCATGGCCGGTGGGGGCGGGGGGGGCGCCGGAGCGCTGGTGGGCGCCGATCATGGGGTCGACCAGGCGGGCCAGGTCGGTGGGAATCGAGACGTCCTCCTCGATCATGGCTCCGGCGGGCGCGGAGCGGGACAGGGCCTCGAGTGTCAGCGGCTCGAGGCGCGGCCCGACGGTGCGCACCGCCCCGTGCGGCCGCCCACCCACCCGGGAGGCCTGGAACTGCATGAGCCGTCCGTGGCCCAGGCGCGCGTGGGCGCGCCCGGGGATCGACGGCGGGATGTGCGCCGAGGCGGAGGACTCCACCACGTCCTGGGAGTCGGACTCGTCGGTGACCCGCAGCGCGATGCGCAGGTTCGTGTTGGACTTGATCTCGGCCGACACCACGCCGGCGGGCCGCTGGGTCGCCAGGACCAGGTGCACGCCCAGGGAGCGGCCGCGCCGGGCGATGTCCACCAGGCCGGTGACGAACTGGGGCAGCTCGGCCACCAGCGCGGCGAACTCGTCGATGATGAGCATCAGGCGCGGCATGGGCTCATCGCCCGGCCCCATGGCCGCCACGTAGTCCTCGATGTCCTTGGCACCGGCGCGGGCCAGTTGGTGCTCGCGCCGGCGCAGCTCGGCGCCCAGGGACTCCAGGGCCCGGGAGGTCAGGTGCCCGTCCAGGTCGGTGACCATTCCGACCGTGTGGGGCAGGCGGGCGCAGTCCTTGAACGCCGCGCCCCCCTTGTAGTCCACCAGGACGAACGTCATCGCCTGCGGGGTGTTGCCCACGCACAGGGCGGCGATGAGGGTCTGGAGGAGCTCGGACTTGCCCGAGCCCGTGGTCCCCGCCACCAGGGCGTGCGGCCCGTCGGCGCGCACGTCCAGGGCGAAGGGGCCCTCGGCGTCCTCGCCGATGATCGCCCTGGTCGTCCGCGCCCCGCCCCGCCAGCGCGACAGGACCGTCTCGGCGTCGGGATCCTCCAGGCCGATCAGGTCCAGCAACCGTGAGGAGCGCGGGATCGCCCCCTCGGCCCCTTGGGCGGATGCGTCGCGCACGGGCGCCAGGGCGCGGGCCACGCGCTCGGCCCAGCCCGGCGGGGGCGCATCCAGCACGACCTGCTCGACCTCGTCGGCCCCCGTGCGGGCCACGGTGGCCAGCGGCTCGTCGGCCATGACCACGGACCGGCACTCCTCGGGCAGCGCCACCCGGTCGGCGTCGATGCACACGAACATGACGCCCGCCCTCGGGCCCCGGCGCAGCGCGCTCGCCATGCCGGGCACCAGGCGCAGCGCCCGCGCCCCGTCGAGCACCACCACCATCCGCTCGCCCGCCGCGCCGCCCTCCTGCTCGCGCTGGTCGATCAGCGCGCCCAGGGCGCCCACCAGGCGGGCGATCGACTCCTCGTCCACGGCGGCGCGCACCCGCGCCCCACCGCCGTCGGGGACCCGGGCGTGCGGCAACCAGCACACCCACTCCCACCACCGACCCGCCTCACCGGCGATGGCCGGATCGACCAGCACCATGAGGCTCAGCTCGGCCGGGGAGTGCAGGACCGCGCACTGGGACACCATCCACCGCGCCGTCCCCGCCGCCCGGGCCCGGCCACCCCGATCACGCCCAGCGTCCCCAGGGGCACGCTCACCGGCACGTCCGGGGCGGTCCACCTCAAAGGCTCCTCGTACGAGGCCCGCTCGGGCACGCTCAGCTCGACCTCGCTGGGCACATCCGCCGTCCCCACCCTCAGATCCAACCAGTCCCCATCGGACACGCGCCGCTCCCACAGCCCCGCCCTCGGGCCGGTGGCCCGCAGCATGACCTCCGCCGGATCCGGGTGGTCCCGCCTGCGCAGCCCCCGCTCGGCCACCAGCGCCTTGAAGGCCGCGGTCTCGGCGTCGTGCTTCTGCTGCTCGTAGCGGGCCATCGCCTGACGGAACATCTTCTTGCTGTTAGCCCGACCGGCAAGACGGTTGGCGATCATCATGATCGGGGAGAACGCCAGGAACACCAGCGACGCCACCCGATGGGTGACGAAGAACATGACCCCGCCCATCACCACCGGCGCCAGCAGCATCACCGGCGAGAAGGGCGGCCTGCGCATATCCCTGGGCTCGCGCGGCAGCGTGAACACCGTCGGGCGCTCGGGCCGAGCCAGCCGCGGCGGACGATTGAAATCAACACTCGGGGCGCCGGCGGTCGGAGTCACCACCGCATCCGCATCCGGGACGGGCCCGACCATCAGCTGCACGTCCCCCACGCTCAGAACCGTCTCCTCGGGCCACCTCGCGCATCCCTCAAGACCGCGGCGATCCAGCTCCACCAGCCCGCGCCGGGCATCGGGATCCAGCTCCACATGCTCGGGCAGCACCGCCCGCGCCCCCTCCCCCCGTCTGAGGCGACGGCGCTCCCGACGGCGCTCCCTGCGCTCCAGGCGCCGACGACGACGCCTGGCCCACCACGACTCGTCCGCGCCCTTCCCGTCCCCGGAGTCCTCCTCCTGGCCCGCGCCACCGCGGCCCAGCACCAGCGGGCCGGGCAGGACCCGCCTGCGCACCGGCCGCGCGGGCGCCTCCAGGCCCTGCGCACCACCCAGCGCCTCGACGCGCGCCTCGCCCCCCACGCCGACACTCACCCGCACCACGGCCCCCGAGACACCCGACACCTCGACATCGCAGCCGGCGCCCCCGATCGTGTACTCGCCCAGGCCGAGGCGGTGGACCGCCCCGGCCCCGGGGCCGCCCACCAGGCGCAGTTCGACCAGACCGCCGGGCTCACCCGCACCCGCCACCGGCCCGCCGAGGCCGATCACCGCCCCGTCGAGCACAGCGCCCTCATCCAACCGCGCCCCCGGGTCCAGGAGCGCATCCCCGACCCACAGGTCCGGGACCCGCCCCTCCCCGCCACCGGGCGGGCCGCTCCTGCGTCAGCACGACCGACCCGCCGGCCGCCGCCCCTCCCCGCCACCGGGCGGGCCGTCGGCATCGTTCAGCCCACCGCCCCCGTCAGAACCACCCGCTCCACCGGACCTGAGATCGACAACGACCCCGCCCCCGGCGCGTCCTGCGCCCGCTGCGGTCCCCGAGCCATCCGACGGGGGCGGGGACGCCGCGCCCCGCGAGTGCGGGAGGCCCGGGCGCTGCTGAGCCCCCGCGCCCGCACGCTCATCAAGCGCACGCGCCAGATCGGCGACCGTCGCCCCCTCCCCCACCGAGACCAGCGCATCCTCGCGCACCTCCGGGCCCGGCCCGGGGCGCACAACAGTGAGCAGCAGATCCACTGACGACTCCCCTCTCGGATTCACCCCGAACCACTCACGCCGACCAACGCCGCACGAGCCTCCTGAGGGCCTGGTCCAGGGATCCACGCGGCGGGCACGGACGGCCCGCCCCGACGGCGCACCGCCCAGCCACCGCACTGTGACGCACGCAACCCAAGCACATCCGCTCCCGCAGAACAACCCCCACGCTCCCTCAGCACCCGCAGTTCGTTCACGTAACAACGCATCCACCACCCGCAACCGCCCGCCCCCACCGGCGCGGCGCCGTCACCGTCCCCCGCCCGCAGATCTTCCATAGGACTGGGCGAACTCCCCGGTCCCGCCCGTAGACTTCCACCATGACCTCCGCTCTGCCCCCGGACCCGCGGGTCGCCGGCGCCGCCTCCTCGACGCCCGCGACCTCGCCCGTCGGCATCCCCCGGATCGGTCTCACCCCCATCATCGCGAAGCGCCCGACCCCGCCGGCCGCGCAGTCGCCCCGCTCGACCACCCTCCTGGTGGACGCCGCGCCTCACCGCCTGCGCCGCATCGAGGACCTGCTCGACGTCGCCCTGACCGCCGTCGGCGCCGCCTCGATGTTCATCCTGGCGGCCTACGCCCGCGAGACGACCACCGGGGTCACCGCCGATGTGCAGAACGCCCTGGCGATCCTGCTGCGCCAGATCCTCGTCTTCCCCCTGCAGACCGTCGAGGGCCTGGCGACCTTCGCGGTGCCCGTGGCCGTCATCCTGCCCAACCTCATGCGCCGCTCGTGGCGCACCACCGGGGAGGCCCTGCTGGCCGGCGTCGGCGGCTTCCTCCTGTCGTGGACGACGCTCGTCGTGGTCACCATCTGGGCCCCGCACGTCATCGTCTCGGGCCTGACGATCACCACCTCGGGCATCGCCCGGGTCGGCATCTCCACGGTCTTCGCCATCCTCGCCGGCATGCTCACCGGCTCGGGCGAACGGCGCACCTCGCGGACGGTGCGCTACGGCTGGACCGCCGTATGGATAATCGTCGGCCTGACCGTTCTGCGCAGCGCGCTGACCCTGCCCGGCGCGATCCTGTCCGTGCTGCTGGGCCGGATCCCGGGCCTGGCGGTCCGCTACGCGTTCGGCGTGGAGGACCGTCGCGCCCACGGCATCGCCCTCGTGCGCGCCCTGCGCCGCGCCGGGATCGACGCCGTGCGGGTGGTGCGCATGGACCGCGCGCCGGAGGCGCGCGCGTGGACCGTCGAGACCGACACCCCGCTGGGCTACACCGAGCGGGTGCGGGAGAACCCCCTGACCAGGCCGGCCGTCCTGGCCGAGTCCGACGACGACTGGATGGAGACCGCCGAGGCCGACGAGGAGGTCGCCGCCACACTCCTGCCGGAGGAGACCGCGACGATCGTGCGGGCCGACGACGTCGATCTGACGGCGGTCCTGGCCGAGGCATCCTCGGCCGCCCTGACCGAGGGCCGCCCCTCGGTGCACCGGCTCTACGCGGTGTGGGACGCCGACGGCACCCGCTACGACGTCACCGTCCTGGACACCGACCAGCAGGTGGCCGGCTTCGTCTCCACACTGTGGGACCGCATCCGCGTCAAGGGGCTGTCCCCCGAGCGGGGCCTGTCCGTGCGCTCCGCCGCCGAGCACGCGGCCCTCATGGCCCTGGAGGCCCGACGCGCCCATGTGCGCACGCCGGCGCCGTTCGGGATGGCCGAGGCCGACGAGTCCGTCCTGCTGGCGACCGATCACGTCGTCGGCGCCCGCTCCCTGGGATCCCTCGGGTCGGTCTCCAACGACATCCTGGGGCAGCTGTGGGACCAGCTGGGCCGCGCCCACGCCGCGGGCCTGGCCCACCGCGCCATCGACTCCTCCACCGTGGTCGTCGATTCCGCCAGTCGCGTCTGGCTCCTGGACTGGGACTCGGGCGAGACGATCTCCTCCGAGCTGTCGCGGCGCGTGGACCTGGCTCAGGCCCTCGCCCTGACGGCCTCCGTCGTCGGGGTCGACCGCGCCATCGCCGCGGCCTCCCGGTCGCTGACCACCCCGCAGCTCGCCTCCATCGCGCCGATGCTCCAGCGCGTCGTGCTGCCCGCGGCCACCCGCGACGCCCTGGGACGGCGCGGCCGGCTGCTCCAGGAGCTGCGCGACGCCCTGGTGGACCTGACCCCCACCGCTCACGCCGAGCCCGCCAGGCTCGCCCGGTTCTCCCCGCGCACCGTCATCATGGCCGTCGTCGGGCTCACGGCCCTGTGGACGCTGCTGGCGCGCATGAACTTCGAGCAGATCAGCGAAGCCGTGTCCACGGCCAACGGGTGGTGGGTCCTCGCCGCCCTCGTCTTCTCCCTGGCGACCTACCTGGGCGCCGGCCTCTCACTGGTCGCCTTCAGCCCGGTGCGTCTGAGCGTGTGGAGATCGACAGAGGTGCACCTGGCCAGCTCCGTGGTCGCCCTGGTCGCCCCCGCCGGCGTCGGCGGAGCCGCCATCAACCTGCGCTTCCTCAACCGCAAGGGCGTGCCCACCCCCGTCTCCGTGGCCACCGTCGCGCTCGTGCAGGTCGTGCAGTTCCTGGTGGCGGTCGTGCTGCTCATCGTCCTGGCCGCGATGACCGGGCAGTCCACCGGTCTGACCCTGCCCTCGGCCTGGCTCGTGCTGGGGGCCGTCGTGCTGATGGCCGTCATCGGCTCGGCACTGTTCGTACCGCGCGTGCGCACCTGGGTGTGGGCGAAGATCGAGCCGACCTACCGGCAGGTGTGGCCGCGCCTGGTGTGGATCATGTCCAACCCGCTGCGCCTGGCGCTGGGCGTGGGCGGCACCCTCCTGCTGAGTCTCAGCTACATCCTCTCCTTCGGCGCGAGTCTGTGGGCCTTCGGGTACACGTTGCCCTTCTCGGTCCTGGCCATCACCTACCTCGCCTCGAACACGGTGGGCTCGGTCGTCCCCTCGCCGGGGGGTATCGGTCCGGTCGAGATCGCGCTGACCGCCGGACTCGTGGCGGCCGGCATCCCGAGCGGGGTGGCCCTGCCGGTCGCGATCGTCTATCGTCTGGTTACCTTCTGGATTCCCATCCCCACGGGCTGGCTGAGTCTGCAGCGCCTCCAGCGGACCGGGGATCTGTAGAAGGACACGCCTTGTCGCTACCATATTTCCTTGCGAGCACTTGTTATGGTAACCATGTGGCAGAAGCACTCGATGAATAAAGGCACCATGAGTACGACCTTGCATGGGCCCTCAAATCCCATACCCCAGTGGCGTCCCAGTTTCCTCCATCGCATGACCGGCCGACACGTGTACGTGTCGATCGGGATCCTCGTCGGCATGGCGAACATCCTGCTGGCGACCAAGAGTCTCAACGCCTATCACCCCAGCACCATCGATTTCGCCTTCACGGTCGCGGCGCTCCTCATCCTCGCCGTGATACCACTGCGTCCCGTCTGGGGCGTCATCGCCTACCTCGTCTGCTGGCTCCTCCTGCTCGCCCTGCCGAACACCTACTCCTCGGACATGACGCTGACCCACGTCGCCTTTTTCTTCTTCCTGGGGCGCTTCCTCCCGCCGGGGTACGCGGGGGTGGTCTTCCTCATCACAGTCGGCGCCAACATCCCCGCCATACAGCGCGACGCGACCGGCGCCTTCGATTACTCCGGGCTACTGGCCTTCCAGATCACCATGGGGCTGATCATCATTCCCATCGGCTCCATGATGCGGGCCAGCGAGCGGTCGCGCCTGGAGGAGGCGCGCCAGGCGGAGGAGCGCCTGGAGGAGCTGCGCCTGGAGATCTCCCGGGAGATGCACGACCTCATCGCCTACTCCATGTCCCAGACCGCCCTGAGGGCCCAGCGCGCCGCCGCGGACACCTCCTACCCCGAGGCCGCCCGCAAGGACTTCGCCGCGCTGGAGGTCACGGCCGCCGACGCCCTCCACGAGCTGCGCCTCCTGCTGCGCACCCTGCGACGGGCTACCCCCGAGCTCGCCCTCGACGTCGCCCAGACCACCGGGCTCGGGCACGTCGTCACCGATCTCGGAGCCGCGGTGCGCGCCGTGAGCGACGACATCGCCGTCGCCGGATTCGACGTCACCTACCAGTGCCGCGGGAGCGCCTCCCCCACGCGCTCCCAGGCCTCCACCCTCTCCCGGGTCGTCCGCGAGATGGGCGCCAACATCGTTCGTTACGCGGAGCCGCACGCCCCGGTGACCATGACCCTGCGACTGGGCCCCGACGCCATACGCCTGGTCTCCACCAACCGGATCCGCACGACGCCCGGCAATCTGCCCCGCTCCGGCTCGGGGGTGCTCGGCATGCGCGAGCGCCTGACGGCCATCGGGGGCGAGCTGACGACGCTCGCCGACGACGGCTCCTGGATCGTGACCGCCACCGTCCCGGTGGACAACTCGCGGACCCCGCTCCCCGGGGGCGACTCATGATCCGCGTGGGCCTGGCCGACGACGACGCCCTCGTCCGCGACACCCTCACCGAGCTCCTCGCCACGACCGAGGACATCAGGGTCGCCTGGACCGCCTGCGACGGCCGGGAGGCCCTCGACCTGCTGCGCTCGCCCGAGGCGCCCGACGTCCAGGTCCTGCTCCTGGACGTCCAGATGCCGCGCATGGACGGCATCACCCTGGCGCAGAGGGTCCAGGAGGACTACCCCGACGTCGGCGTCCTCATCCTGACCACCTTCGTCGCCGACGGCGTGCTCAACCGCGCCCTGGCGGCCGGCGTGCGCGGCTTCATCGCCAAGGAGGACCGGGTGACGAACATGGCGGACACCATCCGCAACGTGGCCGCGGGCAACACGGTCCTGTCCCCGACCTCCTCGGCCATCATCGGCGGCTGGTCCGCGCCCGCCACCCCGGCGGCCGCGCCCTCGCCCGACGTCCCGGAGGCCCTGCCGCCGGGCGTCACCCTGTCCCCGCGGGAGTCCGAGGTCCTGGTCCTCATGGTCGAGGCGCTGTCCAACAAGCAGATCGCCACCCGGCTGGGACTGAGCGAGACGACCGTCAAGACCCACGTCTCCGCGCTCATCGGCAAGCTCGGCGTCCAGGACCGGGTGGGCGCCGTCGTCTACGCCCTGCGCAACGGACTGGTCTGACCATCCTCCTATCGGAGGAGACGACCGGAGGATGTACAGCCGCGGCGAACCGTGCATGATTGTCCTTGTCAGGTTCACTTCAAGGAAATGAAAGGTGATGTAGATGAACTCATCTCCCTCGGGAGCGTACTACATTTGGCGTTCCAGTTGGTGGTGGTTGGGCCGCTGACTCATCGTCATCGGCTGGTTCCCCCCCTGAGGGATCCCGCTCATTTCTCTGAAGTCCCTGGCATATGCGGTCCCTGAATCACCCCTGACAGTCCCTGAATGCCCTGGGCCCTGAAGTCTCCCTGAAACCCCCTGGTTTCCCTGAGGGTCCCTGGTCATCCCTGGCTGTCCCTGCCCGTGCGGGTGGAGTTGGTTCGTCCAGAACGGACTCCACCCGCACGGCTCATTCCACTCTCCCCCGGAAGCATGCCATTGAAATTCCCATGGAATTCCCCCGTCACTGAGGCCGCGCCGCTGCGCCCCGTCTCAAGCGCGGCGGGCGCTCATTCCGCCGCCGCGCACGACCACTTCGAGATCGAGAGCGTGCTCGACGTTCTCTCCCAGGTCGGTCCGCCCAATCTAGCCAAGCGACGCGTCCTCGAGTTCAGCCGCGGCGGGCCCCGGTCGCCCTTCCTCATCGCGGCCGCCGGGCATCATGTTCTCGCCGCGGACATCGACTCCGAGAACCTGGCCACTATGGCCGAGCGGCTCGTCCCCTCCACGCCGGAGCGCGCCGACATCGCCACGCGCGTCGAGCTGCGGCTGACGGACATACGGAATTTCTGGTTCCCCGAGGAGTTCAAGGCCGTCCACATCCCGGCCGCCGGGCTCGCCCTGTTCGACGCCGTCCAGCGCTGCGAGATACTCAAGCGCGCCGGAGATCACGTCGGCTCGGGCGGTTTCCTCATCATCTCCACGCAGGAGGTCCGGCGCTCGGCCTCGTCCCTCGTCGGCGCCGGGGCCCCCGCCATCCAGCCGGTGGAGCACCTGGCGCTCGAGGGCCGCCGGAAGCCCGGCCTCCACTGGGACGTGGACCTCGAGACCCCGCAGTCCCAGTTGATCGCGTCGTCCTGGCTCGCCACCACCTGCACCCGCCTGGGCATGGCGGTGAGCTACCAACGATCCCGGCCCGACCCGTCCTATCCCGGGCACATGCACGTGACCCTCGCCGCCCAGCAGTCCTGAGCGTCCGCCTCGTGCTCGGCCCTCAGCCGAGGACGAGGCGCTCGGCCATCTCGGCGTGGGCGCTCGGCGTACCCGCCAGCAGGGAGCCCGGCTCACGCACGTCCAGTCGCGTCCCGTCCAGACGGGTCACCACCGCGCCCGCCTCCTGACAGATCAGCATGCCGGCGGCGGCGTCCCATGGCCGCAGCCAGGGGTGGACCAGGCACCCCGCTCGTCCCGCGGCCACCTCGACGAGCTCCAGCGCCGCCGCTCCGTAGCAGCGCATGCCCCGGGAGGATCGAATGATCCCGGGCAGGTGCCGCAGGCAGTCCAGGGCGTGGAGGTGGGCGATGACGACGCCGTCGGTCAGAGGGGTGTCCGCGATGCGCGGCAGCCGCCGACCGCCGTCGGTATCCTCCCCGAGGAGCCGACCCGCACGGGCGCCCCGTCCGACCACGGCCGTGCAGAGGCGGTCGTCCACCGGATCGGCCACGATCCCGAGCACCGGAACCCCGTCCTCGACGAGAGCCAGCGAGATCGCCCAGTGGCGGTGGACCGCCACATAGTTCAGCGTGCCGTCGATCGGGTCGAGCACCCAGACGCGACCGCGCCAGGAGTCGACCGCGTGCCCCTCCTCCCCCAGCAGCGGGTGGCCCGTGGGGGCCAGGCGCTCGGCGATGAGGGCCTCGATGCCGCGATCGATCTGGGTGACGACGTCGTTGCGGTTGCGCTTGGTGTCGATGCGCAGCTCCTCCCCCGGGTCGAGCCCGAGCCGCGCCCCCGCGCGGACCGCGTCGAGAGCGAGCGCGAGCAACCGGTCCAGCTCGACGGCGTCGTCCTCGTGGGCGAGTGGTGCGGTCTGCGAGCTCGTCAATGGTCTCTCCCTTCGGCGGGTCGGAGCGCCCGGGACCACCTTGCGCGATGCCGCTGCGGCCCCCGGTCGAGGACGCAGCATACCGCTCGCCAGCACGGGCGCCCGTGCGGCCCGGCGGGCGTCCGGCTCGGTGATCCCACCGGCCGAAGCCTATGTCCCATCGGATCGGGCATTCCGGTGCAAGTCCGACGGTGTCCGACCCCCAGTCCTGGCGGCTGGCCTGACGACCGGACAACGCCGAGTCAACAATGGCGAGCAGACAGATCTCTACCTAATGAGACTACCGTCGCGGCCAGGCGACGAGCCCGTTCAGGCGTGTCCATCACCGTCATGGTGGGAACCGAGTGGATGCCTAGTGCCTTGATCGCCGGCACCTCGTCGACATCCACATCATCCACCACCCAGGCGTCGAGCAGGCCATCGCCACGAGCGCCGTAGTACTCAGCCACGCCGGCAGCCGACACGGCAACTCCGATCGCCGAGAGGCATACGTCTCCCATGCCGCGCAGCACTCGTCCACCGATAATGGGAGAAATCCCCACAATCGGTGCCGGACAGGTAGCGAGCGCCTCACGAGCACCTCTCAGAGCCAGAACAGGGTCGATCGACACCACCGGGTTGGAAGGCGCCACAATGACGAGGTCCGCCTGTGCAACCGCTCTGCGAGCGGCGCCCGACAACTCGGCATCCCCCGGTCGAAACAAGAAATTCGTCGGGCGAGGGCGAGCCCGATATCGTACCCACCACTCCTGGAAGTGGACCGGCTCGCTCAGTTCGGGGCAATTAATCCAGGTCTCCGCGCAGTCGTCGCTCGCGGGCAGCAACCGCGCCCCCAAGTCCCAACGGGAGCACAGCCTATCGGTCGTCTCTGTCAAAGATTTGCCCTCATGGAGCATCGCCGTGCGCACGATGTGAGTGGCGATGTCGAGATCGCCCAATGCGAACCAACGCGCACCGAAGTCCCAGGCTCGCAACTCAGTGTCGATGCGCATGGAATCTCCGCGTCGCCCCCATCCGCGATCGGAATCATGGACCCCCGCGAGCGCATACATCTGCGAGTCGAGATCGGGGCATACTCTCATGCCGTCTATCCAGGCATCATCGCCGACGTTGACGATGATGCTCAGGTCATTCTCGCCAAGATCCCGCAGACCCGTGGTGAATCGAGCACCCCCGACGCCGCCTGCGATGACAGTGATCCTCATGGCCTCCACTCCTCGACCGCGCGCAGATGATCAAGCACGTCCACGTCTCGGCGCAAACCGGGCCACTGGCCCATCAAAGGCGTGTGTCCGCGGGCAATGTGTCTCCTGAAGGAGGCCCTTCCGAAACAGGGGTGCGGCATCAGCCCCCTACCGGCAGTCAGCAGGGTCGTTCCCGTTCCTTCGGCATCCGCAACGACCGCACGGTCACAGGACACGGCACAAACCAGTGCCCTGGCGAGTTCGGCATCCGCCAGCCAGGGCAGATCCGCCACCAGAATCGCTAATGGGGCCTGTTGCCGCTTGCGCACAGCCGTCGCGGACCGCTCCAAGCAAACATTGAGGCCCGGACGGCCAACGGGTTCGGGCAGGAACGAGACTCCCGGCGCCATGAGCCTACGGATGACCTCATCGTCGTCGGTGATCACCACCGTGTCCTTCACATGAGGCACCCGGGATGCCACCGAGACGGTATGCGCTGCAAAGTCCAGAGCCAACTGTCGACGATGATCCGAATCCACTACAAGTCGGCTCTTGGCCAGCGCAAGCGCCTTGACCGGAACAAGCACGACCCACTCCTCCTCAAAGCTCACCCGCAGCTCCCGCCATACCGGCACGATACCCGGCTTCCCATGCCTCGCGGCTGCCCTGCCTGAACCAGTCCTCCTCAGCCGAGCGCAGGATGGCACGAGCACCGGGACCGTCCTGATCCGCAGGAAGCACCAGACGAACCAGGCCAGTCACGACCGCCATGGGACAGCCGTTCAACTTCCCCATCGCGAGTTCCGCGGCAGCGGCCACTTCATCCGCGACGGCGGGAGCAGTGACCTTGAGAGTATTGCCGTACGGGTCTACTGTCCCGGACAGATCGAGCAGCGGAGGCATTCCCGCACAGCCAATGGCCACATCGGTCTGGCCGATACGCCAGGGCCTCCCCAGCGTATCGGAGACGACGATAGCCGTATTCCGTCCGGTCAGACGCCGCAGGTTAGCCCGAATACGTCGTGCCGAGGCATCGGGGTCGACCGGCGGGAGTACGGCGGACCCCGAAACGACATTGCTCATATCGACTCCGGCGGCAGCCCCGACAACACCGAGCCGGTTCTCCACCACGCTCACACGTCCCGACGGCGTATCGCGCCAGGCGACCTCGCGAACAGTCTCCTGCTCGATGAGGCGCTGACGCTCCCACGACTCCCCGACTTCGACGACCCGTCCTTCGGCCTTGGCAACGGCCTTGGAAGAGACGACGACGATGTCGCCGTCCTCCAACCCGCTCACCAGTGCCAGAAGCAACTCGGCGAGGTCCTGGCCCGGGACGATCTCCCCGTCATAACGAGGAGCATTCACACGCAGTGCGGACGGTTCCTCATCTCCGCAGCCTTGGCAGCGCGCTCCGGATGAACTCGTCGAACCACTCAACCTGGTTCCTTCCAACGTTGTGAATAAAGATCCTATCCACCCCCATATCAAGATAGTGCTGAAGTGCCTGTCGGTGCACATCAGGATCCTCGGAGATCACCATCCGGCCCTCGACGTCATCAGGACGGACGCGTGCAGCCATCGTCTTGAAGTCATCCGGTGAACGGATACCCGCCTTCGGAAACGGTATGCCTCCCGTCGGCCACTCCTCAAGCGCGTTACGAAGCGCCTCCCGCTCCGTCGACGCCCACCTGAGGTGCACCTGAAGAAACACCTCGCGCGGATACCGGGGCTCCCGTTCGGGAACCGCGCTGTGGAAGGCGTCCAGAACTCGGCGGAGACGATCTAGTGGAGCAGCCACCGTGTTGAGCCCATCAGCGTGCTCACCTGCACGACGAGCGTTAACAGGCCCTCCCGCGGCCACCAGAATGGGGGCGGCTCCGAGGGCATCGGCCACAGTCGCGTGCGCTCCATCCGGTGGAAGCGCCCCTTGAATCGGCACTGCTTCCCTTGGAGCGAAGCGGTGAATAAGCGGTCGATGAGTTCAATCGCCTCGAACAGGCGATCCGTTCGCTCTCTGGTCTCCGGCCAGTAGGGGGCGACAACATGCTCATTGAGTGCCTCACCCTGGCCGAGCCCGAGCATGAGCCGTCTCGGGCACAGACAGGCGAGGGTGGCGGCCGCCTGCGCCATGAGCGCCGGATGCATGCGGTATCCCGGTGCTGCGACTCCCGTGACGAGATCACTTTCCACCTGGGAGCCCAGCGCCCCGAGCAGGGCCCAGACGTGGGCGGCCTGCCCTTGGCTGGGAACCCACGGCTGAAAGTGATCGCCCACCATGAACCCGTGGAAGCCTCGGGCTTCCGCATACCGCGCCAACTCTACGCACTCAGCCGGAGCGGACTGTTCTGTGGCGATTGCGTATCCGACAAGCTCCTGCCCGGTCATGCCCCACGCCCTTCCAGAGAGGAGGACAGAAGGTCATGCACGTCCTTGGGACTCACACCCGCCAGGGCAGGCCGCGGCGCACCCCACCTGTCCATGATGATGAGTCTGTCGCGGGTCGAAACAGGCAACCTCGGGCCGCAACTCGGGACCGCGCAGGAGAACGCGCCGATCCCTGTACCGCACCACCGCCACTGCAGTCACCTCGCTGGCTGTTCCTATCGTGGCGGGAAGAGTGACAATTCTCCACGGTCGGCTCATTGGCATCGGCCAGTCCAGGAACATCTCGCCGACAGCGAAATCCCGTGATGAGGCCCGAGTGGAGAGCATCCGCGCAACCTTGACGGTATCCATCGTGGTGCCGCCGCCCAGGGCCAAGCACCAGCCCCCTGCGGAAACCTGCTCCGCCACCGCACGAGCCGCCTCCATTCCGCCCGCCTCCGGGGGGCAGATCAACCCATTGCGCTCCTGAGAGCGAACGGGCTGTCCTCAGCCGCTCATGCGCTGGACTCCCACGCAGAACCGGGTCCATGACCACGGTAACCGGACTCCCATCGCGCAGAAAAAAGTCGAGATTCTCCATACACTTCACAACTGTTGTCACTGCTATCGCCCACCCTCAGATCTTCAGAATGATCTCGTCGTTCTGAACGAGACGAGCCACCAGCTGATACGCGATCACGCAGAGCACCGCCAGCACGACTCCCAGCAGCACCACGACCCTCCAATCGAAGAGGAGAGCGCCAGCGACCTGCGATATCACCATCCCCACCAGTGGAAGGATGAAGAATACCGCGACCCCTTGAGCCGACTGCACTGATTTGGCTCGGTTCGACACACCGACGATGACGCTGATGACGAGGAAGGCGATGAGCGGAACGAGGATCAGGGCGGCGAAAATCCATGTGGCGTCCGGGAAGACGATCCCTCCCATGACCGGCCAAGCCATAGCATCCACGATCACCGAGAAGCAGAGGAAGGCCGCCCACGTCAGCAGCACCGCCGGCACGACCGACGCCAGAGTCTTGGCCAGAAAGAGCTCGCGCACCGTGATCGGGCCGTAGAGGATTCCTTCAAGAGTTCCTCGCTCCCTCTCCCCCACGAAGGCCGCCGTCGCGCTCGCGGTGGAGACGATGACCGGAATAATGAGGATGAGAGGCGCGAATACGTAGGTGACAATGGCGGTCACAAGCAGTTGCTGCGGCCCCGTATCGGCGCTGGAAACGGAGGAGACGAGGTCCAGGAAGGGCTCAAAGCCATGCGTCCACTCCCCGGGAAAGCCCGAGCGCACGACCAGCCTGACGGCCAGTCCGGGCAGGACGATGCTGAAGAGGACGGGGAACAGGATGACGGGCACGAGAGCGCTGGTGTCCCGGAGGGCCTGACGCCACTCCTTCCTGATCAGGACCAACATACGGCGCCGACTGAGACCCGTAGAATTCGCAGACTCCGCCATCATGATGCTTTCTCCTCGATAGTCGCGAAATACAGTTCCTTCAATGTGTGACGGCGGGGCACCGCGGCGTCCAGTCGGACTCCCGCCCCGACGACGGCGCGCACGGCCACGTGGGCGCGCTCGGCACTGCCGACACACGCATGCACCGTCCCTTTCTCGGGAACGCCGGAGATACCCACCGACGCGAGCGCCTCCCGCGCACGTCCAGGATCATCGGTCCTCATGTCCAGCCATTGATCCGGCCACCTGTCGGCGATCAGATCCTCAACAACGCCCTCCACGACGAGGCGGCCATCCACGAGGATTCCGATGCGATCGCACAAGCCCTCGAAGCCGTGGAGCTGGTGAGTGCACACGAACAGGCTGGTACCGCCATTGGCTATCGTGCGCAGATACGCGAGCAGACTCTCAGCGGCCTCCGGGTCCAGTCCGGCCGTGGGCTCGTCGAGGAAGACCACGTCGGGCGAGGGCAGGAGGGTTCTGGCGATGACCGCCTTGAGGGTCATGCCCTTACTGAACTCCCCGACGCGGCTGTCAAGGCGCTCCGATAGGGCGAACAGCTGGGCCAGGTCGCTGATCCGCCGATCGATGTTCGCGGAATCCAGGCCGTGGAGCTCACCCCAGAACCTGAGATTCTCGCGCAGTGTCAACTCCTTGTACAGACGGTAGTCGGTCTGCACTCCGATTCGGCTCCGCAGGGCGGCGGCCCGTTTCGGAGTCATATGCCTGCCCAGGACCTCGATGGTCCCGGAGTCCGGGGCGAGCAAGCCCGTCAAAAGGCGCACCGTGGTGGTCTTCCCGGCGCCATTGGGCCCGAGGAGCCCGAATACGGCTCCTCGCTCGACAGACATCGACAGGTCATCGATCACGTGACGACCGGAGATGGTCCGGCTCACGGCGTCGGCTCTGATCACCGATCTACTCATCGTAGTAGTCGTGGAACTCATCGTGATCTCCCTTCGATAAGGACATGCTGAGCGGCATGAAGAGGCGCCGCCCCGAGAGCAATTTAACGACGCGCAGAGGACGTGCGGAGGTGAGCGCGAGCAGAACCGTGAGAGCGCACGCTGTGATGGCAACGCAAGCGGTGAGCTGCGTCATTCCCTATCCAGCGAGTACCGATCCGGGCGATAGGAGTGACATCGGCGTCCACTTATAGGCGTCTGACGACAAAGCCGAACCTGCGAGAAGAACGACGCCAACGACACCAATCGCCGCACCGAAGGCGCTGCCGCTCCAGGCAGCCACGACACCTGCCAGGAGTGAGAAGCACACGAGCGCTCCCGCATGGAGGCCGAGCGCTGCAGCAATGCCCCGTTACCTTGTTGGTGGTCCCGGGTGGTCCGGGGCTGGGCCAGCTGCTGTGGGCACGGTTGTCTTGCCCCTGTCCTTAGATGATCCGGGGGCGAAAGTCACCTGCGGCAGCCGGACGCTGGTGACCGCTGATAAGGGGAACGACCCACCGCAAAGCGCTAGAGGTCTTTCGTAACGTGGGTGCGGAACCGGTCGTCCACCGGGAGCCTGTCAAGTTGTTTGTGTATGTGGTGTGGGTTACAGGTGGGGGTTGATTCGGTCGGGATAGGCCAGGGACAGCTGTTGGAGGGCTTGCTTCCAGTTGGTGGTTATGGCGCCCTCGATCAGCCTGCCGGTGGTCGCGCTCTTGCCGGCCCGTCCTTTGTGCTGCTCCTTTTGCCGTTGTCGGGCTGCCTTGTCCACGGGTGTTGCAGATAGCCAGCTTTCGGCAGCTTGACCGCTGCCTCGTCGGAGGGGAAGTGACCCCGGTTCCTGGTGACCTTGCGCAGCTGGTAGCTCGCAGCCTCGATCGCGTTGGTGGAGGGGGTACCTCCCACGAAGTGGGGGAGAGATGACCCGTCGCACCATCGGCCGGTGAGTCCAGGAAGGGAGTGAATCGCTCCCAGGAGTCGGTGAAGGTCCGGACCGCGGCCGGGTAGCGCTGTTCCGAGCTCACTGGCCTCGAAGGTCTCCAGGGTCTCTCATGCGGCCTCCTCGCTGGGGGCCTGGTAGATCGGCCTGAGAGTCGCTGCCACGGCCTTGCGGTCGCTGTAGGACACGAACCTCGTGGCGGCCCGGATCAGGTGGACTACGCATGTCTGGACCGTCGCCTGGGGCCAGGTCGCCTCAATCGCCTCGGGCAGCCCCGTCAGCCCGTCACATTCCCCCGCGCGCTTCGCTCCCGTGCGGGAGGTGCCCCCTCTACGATCAGCACGTCCTTGACGCCCCTGTGGTTGTGCCGGCACGGGCGCACACCTGGGCCCAGAACCTGGCCCCCTCGCTGGCCTGGACCCAGATGCCCAGGACGTGCTTGATCCCGTCCATGTCCACGCCTACCGCGATATGCGCGGCCTTGTTGGTCACGTCAGCCCCGTGGCGGACCTTGATCATGATGGCGTCGAGGTAGATCACCGGGTAGAGGCCATCCAGTGGCCGGTGCTGCCAGGCCAGTACCTCCTGGCTGATCTGGTCGGTGATCTTGCTGATCGTCTCATGACTCAGATCAGTGCCCAACGTAGAGGCCAGATGGTGCTGGATGTCCCGCACCGTCATCCCCCGGCGTACAGGCTGATGATCATCGCATCGAGCCCATCGAGCCGGCGCTGCCCCTTGGGCACCAGCATCGGCGTAAACGTCCCGGCCCGGTCTCGTGGAACGTCCAGATCCACATCCCCAACCTCGGTGGAGACCGTCTTAGAACTGGTCCCGTTACGCGAGTTGGGAAACGCCGCCGCGTCCGGATCCCCCCGGTCATAACCCAGGTGCTCAGTGAGCTCAGCAGCCAACCCCCGCTCCAGAGCCGCCTTGACCACACCGGCCAGCACACCATCAGACCCGGTCAACGGCGCTCCGGCATCAACCTGAGCGAAGATCCCCTCCAGGGCCCCTGAAGCCTTCAGCTCCTCAGCGACCCGCCGCTGACGAGCACGCTCCTCCTCACGCTCATCCCCACTACTCACATCCATGCTCACAGTCTCATCTCCTCAAGGCTCAGATCACACCCCTCACACAAACAATCTGACACCCTCTGCCTCGTCGGTGGTGGTGCCGGGCCGGGTGCCCTGGTCGATCTGGGCCTTCTTGACCCAGGTGCGCAGAGCCTCGGGGTGGACGCCCAGCTCGTCGGTGATTCTGCGGATCGCGCCCTTGGCCCGAGCCGGGTCCGCCAGCGCCTCCAACGCCCGTCCTCGTGGCCCGCTCGCGCAGCTCCAGCGGGGTACTTCCTTGAGTCCCATGACAGTGATCCTTCCGTGTCATCACTGCCTCCATCAAACCCGGGGTTTGACACCCGCTCCAAGGCCGCCTCGACCACACCGGAGAGCACACCATCAGGACCGGTCAACGGCGCCCCGGCGTCAACCTGAGCGAAGATCCCCTCCAGGGCCCCAGAAGACTTCCGCTCCTCAGCGACCCGCCGCTGACGAGCGCGTTGCTCATCAGACTCATCCCTGCCGCTACTACTCATCACATCCATACTCACAGTCTCATCTCCTCAAGACTCAGGTCACACCCCTCACACAAACAATCTGACACCCTCTATAGCGGAGCTCGTCGTCGAGCTCGCCGCTCGCCTCCAGCAGGTCCAGTAGCAGCGGTATGGACTCCTTGAGGAATCTTGCCGCACTGCCCACCGCTGGCCGCCCACACCCGCTGAAGAACCCTCAAGGCGCCCGTCAGGAGTACCTGCGGGCTCTGGCCCTGGGCCCCGGTTTCCTGCGACCAGGTGGGCACTTGGCTGCAGCCACCAGGCGTCGGCGTGCGCCCTCCCGGCTCCAGCCCGTGACCGAGCAGACCTCGTCTGAGGGTCCGCCCCTTGTCCTTCCTTGGACGCCTTCGCGTACCTGCCTGCAATCTCGACCCTGGCCTGCACCAGGCAACCCACTTCCCGTGCCCACCACGGTCCCTGGACTTCGCGGGCAGTTCTCAGTGAGGCACCGAACCCACTACACGGACATCCTTAATGAGTCTCGTCGCGATATTGCCTCGTGGATAGAGTTGAAATACAAGCATGTCCGCCTTCACTCGGCCCTAGGATACCGCACCCCGAACGAGGTCGAATGCGAGCTCCTAGCCCTAACCAAGGCAGCCTGAAACACAAAACAAGCACCTCTCCGAAAAACACCCAGCAGGCCAGACCTCGTCCTGGCAGCGCAGCAGCGACACATCCGACAGGCACCGGCTCCCAGGGCCACGCACACCGCCAGGTCCGCCATGATCTTGCCCGGATCATGCACCGCCCACGGACCCCCGCCACGACGACAGAGCCTGCAACAGCCAGGTACCCAGTCCCATGACCCGGACGGCCTGAAGTCAACAGCCTCGCCCCGGCCAGCCCCACCGCAGGAACGTCCCTCGACTCCACACCCACAGACGGGTACAACCCGGTGCTCTTCACCACGAAGGTATCCTTCCCTCGGAGATCTCGGATCTTAACAACTAGCATTATCCTAGGAAAAAGAGCACCTTCACCCCATCTTCAGCACCCCAACGATGAAATCCCAGGGTTGGGGCGCATTGAGGGCATCCGCCCCTGTGGACCCACGGAGCGGGCGTATATGCTGTCTACCAAAGCCCTAGTGTTTCTCATTCGTTTGAGAACCTCACTGCGCGTCACCCTACAAAAGGAGTCCGGACAACATGCATGAAAATAGTAAGATGATAAACGATTCGGAAACGGTGTCCTGGTCGCCCCTTATGATCGCCGTGGGGGTTGTGCTGCAGATTGTGATGCAGTTTCTTGTGTCTTTTGTGGTTCTGATGATTCCTTCATTAGCTTCGGCTGCAGTTCAGACAGTCGGTAAAGTAACCGATACTTTTATGTGGCTTGGCGGCCTGTCGTCTTTCTTTGGTGCGCTTGTTGTTCTGTTTCTGGTGCGACGTCGATTTAAGTCGACGTTAGTTCTGTTAATTCACGCGGTCGCTCCGGCTGTGCTCGTCGTCGGCGGGAACATGATTTCAACCGTAAATTTGCGGGGGTGGATAGGTGTTGTGGGTAGCGTCGCCATAGCTTCCCTTGGTGGTGCTGGCGCGGCTATCCTTTATATTTTATTGCTTCGTCTTCGCTCGTCGAGTGATTTTCGGTGACTTAATTTAGTTTCGACTGGTATGTCGGTGCCATGTAGTCTAGTGAAAATACTTTGAGATTTAGGAATGATAAAAATGATGCCGCTCAATAGTAATGTCGGATGTTCGCGGCGACCTATGGAGCGAGGCGCTACAGCTGTTGACTATGCGGGCATCGTTCTTTTAGTTGCGTCGCTCGTACTTGCTTTGATCATGGTTACGCCAGGGGTGGGGGATGCCATTGTATGCAAATTGAGTTCCGCAATCTCAAAGATTTCTGGACAAAACGACTGGAAATGTGATAGTGATCAAAGTAAGAAGAGCGACAAACACAAGCCCAAGGAAGCCTGCACTCTGAATCAGAGGTCGCGGAGTGCGAGTGGTTCTGTTGCGGTGGGGGCTGGTGTTGAGGTTAATGGTAGTCTTGTCATTGAGACAATGTCGGACGGCACCTACAAAATTACCGATACTCGTGGAGCTAAAGTTGGTGTTCTAGAAGAGAGTGCAGGCGAAGGGGGCGGTGTCAAGGTAACGGTTGACGGTCAAGATTATGGAGCCTATGCTGCGGCATCTGCCTCCATGACTGTGGGGGGTGAAACTGGTAAGGTCTATGTCGCGAAATCTGAAGAGGAAAAGAATCGTTATGTTGAGTATTTGACGCGAAATGCCGTCTCGGACGTTGGAGGGGTTCCGGCAAAGGCAGCAAATGGTGCATATAATTTGTGGGATCAATATGTCGCGGGGAATGAGCCTCCGAAGCCGACCGAATACTATATTGAATTGGGTGCTGAGGGGACGGGGAGCGCAGGTGCGGCTGAAGCGGCTGGTGGGGTCCAAACTAGCGGGAGTGCATCATCGGCTGTGGGAATGAAGGTTAATACAGAAGAGAATACTGTTACGACTTACTATAAAGTGAAATTTGATGGTAGCGGAGAGGCTGGGGCATTAAACTCCGGGCTGGAAGTTGAGGCGGGCGCTGAAGGAATGGTCGCTGTTACTGTGGATGCAGATAATCCAGAAAAAATTTTGAATCTTTCAGCTACTGGATCTGCTGCGGTTAACGGGGGTGGAAAATTGCCTCCCACAATGCATGACCAAGAAGAAAAAGGGCGCGTAAAACTTGGAAGGGAGTGGACGGCGTCTGTCGACTTGAACTCTGCGGAAACTAAGAAAATTGCAGGTGATTTCATGGAAAGCGTGGGAATTTCGGCTCCTTCTGACGGGAGATCTCGGGGTGAGCATGTCAGCGATGCAACCAACACGTTTCTCAAAGCGGCTGAGGAGCGAGGGGTGATGACCACACAGGATTTGGAAAGGGATACTTCTACCTACGGCGTAGAGGCTTCAGGAAAAGAAATTATAGGAGGAGGATTTGGGCTCAAATATTCAGATCAGGAGATCAAGAAGTCCAATGGTTACTACTATAACAACGAAACAGGAAAATGGGAGAAATGGGAAGGGTGTTGATGGTTCCCTGTCTGTCGCGTCGTGTCGTTGTTAAAGGAATAACGTGTGTAGGAGTCAGTTGCATTGCGGGATGTTCCATCACGAATCGCAACAGTACGCCGCCTCCAGATTCTCCAACTGCGGGCGTATCACCGGTTCCGTCGTTAGTTGCAACGCCACGGCCAATTAAAAATGTTTCGTTAGAGCCGGATTCGCCGCCAAGAGGGGTTCAACCGACATCTCCTCAAGGTCACGATGAGGTGATTAAGCAACTAACGTTTACTTTGCCTCAAGGGTCATCGGTTGCGGAGATTGCAGATTCAGCTGGTCGGCCGATGACTGAGATCAAGTTCGCTGACACTAGAGATGGAGTCCCGAATTTAAGGGTTAGGCAAGTTGAGTCTTACGGACGTCCGTTGGTAAGTGAGACATATACTCAGGAGGTCTTGCTTCTTACTGAGCGGCACGCTAATGTGCGCCGCACTCGAGAAACGTGGCCTAAAACGAAGGAGGCCTACGTCATCACGTGGGATCAAGATGTGACTGGTTCGGATGGTCGTGAGATTCTTTTGAGTTGCGTAGGCTTCTGGCTCGACAATGGGCATGGTGGAGGGTGGACGCTTAATGGTATTGCGCCCAGGGGGCAACTCGACGGATCTGCGCTATGGGATTTAGTATTCTCTGCGCGTCTTCCGTAATTCCTTTCTCGGCAGTGAATAAATGAATCAAGTAGTAGTTAATGCTGTGTCGAGGTGTAATCCGAGAATTGATGCTGTCCCAGCCTCCAACTCGATCACCGAGTGGGCGGTGAATCGGGGTACCCCAAGACGTTGCCGCGCTGTGGTAGCGACGGCCACCACAAGGCCACGACGATTGACATAGACAACATCGATGTCGTACCTCATGCCAAAGGTGTGGATCCAGTTGCAGCGCTCAATCCATAGAGCGCCGGCCAGGCCGTCGGTGCCCAGGAGGCCGGTGTTGCGCTCTCTGCGCTTCCGTGCCCTCCATAGTGGGATGTCCGTTGCTTGGCCGTTGATCACTAGCACCTCGGGTGGCGCACCGGTCGGTGCCCACGTCGGAGTAGTGACTCCTGCTGAGCCGTTGTTGCCTGTGCTGTCGTTCCACGAGCTCATGCCACTGCGAGCATCCATGACAGCCAACCTCCTAGTGCCAGATAGGGGCCGAAGGCGATAAGCGTCTTGCGACCCACAAGACGGCCGATCATCAGCGCAATGGCGACGATCCCGCCGATGAAGAATCCGAGTATGATGCCCATTGCGGTCTCGGTCCCACCGAAGTAGCCGAGCCACAGTCCCAGAACCGCACACAGCTTCGCGTCACCTAGTCCCATGCCGGAGCCGGGGATCAGCACCATCGCTCCCACTATGGTGCCCGCACATGCCGAGCACAGAGCAACCTGGAGCGCCGTCCGCGCTGCATCGGGAAACGGTGTCCCCATCGCCACGCTGAATGCGAGAAGAGCCAAGGTTGCTGCGCCGGCCCACAGCGATGCGGGGCCAAGAATGCGATTGGGTAGCCGGTGGCACACGGCGTCAACGCTGCATGCCGCGCCCAGAAGCGTCACAATAGGAAGTGCCACGATCGTCTCGCTCCAGGCCTCGTTGAGCGCCCCCCACGCGAGCGTCAGTCCGCACAGAACGGTCGCAAGAGCCGCCTGTGAGGCGGGCGTCAGCAGCCACTGGGCGCGGAAGGTGGTTCGCTCGAAAGCCGGGTTGTCGGGGGAGGAGCCTGCACCTGCGGGTGCCTCTCCGTCCACGGGGTCTGTTTCCTGATCCGGCGCGCTCTCCTCGTCGCCTTTGGATGAGGTGGCCACTGCCTCCGCCTCGGCCTGCTCAAGATCGGCCACGTACTGCCGCGCGAAGGCTGAGATCGGGCGGGCCGCAACTGCGACGGCCGTACCACCAACAGCGATGGCGGCCAGTAATGCTGGGACGTTCACCGCCACACTCTCGCACGCTTGCTGCATTCCCGGTATGGGGCGCACGCCCCGTCTGTGCCCCGAAGGCCCTCGTCGTACAGTTCCCTCACGTGTCCAGCACCACGCCTTCATCTTGCTGCCCGCCCTGGTGCGGTCCCATCGGAAACGGGTAGCCTGACCGGTGGTGCCCGCTGACGGGTCACCGCATCTCCATTCCGTTCCCAGCGACGTCGGCTCCGCTTGACGTCGTGACGCGGGTCTGCCGCGGCGGGAACCGACGGGCCCCTGACTGCGGGGCTCCGGACGTCGTCATCGGGTTCACCCCGATCCCGGCGGGCCGGCCCTCTCCGCGGTGACGTGCGCCGTCGAGCCACCGATGGGGGAGCGGTCCGGCACGCAGGCAGCAGCTAGATACAGACTCACGTCCCCATGGAGAATCAGTAGTGCCTACTATTCAGCAGCTGGTCCGCAAGGGCCGCTCGACGAAGCGCTCCGCGTCCAAGACGCCGGCGCTCAAGGCCAGTCCGCAGCGCCGTGGCGTGTGCACCCGCGTGTACACCACGACCCCTAAGAAGCCGAACTCCGCCCTTCGTAAGGTCGCCCGTGTGCGCCTGTCCACCGGTATCGAGGTCACGGCCTACATCCCCGGTGAGGGCCACAACCTCCAGGAGCACTCCATCGTGCTCGTGCGCGGTGGTCGTGTGAAGGACCTTCCCGGTGTCCGCTACCACATCGTGCGCGGTGCCCTCGACACCCAGGGTGTCAAGGGCCGCCAGCAGGCACGTTCCAAGTACGGCGCCAAGAAGGAGAAGAAGTAATGCCTCGTAAGGGTCCCGCACCCAAGCGCCCGCTCGTCGTCGACCCCGTCTACGGCTCGCCGGTCGTCACCCAGCTCGTCAACCGCGTCCTGCTGGACGGCAAGAAGTCCACCGCCGAGCGGATCGTCTACGGCGCCCTGGAGGGCGTGCGCTCCAAGACGGACCAGGACCCGGTCTCGGTCCTCAAGCGCGCTCTGGACAACATCCGCCCCGCCCTGGAGGTCCGCTCCCGTCGCGTCGGTGGCGCCACCTACCAGGTGCCCGTCGAGGTCCGCCCCGGCCGCGCCACCACCCTGGCGCTGCGCTGGCTCGTGGACTTCTCCCGTCAGCGCCGCGAGAACACCATGACCGAGCGTCTCATGAACGAGATCCTCGACGCCTCCAACGGCCTGGGCGCCGCGGTCAAGCGCCGCGAGGACATGCACCGCATGGCCGAGTCCAACAAGGCCTTCGCCCACTACCGCTGGTAGTGCCGGAAGCAGCTCCGTACCCCACACGAACGAAGGACACCACCAGTGGCACTTGACGTGCTGACAGACCTCACCAAGGTCCGCAACATCGGCATCATGGCCCACATCGATGCCGGTAAGACCACCGTGACAGAGCGCATCCTGTTCTACACGGGCATCAACTACAAGATCGGCGAGACGCACGACGGCGCCTCGACGATGGACTGGATGGAGCAGGAGCAGGAGCGCGGTATTACCATCACCTCCGCGGCCACCACCTGCTTCTGGAAGAACAACCAGATCAACATCATCGACACCCCCGGCCACGTGGACTTCACGGTCGAGGTCGAGCGCTCCCTGCGCGTGCTCGACGGCGCCGTCGCGGTCTTCGACGGCAAGGAGGGCGTGGAGCCGCAGTCCGAGACGGTGTGGCGCCAGGCGGACAAGTACAACGTCCCGCGCATCTGCTACATCAACAAGATGGACAAGCTGGGTGCCGACTTCGACTTCTCCGTCCAGACCATCCGCGACCGCCTCCACGCCACCCCGATCGTCCTCAACTTCCCGATCGGCGCCGAGAACGAGTTCTCCGGCCTCGTCGACGTCCTGGAGATGCGGGCCATCCGCTTCCCCGAGAAGGACGCCGACGGCAAGGACACCCGCGGCTCCATCGTCGAGTACGAGGAGATCCCCTCCGAGCTCGTCGCCAAGGCCGAGGAGCTGCGCGGTCAGCTGGTTGAGACGGTCGCCGAGGCCGACGACACCCTCATGGAGAAGTACCTCGAGGGTGAGGAGCTCAGCGTCGCCGAGCTCAAGGCCGGTATTCGCAAGCTCACTGTGGCCGGTGAGGCCTTCCCGGTCCTGGCCGGATCCGCCTTCAAGAACAAGGGCATCCAGCCCGTGCTCGACGCCGTCCTGGACTACCTGCCCTCCCCGCTCGACGTCCCCGACGTCGAGGGCCACGCTGTCGGCAACGAGGAGGAGGTGCTCACCCGGCCGGCCGATGAGAAGGCTCCCTTCGCCGCTCTGGCCTCCAAGGTGGCCACCCACCCCTTCTACGGCAAGCTCGTCTACGTGCGCG